>Ga0310810_10010833_pt1 | contig 10636 bp, 7 predicted proteins | sample NCmetagenome_FD_207641 | JGI IMG/M metagenome (GOLD analysis project Ga0310810, IMG submission 207641) | Soil microbial communities from experimental microcosm in Duke University, North Carolina, United States - NC | ecosystem: Engineered > Artificial ecosystem > Soil microcosm > Unclassified ... | reverse complement strand
TTCAGGCAAAACAATCTTCACTTCGGACATCGCGATCATTGGAAGAAAACGGATAAACAAGAGGAACAACGAGGTGAAGATGCCGAGCGTGCCGATAAAGGTCCAGATGTCGACCCAGGTTGGAATAAACAACCCCCACGACGACGGAAGGAAATCGCGATGCAGGCCGCCGACGATGATGATGAAGCGTTCGAACCACATGCCGGCGTTCACGCACATGCAGACGAAATAGACGACCAGAATGTTGCGCCGGCACCAGCGGAACCAGAAAAGTTGCGGAGAAAGAACGTTGCAGAACAACATGCCGGTCCACCAGTACCACCAATACGGACCGAGCACGCGGTTCCAAAACGCGAATCGCTCCCAGGAGTTGCCGCTGTACCACGCCACGAAGAATTCCATCGCGTAGGCGTAGGTCACGAATGAGCCGGTCAATAAAATGATCTTCGCCATTTTGTCGATGTGCTGCGGGGTAATAATGTCGTGCAGTTTGAAAATCGACCGCGCCGGAATCAGCAACGTCAGCACCATTGCGAAGCCGCCAAAAATGGCCCCGGCGACGAAGTAAGGCGGAAAGATTGTCGTATGCCACGTGGGCAGGATCGACGAGGCGAAATCGAATGACACCACGCTGTGCACGGAAAGGACGAGCGGCGTGGAAAGTCCTGCCAATAGCAAATACGCCATCTCATAATGGCGCCAGTTACGGTTCGATCCGCGCCATCCACACGCGAAAACGCCGAATAAGAATTTCTTTATCTTCGTGGTCGCCCGATCTCGCAGCGTCGCCAAGTCAGGAATCAGCCCGGTATACCAAAACAAGACCGACACTGTGAAATAGGTTGAGACCGCGAACACGTCCCACATCAGCGGGCTGCGGAAGTTCTGCCAAATGCCGTAGTTATTCGGAATCGGCGCGAGATACCAGGCCATCCAGACCCGGCCGACGTGAATGCCGGGAAAGATCGCCGCGCACATGACCGCGAACAACGTCATCGCTTCAGCGGAACGATTGATCGAAGTTCGCCACTTCTGTCGTAACAAATACAAGATCGCGGAAATCAACGTGCCGGCGTGGCCAATACCGATCCAGAAAACGAAGTTGGTGATGTCCCAGGCCCATCCAACTGGAACGTTATTCCCCCATACGCCAACGCCAGTTGAGATTTGGTAACCCAAACAGAACAAGCCGAACATGGCGATGCTGCCGGTGATCGTGAAACAAACCCACCACCAGCGAGGCGCGCGGTCTTCGACAACGCCTGAAATGCGTTCGGTGATCCAGCTGAAGTTGCGGCGATTCAACACCAACGGCACGCGCGGAAGCGGATTCTCGGCGGTCGCGACCGCCGCGCCTTGAATCGTATCTGTGGATGTGTCGTCCATCAGACTTTCTCCGCTGGGCTGGCTACCCCGATGTTCGCCGCGTCCGGCATTTTTGGGTTAGGGTTACGAAGTCGCGCCAGATAGCTGGTCCGCGCTTTGATATTTAAGTAATCGAGCAACCGGTAATTCCGATCGGCTGCTTTCAGCTTGGAAATCTTGCTCTCCGGATCCTTGATATCGCCGAAGGTAATTGCTTCGTGCGGGCAAGCCTGGGCGCATGCACTGGTGAACGAATCCCGCGGAATCCGAAGATCGCCGCCACTTGCACCGACGTGGGCGCGCGTCGCGATCTTCGCTTCCTCGATTCTTTGGACGCAAAATGTGCACTTCTCCATCACGCCGCGCATCCGAACCGTAACGTTCGGGTTTTTTTGCAACTTGGTGATGTCCGGCGCGCCCTTTTCCGTGAGCGGTGCGATGTACTCTTCGTAGATGCCGAACTGACCCGCGAGCTTTCTTCTTCCCACCGGACGCTGGTTGTAATCGAAGAAATTGAAGCGCCGAACCTTGAAAGGACAGTTGTTCGAGCAATAACGCGTTCCGACGCACCGGTTGTAAGCCATCACATTGAGCCCGTCCTCGCTGTGAACCGTTGCGTTCACCGGGCAAACCGTTTCACACGGCGCGTTCTCGCAGTGCTGGCACATCATCGGTTGATGCACCATCTCGGGGTCTTGCGGATATTCGCCGTTGTCCTCGTTGAACGGTTTCGCACTGGCAAAATAGCGATCGATCCGGATCCAGTGCATCCAGCGGCCATGCGACACCTGAAGTTTTCCGACAATCGGAATATTGTTCTCGGCCTGACACGCGATCACACATGCACTGCAACCGGTGCAAACGTTGAGATCGACCACCATTCCCCACTGCTGTTCGCCAGTAAGCGGCGGATGAGAGTAAATTGAGGGCAAATATTTTTGTGGCTCATCGATGCCCGCGCACTTCTCAACGAAATTGTTGTCCTCGCGGTACTCGTCCAGTTTCGCTTCGCGCACTAATCCGCGGCCTTCAAAACTCCAGTGGTCCTGCGTGATCGAGAGCGGATATTTCTTGCCGACTTTCGAAACCTTGATGCTCTCGATCGCTTTTCCATCGGCGACGACGAAGTGTGGGTTCGCCGCCGTGCGAAGAAAATAAGCGTTAAACCCTGGAACGTCGCCATTTGACGGATTAATCGCCACCGCATCGCCGGCGTAGGGCAGCGGCCCGCGTCCGGAGATCGGGCGGCCGTAACCGAGCGAAATCGTGATCGAGTTTTCTGCGTGCCCGGGCGAAACGATAGCTGCCAAGACTAATTCGCGCCGAATCGGTTGATCGTTCGCGTCGCGTGCCGCGTCATTGATTGTAACTTGGACCAGGTCGCCGGTTTCAACGCCCAGCGACTTGGCGAACTTTGGACTCATCATCGCACCGTTGTCCCAAGTCAGCTTCGTGATCGGGTCGGGCATTTCCTGCAACCAGCCATTATTGCTGTAACGGCCGTCGTCCATCGCGTAACTGCGCGCGAAAACAATTTCCGGTGACTCTTGCGTTGGAACAGCAGCAACCGACCAAAGCTGTTTGGTCGGCGCACCTGCAGCGCCCGCATTGAACGCCGCTGGTCGATCATGCAGTGCGACATGGTCAGCGAAGCCGTCATGTAAAAACTTCGACCATGCGGTGGGAAAATCGCCAGGTGGTTTGGTCTCGCGGAAAGTTTCCTGGATTAGGTCGGGCCCTTCGACTTTCGGTCGACCTAGCAACGCGTTCATCAGTTCGATTTCGCTAAGCCCGCCGAACAGCGGCAGAATCATCGGTTGGATCGACAAATATGAACCGTCGGACGCGAGGGCATCGCCCCATGATTCCAAATAGTGCGCCATCGGCACATGCCACTGACTGATCGCGGAGGTCTGGTCCTCGTGATAACCGAGCCGCACGACTTCCGGAACTTTCTTTTGCAGATCAGTCCAATCGATCGGGAATTTTTTGTCCGGATCCTGCGCGATCGCGCGCGGTGCATTGTAAACCGGATCGCCGCCAAAAATGAAAAGCTGTTTGATTTCGCCGCGGCTCATTCTATCGGCGAGCTGCAAGATGCTTTTGTTGTTTTGATTCCGCCCGAATTCGCGAACCACGACAGTGCGGCCAATGTTCTTCAGGGTAGAATTAATCGCGTAAGCGAGAAGTTGAACGACAACCGGCTGTTGCTGCCCAGCTAGCACGAGGCTCGATCCCGATTTCGCGACCAAGTCAGCAGCGAGCTCGTTCAACCACGCCTCGTCGAATTCCGGTGTGCCGCTCGGCGCAGTCAGCGTTCCGAGCAGCGAACTCAGTCCGGAATCATTTGCCTGCGCGCCAACCTTTCCGGCGAGCAAATAAGTAAAGAGTGCAATCTGACTCGCCGGCAATCGCAAGCGATGATCGGCCATTGCGCCGGTGATCGTGAATCGGTTTTCGACCACATAGAGACGGTTCATCGTGTCGCTCGCCGATTTCACCCGACGCCGCGCCGTGAACGCGCGCGCGGAAGCGAGATCGCCTTCGCCGCAATCGAGAAAGTCACTGTCGAGGGCGAGGACAATGTCGGCCCGATCGAATCGCGGAATTAATCGGACATTTTCGCCGAAGCTTACCCGCGTTGCATAACTTTGCGCGTCGCTGAGGGCGGGTTCGTAGACGCACCAGGTCATTTTTGGAAACGCCTTCTCCAGCTCGGTACGCAGCCGTTCGCGCGTTGGCGAATGCACTTCCTCGACCAGGAACGCCAAACCCTCTCCGGATCCGAGCTGAGCGCGCAGCTTGTCGATGTAAGCGTCGAAGTCTGCGCGGGTGGAATCTTTTCTATTATTCAAAAATCGCCGCGAGCGCGTGGGATCGTAGAGATCCAGCACCGATGCTTGGGCAAAAACATCCGTGCCGCCGGAAGAAGCGGCGTGTAGCGGATTGCCTTCGAGTTTTACCGGACGGCCGTCAACGGTCGTCGCAATTAAGGGGATCGCGCCCGTGCGGCGTGGCATTGCGGTTGCGTAGTAGAGAAATTTTCCAGGAATCGTCCACTCCACGCTCTTGGTGAATGGAACCAGATGCATTTGGGGCCGGCGGCAGCTCGTTAGGCCAATTCCAGCCAGCGCCATCGATGCGCCCATCAATTTCATGAAATCGCGACGCGACCAATCGTTCTCGTTTAGCTCGGATGCACCGGCCGGGAATTCGCGTTCGAACCAATCGCGAAACTCCGTGGTGTTGCTGTATTCGCCGAGGCTGCGCCAGTATTTCTTACCGGTCGGCAGCTCAGGTGGATGTTGAAAGATGCGTTTCATCGATGGCAGGTTTGACAATTCTGCGAAGGGGTAATGTGCCAGCGCTCTTTCAACGTCTGGCCGATCTCCGCCTGGGTGAGATGTTTCTTTTTTGACCAATCTTCGGTCACGCCTTTGGGCTGGCCATATTTCGCAACGAACTCGGCGGGCTTAACGTCTTCAGGTTTCCAATCGAGGTTGGTGATCTGGTCTTCGGGTCGGAGGAAATTTTCAGGGTGTCGGTGGCATTCTAGGCACCAGGCCATGCTCATTGGCTTCGCGTCAGAAACCACCGGCATGTGATTGATCTGACCATGGCAACTCGCGCAACTGATGCCGCGATTAACGTGGGCTGCGTGATTGTAAAAAACGTAGTCGGGCAAGCGATGAATCCAGACCCAATCGATCGGCCGTCCGTCTTTCCAACTCTGGCGCACCGGTTCGAGTTTCGGATTGTCCTTTTGCACCTGAGAGTGGCAGTTCATGCAGAGCTGAGTGTTCGGTACGTTCGAATGAGCGGCCACTTCGACGAAGCTGTGGCAATAACGACAGTCCATCCCAAGCTGGGTGACGTGAATATCGTGCGGAAACGGCACCGGCTGGATCGGTTGGTAACCGACCTTGGTATATTTCGGCGTCACGTAATACCACGTGGCAGCGGTCAGACCGCAAACAATGAAGAAACCGGCGACGGCCATTTGCAGCGGTAGCCAGTTGGTCCAGCGCGGGAAAAAATTTGCCATAACGTCAGCGCACGTCTCCCCTGCCCGGGCGCAGCCGACAAACTAGAAACGAACCGGAAGTGAAATTAGGATGTGCCTCGTTCAAACGCCGCGGAGTTAAGGTTGATTGCTCGCCTGCGGGGAAGCCAAGATTGTATGAATGGACGCAGTGCGAGCAAAAGAAAATTCGCGATTCATTTTCATAGCGTTGCGGCCGCCTTTTCCGATACAGAAAAGTGAACGGTTCGCAAAGCTGATCACGTCAAAACTTCATTCAACCGTCAAGTGAAAGCGCCAGGCATATTCGCAATTCTATTTTCGCTTTGCGCGTTAAATTCCCGAGTCCAAGCCGCGGACGACGCCAATTCATCGCCTCGCAGCCAAACCGAAGCTGACTTGTCGCGCCGTAGTGAAACGAAGGCGGATCTCGTCCTGCTCGATGGAAATGTTTACACCGTTAACCAAAAACAACCGCGTGCCCAGGCGATCGCGGTCAAAAGCGATCGCATTCTGTTCGTCGGCTCAAATGACGATGCGCGAAGATTTCATGCACCGTGCGTGATCGATCTCCAACATCGGACGGTCGTTCCCGGACTCACCGATTCGCATTGCCACATTTTTGGAATCGGTGAACGCGAACTGACTTTGAATCTCGAAGGAACCAACGCGCTCGAGGATTTTCTCGCCAAGGTTAAAGAGCGGGTCGAGAAAACCGAGCCCGGGAAATGGATCACTGGGCGCGGCTGGATCGAAACCTTTTGGAAACCAGCGCGTTTCCCTACTCGGCAAGATCTTGATCCAATTTCTGGAGATCATCCGCTGTTCCTTACGCGAGCGGACGGACATGCTTCAGTTGCAAATTTCGCCGCGCTCAAGATCGCAGGCATCGACAAGAGCACGCCCAATCCGTTCGGCGGCGAGATTCTCAAAGACAAAACGACCGGTGAACCAACCGGAATGCTAACTTGTTCGCAAAAATATTCCAGCACCGGGCGCGGCCGAACGCGAGCAGGCGCTGCTCACCGGAATCAATCGCGAGATCAGCCTGGGTTGGTGCGAAATTCAAAATGCCGGTAGCCACTTCGGAAACCGAATGGCGGTCAATCCGCAGGGAGATGTCGATCTCATTAAGAAGGCTTACGCCGATGGCATGGCCAAGATCCGCTTCGTGAATTGCGTTTACGGCCCGGGCGCAGATGCGGAGAACTTTTTGAAAGAGGGCGCGACGATCGACGCCTTCGATCACCATTTCACGCAGCGAACGATCAAGGTCGTGTTCGACGGCGCGCTCGGTTCGCGTGGCGCGGCTTTGCTCAAACCGTACAGCGACGCGCCTGACACTTCCGGTTATCTCACCGAAAAGCCGGAAGAGTTGCGGCCGATGTTCGAAGAAGCGCTGCACCGCGGCATTCAGGTTGAGACCCACGCGATCGGCGATCGCGCGAATCGGACGATCTTGGACTTATACGAAGCCGCATTTAAAGCGGTCCCGCCGGATCAACGACCAATCAAAGAACCGCGGTGGCGAGTTGAGCACGCACAGATTCTCGATCTGGCTGATCTACCGCGATTCAAAAGACTCGGGGTGATTCCTTCGATGCAACCTTCGCACGCGATCAGTGACTTGTTTTTCGCGCCGAGACGACTGGGAATGGATCGCCTGGCCGGCGCTTATGCGTGGCAGTCGTTCTTGAAATCCGGCGTGATCATTTGCGGTGGATCGGACGCACCGGTCGAGCGCGGTGAACCGATGATTGAATTTTACGCGGCGGTTGCGCGTAAAAGTATCAAAGGTGAATCCGGTCCGGGCTGGCATCCCGAGCAAGCGGTCACGCGCGAGCAGGCACTGAAGATGTTCACGATCTGGCCGGCGGTCGCCTCATTTCAGGAAAAAGACAAAGGCTCGATCGAAGCTGGAAAACTGGCCGACTTCACTGTGTTGTCCGCCGACATCATGAAAATTCCACCGCCTGACATTCTAAAAACACAAAACGAGATGACGATTATCGGCGGCGAAATCGTCTACCGCGCCACGAAGGACTAGACAGGATTTACAAGATTTCCGGGTTCCGATTCTGAAAATCTAGTTCAATTCTGTTAATCCTGCCTTTTTTCATATTTCAACAACGCACCCAGGATCGCGGCGATTCCAGCGATGAGAAAAATGTGGCCGCCGAAAAAGTTGCCGATGAAATAATAAACAAGCCCAGCAGTGACAATTGGCACGGACGTCAAAACGATAATGATCCATCTCGGAGCCGCGATGGGTTTGATCGCAACGAACTCAAAGATGACCGCGAGCACGTTGGTAATCACCGAATCCTGGAGCCACAAAACTTTGAATCCGTTGCCCAGAAATGCCGGCAGATTCGAATCAGCCACCGCAGTAGCCGTTTTGCCGAAGGCCGACGTGTGAAAGTGTGCGCCCACTGCGAGCAGAATCGCCGAAATCGCTAGAAGAATTCGAGACAGAGCTTTCATAACAACCACGAATTACGCGGATGAAACGGATTATCTGTCATGTCGAGCGAAGTCGAGACATCTCTAGATATTTCCGAGGCAAGTGCTCGCCAAAACAGAAATAGTTAGCCATTCCTCGGCTACGCTCGGAATGACAAAGCACTAGCGCGCGAGCAAGTAAATCGCGACCAGCGTCACCAGGAAATACGACACTAAAACCGCAGCCCCGGCATACTCCTTCGCCATTCGCTGGCCGAAAAATAAACACAGAACCGCAATTGAGGAAACAACCGCGCCATAAAACGCGATTGTTGAACTGTGCGAAGCAATAAGCGTCACAAAACCGATTCCACTCAACAGTCCGGCAGAGACTTCAATGACCGTGAGGGCCAGAAGTAACAGCGGAACCATTCCCGCCAACGGACTTTTCGAGAAGTGTCCGCTCAGCCATTGCAGGTTTCCCTGTCGATCCACGATCTTGTCGATTCCCGACTGCAAAAACAAAATCGCGAGAAATGCGGAGACGAGCAATTGGAGCAGGAACACAGACATTACTAGACAGGATTATCAGGATTCAGGCGATGAGGAAAACAAACCAGAAACCCAGGATCTAGGAAAGGGACTTCCGGGATAGAAAATAAAGATGCGAGGGTAGCAGCCAAGGAGCGAGAGCAGTGATGTTTCAAAACCAGGAGAACAATTTTGATGTTCCGGACTCGTGATTTCCTAATCCTCTGAAATCCGATTCAATCCTGCGAATCCTGTCTAAGAATACAGGTACTCATCGTGATACTCGCGCTGGGGGGCGAACTGGACGGTTTGTTCGCCGCCCGATTCCGGATACTCGAAGATTTTGCCTTCGAAATTGCGGATCACGATTTTTTCGTTGTCGTGATAGAGAACGTAGCCGGGATTGATCGGTACTTTGCCGCCGCCGCCCGGTGCGTCGATCACAAATTGCGGCACGGCGTAACCAGTAGTGTGACCGCGCAGGCCTTCGATGATCTCGATTCCCTTCGCGACGGAAGTGCGCAAATGCGACGAGCCATTAATCAGATCGCATTGATAAATGTAATAAGGACGCACACGACACATCAGAAGTTTGTGCACGAGCGTTTTCATCGTCTCGAGATCGTCATTCACACCGGCAAGCAGCACGCTTTGGTTGCCAAGGGGAATGCCCGCATTCGCCAAACGCTCTAACGCCTCTTTCACTTCAATTGTCAGCTCGCGCGGATGATTAACATGAATGCTCATCCAAAGCGGATGGTGTTTGGCCAGAATCGCGCACAGTTCGGGCGTAATCCGTTGCGGTAGGAAGATCGGAACGCGGGTTCCGATTCGCAGAAACTCGATGTGTTTGATCGCGCGCAAACGCGTCAATAACTTGTCGAGCTTGTCGTCGCTGAAAATCAGCGCGTCGCCGCCGCTCAAGAGGACGTCACGCACTTCGCCGTGCTGTTCGAGATAGCGAAACGCTTCTTCGAAATCGGTGTGAAGTTCCTGCTCGCCAACACCGCTCACCACACGTGATCGCGTGCAATAACGGCAATACGCTGCACAACGATCGGTTACTAAAAACAAAACGCGGTCGGGATAACGATGCACCAGGCCCGGCACCGGCATATGCGAGTCTTCGCCGCAGGGATCGGCCATATCGTACGGCGAACCCCAGGTTTCTTCGATTCGCGGAATCACCTGGCGTCGGATCGGATCGTTGGCATTATCGCGCGGGATCAGATTGAAAAAGTGCGGCGTGACCGCGAGCGCGAGCTTGTCACCGGAAAGAAGCACGCCGTTACGTTCCTCATCACTCAGCTCAATATGTTGTTCCAGCTGCGCCAGCGACGTAACGCGGTTCTTCAGTTGCCACTTCCAATCGTTCCAGAGTTCGGGCGCGACGCCGCCATTACGCGACCAGTGACCGGGCGCATGTGATACGAACTCTTTTCCATCTCCGTTCCTGAACGTTTGCATTTAAGTAAGGACTAAAACGCTAAAAGCGCTCGGTTTTGTGTCAATGCGCGCACCGAAAAGTGCGCCCCGCACTGATACCGTATCCGGATTTTTCCTTACTGAACCGTGACCAGGGTCCCGATCGGGATCTCGGCAAACAGCCTTCGCGCGGTCTCGCCCGGCAGACGAATGCAGCCGTGGGACGCGGGGTAATTCGGCACATAACCCTCGTGCATGCCGAAATCGAGACAGCTCAACCGCATGAAATACGGCATGTCGACGTGATAGATAGTCGACCGATGATTCCGCTCTTTGTCGGTGATCACAAAATTACCGCGCTTGGTCGAATAGCCTTCGCGACCGGTTGAAACAGTCGAGTTGAAGATCGAAATTCCGTCTTTGATTAGCGACATCTTCTGGGACGCGAGCGAGATTTCGATCCGCAGTTTTTCCGGATCCGGACCGCTACCGAGCAAAACTTGGGCGGCCTGCCAATGACCAAGCTCAGCCGCGAAATATAGCGCAATCATTTTGTAGCGACCGGTTGAGCGATTGCGCTCGGCGCCAGATTGCAACAGCGCGCGCACGTAGTCAGTGTGGCCGAGACCGGCCGCCAGCATCAAACAGGTGACGTTCTTGTCGTCCTCAATGTAATTGCGAAACGATTTGGACGGAAGCCCTTCCAGGAACTCCCGGTCATATTTGTTGGGAAGGACGCTGTTCGGATCCGCGCCGCATTCGAGAAGGGTCGTAAACAATGGAGCGTTGTCGGTTTCAATTGCGTAGGCCAGCAGCGGAACGCGTTTACCTTCGGGCGTTGGCGGTGGAATG
>Ga0310810_10010832_pt1 | contig 10638 bp, 7 predicted proteins | sample NCmetagenome_FD_207641 | JGI IMG/M metagenome (GOLD analysis project Ga0310810, IMG submission 207641) | Soil microbial communities from experimental microcosm in Duke University, North Carolina, United States - NC | ecosystem: Engineered > Artificial ecosystem > Soil microcosm > Unclassified ... | reverse complement strand
TCGACCTCCGTGCGCACCGCCCCGCGCCCGGACTTGATCGCGAGCCTCGGCGGCTCAGAGCCCGTCCGCAGGCGCACCTCGGTGTCGCCGTCGAGGGCGAGGTAGCCCTGCCTGATCGTCTCCGCGCGCGCGAGGCGCAGCGTCCCCGGGAGCTCGCTGAGGAGGAACTTGCGCTCGATCTCGGTCGCCATGAGCAGATCTTCGCGGATCTTCTGACCGGCGTAGTCTGCGGCCCCGATGGCCCAACGCCGGCTCCAGGGCCTCCAGCGCGTGCTGGGGGTCAACGCGCTCTTCGCCACCGCCTACGGCAACGTCGGGTCGTCGATCTACTACGCGCTCGGCCTCGTCGCCGGCCTCGCGCTCGGCCTCACGCCGGTCGTCTTCGTCATCACCGGCATCTTCTTCTTCTGCACCGCCGCGACGTACGCCGAGGCGACGGCGATGTTCCCCGAGGCCGGCGGCTCGTCGAGCTTCGCGCGCCACGCGTTCAACGAGTTCGTCTCGTTCTTCGCCGCCTGGGCGCAGATGCTCAACTACGTCATCACCGTCGCGATCTCGGCGTTCTTCGTGCCGCACTACATCGGCGGCCTCTTCTGGGACCCGCTGCGCTCGGCGCCGGGGGATGTCGTGTTCGCCGCCGGCGTCATCGTCCTGCTGTCGGTCATCAACGTCGTGGGCGTCAAGGAGTCGGCCGGCCTGAACATCGTGCTCGCGGTCGTCGACTTCTTCACGCAGCTGCTGATGGTCATCGTCGGCGCCGTGCTCGTCTTCTCGCCGCAGACGCTCGCCGACAACATCCACCTTGGCGTGGCACCGACGTGGCGCGACTTCCTCGTCGCGATCCCGCTGGGGATGATCGCCTACACCGGCATCGAGACGATCTCCAACATGGCCGAGGAGGCCAAGGACGAGGCCGTGACGATCCCCAAGGCGATCGCGCGCGTGCGGACGGCCGTCTACGCGATCTACTTCACGCTCCCGGCGATCGCGCTGTCGGCGCTGCCGGTGACGTTCAACGCCCAGACCGGCGAGTACCAGACGCTGCTCGGCGTCACGGAGGAGAACGGCGGCTACGCCGGCGACCCGATCCTCGGCGTCGTCAAGCAGCTGCACCTCGGCTTCTTCCAGCAGCCCGCGGAGCTCTACGTCGGCCTGCTCGCCGCGACGATCCTCCTCATCGCGACGAACGCCGGGATCATCGGCGTGTCGCGCCTCGTGTACTCGATGGGGATCCACCGCCAGGTCCCCGACCGGATGCGCCAGCTGCATCCGAAGTACGGCACGCCGTGGATCGGGATCCTCGTGTTCGGCGTCGTCGCGGTCATCACGCTGCTGCCCGGCCAGGCCGAGTTCCTCGGCAACATGTACGCGTTCGGGGCGATGCTGTCGTTCACGATCGCCCACGCGGCGGTCATCCGGATGCGCGTCAAGCACCCCGACGCCAAGCGCCCCTACCGCATGCCGGGCAACATCACGTTCGGCGGGCGCGACATCCCGGGGTTCGCCGTGTTCGGCGGCATCGCCACCGCGCTGTCGTTCCTCGTCGTGACGGCGCTGCACCCGGAGGTCGCGGTCGCCGGGGTCGTCTGGCTGTCGCTCGGCATCGGCGTGTACGTCTTCTACCGCCGCCGGCACGGGCTCGATCTCGTCACGACGGCGAAGATCGTCGTGCCCCAGCCCGTCACCGCGACCGAGGCCGAGTACCAGTCCGTGCTGCTCGCGCTCGAGGTCGACCACTTCGCGCCGCAGATCGTCGCGACCGCGCAGAAGCTCGCAGCGCGCGGGGGCCGCGGGATCTACGTCATCGTCCTCATCACCGTGCCGCAGTCCTCGCCGATCGACGCCGAGCTGCCCGAGCGCGAGGCCGCCGCCGCGTCCGTCATCGAGCACGCGCGGCTGCTCGTCGGGCGGCGCCTGACGGGCCGCGTCGTGAAGATCCGCGCCGGCCAGGGCGGCCGCGTCATCATCGATGAGGCCCGGATGATCCGCTCGCAGGCGATCGTCCTGCCGCTGCCGCCGCGCACCGGCACGACGCTCTTCGGCAAGACCGTCGAGACGGTGCTCGCCGAGCGGCCCTGCCGGGTGATCATCGAGTCCGAGCCCTCGCGCGTCTAGGCTAGGCGGTCTCCGTCGGGCCCTCGCCGTCGCTGGAGCCGATCGCCTGCCCGGTCCGCGTGAGCGTGACGAAGATGAGCCCGCCGGTCATGTTGCCGGCGGCGGCGACGAAGAAGTTCTGCAGGACGTCCAGGCCGCCGATGTCGGCGCCGAAGCGCAGCCCGAAGATCATCTCCAGCGTCACGACGATGACGTGGTTGAAGGAGCCGAGCGTCAGGAGCACGCCGCCGATCCACGCGCAGACGATGCGGCCGCCGATCGACCCGACGCCCTCGACGAGCCAGGTCATCGCCGTGATGATCGCGCCGCCGGCGACCGCGCTGCAGAACGCCGTCCAGGCGCTGTTGTCGTCGAACCCCTGGGCGATCTTCGCGAGCGTCTCGCCGGTACCGGGCGGCAGCACGCCGTGCGTGCTGAGGATGAGGATCAGGGCCGCGCCGCCGGCGATGTTGCAGATCGGCGAGATGACCCACAGCTCGGCGAGCCTGAGCTTCGTGATGTGGCCGCGGCGCAGGCCGGTGACCGGGACGAGGAAGTTCTCCGTGAACAGCTCCGAGCGCCCGACGACGATGAAGATGAACGCGATCCCGAAGCCGAGCGCGCCGAGCGCGTGCGCCGGCTCCTCGCCGAGCGGCTTGGAGAACGCGGCCGCGATCGTCGCGAGCGCGATGACGCCGAAGACGACGTCGAAGCCCGCGACGAGCGCCGTCGAGGTGATCTCCAGCCGCGAGCGCTCGAGGCGACGCCGGCCCTCCGCGCGGGTGCGCTCGAAGATCTCGTGTGGCTCGGGCGGGATGTCCATGACGGGCGACCTACCCGCGCGGACGCCCCGCCAGTGCCCGGATGTTCGGCCCGCGTCGGCCACCTGCGCCGCAGCAGCCGGCGGGCGGACCCCTCCACGGCGCGGCTCATGCCGCGGAGGAGTCCGGGAGCCGACGGGCTACCGGCCCACGGCGCGGACGCTCGCCCGCGCCATGACCTTCTCGTCCGGGCCGGCGCGCAGGACGACCTTCAGCGCCGCGCGGCGCGCCGACTGCGGCAGCACGATCCGCAGCGTGTTCGCGCCGCCGCGGCCCTTCGCGGACTTCGTGACGACGCGCTTGCCGCCGCGGAAGACCTGTGCCTTGACCGTCCCGGTCTTCGTCATGCGGTAGCTCACGCGCAGCGAGCCGCTCCCCCGCTTGACGTTGACGATCCGCACGCGCAGCGGGGCGGGGCCGACGGTGATCTTCCCCTTCATGCCCGGGTGCACGCGGCAGATGTACGTGAACGTGCCCTCGTGCGTGAACGTGTGCGAGAACGAGCCGCCCGCCGGGGCCTTGAGGACCTCGGAGATCTTCAGGCCGGGATGGGACTCGTAGGTCTCCGCCTCGCCCGCCGTCGAGGTGACGGTGTGGTTCGTGTCGGAGCCGGTCCAGCTCCACTTCACGACGTCGCCGGTGGCGATCGAGAGGTTCGCCGGGGCGAATGCGTAGTCGGCGATCTTCACGTTGTAGGTCTTGGCGTCGCGGGCCGGGGCGGCGTTCTGCTGCGCCGGCGCGGGCGCCGGGCTGCTCGCCGGCGGGGTCGCAGGCTGCGAGTCCGGTGCGCCGGAGGCGACGACCCGCACCGTGCCGGTCATGTCGGGGTGCACCTTGCAGACGTACGGGTAGTCGCCGACCTGGCTGAACACATGGCTGAAGGAGCCGCCCGGGGGAGCGCCGACGATCTGGCTGACGAGCGCGCCGAGGTGGCTGTCGAAGCTGTCGAGCAGGCCGCCGACCGAGCTGACGGAATGGTTGACGTCGGCGCCGTTCCAGTCCCACTCGACGGTGTCGCCGCTGTTGACGGTGATCAGCGACGGGGCGAAGACGTAGCCGCCGACGGAGACGTGGCGGGTGATCGGGCCGGCATCCGCCTGGGGGGGCGCCGGCACGACGGGGGTCGCCGAGACGGCGGCGCTGACGGCGCTGTGGTTGCCGGTCACGTCGACGGCCGTCACGCGGTAGGAGTACGTCGTGCCCGCGACGACCGCGGTGTCGATGTAGACGCTCGCGACCGGCTGGGCGACGACCGCCCAGGACCCCGAGTCGACCTGGCGCTCGACGACGTAGTTGCCGAGATCGGGTGCCGTGCTGTCGGCCCAGTCGATCGTCAGGCTCGTCTCGGCGGCCGTCGCGACCGGGGTCGCGGGCGTGTCGGGCGGCGTCGTGTCCGGCGTGGCCGGCGGCGTGACGACGTTGACCGTGCCGGTCATGTCGGTGTGAACGCGGCAGTAGTACGTGAAGCTGCCGACGTTGTTGAACGTCCGGCTGAAGCCGCCCGCGGGCGGGCCGACGATCTGGTTGTCGGCGAGGCCGAGGTGGCTGTCGAAGGTCTCCGACTGCCCGGCCGTCGCGGTGACGGAGTGGTTGACGTCCGCGCCCGACCAGTCCCACTGGACGGTGTCGCCGGTGTTGACGGTGATCGTCGTCGGTCCGAAGGTGTAGTTGGCGATCGCGACGTGGCGGGTCGCCGGGCCGACGACCGGCGGCGGCGCGACGGGCGAGGCGGTGACGACCGCGCTGGCCGTGCTGACGTTGCCGGTGATGTCGACGGCCATGACGCGGTAGTCGTACGTCGTGCCGTTGGTGACGGTCGTGTCGGTGAAGGCGCTGGTGGTCGGCGAGGCGATCGTCGCGAAGGCCGCGGCGCCGACGCGGCGCTGGACGACGTAGTTGCCGAGGTCGCCGGCGGTGCTGTCGGCCCAGTCGAGCGTCACGGTCGCGTCGGCGGCCGCCGCGAACAGCGACGTCGGGGCGTTCGGCGGGGTCGTGTCCGGCGGGGGCGGCGGCGGGGGCGTCCCCGACACGACGTTGACGGCGCCGTTCATCCCGCTGTGCAGCGTGCACCGGTACGTGTAGTGGCCGACGGTGGTGAAGGTCTTCGTGAACGTGCCGGTGAGCTTGTTGCCGCTGGAGAAGGTCTCCGCCTGGCCGGCATCGGCCGTGACGTTGTGCGTCCGGTCACCCGCCCAGGTCCACGTGACGCTCTCGCCCGGCGCGACGGTCACGGTGTTGGGCGAGAACGTCTTGCTCGTCGTCAGGTTGACGGAGGCATTGGCGGCGAGCGCGGCGGGCGCCGACAGGGCGCACGCCACCACGCACGCGCCGATAACGGCGGCGGCCCGGCTACGCATCGAGAGGCTTCTCATGCGATACGTGCTCGGCGGACGGCCAGGGCTAGGGACCCCAGGTGGACGCCGATTGGCCGGATGTCCGAGAAAAAGTCCTAGAAAGGGACCGGTCACCGGCCGATCATCTGGACGCCTCGGGGTCGCGACGCGTCCACTGCGCGGCAAATGGGGCTACGACGGCAGTTGACGCAGCATGCCTCCCGCGCGCGGGCGATTAAGCACGGGACTCGTGACGTGGCACCGATATCGAGGCGCCGCGGCGTGTGGTATTGGTTGTTCTGTACGGCGGCGTTCCGGACTGGAGCACCACCCCGGCTCTCGCCCTGGCCTGACGCCGCCGCCTGCCCCGCCGTGCCAGCCCACCCCGATTCCCCATCCGTCTTCGTGCGCGTCGCGCGCTGGTGCGCGACGCATCGCCGGCTCACGTTCGTGGGCTGGGTGGCGCTGCTCGTCGCCGCGTGGGTGCTCGGCTCCTCGCTCGGAACGCAGAAGATCGACAGCTTCCGCCTGCCCGGGACCGAGTCGCAGACGGCCTACGACGTGCTGGCCGAGCACGCCCCGACGCGCAACGGCATCGTCGACCAGTTCGTCTACGTCGCGCGCGACGGGACGCTGCGCGACGGCCCGGCCGCCGGCGCGATGCAGACATCGCTGACGAAGCTCAAGGCCGACCCCGACGTCGTCGACGTCTCCGATCCGCGCCGCAACGGCCAGCTCACGAAGGACGGGCGCACCGGCGTCGCGATGGTGACGTACAAGTCCGGCGCCGAGGACTTCGACGTCGCGCGCTTCAAGCGCGTCGAGAAGGCGGGCTTCAGCGTGCGCGGCCCGGCCCTGCAGGTCGAGCACGGGGGACAGGGTGCCGAGGTCGTGCGCCAGGCGGCGAGCCAGGGCTCGACCACGGAGCTCTTCGGCCTCCTCGCCGCCGCGCTCGTCCTGATGATCACCTTCGGATCGGTCATCGCCGCCGGGGTCCCGCTGCTCAACGCGATGCTCGCGCTGGGCACGACGCTCGGCCTCGTCCCGGTGATCTCGCAGGTCGTCGACACGCCCGACTTCGCGCCGCAGCTCGCCGCGCTGATCGGGATCGGGGTCGGCATCGACTATGCGCTGATCGTCGTCACGCGCTATCGCGCCGAGCACGCGCGCGGCCTGTCGCGCGACGAGGCGCTGCTGCTGTCGATCGACACCGCCGGCCGGACGGTCTTCTTCGCGGGCCTGACGGTCATCATCGCGCTGCTCGGTCTGCTGCTGCTCGGGCTCTCGTTCATGCAGGGCGCATCGCTGGCGTCGGCGCTCGCGGTCCTGCTCGTCATGAGCGCCTCGCTGACGCTGCTGCCGGCGATGATCAGCAAGACGGGCGACTGGATCGACCGCTGGCGGCTCCCGCTGCCCGGTCGCCACCGCGGCGACGCGCGAGCCGACGAGACCGCCGCCGAGCTGTCCGGGGTGAGCCCCGCCTGGGCGCGCTGGTCGGGGATCGTCCAGCGCCGGCCGATCCCCGCGCTCGTGATCTCGCTCGTCGTCCTGCTGGGGCTCGCGGTGCCGGCGCTGCACATGCGCCTGGGCACGTCGGACGCCGGCCTGGACCCGCCCGGCACGACGACGCGCGTCGCCTACGACCTCATCGCCGGCGGCTTCGGGGCGGGCACGAACGGCCAGTTCCTGCTCGCCGTGCAACTGCCGCACGCGGGCGATGGCGCGGCCGCCAAGGCCGTCGCCGATGCGGTCAAGCGCGATCCGAACGTCTCCGTCGTGGCGCCGCCGCAGCTGTCGCCCGACAAGCAGGTCGCGACGATCATCATGTTCCCGAAGACCGGCCCGCAGGCCGTCGCGACGACCGACCTGCTCAACCGGTTGCGCGACGACGTGATCCCGGGCGTCGAGCGCGACACCGGGGTGCGGGTCTACGTCGGCGGCGCCACGGCGTCGCAGGAGGACTTCACGCAGGTCATCGCCGACAAGCTGCCGATCTTCGTCGGGATGGTCGTGCTGCTCAGCGCGCTGCTGCTCATGGCCGTCTTCCGCAGCGTGTTCGTGCCGGTCAAGGCGGCGCTCATGAACCTGCTCTCGATCGGCGCCGCGCTCGGCGTCGTGACGCTCGTCTTCCAGGACGGCTTCCTGGCCGACCTGCTCGGCGTCGGCACGGGTCCGGTCGAGTCGTTCGTGCCGGTCATGCTGTTCGCGATCGTCTTCGGCCTGAGCATGGACTACGAGGTCTTCCTCATGTCGCGCATCTACGAGGAGTGGCACCGGACCGGCGACGCGACGCTCGCCGTGCGCAACGGCGTGGCGACGACCGGGCGCGTCATCACCGCGGCCGCGTCGATCATGATCGTCGTCTTCGCCTCCTTCGCGCTCGGCCCCGACCGCGTCATCAAGGAGTTCGGGCTCGGCCTGGCGATCGCCGTCTTCCTCGACGCGCTGATCATCCGCTGCCTGCTCGTCCCGGCGATCATGCAGGTCGCCGGCCGCGCGGCGTGGTGGCTGCCCTCCTGGCTGGGCTGGATCCCGCGCCTCGCGCTCGAGCGCGGGTAGCGCGCGGGCGCGAACCACGCAGATGGCTACCCTGCGCCAGACATGCGACGCCTGACAGGACCGATCGCGCTCGTGCTGGCCGCCGCCGTCGTGGCCGGCGGCTGCGGGGGCTCCGACAACAAGAGCAAGACCACCGCCGCGCCGACGCCGACCGTGACGACCCTCACGACGCCGGCCGCGCCCGCCCCGGGGCCGTCGCGCTCCCTCGTCCTCGACAACGCGGTGTCGCTCCTGCGCAAGGGCGGCTACACGGTCACCCAGATCGACGTCAACCCGCCCGCGATCGCCGCCCGCAAGATCGGCGACCACGTGCTCATCTACGCGTACAACACGCCCGCGGCGGCGTCGGCCGGGGCCAAGGCGCTCAAGGCCGCGATCGGCGAGCATCCCAATCGCGGCGTGTTCGACACCGAGGGATCGCTCGTCTACTTCTTCGGCGACGCCCACGACCTGACCCCCGCCCAGCGCGCGTCGTTCGCGGATCTCGTCGACATCGGCGAGGGGCGCACGTCACCGTAGTGCGCCCCGGCACGGGCTAGCCTTGCCGAGATGCCGACCCAGATCGCCTGCCCGTCCTGCGGCGCGCGCAACAACGTCGCCCCCGTCGCCTCCGGGACGCCGCACTGCGGGCGCTGCCACAAGGCGCTGCCCTGGCTCGTCGACGCGACGGTCGAGACGTTCGACGCCGAGGTCCGGGCGTCGGTGCCAGTGCTCGTCGACTTCTGGGCCGACTGGTGCGCGCCCTGCCGCGCGGTCGCGCCCGTGCTCGCCGAGATCGCGCGCGAGCACGCGGGCCGCGTGAAGATCGTGAAGGTCGACGCCGACCGCGCGATGGCGCTCGCCGGCCGCTTCGCGGCGCGCTCGATCCCGCTGCTCGTCGTCATGCGCGACGGCGCCGAGGTCGACCGCATGGTCGGCGCCCAGCCGCGTGCGGCGATCGAGGCGAAGCTCGGGCTCCAGCCGGCAGCCTGAAGGACGGCACCGCGAGCGCGAAATACGGCGGTTTCACGGATGTCCCGGTATGGGGCGCGGACGTACGGTCTGCGCAACCAACCAGAGGAGATCACCATGCAGCTCTACGGCATCATGCGACGCAACGGCTGGGCCTCGCCCGAGGATCTCGGCGCCGCGGCGGCCCGCTCGACGGAGGAGGGCGACAAGACCGACTCCGGCGTGCGCTGGATCCGCAGCTACGTCCTCGCCGAGGAGAGCGGCGAGCTCGGCACGTTCTGCGTCTACGAGGCCGACAGCCCCGAGGCGATTCGCGCCCACGCGGCCGCCGCCACGCTGCCCGTCGACGAGGTCGTCCCGATCGCCGACACCGTGCTCGTCCGCGCCGATCCGACCCCCGCCGCAGCCTGACGCAGCGGTCCTACGCGTCGTGAGTCGCACGAAACTCCGACTCACGCCACCTAGACTCCGCACATGCACGCCCGCGGTGAGCTCGTCGGCCGCGACGCCGAGCTCGCGCAGCTCGCGCGGGCCGTCGAGCGCGCGCGCCGCGGGAGCGGGGGCCTGCTCCTGCTCGCCGGCGAGGCCGGGGTCGGCAAGACCCGGCTCGCCGAGGATGCCGCCGCCGCCTCGCGGGCGCTCGTCCTGCGCGGCACCGCGAGCAACAGCGCGACGGCACCGTACGGCCCCGTCATCAGCGCGCTGCGGATCTATCTGCGCTCGCGGCCCGCAGGCCTGGACGCCTGCGGGCCGCTGCGCGCGCACCTGGCGGTCCTGCTGCCCGAGCTCGGCGCGCCGGCGGCGGCGAGCGACAACGCCACGATCTTCGAGGCGATCCGCTGCGCGCTGGAGCAGATCGCCTCCGCGGGGCCCGTGCTCGTCGTCCTCGACGACCTGCAGTGGTCCGACGAGGCGACGCTCGAGCTGCTTGCCGCGCTCGCGCCGGCGCTGAAGGAGATGGCGATGCTCGTCGTCGCCGCCTACCGCTCCGACGGCCTGCCGCGCGACCACATGCTGCGCCGGCTGCGCAACGAGCTGCGCCGCGGGCCCGGTCTCGACGAGCTCGTCCTCGCGCCGCTCGACCTCGACGCGACCGCCGTGCTGGCGGGGCAGCTGCTCGGGAGCCCGCCGTCCGCGGCGCTCGTCCGGGCGCTGCACGACCGCACCCAGGGGCTGGCGTTCTTCGTCGAGGAGCTGACGCGCGCCCTCGTGACGAGCGGTGGCGTGCGCTCCGGGCCGCGTGGCGTCGAGCTCGTCGGCGGTGACAGCGTCCCGGTGCCCGACACCGTCCGCGACGCGGTCCTCATGAGCGCCGCCGATCTGTCCGAGCCGGCGCGGGCCGCCGCCGAGACCCTGGCGGTCGCGGGGCAGTCCTTCGATCTCGGGCTCCTCGGCGAGCTCGTGACGGAGTCGGCTGTCGCCGAGCTGCTGGCGCACGGCCTCATCCGCGACGAGGGCGGCGGGCGCGCTGCGTTCCGCCACGCGCTGCACTGGGAGGCGTGGTACGCCGACGTGCCCTGGCTGCGCCGGCGCGCGCTGCACCGCCAGGTGGCCGAGCTGCTCGAGGCCGGCGGCGGGCCGAGCATGGAGATCGCGACGCAGTGGCTCGGCGCCCGCGACGCCGGGCGCGCGCGCGAGCTGCTCGTCCGCGCCGCGCGCGAGTTCGAGGCCGTCCACGCCTACCGCGACGCGACGAGCGCGGGCCGCCAGGCGCTGGAGATCTGGACGTCGCGCGACGACGAGGCCGGTGACCGGATCGACCTGCTCGAGCGCCACGCGCGCTGCGCCGAGCGCGCCGGACAGCTCACGGAGGCGGCGAAGGCGTGGCGCGAGCTGTCGGACATCCGCAGCGCCGGCGGCGACGGCCTCGCCTACGCCGA
>Ga0310810_10010829_pt1 | contig 10638 bp, 6 predicted proteins | sample NCmetagenome_FD_207641 | JGI IMG/M metagenome (GOLD analysis project Ga0310810, IMG submission 207641) | Soil microbial communities from experimental microcosm in Duke University, North Carolina, United States - NC | ecosystem: Engineered > Artificial ecosystem > Soil microcosm > Unclassified ... | reverse complement strand
CCCACGGGCCCGTATACGACATGGCTGATGTCGCCCACGAGCTCGTTCGATGCTGAGTTGAGTGAATAGAAGGGAGGGTTCCAGCGCGTGTTGGAGTAGGGCCGGTAGATCGCGCCTTGATAGGAAATCCCAAAGCCTCCACGCAGAGACGTTTTGCCATTCCCGAATAGGTCCCATGCGAACCCCAGCCTCGGACCGAGGTTGTTGTGATCACCCGCTCCGAGCGATTTGACTGGCGCAAATCCTCCTGGACCGCATGCTCCTGCGATGGTTGCGAGAGGATTACCCAGGCATGGCTGGCTGGCATTCTTAATCTGGCCGGCGCCAGTGGTAATGTTATCGATGAAAGAGTGCCCTGGGCCCGGTTGAAACGTAGCTGCCAAGCCATTCAGCTCGGTTAGACGAGTATAGAGGTCATAGCGAAGCCCGAGATTCAAGGTGAACTTTTTCGTCAAATTCCACTTGTCCTCAAAATACAAGCCAATTTCCCAATTTCGCCAATGCCGTATGCTGCTGGCAAGGTGAGCAGGTTGGTGAGTGACGATTCCCGGATCAACTCCAGCAGCTTGGCTATAGGGCGCGTCGATGGCGAAGAACAAGGGATCGAAAAAGTAATAAGATGGGCGTCCCATATTCCAATCGGAGTTCTCGACGGTCCTATGCAGGTCCACCCCAGCCTTCATGCCGTGCTTGCCATGATTTAGAGCAACCGAATCCGAAAGACTATAGATGTTTTCGTGGAACGACTCCGGCAACTCTCCACCGGAACCGAACCCGAGAGTGCCGTCGTCAAGGTAGATGGCAGGAACGCCGGGAAGTGTCACACCACTGCTTGTGAGCGACCCAGCATAGCCGACTCGGAACTCATTTATTAGCGTGGGCGCGAAGGGGTGGATATAGTTTGCTTGTAAATTGGGGCTTGCGGTTCTGCCGGGATCGGGAAAGCCGCGAACGAGGTCGCCATCCCCAAAGCGGTCCGCCGAGAGAGCCCAATTCGTCTGGAAGAAAAGGCTATTGCGTGATCCAAAGCTGTAATCCAACCGCAGGGACGCCTCGTTACCATCAAACAAGTCGCCACCCGTTTGCGAGGGAGCTGTACTCAGCACTCGTTGTAACAGGGGATCTGTTCGTTTGAGCATACCCGATACTGGCTGCGGGAACGGTGATCCGTCCGGGCAGCCACCAGCATAATCGGGCAAATTCATTTGGTTTATATCGGCTTGTTCAACACCGAATAGCGTTGCGAACTTTTTGGCTATAACACCGATTCCGTCAGTAAACGCCGGGCACAGATACTCTGTGAAGCTGGCAAATTCAGAACCGGAGTAGTTTCCCCCCGTTACGTACTTACTCAGGCTGAGATCAGGAGTTCCCCGCATTGATGGCGCGAAGTGGGAGTACAAAAGATTGGCCACGGAATCGGGAAAAGCTCTCGCTACCGCCTGCCGCAGCTCCGGCGATTCTGTCAAAAACTCTGCCGGAGATGAGGTGATGAATCGATCTCCCTGATAGCCGCCAAAGAAAAACAATCTGTTTTTCTTGATCGGCCCGCCCACTGTTACCCCGAACTGGTTTAATCGCACTTCGGGCTTGACTCGCGCAGCTACATCAGGCGTGTGGTTGGCAAAGAAAGAGTTGGCATCAAATGCATCATTGCGAACAAACCACCAGGTCCTCCCGTGGAAACGATTGGTCCCCGACTTCGTGACTACGCTGGTGATGGCGCCGGCGGTACTGCCAAATTCTGCAGAATTGTTCAGCGTGATCACCTGCATTTCTTCAATCGAATCCACGATGGGCCGATTGACTATGCCACCATCGAGGGTGCGATTGGAAAGGCCATTCAAGAGAAAACCGGCGAAGTTCTCCCGCACGCCATTTACGACGGCTTGGCTGCCTTCTTCCAGGATGACTCCACGCACGTCGGTTGCACCCGGGGCGTATTTGACGAGGTTGTAAACATTGCGACCGTTCAAGGGAACGTCTGTAACTTCCGCCCCATCGAGACTCGTCGTCACGCGCGCATTCTCGGTATTCACCGCACTAGCTGATGCACCTGTGCTGCGAGTTTCGACAGTTTCCGTTCGAGGTGCCACGGGAAGCTGGAAATCTGTCCGGAGGACGGTACCGGCGGTGACACGCACGGGCACAGTAACGGAAGAAAACCCCGCAGCGCTTGCGCTGAGTTCATATCTTCCCATTAGCAGTTGCTCGTCCGTGTAAACACCTGAACTGTTGGTTCGGAGGGTTATCTCCTGTCCAGTTTCTATGTTCTGAACGCGGACCATTGCATGGACCAGGGCTGCTCCCGAAGGGTCAGTCACGACGCCAACAATTTCACCATTCTCAATTTGCGCGGACAGCATCGGTGGAACAATCAGCAGGACGACTCCAAAGAACAGCAGAAGTCTGGCAGCGCATCGCGAGCTTTTTCTGATTGTTTTGGTCACACTGTTACCTGGAGTACGCTGCACCTGAAGGGGGTTCAAGTGCTGTTGAAAAAGATCGGCCTTCCAGGACCGATCAAAATTTCAACGGAGCGCGGCCATGGTGTCTAACGTTCGCAACGCGGCCAGCATCGGATGATCCGCATCAGCGACCGACAATTGCTCACGAATCCTGAGCTCCATCGTACGCGCGTCCTGATCTCGTCCTACGGTCTTGTAGAGCTGGACAAGCCGTAGCTCACAACCAGTAGTCCAGTAAAGCGCAGCGGGATCGGGTTTATCCGCCAATTCCTGCTCTAATACTTCGATGGCCTCGCCTGTGTTGTTTGATTTGATCAGCGCATCGGAAAGATACTGCGCAACCATAATGGCATTATCGTTCCGAATCGGGCGAAGAGATTGCCACGCCGCTTGCATCTCGCGCAGTCCTTCTCGCCGATGCCCCCGTGCGAACATCAGGTCACCGCGAGCAGCCTGGACCCGAGATACTGGTTGGATCTCTGCCATCAGAGGAGCGGCAAGAACCTTTTCCGCTTCTGAAATGAAACCCTCCCGGGCCAGACGAGCCGCAGTACCGGGGCCGAGCTCTTCACCTGATGCGAACTGCGCCAACAACTCCTTACGGAATGTCTGCTCGTCGCCACGAACTTCAGCCAGGGCTCCCAAGTCCATATGTAGTGTGCCGCCCGAGAGTTGGCGGTAGTACCGTTCAGCATCGTGCAATCGGCCCAGGTAAAAATAGCGGTTACCAAGTTCGTCCAGGAACAACGCTCGGGAATCCCCCAGAGCATCTTCGAGCCGCGCAGCGACACGATCCAACTCCTGAAGTCCCCGGACCATGTCACCTTGATGCAGATATTGGTCCGCAACCACAAACTGCAGACGGGTCCAGGCGCCCGGACGCTTGCTGGCCTCCTTGGTTGTTGCCAGGGCTCTCGCGCGCTCCAGAAAGATCTGAGCCCGCTCGGGATCAATACCCTTTTCGGACAAAACGTCCCAAGCAACATAATTACTGTCCAGATCGTTGGGTCGCAATTCTGCGCGCCTGATGATATAAGGCAGTGCGTCATCCGGCCGCTTGGCGGCGGTCAATTCAAAGGCGAGATTATTGACTCCCCAGAAATCGTCCGGATAGAGCTGTAACAGCACCTGATAAGCATCGATGGCTCGCGCCGAATCCCCCTTAAATGAGTAGTAGCTTCCGAGAATAAAGTAACGTTCACGATCCGTGGTCTTGTCTGCAAGTTCAAACGCTTTCTCGAAATGAGCTCTAGCTTCTTTGTTCTTCCCCGCATTCGAGTAACAGTGAGCCAGATAGACATGAGCCGACGCAAATTCAGGGTCCTCCTGAACCGCTCGATTGAACATCTCCTGGCCTGCAGTCCAATCTTCTGGATCGACGTGATTAATAAACGCGATGCCTTTCGAGTAGAACTGGAGGGCACGCAACGAAGGAGTCGTGGCCTTCTCCAGCTCTTCGCTGCCAGTTATCCCTGCCGTCTCGGTTTCCCCTACCGCGTCACGCACATCCCGGGCGAGGCGGCGCACGGCGGATAGGAGACGGTCCTGATCCGCCGCTTCTTCACTCAAGCTCCGTCTCAGCATGCCATTGCCCGGATCCACCAGCGATGCGCTTAGAAGATAGGTGTGTCCCAGTCTTTCAACCCTACCTGTTAGAACCAGGGCGGTGTTACCGTCGCGCAGCGCAACTTCCCTGGCAACATCTGGTTCAAGGACAGTGTGCTTGTCCTTCCTCATCAGCCAGAGGGCATCCTGAATCCGTTCCTGCGGTAATACGCTTACGAAACGCGATTCCGAGAGTTCCCGCTGCAGAGCAGATTCAACGGTCCCATTGAAGATCGGTTCACCGGTCCTATTCTCGAAAGCAGCGATGACAATCCAACCCCGGTTGGGAAAAGTGACTGTTCTGGCTCGGTAAAACGAGGCGTACACAAAAAACGCGAGAGACGCCGTAGTAGCGAGAAGAACCCATGCACGACGATTTCTGAACCAGGAAGCAGCTTCGGTGTTGACGGGGACACCAGAATCTGAACTTTGGCCCTCGCGCAGCACAGGTCTGCGTGCGGTATCAGCGTCGACAACTCCTTCCACTGGAGCTATAAACCGGTATCCGCGGCGAGGAAGGGTTTCAACGTACGTGGGGTGCTCAGCATCATCGCGAAGAGCAGCGCGAATCTGCTTGATGCAGAAATTCAGGCCCTTGTCGAAATCGACAAAAGTCTCATTGCTCCAGATGTGATCTCGGATCTCCTCTCGAGTAACGATCTGACCTGCACGCTGCACCAAAAGCACAAGCACCCTGGAGGGTTGTGGAGCGAGCTTTACGCTCAATCCATTCTTTTTCAACTCTCCCGTAGCAAGTTCCAGCGTGAACTGGGCGAAGCGAATTAGTGATGATGGTCGCGCGTACAACGGAGACACCCTAGGCGAAACGAGTGCCCCACTTTTTACTCTCTTTCTCGACGCAGATCAAGTGAGACTCTCGTGCTTTAGCTATATCTCACTTGTTTTCAGGTATTTGGTTCCTCATTGAACACTCATAGAAAACTCATGCCGTACTTGTTGTGGCGGAAGTCGAGAGCAGGCAAGTTCTCACAGCCGGGACCGAAGTCCGCGGTGGTGATGTGGGGGACTTATGCGTGCTTTGATCGTGTCGCTTTCTATCCTCTTACTTGCGCTGCCAGTCGCCGAGGCCAAATCGCAAATTTTGCTCTTGGGGGGCACTCCGGAAAGCTGCAAGGACGAGTTCCTCCCGATTCGGGAGACCCTGGTTAGCCTTCCCATTCCTGATGACTGGACCTTTGTGATCGCCTGCTCGCCAACGGCTTGGGACGACCTGCTACGACGCACGGACGGTTTGGGGAAGACGCACACCGCATTTACGAATTTGGAAGCCCACCACACTTACTTCAATGGTTCGAACTTCGCTCCGCGTGTTGCGGCGCACGAACTCGGACATATTCTGGGAAAGACCGCTGACCACGAAATGGCAGAGGCAACAGGTTTTACGCTGCTGCGGCAGCGAAACCACACCACCGCTAGTAGAAAGTGAGTGTCTGAAAGTGATTAGCCTTCGAAAGGCTGCTTTGTGATGGAGAAGCGATGCAACCAACGAAATGTTAACAGAAGATCGAAGGATTGATCCGTGTCTCAGGGAATAGGCTGCTAGGCTTCGTACACAACGAGCGCACATTTTCGAATCGTATCCGGAGAAAGGCACATGATTGTTGGACGGGAACGTTTAAGTGCTAACGGGATAGGTCGGCTCAATAGCTTCAAAGGCAGGGACCGGGGGTTACCGGCGCATGAAGACTGGTATTGATGGACTCCCGCGGTCATTCCCTCAATGTCGGCGAAGTCTTTCAAAGCCATCCAGACGAAACTAGCTCCCGTGATGTTGGCTCACAAGGATCCCCGTGCTTCGGTGGCGACAATTCTGGGACGGCTCGTTGAGTACGGCGATTTAGGTGATTACGGACAACAGAGGCAAGCGGGCATGTCGATGCAGTGATCGCGATTATGTAACCAAACAGTCCTACGAATTGGTTGTGCCCAGTCGTCCTCACATCGATCAAGTTTTTACTGAAGCGCCTAACGACACGCTGCAGAGCCGAGATAAACTCTGATTGGGGAACCATAGCCTCGCCGAACTGGCATTGGTTTGCGCCGAGTGTCCGAGTTTGGAGTCACAAAAAGAGGAGAGACGCCCTGTGAAAATGTTAATCTGCTGCGCCCTACTGGTTACACTGCTTCTTGCGTTGCCTTGCTTCGCTACCTGCTCGCCCAAGATTCCCAGTACGCTGCCGATCACAAGTACATTTCTTAGCTACGAGGTGAATAACAATATCACGGATATTCAGAGTGACGGCCTGAGCGGCGGCACATACTACAACGGTGTGGATGGCGTCACGACTTTCCTAACCTGCAATGGCTACAACCACCAGGCATTCGGCGATTGGCAATTCGATGCGCTGAGTTCCACCGTGCGTACGCTTAGCATCAGCTTTGCCAATCCCATTCAAGTCTCAGCTGGCGGGACCGCCGTTCCGAACCCGCCTTTCGGGATAAAGCGTCTGATCGCTCATATCGAAGACAAATGCACACAGATAGCAAACGCTACTGGCGGTTGGAACAACATGCTCCAAATGGGCGCGGGACAATCTCTCCAGTGTCCGTTGATTGTGCACTTCTATGATAGTAATGCCGCCGAGTACAGGATCTACATGGGACCCAACTGGGAGCCTGAGACCACTTACGTGCAAGTCACTTGCAATTCAGTTGCGGCTGATAATTCGGGATGCAACGACTGGTTCATCGATCCGATTCCGCTGAACGGGGCACCCGGGCAGGCGGAGGGCCGTTTGGTTTATTTTACGAAGCGCAGCAGCATCAACGAAGGGGATTATTATTTCCGGCTTCACTTCCACCTGACGCGACCGTGAACGACGCACTAGTGGAACACTCGATTTTTGCAAGCCACGTCGAGCGTGACGAAGGCGCGTCACAGCACGGTGGAGGCGCTCTGACATTTCGGCACAACTTGACACGGCGGAGATCGAACCTCAAATCCGACAGCTAGCACCGCGAAGTATGCCGCGTGATTGCTGAATCGTCGGTCGCAGAACGGTGGTGCCCTCTGGGACCGTGCCCTAAAACGTGCCCTACGAGGAACGGAGGTGTGAGCGGCCAGAGTGATGCCGACATTTGAGGTGGCGACAGACTTTTGTTGAGGCCTGCCCGCGGGGCCGACAAGCGCGTTGGCGATAATGCCTATGCCGGCCGCAAATTGGTCGGGCGAAGCTCGGCATCCACCTCGCGCCCGATGCGTGCAACGACGTTCGGCACGGCTTCCACATCCGCTTGAGTGGTGTGAAAGTTGACAATGCAGGCACGAAGTATGTAGTGGCCGTCAACTACCGCATTGGAAATAAATATCTCTCCTCCGCGCTGCAACCGATCAACTAGCTCACGATTGAGCGCGTCGAGATGAAGTTCAACCTCTGATTCTTGCAGTCTCGTTCGAAGATCGCTCGGCACGTACCGGAAGGTCGTTATGCTCAATTCCTGGGTCATGAGCTGCAGTTCCGCATGGCGGCTGACCGCCTGAGCCATTGCCTTCGACAGGCGTATGTCATCCGCGATCATGTTGCGATAACCTACGGCTCCAACGAGCTTTAGGGCAAGCCAGACCTTAAGCGCTCGGAAGCCACGTGAATTTTGAGGACCATAGTCAACGTAGTTCGTGGCCTGTTCGTCGAAATGGTAGTAGGGCGGATGGTATGCGAATGCTGAGCGCAGGATTTCCGGATCGCGCACCAATGTGCATCCCGCCTCCAATGGTGCGTACAGCCATTTGTGCGGATCAACCGCGACGGAATCAGCTTGGCTCAGCCCGCGCAAATCGTCGTGTGCCTGAGGAACGGCAGCCGCAAAGCCGCCATAGGCTCCATCAACATGGAACCACAGGCCATACTCCTTGCAGAGCGCGCTGATTTCCGGGAGAGGATCGACAACACCTGTGCTGACCGATCCCGCGGTTCCCACGACCAGGAATGGCACATCTCTCGCAGCGGTATCCGCCTCGATTTGGCGGCGTAACGTCGAGAGGTCCATGCGTAATTTGGAATCGGTGGTGATCCACCGAATCGATTCGGTACCGAGACCGCTAAGGTCTGCGGCCTTTTGAATCCACGTGTGTGTTTCACCCGAACAGTACACACGAAGCCTGCGTCCCGAATTTTCGGAAACGCCTTGCCTGCGGACATCCCAGCCCGCCTTGGCAGCGCGTGCGGCTAAGAAGCAGACGAAGTTCGCCATATTGCCGCCGCTGACGAGCAGTCCACCGCAATTGACTGGATAGCCAATGAGCTCTGCGATCCATCTCACGGTCTGGCACTCGATCTCGGTAGCGGCTGGCGAGAGTGTCCATGCGCCAACGTTCGGGTTCAGCGCGGCCGCGAGAAAGTCCCCCAGAATACCGATCGGCGCTGGCGGCGCAGTGATATATCCAAAGAAGCGCGGGTGTCCGTTGAATAACGAGTGACCGAAAAGCAGCCGTGCCGTGCCTTCTAGCAGCGGCCCGGGCTCCGTTCCCATTTGCGGCAGCGGTCCGGTGAGGTCGAGTGCTTCACGCACCACCGACGGTGGCTCATCACGGGTCACCGGACCAGACGGCAGCGACTCCAGGAATCCCGCAAGCTGGTCTACAAGACGATGTCCCAACTTGCGGAAGGTCGCTGCGTCCATCGCGAGCGGCGCATGCCGGCTAGCGTCCCCGCCCACGAATAACTCATTTACCGCCGATTCTTTGGTCACGTATTTATTCCTTCCATGAGATCCGTCTCAGTCACGCGCCCGTCAGTCACGGTGCTGAATACCCGATAGAATGATTGCCGTCCCCACAACGATTCGTGATCGTTTGGCGACAACTCCTTCAGCCGCTCATACGCAGTCACCTGTGATTCGTGACAGCAAACTGCCCGCCACACCGTAGACCAGAAGCTGCGCGTATCAATCACCGTGGTGATCGCCCAGTCTGGCCACGGCACGGCCTGTCGTTCAATGCCATCGACCGTCGAAACCAGTTTTCGGAAAGCTGACTGGTAAGCTTTCCAGGTCGATTCCGGCCACGCGATGTAGTAAAGCTTGGACACCCTATGCGGCTGCACGCCCTCCATTCCACGGGATCGATACGCTGGGTCGGCTGATGCAACGATGGCAGCCGTGGTGAACTGCGAAATCGCAATATGATCCGGGTGCCCGTAAGCACCGTCGGGTCCGAACGTCACGACTACGTTGGGTTGAACACGTCTTATGTGTCCCGCAATGCTTGCGATAGCCTCGGCGGGCGTGGCTCGGTCAAGTTGCTGATCCTGGTAGTCGAGGATTGAGACTTCGCGCACACCCAAAGTTGAGGCGGCGGCGCGTAGTTCACGCTCACGGATGTTCGCCAGCGCCAACCGGCCGGGATGCTGAGGATCGTCGGAACGCAAGCCGCGATAACGGCCGCTATCCCCGCGCGTAGCAGTCACCAGAAACACCTCGACACCCTCGGATGCATATTTCGCAAGTGTACCGCCCACTCCAAGGGATTCATCATCCGGATGGGCGAGCACAGCCATCAGTCTGAGTGCTTGCATTGTCTGTCTCACACTAGTAAACCAACTACATTCTGGCGAATCATTGTTGAATCTTAAGAGTCGGAAATTATGTCTTGCTTAACTTGTTTTCAGCGGACCAAAACCTTTCGAATCGCCGCCAAGTGGTGCCAGCTGTGCCGTAGTGCGTGGTCCTCGATGACAAACTGCGCAGTGACAGGTGCCCCGAAGCTCAGCGAAAAGGGAGCTGCGCGATCTAATTGTTCATCCGTGAACGCGCATACTGCATTGGACGCCTCACGACTGTTCCGACGCAGCAGTTCGAGCGCGGTGGTCTTCGTTTCCTCAGCATGTTCTTGGGCGTGCTTGGCATTCAGCTCGGCGACCGCATCCCACGTGACGTCCGTAACGGCCTTCCCACTCGCGATTGCCCGTGCGACATCGATTTCGATCGGGTACATGCTGGCAACATGGTGCACGATTAGGCCAACCGAACGACGATCCGTATCCGACACCGGTGCACGCCATTCCTCTTCCGATAGCCCTTCAACAAAGGCAGCTAAGAGGGCGGCACCTTCCTCGATTCGATCAGCCAATAGTGCAGAGCGACGACCCGCGGAACTTCTGATTCTGGTAGGAGCGGTGGTCTGTGATGACATATCTTCATTTCCTTTCTGCTTAAGTAATGGTCGAGCGGCCATTTAGTTCTTCTTTGTATCCAGGGATCCAGTATTCCGCAAATAATGCGTGGTTACTTGTCCAGGAGTCCGGCTTTCTTGCTCGCCTATGGTTGTAGGCGATTTGCTTATCCTGGCGTCCTGGGCAATTTACAGGGACGCGAGAAACATTCTGCGACGATGGCTATGAAAAGTTTGCTCCAAGAGCTCTCCTAAGGATGGAAAAAATCGTATGCCTATAACTCACAGGCCATGCGGCCCAAAAACTGTCGCTGGATCGTGGGCAGGGAGTCTTGGGGGTAAAAAGCCCATCTTCCTTGGGAAAAGAAGGACAGTTCTGCTTCAAGGCCCTTGTTTTGGCGCCAGAAGTCTGCCGCAATATTGTCGATGAGAAGT
>Ga0310810_10010828_pt1 | contig 10639 bp, 15 predicted proteins | sample NCmetagenome_FD_207641 | JGI IMG/M metagenome (GOLD analysis project Ga0310810, IMG submission 207641) | Soil microbial communities from experimental microcosm in Duke University, North Carolina, United States - NC | ecosystem: Engineered > Artificial ecosystem > Soil microcosm > Unclassified ... | reverse complement strand
GTGGTAAGATTCCAGGTACATACCTCCCCGACCCTTAAAGGTAGGCTTCGCATGTCTTCTCCAGGTTTCCAGAAATCTAAGCGCAGCTGGCAGGAAATCGCCGCCGAGGCTTTCGTGGAAAAAGATCCCGCGAAGTTGCAACGGCTGGCCGAGGAACTCGCAGAGGCAACACCCGCTGACCCGCTCTGACCTTAGCGGAATGATGCAGCATTTGATATGCAGTGATGTAGTTCAAGATGAGGCTGACGCTCTCGGCGGCATCCAGACCCCGATGGTACTGAACCAGTTCGCGTTCGGGCAGGCAAACAAACTCCGCATACGCACCGCTGATCGGCATGGCAGCGACTATCTGACCCGGGGCGATTCCAGCCACATCCTGCCCTAGCCGATCTACCGTGCCAATCAAGTCCCAACCCGGCGTGAAGGGCACAGAGGGCGTTTCGGGGTGAATACCCTCACGCGCCATGACATCGGGCAGCGACACACCTGCCGCCAGCACTCTTACCCGCACTTCACCGCGCTTCCGTTCGGGACACGCCTCTTCAAGAAGCTGGAGCGCATCAGGCCCGCCGTAGTGGGTTACGATGATTCGCCTGTTTTTCACTGGATAGTGATTCCTGCGGTTGGGGCTGGATTATGTGTGAACCGCGTAACTCTTGTCTGTGATTTCAGTCACAATCACCATCAGAGATCGCAATCGAGGTCGAGGCAGTTCTGGACAGCCATGTACAAGCGGGACTCCGCAAAAATCTGATGTTTGCTACATGCCAAGTCAGACGGGGTGCCTTGCTTGCAGGCGATGATCGTCGCGTTCGCTCTGGTATGCTCAGTGACTTAACCAAATGCCCCTGTGATCTCGAACGCCCCAAAATTCGTCGTTCCCCTACTTGGGGGACTGACAATCCTGCTGGGGCAGATTTCCGGCTGCGAACGGAGTGTCCCAAGACCCGGCGTCAAAGAAGTTCAGGTTCCTTATTCTTCGATAAAGCCGTCCGTAACGATCAACATCGGAGGCACAGCAGATTGGGTTCTAGTGACTGGGAACGCTGTCTGGGTCGCCAGCAGCAAACCGTATGACATCGTCCGAATTGATCCCGCAACCAACAAGATTGTTGCCAGAGTGAGCATCTCCGATGAGGCTTGCTCTGGTCTGGCTTTCGGCTTTGACAGTGTGTGGGTTCCAATCTGCGGAAGTAAACCTGCTCTTGTTCGCATCGACGCCACGAAGAACACAATTAGAGCGGTGCTTCCGATTGCTCCAGCGGGTGAGGAGGGCGGGATCGCGGCAAGTGACGATAGCGTCTGGATGGTGACCGACAAACGTGGGACTCTAGTCCGAGTCGATCCGTCTACAAATAGTGTACGAGACAGAATTCACATTCCGCCCGGTTCTTTTAATCCCGTGTTCAGCGATGGCACGGTTTGGATCACCGGGGTTGAAATGGATGTTTTGACTGCGATGGACGCCGCTTCAGGCAAGGTGCTGGCGTCGATACCAGTCGGATCGAAGCCTCGCTTCCTCACCGCTGGTGCAGGTTCGATTTGGACATTGAACCAAGGCGACGGAAGCGTCAGCCGAGTTGATGAAAAGAGTAGAAAGCTGATGGCTACGATCCAAGCAGGCATACCCGGCGCAGGCGGTGACATCGGCTACGGCGCGGACTCTGTTTGGCTCACTGTTTTTGATGTTCCGCTCACTCGCGTTCAGCCAACCACGAATAGAGTCGTGAAGCAGTGGGTCGGCAAAGGTGGAGACTCTCTCCGCTTTGGGTTCGATTCTCTCTGGATAACGGATTACAAGAAAGGCTTGCTTTCGCGAATCCCGATTGAAGAATTGCGGTAGAGGAGATGAATGGAGTTCCTCATTACGCTGTCACTTCTTGCTCGATGCCCCGCCTGCGGGTCAGTTTGTGGTTGAATTGATGTAATGAGTTCCAAACGACTGTGGGGCTTGGAACTGAAGATTACGGTTGTTTCTTAAAGTGGGCTCATGATTTCCTTTGATCCTCCGCATCAGGCAGTGCATTATCCGCAAGATCGTCGTTTTCGCATCTGGGTGTGCCCTTCCATCCTGATCGGCATAGCGGCGGTGATTGCCCTCTTGATTATTGCCGCGTGGATTGAGGTCTCTGCTGTCGGCCTACCTTATGTTCCCCCTGTCCCGCAGGTCTATCCCAATAATTTTGCGGGGCCGCACGGATTTCCGCTCTGGGTGCGCTACTGTCATTTCTTCAATTTCCTGTTTGTGATGATGCTGATTAGAAGCGGTTTATCGATCCTAATGGATCATCCCCGTCTGTACTTCAACGATGACTGCACACCGGGAAGTGAATGGATCAGGTTGACGCCTATCAAAGTCCCTCGTGATCGTATTTGGACGGCAAAGGACGATGCTCGCTACATTTCGCCTCTGGTTGGGACCCCCGGCTACAGGCACACCATCGGGATTGCGCGGGTCTGGCACTTCATTGACGTGCATGGCTTCATCGCGACCGGGATTATCTTCATCGTGATGCTGCTCACGACCGAGCAGTGGAAGCGGATCGTGCCCACTTCAACAGTTGCCCTAGCACAGGCTTGGAACACGTTCGTTCATTACGCGACATTCCATTTGCCTCCAGAGCCGAACGGTTTCTACGGCTACAACGCGCTCCAACAGATTGCATATTTCACGGTTGTGTTCGTCTTCGGGCCTCTGGCAATCCTGACGGGGATCGCAATGTCTCCCGCCGTGGTGAACCATTTCCCATGGTATCCACGTATTTTCGGCGGCAGGCAATCGGCGAGATCAATCCACTTCCTGACGATGCTCAGTTTCTTTGCGTTCTTGGTTGTGCATGTCACGTTGGTGGTCATGACAGGGTTCCAGCGCAACATGAATCACATCGTGATGGGCACGGATGACCTGAACCCTATCGGAATGTGGCTGGGATTCGTCGGCATCGGCGTGGTCGTGCTTTCGTGGATTGTCGCGCATTATTTGTCATGGTATCAGCCGCGTGGACTCCAACACGCTTTGAAGTCAGTGGCCTATCCCATGCAACTGCTTACGTTGAACCGACTCGTTCCACAGCAACATTATTCTGAGGAGCGAATCTCGCCCTACTTCTGGCCGAACGGGAAGATGCCTGTGAGAGACGATTGGCAACGGCTAGGGGAGAGCGGGTTCAGTGATTTCAGGTTGAAAGTTGGTGGACTGGTCGAAAACCCCGTTCAGCTTTCGCTTGCAGACATGAAGAAGATTGGCGTGGTCGAGCACATCACAATGCATCATTGCATTCAAGGCTGGAGCGGCATTGCGAAGTGGGGCGGCATCCCGATGAAGACGCTGATCGATCTCGTCCGCCCAAAACCTGAAGCCAAGGTGGTAGCCTTTTTTTCCTTTGGTGAGGCGCTCTATGGCGGTTCCTATTACGACACTCAGAGCATTGAGAACGTCTTGAAGGCGGAATGCCTTCTCGCCTTCGAAATGAACGGGCATCCTCTGCCGGAACTCTATGGCGCTCCGCTGCGGCTCCGGGTTGAGAATCAACTGGGTTACAAAATGGTGAAATGGATTGAGCGCATTGAATTCATCGACTCAGAAAAGATGCTTGGCAAAGGGGAGGGCGGCAAGAACGAGGACGACGAATACTTCGACCTGCTGCCCAATATCTAATGCGGAAGGTCGATTTTTCTGCCCAACAACATACGGGTGCTGACCATGTTCTCTCATTTTTTCAACGGTTGCGTCTCGACTGGCTGCTGCGTCACTTCCCACCGCGCCTTGTGCGGTCAGTCTATGTGTTTGTCAATGGTTTCGTGACGATAGCAGTGCTTGCGTTGTTGGCATTGGTGAGCCGTAACCCGTTTGTTTTTCCATCGCTCGGCCCCACTGCATATCTCCTGTTCTTCTCCCCTCTCGGCAAGACCTCAAGTCGACGAAACACTATCGTGGGACATGCTATTGGTCTTATCTGCGGCTACGGGGCATTCGTGGTTACAGGAGCGGGAGCCTTGCCGTTTGGAGCACATTCAGGAATTTTTTGGCCGAGAATCCTATCGGCGGCTCTCTCGCTCTCGGCTACAGGAGCATTCATGGTTTTGCTCGATGTTAGCCATCCGCCAGCAGGTGCCACTACACTGATTGTTTCTCTCGGAATTATTTCGAAACCACGTGAACTGATTATTATCGAAGTCGCCGTGTTTCTGCTCGTGGCTCAAGCTCTGGTTATCAATCGGCTCGCAGGATTACCGTACCCCTTGTGGAGTGCTGCGGCTGCGGCTTCGATCAAAGAATGACGGCGCTCTGCGCTTCGGACGTTGCGCTCACCCCTTTCCTCATTTGCAACCTTTTCCTAAGCCAAGGCACAAACGTGAAAATCAGGATTGCTACCGCCAGTGGCGAAGTGAAGCGCTCAGGTGGAGGGAGCAACACTCCCACGAACAGGACTGGATCACTGTTGAAACCTCCCCTTTTTATTGAACCGGATTTTGGCGAAGAAACCGCGCAAGCTTGTGCTAACGCCTGCTTACAGGAATGCTTTGGGTGAATACGTATAGAGACGTATAGAATTGTCAGCCGTGCTCCTGACGGGCTGGAAGGAAATCGCCGCATACCTTCGGTTTGGCATTCGCACTGTTCAACGATGGGAGCGGTTGGGCCTGCCCGTAATCAGAGTGGGTAGCGTCCCTGGCGCTGTCATGGCTCATTCGGAGAGGCTAAATACGTGGGTGGACAATCGTCGATTTCGACGCCTTCGTTTTGATGTTGCCGACAATATCGGACGAGCTCGCGCCTTGCAGAAAAGCGTAGCCAAGCAACTTCAAGCCTCCCTACAAACCGAGCTGGCCGTAGGTCTGACGCAGGCGCGAATCGCATTGCGGTCTGATAATCCCAAAGACGTATCCCGACATACCGCGATTGCACGTGAGAGTTACGACACCATCATCCACTTGAGCCATCGTATGGCTCGGAGGGACGTCAAATCTAAACACGTCACGGCTGAGCTAAACAAGCTGAAAGATGCTCTTCGACAGCTGGGTGAGAATATTTAGCTTCAGACGAAGCCGGGGTTTGAGGGATAACCATGTTTGTCACGCCTGTCAGGACGAACTCACAGCAATGCATGGATCGAGCTCTGCGCAGCTTAGCCGGTCAATTTCAAGGTTCTTCCATGTCTGCAATGCAAAGTGACTCCTCACTGCCTGCGCTGAGACTTTGGCCCATTCTCGCTGCGATCGGCATCTTCGTATCTGTTATGGCAGTGGACGGCATCTGCAGTCTCGTGGCGATCCGCTCCATGGGTCAAGCCACCTTCGCGACCACACCCTGGAAGATTCTTTATTTTGCACACACAGGGATGCTGGTGGGTTCGCTCGTTTGGATCGCATTTCTCTCTCGTGGCCATTTTCGCCAGTTCGGGTTCAAAGCTCCGGCTAACAGCCGCTATGTCCGTGTGGCACTGTTATTTGGTGTCGGGATCGGGATTGTGATGACAATCGCCGATTACTGGCACAACCTTGTGGTCAAGGCTCCGCCAGAACACTTTCAATTGTCACTTAGCAACGTCGTAGGTTTACTGAGCTTTGAAGGTTTGTATGCAGGCACTGTCGAAGAGATCCTGTTTCGCGGCCTGCTGGTCACATTCCTGCTGCGACGAATGTCGGGACGCGTCAGGGTGGGTCGATTCGATCTGCACGTAGCCGGACTGATCGTCGCCGTCCTCTTCTGCCTAGCGCATTTGGGATCCTTCTGGACAGAATCCGTTGCCGCTGCTGCTGCTCAGCAAGCCTATGCATTCATCTGGGCTCTCATCTATGCGTACTGGTATGAAAGATCGGGCAGCTTGCTTCCGTCAATCGTCGGGCACAACCTCGGCAACCTGCTGGAAGACGTCTTCGCGTTCCTGATGGCCTGGCGCTGGTCATAAAAAGAACGCATCTTCTTGGGGTTCCGACTTCATGGCTTTAGCGCTGTGAGGAGACTCGCCACGTGAGCTAGGCTCTCCCTACATTGGCCGGGAGCACTCCGACTGGGTTTTTGAGCGCACAGGCGCCTCGGTCAGACCGGGTCAACACAGTCGCCCATTCTTTCTCTCAAGCGGCTTGGCTGGCGTCCTCGGAGTGCTTCAGTTTAACGTGGCTCCGAAATGCTTTATATAGGCTGTCATTGGTCTCTAGTTGCGTACTCTGTGCCTCAGTCACGGACTTTTCGATGCAGATGATCTCATGGCACTCAGAGCACTTGCCAAAGCAATGACTCGCGCGATCCATTTCGTCCCTTGGTCCAAGCCAGCCTACGTCAATCAATTCTGGTTTTTTCATGCCCCAAGTTTCCCATAGCCAGAAGCCGATTACCATGCCTCTGGATTTCAAACTCCACCACTACCAGAAATCACCGCGATAGTTGCAGAATAGCTATGGGACGTGAGGCTCGCTTTGTCGGAGACGCTGGAACGTGCATTGACGGATGTCCAGGCTCAACGTCCCATGATGTTAAAACCATTGCTCAAGATGCGGCCTTTTCCGATCAAAGTACCTCGAGCGCTACCTAGCTAGGGGAGGCAGGGCCCCTGCCATTACCGATGCCCGCACGGACCTGATACTCAGCGGATTTGCAGCGCAAACGCGAACGCCCGGATTGTCCGGGGGGCTACCTGAAAATCAGTTGGAAAGACTCAGGAGAGGGTGGTCTTTGGAGATGTAAGACCGCCGGGAATCCCCCAGTATTATCAAACCGCCGGGTAAAGGGAAGTGCCTCCGTTTCCGGTAGTCGCGAGTGCGACCCGCTTCCTAGTCAGGTGGTCGCCGTTTAATTCCGCGCTATCGACATGTCCATCGACTGGACCGCTGAGGGCACGACAGCGCGAGGAGAACCGTGAATCAGGAATTGAAGGCGATTGCAATTAACCCGATTTCGATCGTCGTGATACTTGCCCTGGTTGGCGCGTTGGCTGCCGTCGCGTACATGATGTTTTCGCTAGCCGCGCGTCCGTCACTCAGCACAAACGCTGTTTCGTTCAGCGAAGGGTCATCCCTCGATGCCGCTACAAAAGCCGCGGACAACCCACAAGCGAATTCGAGGCGTTCGACGACGAAAGCCGCATTCTCACAACCAGGAGCGCGCGGCACGAAAGACGTGCTACCCATGCCGGTTCATATGGGTGTCAGATGCGAGGTATGCGGGAAGTTGTACTTCATAGCTTCGTCCCGCAGCAGATTATGGCACGATCTGGCCCTGGCTTTTGGCGGATGGAGAAACAGCAGCCTTACTTTGCTGCTTGGTGTTTGGAGTACTCCTCTTTCTTGAACTTGCCGCCTTCGACGTAGCTTGCGTTTAGTTCCGCGTAGTGCTTCCACTTCTCCGGAAGATCGTCGAGGGCGAAGATCGCTGATACGGGGCAGACCGGTACGCAAGCGCCGCAGTCGATACACTCCACTGGATCGATGTAGAGCTGCGGGACTCCTTCAAAGCCGGGCCGGCCATCCTCATACGTCGTGTTCTTCTTGGGATGGATGCAATCTACAGGGCAGGCATCAACACAGGCGGTGTCCTTTACCCCAATACAGGGCTCAGCAATAACGTAAGCCACGGTCACCTCCTCCTTTGACACTATGCCTTTCCTGATGAAGATTCAACAAGCGCAGTTCGCGTTAGACTGCTGACCTATGCCAGTGGTGATTGAAAAGATCTCGGCGATCACTCTGAAGGTCGCGAACATGGAAGCCTCCATACGGTTCTATCGAGATGTGCTTGGAATGGAACTCCTGTACGGTGGACCAAGTGCAGCTTTCTCCTCGTTGCGCGCTTCGCCGACGGACCTTCCGATCCTCAATCTGGAACAGGGCCATACAGTAAATCGCTGGGGAAGACTGATCTTCCACGTGAGTGATGTGGATGGATTCTGGGCTTATCTCAAAGAGAAAGGATTGGCTCCGGAAACCCCACTGAACGCCTCGTGGGGCGAGCGGTACTTCCATTTGCACGATCCCGACGGTCACGAGCTCTCTTTTGCGCGCCCGCTGTGACGCGGTCGTAAGAGTTGGACGCGGACCTAGGAGGCCCACCGCGGTAACTGGAAGTGGAACTTTCAACGCGAATAATGGCCGAAAAGACTGCGGTATAACTTTCTCAAGCTGAAGCCAAGCGGAGGTACACTCAGTGTTAGCGATTACTTTACTCCGTTTGACCAAGCATTTTTGTCGGCAAATGACATCGATGTCGGCTCGAGCGGTTTCACGCCGCTTTTCAACCAGCCAGCGTATCTAGCTGGCCGACCGTCGATTTTAAATGGAAAGTCAGGCAGGCTTCTGTCCGGCATTCTTCTCGTGTTCATTCGCTTTGGGCGACGGCGACACCGGAACGACCCACTCTTCAACTGGATGACCGAGACTTTGCCATCGGTCAAAATGTCATCTCCGGTCGCGTTCTCCGTTGTGCTGTAAAGACAACTCCGTAGCCCCGGTTCATTTTTGTTCGATTTGCCCTGGCCCTACCGAGAGGCACGAGATACGCGACTGCACAACCAACCATTCCGAATCGCGGACATTCCCATTGCGGACGTCCTTGCCTTTTCTCTGATATATGGTCTTTTTTTTTTCTCATCACGCCATGGCTCATCATCAGTGTGTTCGGTTCCCTGGTCATTAAGCAGCAGCCTGAGGCAGTGAATGGCGAAGGCGAATTCCTGCGTTCCGCAGCATGAACTCGAGATCACTCTTGGTGAGCCGGGATGCGTCGTACTCGATTGTGACGCTATTCGTGGCTTGATTGAACTTCACCAGTCGAATTCCGTAGACGTCGCGAACATGGTTAAGCGCTGTCAGTTCACGCTCGCCGATGGGCGGCTCGTACGCGAAAACTGCTTCTAAGAAAGTCATAACAGGAAGATCACTTTTACGTGAAGTGAGGCCCCTGTCGGAGTTGTATGGGATCGTCCGTCAAAAAACTCCCTCGACAGGGGCTCTTCATTCACTTGCTCGGGGTCTTGCAGCTTTCAGATATATGTTTCACCTTGTCCACAGTGAGCGTCTGCGGCTGTGAACCACCCTGCGGCATGCTGCTGGTCGAACTCGCAGCGCTGGAACCGGACGTGGAGCCGGTGATTTGAACTTCGTGGCCAACATGTTTGCTCAGCTTCGAGGTATCACCGGAAAGTTGATACGTGGTGCCTGATTTGTCGCTGAGTGTGAAGTTGCCATTGGAGCCTTGCAAACAACCCTCCACCGAGGTTTCGCCCGCGGAGGTGCCGGCTTGGCTAGATCCGCTCGGCGGATTTTGCGGGTTCTGCGGATATTGATCTTGCTGGGCTTGCACCCAGGCTGTTGAACAGAGAAGAGCCAGGGCAAGCATCAAAATACTAGGCATATAACCTCCTTTTTCAGTTTTGATACCCCTCGTGTGGCGAGAGGTTTGCTCCGAGATGCTGAAAGAAAGCCTTTAAATTCAGTGGCTTTCAAAATTTCTCTAAGAGCAACCCGGCCTCTGCAGCTGCTGTGACGATTAGGTCACCAACTGCTTACGACAGGCTTTCATAGGATCACTCTCCATGAACGGTGCTTTTGCTCGAAGTTGGGTGTTCTCGTTTCAGCCGGCTCGCTGGCCGGTGACTGCAATCCTGCTGAAATTGTCTCGGTGAACCCCCAAAAAAAAACCGTCCTGGAAGACGGGGCTGAACCTCTGCACTGCCCACTATTCCGGTTTCATACCCATCTTTTTGATCATGTCTTTTTGCTCCGCCGTCCACGTCCCGGACATGTCTCCATACTGCATAAGCAGTTTTTTCTGAGCATACATCTCTCTTGTCGTGTGAAACTCTTTCACATTGGCCTGATGCCCTGAGAGGTCCCACTCACCGACGCCTTTGTCGTGGTACTTGAAAACAACGTTGTCAAGGTAGGTGATCTTGTTACCCCAGAGATCCATCGCAGGAACCACGTGCAGCGGCTTTCCGTCGCTGTCCCGCTTCATCACGCCCCTCTCCTCGAGAATGTCAGGGATGGTCAATGTATAGGTGTTCTTGTCGGGCGATTCCTTGAAATCAATGGACACGACTTTGCTCCCAACGATGTGTGGGGGATTCCAGCCGAACATAAACGCCAGCATCTCATTGAATGCATCGCGCTGTGCCGGAGTTGAGTCTTTGTCGAAATAGGCCGTTCCTTGCACTTTGGTTGCATCGCGGTCAATCAGATCTCCGACGACTACAGCCTTGAAGCCGCTCATATCCACTTTCCCGTAGTGGCCGTGTTTAATGTAGGTAAAATCAGCCGCGTCACAGCTTCCATGATCTGGATGACCATTGGAACGGCACGGGCATGCATAGGCGGTGCACTGGCATTCGGTCATGCTGATCCCTTGCACGTCGAAATCAGGAATATTCTTGGGTGCACCCTTGGCCTCGTCAGCAGCTGCAAAGCCGGAAAGCACAAGCCCAAACACAAGAAGACCGGCAATGCCTAAAGTCTTCATAATTCCTCCTTCAAGAATCCATTCGGCATAGTAACTGTATGACTGTCATGGTTGGTGGTCAAGCACGAGAGTTTCGGGGGATGGTGGTTGAGGGCCGTGCTTCTTCTTTTCGAACTCCGTCCCATCGCCGAAGAAGCTAACTTCTTCATTGCCGGTCTCCTTTATCTCTCGTGCCTCGTGACGGTC
>Ga0310810_10010827_pt1 | contig 10639 bp, 8 predicted proteins | sample NCmetagenome_FD_207641 | JGI IMG/M metagenome (GOLD analysis project Ga0310810, IMG submission 207641) | Soil microbial communities from experimental microcosm in Duke University, North Carolina, United States - NC | ecosystem: Engineered > Artificial ecosystem > Soil microcosm > Unclassified ... | reverse complement strand
TGAGCGGTGTGGTCAAAGACGTATATGCGTTCGTCAATCTTGCGATGGCGGGTCTCGTCATGTCGACCGTGTGCGCGCGATTCGTCTTTCCCGCGGTCTCCGCGGAGGGGCCCGCGTTCTGGATCATCCGGACTGCGCCGATCTCGCTGCGCGCCTTTCTGTGGTCGAAGTTCTGGACCGGGCTGGCGCCGGTCTTCATCCTCACCGAAGGCTTGACGGTCGCGGCGAATCACTTCCTCGGGATCGATCCATTCCTGCGCGTTGTGTCAGCCGCCGCGGTGCTCTTCATGAGCGTGGCGCTCGTCGGTCTGGCAACCGGGTTCGGCGCGCGGTATCCGCGCTTCAACGCCGAGAATCCGAGCCAGGTCGCCGGGTCGTACGGCGGCGTGGCGTTCATGATCCTCGCGGTCGTCTACACGGTCGCGCTGATCGCCCTGGTCGCGTGGCCTTCGTCGATCCTGCTCTCGTACCGGGCGAGCCATCTGGCGACCCCTGACGCGGCGCGGGTACTGGCGTCGGCGTGCTTTGCGTCGGCTGGCCTGTTGAGCGTCGGCACGTGCTGGATGGGCCTGCGCTCCGGCGTGGCGGCGCTGAATTCGATGGGCGTATAATCCCGGCTGGCCATGACGCTTTTCCAGGTCGACGACGAAGGACGGTTGTTCATTTCGCCCGTCATCGAGGACTGGAGCCTCGTCGCCTCGCACGCCATCGACGTGGTCATCGATCTCGAAGGGGGGCTCGACGACTGCATCCCGACGATCCCGGGGTCCTGCCTCTACGTGTACTTCCCGATCTACGACGAAGAGCTGCCGGATCCCGCGCGGCTCGAGGCGGTCGCGATGATGGGCGCGCACCTCGTACGCAGCGGACACCGCGTCCTGTCGCACTGCGGAATGGGCTTCAACCGTTCGGCGCTTGTCGCCGGGCGGATTCTGCACCATCTCGGCATGTCCGGGACCGAGGTCGTCGACCGGCTGCGCGAGCGCCGGCCGGGCGCGCTCTTCAACGACGTCTTCGCGGATCACCTGAAGTCGCTGCCGCCGTGCGACGTGCAGCTCACCTAGCGGCAGTCCATGCCTCCGCGGCTTTCTGCACTGTGCCTTGCGTTTCTGATGGCGTCCGCCGCGAGTGCGCGGCAGGACGCCGGCCCGCGCTTCGAACTTCCGCGCGATAGCTTTCTCATCGACGAACAGATCCCGATCGTGCTCGAAGGCGTCCCATCTCACGCGCCGGTCGCGATCGAGCTCCGCGGCGGATCCCGGCAGAACCCGCAGGTCTCCCAGGCGATCTTCGCCGCGGATGACGCCGGACGGATCGACGCGACGAAGATGGCACCGGTGAGCGGCTCGTATTCCGGCGTCGACGCGATGGGCCTCTTCTGGTCGGCGAAGCCGCAGCATCCTGGCGCCGGACCGCTCGAGCCGAACGACGAGCCCGGCGCCGGACTGCCGTGGACTCTGTCTGCGCGCCTGGATGAGAAGGTCGTGGCCGAGACGACGGTGATCCGCCGCGCCGTCGATCCGTCCGTGAAGATCACGCGCGTGCGGGATCGCGGCCTCGTCGCGACGTTCTACGAGCCCGCCGACAGCGGCCGTCACCCGGCGATGATCGTGCTGACCGGGTCGGGCGGCGGCATGCCGCCGGCGGCAGGACCCGCTGGCGGCCTCGCGTCGCGCGGCTACGCGGTCCTCGCGCTCGCATACTTCAACTACGAGCGCCTGCCGCCGACGCTCTCGAACATTCCGCTCGAATACTTCGGCACGGCGCTCCAATGGCTCGCCGCGCAGCCCTCGGTCGATCCCGCTCGCATCGGTGTCCTCGGCGGATCGCGCGGCGCCGAGCTCGCACTCCTCCTCGGCGTGCTCTATCCGCACCTGCACGCCGTCGCGGCCTTCGAACCAAGCAACCGCGTGTGGCGGGGCTGCTGCGATCCGTTCAGCACCGTCGCCTGGACGCTCGATCGCCAGCCCGTGGCGCTGGCGGAGATCCCGATCGAGAAGATCCAGGGCGCCGTGTTTCTCGTCTCTGGCAAAGACGACGGCGTCTGGGATTCGTCAGGCATGGGCGACGCGATCGTCGATCGGCTCAAGCGCAATCATTTCGCCTATCCGGTCCGTCATCTCTCCTATCCGCACACCGGCCACGCGATCGGCCGTCCATACACGACCACCGAAAACATCAACAATCTGCACCACCCGCTCACTGGACGCGTGATCAACATCGGCGGCAATCCGGCCGGGACGGCCCACGCGCGCGAGGATTCCTGGCGGGAACTTCTGGCCTTCCTCGACACCAATCTCAAGCATCTGCCGCCTCAGCAGTAGGGGCGTGGGCACGCTGCGTGAATGAGTCCGTGTGGGAGCAGACTCATGACGCGAGCTATCTGGGCGCTTGCCGGAACCGTGGCGGTCCTCGCGACGTCTCAGGCGGCCCCTCCGGATGTCGACGCCGTGACCTTCGCGCTCGCGTTTCGGGCGGGGCAGGCGGATCAGTACAAGAACAAGCAAGTCAGCGGCAGTGGAACCAGTTTTCACGGCGCCATCAATGAGCGGGTTGCCGACGGTTCCACGCGCACCGCGATGGTCATGACCCTCGGATCGGCCGACCCGGATGGCAAGCTCACGCTGATAAGAACCTGGGACGACTTCGTGGCGGCGGAACGAGCGCGGACGACGCTGGTCGTGGCGTTGAGCGGACCGAGACTGGCCGCGCCCTCCGGGGGCGCTCCCGTGATCTATGACTTCAGCGGGGTCTACGACGGACAGGTGCGCACGATTGTGCGCGTGCCCCAGGCCTCCGACGCCACGGTGCCCGACAGCGGCCCGTGCCCAGGCGAACGTCCGCAAGATGCCGGGCAGACGCGCGCCAGCTTCTTCTGCGCGCCCTTGCTCACGGGCGCCACCGCGGCCGTCAGGCGGTAGCCTCCTTGCGTCGGACGCGCCGCTTCGTCATGATGCGGCACTATGTCCAACGCGTCCATCCTGTTCCTGTCCGTCCGCGTCCTTCACGTGCTGCTCGCGGCCCTGTGGGTCGGGGCGACGGCGTTCGCTTCGCTCATCGTAATGCCCGCCATCGAGGAGAGCGGGCCGGCTGCGGGACCGGTGATGGCCGGGCTCATGCGCCGGCGCGTCCCCATGATCATGGCGACGCTCGGCGGCGTCACCGCCCTGGCAGGGATCTGGCTCTATTGGCGCTTCACAGGCGGATTCAATCCCGAGCTGAGCCGCACCATGGCGGCGCGCGTGTTCGGCGCCGGGGGCGCGTCGGGAATCCTGGCCGTCATCATCGGGGGCGCCGTCGTCAGCCGGAATGTCAAAAAGGCTGCGGCTCTCACGCCGAGGGCGACGTCGCTGCCCGACGGACCCGAGCGTGCGGCGGTGACTGCGCAGATCTCGGCGATGCGGCGCCGCGCGATGGTCGCGAGCCGGATCGTGCTGCTCCTGCAGATCATCGCCGTCGTACTGATGGCGATCGGGCACTACGTGTAGCGAGTTTCCCGGATCTCACGGGAGTTCAAAAGGTGCTTGGACCAGGCCTGCTCGAATCCGTGTATCGCGATTGTCTGGTTATCGAGCTCGATCTCCTGTAAGAAATAAGGCAGCAGGAAAACCGTGGGCGCCGCTTCGCATCTCGGGATCGATCTGCGCGACTACGACCGTCGCATCCGCACCTTCATTCCCGGCTACGACGCGATGCTCGGCATCGCATCGGGCGTCCTTCGAAACGTCGTCGCGACACCCGCGCCGGTCGTGATCGACCTGGGGGTCGGGACGGGGGCCTTGGCGGCGCGCTGCCTCAGGGAACTGCCGTCGGCGCGGCTGATTGGGGTGGATGAAGACGCGGCGATGTTAACGGCGGCGCACGCGCGCCTGGGCAGCCCGCTGAGGACGCTCCACGGCGATTTCGAGTCCGTGCGGCTGCCGCGCTGCGATGCGGTCGTCGCCTGCCTGGCGCTTCATCACATCCCGACGTCCTCCCGTCGGCTCCGATTGTTTCGCCGGATACGGCGGGCGCTGCGTCCCGGGGGCGTCGTCATCAGCGCCGATTGCTATCCCGCGTCCAGCGCAAGATCCGTGGCGGCCGATCGCGCCGCGTGGATCGGCCATCTACAGAAGCGCTATACGCCGCGCGAGGCCCGTGCGTATCTTCGATCGTGGGCGCGGGAGGATCATTACGTTCCGCTGGTCGACGAGATCGCGGCTCTGCGGCGCGCCGGCTTTACGGCGGATGTCTGCGGCCGCGCCCACGTCTTTGCCGTCGTCCTCGGCACGAAGCGATAGGAGTTGCGAGTTGGGATAGGATCCCGGCTGAGGATCCGTCCGATGCGCCGTGCCGCCGGTGTCGCGTGCTGTCTGCTGGTCACTGCCGTGGTGGCGGGCGGCCGACAGAAACCATCCCTTGCCGATTTGAAGACGACCGCGGAAGCGTCGGGCTTCAAGTCGACGTCGACCTACGACGATGTCGTGAAGTTCATGAAGGCCGTCGACCAGGCGTCGCCGATCGTGTTCTACACGACGTATGGCACGACGACCGAAGGCCGCCAGCTCCCGCTGGCGATCGTCGGCACCGGATTGAAAGATGGCAGTCCCGCGTCGGTGAAGGCATCGAACAAGCTGCGCGTCCATATTCAGGCCAACGTCCACGCGGGAGAAGTCGAAGGCAAGGAGTCCGCGCTCATTCTGCTGCGTGAGCTCGCGCTCGGGCAGCACGCCGACTGGCTCCAGTCGTCGGTTTTCCTGATCACGCCCGACTACAACGCGGATGGCAACGAGAAGTTCGGCAACAACCGCGGCATCCAGAACGGTCCGATCAACGGCGAAGGCACGCGCGCGAACGCCCAGGGGCTGAACATCAACCGCGACTACATGAAGCTCGACACGCCGGAAGCGAAAGCGTTCGTCAAGCTCTGGAACGACTACGACCCTCACATCGGCTTCGACCTGCACACTTCAGACGGGTCATATCACGGGTACTACCTGACATATTCGCCGCCGCTCAACCCCGACACGAGTCCGGCGATCATGAAGATCATGACGGACGAATGGTTCCCGTTCGTCACGAAGCAGATCAAGGAAAAACACGGCTGGGACACGTACTACTACGGCAACGTGTCCGCGGGGGGAGGCCGGGGGCGCGGCTTTCCGTCGCCGCCCGACGTTGGAGCGCCTTCGGCTGCGGCTGCGGCTGCCGCGCAGGGACGAGGCCGGGGTCGGGGCCAGCGCGAGCCGTGTCAGAACGTCACCCCGGAGCCGGGCAGTCCGCCGCGCGAATGGGCCACGTTCGAGCACGGTCCGCGCTTTCACAATAACTATGTCGGGCTGCGGAACCGCTTTGCTCTCCTGAGTGAGGCCTACTCGTACGCGACATTCGAGGATCGGATCAAGGCCACGAACTATTTCCTCGAGGCCGCGCTCGACTTCGCCAACCAGAACGCGGCGAAGCTGAAGAAAGCGATCGCCGATGCCGACCGGGCAAAGATCAACGCGGCGGCGCTGGCGACGACGGCGAGGTTCAAGCGCGGCGGCATGATCGACATCCTGATGGGCGAGGTCGAGCCGGTCCAGAATCCCGTCTTCGGTTCGACGATGTGCAACCGCAAGGATGTCGTCCATTCCGAGCAGATGGTCGACATGCGGTGGTTCGAGCCCGCGACGACGGAGACCGCGCCGGCGGCGTATTACGTGCCGCCGACGGCAACAAAAGCGATCGAGCTGCTGAAGGCGCACGGGATCCGGATGCGTGAAACGATGCTCGCGGGCGACATCGAAGGCTTTCACATCGCCCGCAATGCCGCGACCCAGACCTTCGAAGGGCACACGCTGAGGAAGCTCGAGGGCAACTGGGGCACGAAGTTCGATGACATCAAGCCAGGCACGCGGTATCTGGAAGTCCGCACCGATCAGCCGCTGGGCCGACTCGCGTTTTACCTGCTCGAGCCGACATCGGATGACGGACTCGTCGCGTGGAACTATCTGGACGATCTGCTCAAAGAGGGGGCGACCCGCTATCCGATTCTGCGGAGAAAGTAGATGCTGCGTCATACCCTCGCCACGCTCGCCTATCGCGGCGCAAAAGTCCTTCGCGATGCGCCTGCAGGCTTCGCTTCGTTCAAGCCGGGTGACGCGAGCCGCAGCGCCGGGCAGATTCTCGCGCACATGGGCGATCTCATGGATTGGGCGCTGTCGATCGCCGAGGATCGGCAAACATGGAACGACGCCGTGCCGCAGACGTGGGACGCCGACGTCCGGCGATTCTTCGAGGCGCTCGGGCGGTTCGATGCGTCCCTGGCGTCGCGGGAGCTGCCTCCCGAAACCGCCAAGCGCCTCTTTCAGGGACCGATCGCCGACGCGCTCACGCACGTGGGTCAGCTCGCAATGATGCGCCGCCTCGCCGGCGCTCCGATTCGCGGCGAGAACTACTTCGTCGCCGAGATCGCCGCCGGCCGCGTCAGCGTCGATCAGCCGTCGCCCCGGAGGGAATTCGCGTGAGGACCCGCGTCGCGGCCTGCGTCATCGTCGCGCTCTGTTCGGCGCTGCCGGCCGCGCAGGCGCCCGTTTACAAGGCGCCGGCGCCGCGCTTCACCGATCCGGACAGACGCGCGAAGCTCGAGAAGGCGTTCCCCGAGATCGACCGCATCTTCACGGAGTTCTCCACCGCGACGCACATTCCCGGCGCCGCGTGGGGCATCGTGATCGACGGCGAGCTCGCGCATGCCGGCGTGATGGGCTACCGCGACGTCCCGTCGAAAGCGCCCGTCACGCCCGACACGGTGTTCCGCATCGCGTCGATGACGAAAAGCTTCACCGCGATCGCGATCCTCAGACTGCGCGACGAAGGAAAGCTGTCGCTCGAGGACCCGGCCGAGAAATACGTGCCGGAGCTGAAGTCGCTCGTCTATCCCACGACGGACTCGCCGAAGATCACCATCAGACATCTGCTGTCGCATGCCACAGGGTTTCCGGAAGACAACCCGTGGGGCGATCAGCAGCTCGCCGACACCGACGACCAGTTGTCGGCGATGATCCGCGGCGGCATTCCATTCTCGAACGCTCCCGGCGTGGCGTACGAGTACTCGAACTTTGGCTTCGGCATTCTCGGCAGGATCGTGGCGCTCGTCTCGGATCCCGTCACGAAGACGCCGACTGCGTCCTATACGAAATACGTGACCGAGAACGTATTGAAGCCGCTCGGAATGTCGTCGACGACGCTCGAGCCGTCGACGGTGCCGCCGGCCCGCCTGGCGCACGGCTACCGCTGGGAAGACGACCAGTGGAAGAGCGAGCCGCTGCTCGCCAACGGCGCGTTCGGATCGATGGGCGGGATGCTGACGACGCTGTCGGATCTCGGGAAGTACGTCGGCGCGTTTCTCGCCGCCTGGCCGCCCCGCGACGGCGCGGAGAGCGGGCCGCTCCGGCGTGCGTCGCTGCGCGAGATGCAGCAGGTCTGGCGTCCCGCGTCCGCGGTCGTGACGCGGACGACGGGCGGAGCCATTCAGCTCAACACCGGCGGATATGGGTACGGCCTGCGCGTCTCGCAGAACTGTCAGTTCCCGACGATCGTCACGCACAGCGGCGGTCTTCCCGGCTTCGGATCCGTAATGCGCTGGTATCCGGAGTACGGCCTCGGGATCATCACCTTTGCCAACCGCACGTACGCCGGATACGGCCAGCCCGTCGATCAGGCGGTCGATGCGTTGATGCGTACCGGCGGCCTCCAGCCGCGCGCGATCCAGCCGTCGCCGGCGCTCGTCGCGGCGCGAGACTGGGCCGAGGGCCTCGTCCTCAAGTGGGACGATGTCGAGGCCGATCGGCTGGCGTCCCCGAATCTGTTCCTCGACAAGGACAAGGCCCACCGCCGGGCAGAGCTCGACGATATCCACGCGCGCGTCGGCGTCTGTCGCCCCGGCTCCGGATTCGATCACGTCGAGAACGCGCTGCGCGGCGACTGGATGATGTCCTGCGAGCGCGGCCGCGCCCGCGTCGTCGTCACGCTTGCGCCGACGATGCCGCCGAGGGTGCAGTCCTTCGCCGTCAGTCCCGTCGCGGCTGGCGACTCCGGCGCGCGCGCCGGCACCTGCGCTCAGTAACGGGAGGTCGGAGATTGGGGACGGGAGGTTACCCCCAACCTCCGTCCCCAACCTCCCGTCCCCAACCTCCAGCCCCCCGTGTATGATCGCGCGTCATGAAGTCCCTCAAATACATCGGCTGCGCGGTGGCGCTGGCGGTCGCGATCCTGCCGGCACAGACGCGCAATGAAATCATCAACGTCGTCAATCCGTCCCTCTATTCGCAGGTTTACTATCGGCCGCTGACCGCGTTCAGCCGCGGCGGCCGCGTGACGGCGGTCACGGGCGTGCCGTCGAATCCTCGGCTGTTCTATATGGGCGCCGCCGGCGGCGGGGTGTGGCGTACCACCGACGCCGGGGCGCGATGGGAACCGCTGACGGACGGTCAAATCAACGTGGGGTCGATTGGAGCGATCGCGGTCGCGGATTCCGATCCCAACATCCTCTATGTCGGCACGGGATCCGCCGATCCGCGCGGGAACGTGTCGAACGGCGACGGCGTTTACAAGTCCACGGATGCAGGGAAGACGTGGACGCACGTCGGTCTCGAAAAGGCCGGTCTCATCGGCCGGATCCGGATCCATCCGCAGAATCCCGATGTCGCCTACGTCGCGGTCCTCGGCAACATCTTCGGTCCCAACCCCGAGCGCGGCGTCTATCGCACCACAGACGGCGGCAAGACGTGGGAACAATCGCTCAAGATCAGCGCGCGCACCGGCGCGATCGACGTGTCGCTCGACGCGAAGAATCCCAACACGATCTTCGCCGCGATGTGGACCACCGAGCGCAAGCCGTGGACGATCGATTCCGGCAGTCTGGAGGGGGGCATCTTCCGATCGACGGACGGCGGCACGACCTGGCAGAAGCTCTCGAAGGGACTTCCGCAAGGCGTGATGGTCGGCAAGGCCGGCGTGTCGGTGTCGCTCGCCGATCCCAAGCGTGTCTACGTCCTGATGGAGGCCGCGGGCGATCAGGGCGGCGTGTACCGCTCGGACGACGGGGGCGATACCTGGACGCGCGTCAACGCGTCGCGCACGCTGCTGCAGCGCGCCTTCTACTACACCCACATCTACGCCGATCCGCAGAACGCCGATACCGCGTACGCCGTCAACACCGGCGCGATGAAGTCGACCGACGGCGGCAAGACCTGGACGGCGCTGAATCCGCCCCACGGCGACAACCACGATTTCTGGATCAATCCGACGAACAATCAGATCCTCATCAACTCGAACGACGGCGGCGCGAACGTCTCGTCCGACGGCGGCCGCACGTGGTCCACCCAGAACAATCAGCCGACGGCGGAGCTCTATCGGATCGAGACCGACACGCGCTGGCCGTACTGGGTGTACGCGTCGCAGCAGGACAACAGCAACATAGCGGTACCGAGTCAGGGAAACGGCGAGCCCTTCAGCGTGGCGGGCGGCGAAAGCGGCTACATCGCCGTCGATCCGCGCAACGCGAACATCATTTACGCCGGGAACTACGGCGGCACGATCGAGCGCACCGATCGGTACACGGGCGTGAGCGAAAGCGTCCGCGTGTACGCCGACGAGGAAACCGGTCAGCGCGCGGCGGACATGAAATACCGGTTCCAGTGGAATGCCCCGATTCGGATGTCGCCGCACAACCCCGACGTCATCTACACGACGTCGCAGTTCGTGCACCGCACGGCCGACGGCGGCCAGACGTGGGACGTCATCAGTCCGGATCTCACCAGAAACGACAAGACCAGACAGGACTTCGCGGGCGGCAGGGGCATCACGCGCGACGACACGGGCGTCGAGGTCTATGACACGATCTTCGCGTTCGAGGAATCGCCGGTGACGCCGGGGCTCCTCTGGGCCGGCAGCGACGACGGGCTGCTGCATCTGTCGCGCGACAACGGCCGGACGTGGACGAAGATCACGCCGACGGGCCTGCCCGAGTGGAGCACCATCAACGTCATCGATCTGTCGTCGAAGAGCGCCGGCCGCGCCATCGTGACGGCGTATCGGTACATGCTGAACGATTTCACGCCGTACGTGTACCTCACGAACGACTATGGAAAGACGTGGACGCGGATCGCCGACGGCAACAACGGCATCCCCAACGGCCGTTTCGCGCGCGTCGTCCGCGAGGATCCGGATCGGCCGGGACTGCTCTTCGCCGGCACCGAATACGGCATGTACGTCTCCTTCGACGAGGGCGCGCACTGGCAGGCGTTCCAGCAGAACCTGCCGGTCACGCCGATCATGGACCTGAAGGTCTATCGCAAGAACCTGATCGTGGCGACGGAAGGACGCGGATTCTGGATCGTCGATGCGCTGCCGGTGGTGGAGCAGTTGAAGCAGGGTCTCGACTCGACGGCGGGCGCGTTGTTCAAGCCCGTCGACGCGTACCGCCAGGGCGGACCGTTCCCCACGTTCTATTACTGGCTCAAGGATCGGCCGTCCGCGCCGGTGACGGTCGACGTTCGCGACGCAACGGGCGCGGTCGTATATACCGCCACCGCGCAGCCAACCGCCGAGGCGCCTGCGGCGCCCGCGCCGATTCCCCCGCCGGCCGCGCCCGGCGCCGGCCGCGGCGGTCGCGGCG
>Ga0310810_10010826_pt1 | contig 10640 bp, 10 predicted proteins | sample NCmetagenome_FD_207641 | JGI IMG/M metagenome (GOLD analysis project Ga0310810, IMG submission 207641) | Soil microbial communities from experimental microcosm in Duke University, North Carolina, United States - NC | ecosystem: Engineered > Artificial ecosystem > Soil microcosm > Unclassified ... | reverse complement strand
ATGAATCTGGATGATGTTGAGGCGGAAGTAGAGATCCTCACGGAAGACGCCGGAGTCGATACGCTCGCGCAGATTGCGATTGGTCGCGGTAATGAGCCGCACATCCGAACGCCCGGTTACACCGTCGACACCGATCGTCTGAATCTCACCCGTTTCGGCAAACCTCAACAAGACCGCCTGCATTCGCAGGCTCATCTCACCGAGTTCGTCAAGAAACAGGGTTCCGCGATCGGCTTGCCGGACCAAACCGGGCTTATCTCGATAAGCGCCGGTGAAGCTCCCTCGTGTATGACCGAAGAGCTCCGACTCCAGTAGAGTCTCTGGGATGCCGCTGCAGTTGACAGCAACGAACGCGCGCGACGCACGCGTGCTGTACTCGTGGATCAGTCTGGCAACGACTTCTTTCCCTGAACCTGTCTCCCCGAGCACCAGCACCTTCGCATCAGTTCGAGCGGCGGCTTCGATTTCCCGTCGGAGTGAAGTGATCGCCGCACTCTCTCCAAGGAGGATCGGCAGGTTACGCGGAGTTCGAGGTGAGGATAATGTCGACATTGCGGATGACTCCAATATCTCAGATTAGCGGGAGGGAATAAGTCTGCCTTTTTGACGCGACTAAGGTCAACGATAAAGTCCGCTAAAGTCGTGTCAAAGATCACACTTCTGCGCCAAATCTGCGTATCGAAGGACAAATACCAGACTCACCACCAGTTTGGGCGTATGGGAGAACGCGCGTAATTACTTAGAGTTGCACGCCACTTCCGGCAACCGCATCGAGTCAGAGTTCCTGCTTTTTCCTAGAAGGCGAGACAACCGCGGGGCGAGCGCGCCGCAATCTTTGAACTGGATCAAATCCTCTACGTTCAGCTTCAGGACGTCAACAGCGTGCCATCTCCGGCGTCAGTGCTCACCCGGTTCTTTCCGGCTCGCTTCGCGTGATAGAGCGCACGGTCTGCTCGTTCGATGAGATCGCGCGCAGTGACGCCAGGTGGCGATACTGCCACTCCGATACTGGCAGTGACGGTGAGCGCGTTGAGGTCGGATTCACTACGTTGATATGCCTCAACGCGTTGCCGAATGCGTTCAGCGATCGCTTGTGCACTCTCGATGGTGCCGCCAGGCATCATCACCGCGAATTCCTCTCCACCGAAACGCGTGCACACATCGAAGATGCGCACCGATCGCCGAAGAATTTCGGAGATGTCGCGTATCACGAGATCGCCGGCGACATGGCCAAATCGATCGTTGATGCTCTTGAATCCATCGAGGTCGACCATCAGCAAACCGACTGAGGTCGTCTGGCGAATAGCGCGCTGCAATTCCTCCTCGAGTCGGCCCTGGAAATAACGGCGATTGAACAACCCGCTCACCGGATCAATCACCGCGGCCTGCGCGTACGCCTGCGCTTCCCGCAAGACTCGTTCTCTTCCAAGCGCAAGCGCCGCGGGTGCCATCAGCACGGAAAGTGCCGCGAGATCCTCTGGTGTGTATGGTCCGCTCGCAAGACGGTCCGTCAGCGACACCACTCCGAGCGACTCAGTCCCCGCTACGATCGGCATGGCAGCGAACGAACCGGTGCGGTATCGCGACCGCTGGCGATCCAAGCCAGGAGTTGCTCGCACGTCTGGCACGAGCAGCGGCATTCTCGAAACATGGACTGCGCCGATGACGCCGCTGCCCGCGGGTATCCGAAGATGTTCAACGAGCGCGCGCGGATAACCGTGTGTCGCGACGATCGAAAGCTCACCGTCCGCAGAAGAAATGGCGAGCGAAGCCATTCCACTCGGCACGGCCTGTACAACGTGATGCAAAACGACTTCGGCGACGGCCGAAAGGCCGGCTGTGTCTGCGAGCGCGCGGGTCAGATGCCGTGATACAGCGTCGACGCTCCGCTGCGAAGACTCGTATCGTTCGCTCGATGAAAAGCTGCGCACGAGATCGCGAAACGCAAGACCGCAGGCGGTCCAATCCCCGTCGATGATCAGAACGACCGGGGGCTCGGGCTGACTGCCAAGGCTTACGAGGGTCCAATCGCGTTCTGTCGTGCGGCATAGCTCGATCCGAAGTCCGGGTGTAGCGGCCAGACGATCGAAGGGATGCGGCTCGCCATTCTTGCGAATAGCGATCGGCGGATTCGGGACCGATTCAGCGGCGACGACCCACGCGCCGGCGCGTTTGCCAGCAACAGCAACCTTGGCCTGAATGATCTGACCAATCAGGTTGACGAGTTCCTGGAGGAACTTCCTGGGCTGGTCTTTCGGGCTGACTTTCCAGCGGACTTCGAGCAGAGCTCGACACTGATCGCGCGATAAGCGGCGGCTGTTCAGCCCGGGGTCATTGGGCGGGACAAGCCGATGTAATCCCGCTCCAGGAAGACAATCGTTCCCTCTTTGGGAATCTCCGCTCACGAAGCTCCCTGGAACCGGCGAAGAATCCGTTGTAACGGGGCGAAATGAAAGAGCCCTGTGCACACGTCCTGATGAGGTGGCAACAACTGTGCCTCATGGACGCTCCAAAATCCACTCCCACAAGACGGACGTCGCCCACCACCGTTGGTGCGGCGACGTTCTCACTTTTTCATTGGGAGGCTTTACCGGTATTCCTTGAACGGAATCTGGCAGTCGTGCTTCCTGAGGAAGTTCAGGAATCGCTTGTAGTCGCGAGCCTCCATGTTGAAGAGCCTCGCCACGATCTTATAGTTTCCGCGCGCTTCCTCGAGACCTCGACGGACGACTTCACGCACGTTGGCGCGCGTGATTTCTCTGTCCATGAACAGCGGATACACCGCGGTCCAGAACGACTCGTGCTGTTCGATCATGCGCTTGTAGAGATCATCCGCGACGGTGCGTCGACGTTCCCGTTTTGGCCGCAGCAGCACGGCGTCGTACGCCCGGATCTCCGACGACAGATGCTCGACGCCAATCGTCGGAGCGCTGACCGTGACTACGAGTCGCTCGATGGATGTCCTCACGGCGATCCAGCAGCGGCGGCACAACGATGTGAATGACGTTCAGCCGGTAGAACAGGTCCTCTCGGAACGTGCCCTGCTTGATCATGTCGCGCAGATCGCGATTGGTGGCCGCGATGACGCGCACATTGACGATGCGCCCGCTTCCATCGGCGCCGACCTTTTGCAGCTCACCCGTCTCGAGAAAACGCAGCAGCAGGCCCTGCATGCGAAGTGTCATCTCGCCCACTTCGTCCAGGAAGATCGTTCCCATGTGGGCCGTCTCGAGCTTGCCAGGCTTGTCGCGGTACGCGCCTGTGAAGCTGCCCTTCACGTGACCAAACAGTTCGGATTCGAGCAGCGTCTCAGGCAAGCCGGCGCAGTTAACGGGCGCGAAGACGTGACCGGCGCGGGGGCCGCGCGAGTGAATCGCGCGGGCCACGATCTCCTTGCCGACTCCGCTTTCGCCCGTGATCAGAACCTTCGCGTCCGATCGGGCAACGCGGTCAATCTCCTGCTCCAGCGCTGTGACTTCGGCGCTCCGGCCAGTCAGTTGAATATGCGAACGTGGCCGTATCGCACCGATTGGGCTGATTCGAGAGCTGCTGCTTTCAGCGACACCATCAATCATTGTTCATGAACCGTTCAATGAGCTGCCGGTGTTCCAATGTCATCCCAACGAAAGTGGCTCCTATTCGATACCCCGACCCCGCATCGGACCCAGGCGTAACTCGACGAACCTGAATGTCGGCCAGGAACGGTGCTCCCGCCAACGTGAACCGCAAACTGCCGCGCGATCCCGGATTGAGTAGCCGAGGAGATTGCAGAAGCACCCCAGCGGTACTGATGTCCAAAACCCGCACGCTCATGTTCGCTGGCAGATTCGCGAACTCCTCACCCACCTGATGGCGGGGCACCCGTCGCCGTTCCTCCATCCCTCTCCTCGTGGACACGCCGTCAACCCGCGACGCCGTTCAGCGGGGCTTCCGCCCCGAAGTGCAAGCGTGTCGCCAGCCCTGCGGCAGACGTTTGTCTACCAAACCAAGGCCTTGTACTGCAACGACTTATGGGTCAGTTTCAGGAGACTTTCGCGCCGGGATCGCTCCTCAGAAAGTCTGGGCGAATCTGGGCTAAGACACTCAGCAGGGAAGACTTTCCCTCAGGCGGGGAATCCCTCGTGCCACTCTAGACCGCTGGCCACTCTGTGGCGCGGGCGAGAGCGGGAGGGACCGACAGGAACTCAACTCCCACCAGGTATCTGATCGGCTCGTCCGGTCCCGACACGCGGCGGATATGGCGAACCCGCGCATCGACCGTGACTTCTCGTCCTTCGAGTTTCAGATGGAGGGGCTGCACCGACTCTGGCGGCATCGGCACAGGCGACGTGATCAGTGCACCGTCCCGGCTGATGTTCACCACACGAGCCGGTTCGGTCAATTCCAGTGTCGCCCATAGAGCGCCCACGACTTCAAGTCGTACGCGAGAACGCCGATCGCCGAGCGCCATTAGCGGTTCACTCCGTGAGGAGAATCAGACATTCGCCTGCGCCGCGCTGCGGCGACGGCATCGGCTCGAGCGTCGTGAACGATACCATCCGCTGTCCCTCGACCAGGACTGCGGCCGGCCACACCAACGAGTACGGACTCTTGTCCGGGTTCGTCTGAGACAACAGACCTGAGTCGCTCCGCGATCCCCTTGGCCTGATCGGCCGCCGTGTCGCGCATGAGAAGCCCGATCTCTCCCTCACCGAGCATCCCGGCCAGATCCGTCGCGCGAAGTTGGCCTCGAATCCCCGCGACCCAGCGTTGTGTCGATCCCGGCAGCGACGCTGCGTCACGAACGAGCAGGACAACCATTGCAACCGGCGATCCTCGTTCGAGCGCCTCACGCGCGGATCGCTCGACGACGTCCGGGAAGCCACTCCCTGTCGCCCGCCGCTCACGTCGCGAATTCCTTCCGCTGAAGACCGCAGGTGCCCACACGTCGAACATCGCCGCCGCTGCATCCACCGCGGCGTGATCGCGAGGCGTGAATTGGAGGCTTTCATACCGCCCGAGGGAAACGGTCGTAGTGTAATGCCGTTCTGAGCGTTTGACGAGGGTCAGTCGGAAGGGACCACGGTCTCCAACGATGTCACTGGCGCTGTCCGGAGACGCGACGCGCAACAGCATCGCTCCGTCCTGCGATTCAATCGTGAGCGTCGCCACGGCGGCACCAAGTGTCGTCCGCAGCTCCTCGAGTGCGTGCGTGGCGATTGTCTCGTGAGCGTCACCACCGGCCAATCGCTTGCTGATTGCGGTCACGATCCTGCCGACGAAAGACGTCGTCGAGAGCGACAGCGCGAGGTCCAGCAACGCAACATAGGCGCTGATGCGTTGCACATCGTAGGCTGTGATGATGCCAGTGAAGACGAGAAGCCATGCTCGCCCATCGGTTCCCGTGAACCGTCGGACGTAGACGTCGTTGTTGACGGGCAGGCCAAACCGATCGAGGTGACCCTGAGGCAAGCGAGTGACATCGTTCGAATCAGGTAGGCCAACTGCGGGAATCATCGCGGGGCGCTCGCCTCGCTTTGTCCCAGGCAACGTGACGTCCTTCGCAAATGCACCGGTCGTCGTTTCGACGTATCCACTGACTTCGATGTCGTGCCAGACGGCAATCGCTTCCCCGAACAACCGAATCAGCTCTCTGTCCGATTCACGCTTCGAGGCTTGACCGAGCAGTTGCGCCAACGGTGCGATGCGATTCAAGCCGCTCGACGCGAACACGGGAGGACTAATCAGGTGCGCCTCTATCGCGGCCGCCAGCCACGAAGCGACCAACTCCAGTTGCGTCTTCGCCGATTGGAGATTCTGGCGTTGAGGCATCGATCGGCAGACGAGAAGTACTCCGGCTGCCGCACGGTCGGCAATGATCGGCAGACAAATAATGTGCAAGCTGCCAAGTTCGAGCGATTGCGACGCGCGTTCCCGAAGCGCGGTCGCCATCAACGACAGCAGCGCCGGCTCTTCATGCTCCAGCAGATTCGTGATGCGCACGGCCTGGTCGCCATGGACTGCCGGCAAGAGGACCGCCGGTCGGCTGTCGACGAGCAATACGTCGACCTTCAATCGGCGACGGAGTTCGAGCACCCAATCCCACGATCGTTCCCGAACAGCCACCTCGAACGACGATGGCTCCTGCGCGACGAGAGAAGGGCTCTGGGTATTCGACATCGGCGTCGATTCCCGCCATGTGGAGCGGGAACGATCCCTCGACTCCTGCAAGCCAGCCGCCAGGGGCGATGCATGATCGGCCTGTAAGTGTTCGAATAATGGCGGCATTAGGCCCCGAACGCTTTGACGAAAGGCGTCTCTGTCGGAGACAACGAGGGTCGCGCGCGGTCAGCGTAGCTCAGCAGTTTCGGCGACGCAAACCCAGTTCTGGGTAGTGAATGCCCGTGCACGACTGGCGAGTTCCGATCAGTGCGGCGCCGACCTGCGCTCCAGCCTCGCATTGACCAACGTCACCAGGTTCGAAGGCGAGATCGGTTTGACTACGTAGTCTGCGCCGGCGCGACGCGCTTCGGCTTCGAGGACGTCGTCGTGGAAGCCGGTCACGATAATGGTCGGTATCGGTTGAGGGCTGAGAAGCAGCAACTGCAACCCGTTGAAGCCTCCGAGCCGCAGGTCAGCGATGACGAGATCCGGGCTCTCGGTTGCCGCCGCGTGCCGGCCTTCCTGGTAGGTACTCGTCGCGATGACCTCGTGACCGGCAAGTTTCAAGAACTCTCGATATCCAGTCCGGGTCGCATCGTCGTCCTCGACGATCAGAATCTTCGCCATGAGCGCCTCTCGACCTCTGCCACACGCGGGGTGCCCGAGAACTAATCGCTGGCCGATGATAGGCCGATTACCTTGAGGAGATCACGCTGAAGTCGTGGTGGACTTCAGATTTTCTGCAATTGCACGGTTTCTCTGCACGCGCGCACCGACACTGTAAGAACGAGCGACCGCGCTTTGTGGAACAATTGCGAATTCTAGTGCAGTTACGCCGACGGCCCGACACGAGCGGGTTCGCCTGGCAAGCGGCAGGCCCGTTGCTACTTTCACAGAATTTATGAGCGATCCGCTCCCTGACCCCGACGACGAGATCGTCGTCAAGCTTCCAGAGGAGGCTTCTCTCGACGACTTGATCGCGGGCCTGGAGGCGTCATGGCAGGGACCAAAGCCCTCGGAAGCTCCGTCGGAGCCCGCATCCCCTGCACCCGCTGCGCACGCTCCCGTCGAAAAATCACCAGCGCCGCCACAACGCGTGGAACGAAGAGGGGCCGAGCGCAAAGAGCCTCACGAATTCAAGGTCGAACTCCGCCTGGCCGTCGCCGGCTTCCCGATGCGGCTCGTAAATCTATCGTCTACTGGCTTATTGGCCGAAACCAATCAAAGATTGTGTCCCGGCCGAACCGTCGATGTCTTCCTCCGGTATGGAGGCGTTCGCAAGGTTCTCCGTGCCACGGTCATTCGATCGTCGATGCACGCAGTCGCGCCCAATCCTGTGTTCAGAGCGGCGCTACAGTTTGAAGACACCTTAGCCTTGCAGGACGCTGACCTATGAGCTTGATGCCGTCGTTGTGCGCGGCCCTGGAACGTGCTGGCGGAGAACGACTCGTAATGCGTGCCGGTGAGCGGCCCCACGTATTGGCGGGCTCGCGCCGTCACGATGTGGCGTCGGCGGTTCTCTCCATCAACGCTGTCGAAGCACTCGCTGAGCAGATCCTCTCCCCCGCGGCTCGCCAGGAGCTGAGTGCGAACGGATCCGTCACAGAGCCAGTCCATTCAGAGTCGTTCCCGCACCCACTGACGGCACGAGCTGAACGCGTGGGCGACGACTTCTGCGTCGAATTGATCGTCTCGATTCCTGTTGAAGTCCCCGCTCCTGTAGAAGTGGCTGCTCCCGTGGAGACGGCTACTGCCGTAGAAGTGCCGGTTGCGGTAGAAGCGCCGGCCCCCGTAGAAATGGCGGCTCCAGTCGAAGCGTCTGCCACCGCCGTCACAGAAGAACAAGTCAGCTACGTGGAGACACCGGTCGCGACTTACGAGCCTCCGGCTCCGAGTCCAGAACCGACGCCAATTCTCGTGAGTGTTCCCGAACCGCCTCCGGTTCCCGTGTATGAACCGGTAGCAACCCCTGCACCTCAGATCGTGGAAGCCAGGCATCCGGAGCCAGAGCCGGTCTCTTACAGTGAACCCGCACCGATTCGGCCCCCGGAGCCGGAGCCGTTTTCTTACACCCAACCCGCCCCGACTCGGCATCACGAGCCGGAGCCGATTCGTCGCCCGGAAGTCACCGTCGTGACGAGAGTGCAGGAGCCCGTTCGCATGTCCCGGCAACCCTCGCGAGTTGCGCTCGATTTGTTCGAATGGATCGGTCATGCAGCAGATCTGGGTGCCACGAGTCTCTATCTCAGAGGTGGCTCCCCCGCGGCAGCGCGCATCGATGAACGAATTCAGCCAATCAGCCAGGAGATCGTTTCATCGTCGGTGGTTGACGACGCGATTGAGGTGTTCTCCCGCGGAGGGGACGGTCAATGGGAGGCGCGCGGCGACGGCGAATGGGTGCGCGAAGACGACGAACTCGGCTACGTCAGTTGCCGTGTATTCACGGATGTTCAGGGTAGCGGGCTCATTATCCAACTGCGCCCGTCCACGTCGCTTCGTCTGCTGTACAAACACATCCCGCGACAAGTGCGTGCCGCATGTGAAGGCAACGGACTCGTCGTGGTGTCGGCTTCGACCGAGGCCGACGTAGAAGCGCTCGCCGCGGCGGTTGCGGACTGGAGCGGTCGCGATCGCGGTGGGTATCTCATATCACTGCAGCGTCGCGGTCGATCGCACGACGACATCACAGGCGCGTTCGTCAGCCAGCGCACCATCAGCGGCACTGACAAGGATTTCGCGGCTGCGATTCGTCGCGCCGCGCAAGAAGGTCCAGATATCCTTCTTGTAACCGGATTGCAGGCCGAACAGGCGCTACAAGCCGCCGCCCTCGCGGCCGCAGGTGGCAGGCTCGTTATCGCTGGCGTTGTCGCGCCGACGACCATCGAAGCACTTCGAATGCTGGCTGGCTCGGACGCGCATGTGCGGCGGGCTTTGGCTGCGTCGTTCCGCGCAGCAATTGGGTATCGCAGCCTGCGACGCCTCGGCGGTGGACGAACGCTGATTCAGGACGTCATTCTTGCGACCAGTGCCGTGTGCGGACTGCTCGAGTCGGGCGACTTCAACGGGCTGGCGCATCTGCAGAACGACGTCGCATCGAAGATGCGCTCCGTCGACGAATCGCTGGCGCGAGCGGTCACGCGACGCCAAGTCTCACTGCGCGAGGCGGCGAGTCAGGCGATCGATCGGAGCCACCTCGTTGCGCTTGTTCGCTCGCAGGCACGAACGAACCTGTCTGGCAAGCTGGCGCTTGCTGGAGTTCGCGACACGAGCCGCGCGGCCGCACCCGCGCAGATCCAGGACGATCCCGCCGTCGGCGCGACGCCTGGAACGGTCAGCGGCTTTTCACGATACTGAACTCGGGCCGAAGAGCCGCTGCTCGAGCGCGCCACAAATCGCGTGATACGTCACGAGATGTACTTCCTGAATGCGGGGCGTGTGCTCAAGGGGCACCGCCATCAGGATGTCGCAATACTCCGCGACGCGCCCCCCGCCTGATCCCGTCAGCCCGATCGTCTTGAGACCAAGCTCACGGGCACGTCGAAGACCGTTCACGACGTTGGCAGAATTACCGCTCGTTGAAATTCCCCAGGCCACGTCCCCGGGACGACCAAGCCCCTCAATCTGTCTCGCAAAGATGTCGTCGAATCTGCAGTCGTTGCTCCACGCGGTCAAGAGAGCCTGATTCTCGGTCAACGCAATCGCCGGCAGCGGACGCCGATCGACGAGAAATCGTCCCACCAGTTCGGCGCAGATGTGTTGGGCGTCCGCGGCAGATCCTCCATTTCCGAACGCCAGGAGCGAGTGCCCCGATCTGAACGCAGCTTCGAGGAGATCAAGTGCGTTGTCCACTGCCTTCGGATAGTCGCTGTCGCTGATCGTTCGCAGATTCTCTGCGGTCTCCCGCAGCAATCGTGACACGTCTGAATTCATTGGAGTCTAGACCGCCGCCGGTGCGGTCATGAAGAACTCGTCGACGATGTGGCGAAGCTGCGCGATGCTTTCCGCGCTATTGATCCGGATGCGAAGATGAGAGCCTGAATCGAGTCCTTTCGAGTACCAGGAACAGAGTGCACGCAGTTTATTGATCACCCATCGCTCGTGACCAGAGGCAGGTACTGACAGTGGCCCGCCTGGTGCGACGTGCCGAAACCCTTGCTGTTCCTGCTCGCGCTGATCCACCAGCAACTCGATGTAGTCGAGGAGAAACTGACCTCGCTCGCGGAGCGTCACCGTCCGAGGCGGTCGTCCGGCAACGATATCGGCGGCCTGGGCGAGAATCCACGGATTGCGAAGAACGCCGCGACCGACCAGGACGCCCTCGACGCCGCTCTTCATGCGTTCGATGATCTGCTCTGGCTCGACGCAATCGCCGCTGCCGAAGACGGGAATCCGTAAGTCGCTCGCAACCTGCGTGACGAGATCCCAGTCAGCCCAGCCACTGTATGACTGCTCGGCGGTTCGCCCGTGAATCGTGATCGCCGCGGCACCCGCGTCCTGAA
>Ga0310810_10010825_pt1 | contig 10641 bp, 13 predicted proteins | sample NCmetagenome_FD_207641 | JGI IMG/M metagenome (GOLD analysis project Ga0310810, IMG submission 207641) | Soil microbial communities from experimental microcosm in Duke University, North Carolina, United States - NC | ecosystem: Engineered > Artificial ecosystem > Soil microcosm > Unclassified ... | reverse complement strand
AACCCGTTCACCCGCCTGGTCTACCCGGTGCCCGAGCCGGGCGGCCTGGGCGTGCACGTCACGCTCGACCTCGCCGGCCAGGCGCGCTTCGGCCCGGACGTCGAGTGGGTCGAGCGCATCTCCTACGAGGTCGATCCGGCGCGCTCGGCGCGCTTCTATGCCGCGATCCGGCGCTACTGGCCCGGCCTGCCCGACGATTCGCTCTCGCCCGGCTACGCCGGGATCCGGCCCAAGACCTCGGGGCCGGGCGAAGCCGCGAGCGACTTCGAGATCCAGGGGCCGCGCCGCCACGGCGTGGCCGGCCTGGTGCATCTCTTCGGCATCGAGTCGCCGGGCCTCACCGCGAGCCTCGCCCTCGCGCGGCGGGTGCTTTCCGAAGTGAGCTAACATTCCGCTACCCAGAGGAGGGTCCAACATGCTGAAGAAGGTCATCATCGCCGCGGCGGCGCTGTGCGCCGGCACGGCCCAGGCGCAGAAGTGGGACATGCCGACGCCCTACTCCGACGGCGAGTTCCACACCCGCAACGTCGTGATGTTCGTCGACGAGGTCAAGAAGGCGACCAACGGCAAGCTCGACATCCAGGTGCACTCGAACGGCTCGCTCATCAAGCACCCGGACATCCTGCGCGCGGTCTCGAGCGGCCAGGTGCCGATCGCCGAGTTCCTGCTCGGCCAGTTCGGCAACGAGGACCCGATCTTCGAGGCGGACAACATCCCGTTCGTCGCCGCGGGCTACGACGCCGCATGGAAGTTCTACCAGGCGCAGAAGCCGCTGCTCGAGAAGCACCTCGGCAAGCGCGGCCTGACGCTGCTCTACGCGGTCGCCTGGCCCGGCCAGGGCATCTACACCAAGGAGCCGCTGAAGAGCGTCGACGACCTGAAGGGCACCAAGTTCCGCACCTACAGCCCGATGACCGCGCGGCTCGCCGAGCTGCTCGGCGCCAGCCCGACCGTCGTGCAGGTGCCCGACGTGCCGCAGATGTTCGCCACCGGCGCCATCCAGGCGATGATCACCTCGTCGGCGACCGGCACCTCGACCAAGGCGTGGGAGTTCGTGAAGAACTACTACAACACCAGCGCCTTTCACCCGAAGAACGTGGTGGTGGTGAACACGCGCGCCTACTCGCGGCTGCCGAAGAGCGAGCAGCAGGCGCTGAAGAAGGCCGCGGCCACCGCGGAGAAGCGCGGCTGGGAGATGTCGAAGGAGCGCGAGCGCGACGCGAATGCCGGCCTGGCGAAAAACGGCATGACCGTGCACGACCCGGACGCGGCGATGAAGGCGGCCTTCGCCAAGGTAGGGAGCCAGATCCTCGCCGAGTGGGAAAAGAAGGCCGGCCCGGAAGGCGAGCAGCTGATCAAGGCTTACCGTAAGAAGTAGGCCTTGCGGCGGTTCCTCGACCGCCTCTATGTCACCGCCGCGCTGATCGCGGCGGTGGCCCTCGCGGCGATCTGCGCGCTGATGCTGGCGCAGGCCGCGGGGCGGGAGGCCGGCATCCTGATCCGCGGCGCGGAGGACATCGTCGCGTGGCTTTGCGCGGCGTGCACCTTCCTCGCGCTCGGCCATACCTTCCGCCACGGCGACCTGGTGCGCGTCGGCGTGTTCCTCGACCGGCTGGGCCCGCGCGCCCGCCGCACGAGCGAGCTGGTCGCGCTCGGCGTCACGGCCGCGTTCACGCTCTACATGCTCTGGGCGGTCACCGGCTTCGTCTACGAGAGCTGGCAGCTGAAGGAGCCCGCGCAGGGACTGCTGCCGATCCCGATCTGGATACCGCAGACGAGCCTCGTGGTCGGCATCGCCATCTTCCTCGTCGCGGTGCTCGACGAGCTGGTCACCGTCGTGCGCGGCCGCAAGCCCGCGTACCAGGAGATGGAAGAGGCGCGCGCCGCCGCCGCGGACTTCTCCGAGACGCTGTGACGCCCCTCGAATCGGCGGCGATCCTGCTCGCGCTGCTGCTGGTGCTGCTGGCCGGCGGCGTCTGGATCGCCATCTCGCTCGCCGCGGTGGCGTGGTTCGGCCTGCAGGTGTTCACCGGCTCGCCGCCCGAGGCGAGCCTGTTCCAGTCCTTCTGGGGCTCGAGCGCCTCGTGGACGCTCGCCGCGCTGCCGCTGTTCGTCTGGATGGGCGAAATCCTGTATCGGACCAGGCTCTCCGAGGAGATGTTCGAGGGACTGTCGCCGTGGCTCGGCTGGCTGCCGGGCCGGCTGATGCACGTCAACATCCTCGGCTGCGCCGTGTTCGGCACGGTTTCCGGATCGTCCGCCGCCACGTGCGCGACGATCGCCAAGGTAGCGCTGCCCGAGCTGAAGAAGCGCGGCTACGACGAGAAGACCTGCCTCGGCTCGCTCGCCGCCGCCGGCACGCTCGGCATCCTGCTGCCGCCGTCGATCATCATGGTGGTCTACGCGGTGGCGGCCGAAGTGTCGATCATCAAGGTGTTCCTCGCTGGCTTCATCCCCGGCCTCGTGCTCACCGGCCTTTTCTCCGGCTATATCGTCGTCTGGGCGCTCCTCAACCCGGACAAGACGCCCCGCGAGGACCGGAAATACACGCTGCGCGACAAGCTCTACCGCAGCCGTCTCCTCGTGCCGTGCACGCTGCTCATCGTCTTCATCGTCTGGGTCATGGTGATCGGCTGGGCCACCGCGACCGAAGCGGCGGCCTACGGCGTGCTCGGCGCGCTCGCCATCGCCTGGTGGTCGGGCGGGCTGACGTGGCAGAACTTCTCGGCCAGCCTGATGGGCGCGACGCGGCTCTCCTGCATGATTCTGTTCATCCTCGCCGGCGCGAGCTTCCTCTCCTCGTGCATGGCGTTCACCGGAATTCCGCGCGTCCTCGCCGAGTGGGTGGCCTCGCTCAACCCGAACCCGTACGGCCTGATCGCGATCCTCGCCCTGGTCTACCTCGTGCTCGGCACCGCGCTCGACGGCGTCTCGATGATCGTGCTCACCACCTCGGTGGTGCTGCCGATGGTGGAGAAGGCGGGCTTCGACCTCATCTGGTTCAGCATCTTCATCGTGCTGCTGGTGGAGATCGCCGAGCTCACGCCGCCGCTCGGCTTCAACATCTTCGTCCTGCAGACCATGACCGGGCGCGACAGCAACTATGTCGCGCTCGCCTCGGCGCCCTTCTTCGCCATGATGGTGCTGTGCGTGATCCTCATCACCCTCTTCCCGGGGCTCGCCACCTGGCTGCCGGATGTGCTGATCGGCGCGACCGCCAAGTAGCGCCCGGCGCGCGAGCTAGGCGAAGGCGAGCGAGCGCGCGAGGTCGAACGAACGGCGCGGATCCGCGGCGATCCTCGGCAGTCGGTACGGATCGACGTCTCCGCGCAGCGACCCGCCGTCGGCCTCGACCGCGCGGCCGTAATGACGCCGCGCCATGGCGACCACGGCGTCGTCCAACGTCCCGTTCGGATAGCAGAAATCGGGCACCGGGCGATCGAGCTCGGCCTCCAGCGCGGCGCGGCTGCCGGCGATCTCGGCCTCGAGCTCGTCTCCCGAGAGCGACGTCAGGATCGGATGCGTCAGCGTATGCGAGCCGATCGTCACGATGCGCGGGTCGAGGCGCTTGAGCTCGTCCCAGCCGGCGAGGTCATAGTCCTCGCGCTCTGCGGCGCTCGGCCGCCAGCGCGGGGTCGCCGCGCGGACCGCCGCCTCGGCGGCCCGGCGCTCGGCGAGCGGCAGCGTCTTCATCCAGCGGACGAAGGCGGGCACCTCCGGCGGAGCGCCGAGCGCGGCGGCGAGTTCGGCGAGCGCTTCGCTGCGCAGCCCATAAAGGCGCTGGCGCGCCTCGTGGTTCCACAGCCACGCGGCGCGCTCGACGAGGCCCGGGCAGACGAAGAACGTCGCGGGGAGGCCGAGCGAGCGCAGGATCGGATAGGCCACCTCGACATTGCTGCGCAGGCCGTCGTCGAAGGTCAGGGCGACGCGCCGCCGGCCGCGCCGGGGCGGCTCGGTGAGCGCCGCGAGGGGCACCACTTCGAAGAACAGGGCCACCATGCGCAGCTGGCGCGCCAGGCGCGCGGCATCGCGCCGCGGCGTGCCGTGGTACATGAGGATGAAATCGCGCCCCGCGAAGCCGTTCATGGTCTTCCCTGCAGAGTGCAGCACTTAGAATGCCAGCGTGTCTAGTCCGATCTGCCTATCGGAAGAAATTCGCCGCATCGAAAAGAGCGCCGCGGGAGCTATCCCGCCGCTCATGGAGCGCGCCGGAAGCGCCGCGGCCGAGCTCGCCGCAAAGCTGGTGTCAGACGAACGCAAGGATGTGCTGGTGCTCGCCGGGCCCGGGAACAACGGCGGCGACGCCCGCATCGCGGCGGCGAAGCTGCGCGAGCGGTTTTTCCGAGTCACGGTGGTGCACGGGCCGGAAGAGCTGCCCGCGAGCGCCCGTTGGAGCCTCGTCATCGATGGCCTGTTCGGAATCGGGCTGTCGCGCGACCTCGACGGCAACTACGCGCGGCTCGTGGACTACGCGAACGCCCAGCGCTGCCCGGTGCTCGCGCTCGACATTCCGAGCGGGCTCGATGCCGATACCGGCCGCGTGCGCGGTAGCGCGGTACGCGCGACCCATACGCTCACCTTCATCGCGCTCAAGCCGGGCCTGCTGACTCTCGACGGGCCCGACCACTGCGGCGAGATCACGGTCGCCGACCTCGGCGTCGACCCCGGGCCGGCGAGCGCATGGCTGGCGGCGCCCGAGCTCTTCAGGGAGGCGCTGAAGCCGCGGCCGCGCAACTTCCACAAGGGCCTGGCCGGCTCGCTCGCGGTGTTCGGCGGCGCCGCCGGCATGACCGGCGCGGCGCTGCTCGCGGGCCGCGCGGCGCTCAGGCTCGGCGCCGGCCGCGTCTATCTCGGCCTGCTCGACCCGACGCTGCACGTCGATCCGGTCGCGCCGGAGCTGATGATCCGCCACGCCGACGACGCGCTCGGCCTGGACCTCGACGCCATGGTCGTCGGCCCCGGGCTCGGCACGAGCGAGCGCGCCGAGACGCTGGTCGGCGCGGCGCTGGCGAGCGAGCTGCCGTGCGTGCTCGACGCCGATGCGCTCAACCTGATTGCCGAGAGCGAGGACCTGCGCAAGGCCTGCGCGCGGCGCCGCGCCGAGACGCTGCTCACGCCGCATCCCGCCGAGGCGGGCCGGCTGCTCGGCTCGACGACCGCCGCAGTGCAGGCCGACCGCGTCAAGGCGGCGCGGCTGCTCGCGCAGAACCTCAACGCGCACGTCGCGCTCAAGGGCGCGGGCAGCATCGTCGCCGCGCGCGACGGCCACTGGTTCGTCAATCGCACCGGGCACCCGGGCCTGTCGAGCGCCGGCACCGGCGACGTGCTCGCCGGCTTCCTCGGCGCGCTGCTCGCGCAGCATTACGGCGGCGAGACGGCGATCGTGCTCGGCGTGCACCTGCACGGCGCGGCCGCGGACGGGCTGCCGCACGTCGGCCTCGCCGCGAGCGAGCTGATCGACCCGGCGCGGCGCTTATGGAACGCATGGCTGTGACGACGCCGCTTTCCGAGCTGCCGGAGGACCTGCCGCGGCCGCTCGACGACGGCGCGGCGTCCCATCTGCCGGGGATGTCGCTGCCCAGGCTCGCGCTGCGGGCAACTGACGGCGCGGAGGTGAATATCGGCGGCCTCGAAGGCCGCGTCGTCATCTATGTGTACCCGATGACCCGCCGGCCCGGCGCGCCGCTTCCCGAGGGCTGGGCGAGCATCCCCGGCGCGCGCGGCTGCACGCCGCAGTCCTGCGCATTCCGCGATCACTACCACGAGCTGCAATCGCTCGATGCGCGGCTGTTCGGATTGAGCACGCAGAGCACCGAGTATCAGAAGGAAGCGCGTGACCGGCTGCATCTCCCGTTCGAGCTGCTGAGCGACGAGGAGCGCCGGCTGAAGGAGCTGCTGCACCTGCCGACGTTCGTGGCGGCGGGCATGGAGCTCTACAAGCGGCTCACGATGATCGCCGTGGACGGTCGCATCGCAAAGGTGTTCTACCCGGTGTTCCCGCCGGACCGCAATGCCGGCGAGGTGCTCGCATGGCTGCGCGGATGAGGCTCGCCGGGACGTCGCTTGCGGCGCTGCTGCTGCTCGCGGGCTGTGCCGCCTTTCAGGCGCCGGAGCCGGTCACGGTCAATCTCGCGGGCGTCGAGGCGCTCGAAGGCGAGGGCCTGGAGCTGCGCATGCTGGTCAAGCTGAGGGTCCAGAATCCCAACGACGCGCCGCTCGATTTCAACGGCCTGTCGCTGCAGATGGACGTACGGGACAAGCGCTTCGCCACCGGCGTCAGCGACGCGGCCGGCACCATCCCGCGTTTCGGCGAAACGATCGTCGCCGTCCCGGTGAGCATCTCCATGATCCACATCTACGAAATCACCGGGAGATTCGGCGGCGCCCCGTTCGGCGCGGCGCGTTTCAGCTCGAAGGGCGAGCTCACCCTGCCCGCGGAGCTGTTCGGCGGCGGCAAATGAGCGCCGCCGGAAGCCTCGTCACCCAGGTGGTGATCGCGAACCGCATCCTGGCCCGCGAGGAAGTCGTGGACGCCTACGGGCACGTCAGCGTGCGCCATGCCGAGCGTCCCGACCGGTTTCTGCTCGCCGTCTCGAAGGCGCCGGAGCTGATCGAGCCGCAGGACATCCTCGAGTTCGACCTCGAGGCGCGGCCGCTCGCCAGGGACCCGCGGCCCCTCTACCTCGAGCGCTTCATCCATGCGGCGATCTACGAGGCGCGGCCCGACGTCATGGCGGTGGTGCATGCGCACGCCGAAGACGTGCTGCCCTTCGGCATCACCAAGGCACCCCTGCGTCCGGTCATTCATTCCGGCGCGTTCATCGGCGCCCACGTGCCGGTGTGGGACATCGCCGACAGGTTCGGCGATCGCACCAACCTGCTGGTCACGGACATGGACCAGGCGCGCGACCTCGCGCGCACGCTGGCGAAGAACAACGTCGCGTTGATGCGCGGCCACGGCTTCGCCGCCGGCGCGCGCTCGCTGATCGACGTGGTGCGCATGTCGGTCTACCTGCCGCGCAACGCGCGCGTGCAGCACAAGGCGATGCAGCTCGGCGAGCCCAAGCCGCTCTCGCAGGGCGAGATCGAAAGCCGCCTTTCCGGCTACCGGCCGGACAGCCCCGAGACGCAGCGCGCCTGGCGCTACTGGGCGACGCGCGCCGGCTGCGCTTCGCTGCTGGACGACTAGAAGCCGATCGTGACCCCGAGGTTGAGTACCGGGTAGGCCTTGAAGTGCTTGAGCTTGTCCTCGAGCTCCGCCTGCTGCGCGGCGGCCTCGTTGCGCAACGTGGTGCACGCCGCGCCGCTCAGGCCGCCGCAGTTGGCGGTGAGCGTCGCCTTCGGCGCGCCCATGAACATCACGCCGAGGTCGGCGTAGAAGTTGACCCCTGCGCCGGCGACGTTGCCCCAGCCGACGCCGAGATACGGGGCGGCGCTGCGCCCCGGCTCGACCGTGGCGTCGAAGCTGCCGGGGCCGGAGGAAGGACGTCCGGTCGCCTGGTACTTGTTGTCGTTGAAGATCACGCCTCCGGTGAGCCGGAACGACGGCCCGAGCGGGTGGAAGTCGAGCAGCCCGCTCAGGTTGGAGAGCTTGAGATCGCCGTCGTAGTGCGCGTGGGCGGTGTCCGCGTCGTAGCCCCACTTCAGCGCCGAGTAGCCCAGCCGCGCGCTGAGCGTCGGCGCGATGCCCCAGCCGATGTCGGCGCCGAGGCCGGTCGTCCCGGCGCGCACGCCGATGCCGAACGCCTGCGCGGCGCCCGAGGCGAGGAGCGCCGCCGCGAAGAAAAGAATCCTGCTCATAGCTTCTCCTGGAGAAATTGCAGCACCACCACTTCGTCGCGCCGCAGCGCCGCGCCGCGCTCGCGCCGGCCGCGCGGCAAGGCCGGCGCGGCGGGCACCGTCTCGCCCATCAAGTATGCGTGCAGAAGCGCGGGGTGCACATAGTACTTACGGCACACGGCGCGGGTATTCCCTAGCCGCGCCGCCACCGCGTCGATCGCCGCGACGATGTTCCGGTCGGCCTCGCGCCGGCTCGCCGCCTCGCCCATGCGGCGCAGCTCGACCGCGGCGAGCATCGTGCCGCCCCAGGTGCGGAAGTCCTTCGCCGTGATGTCGCGCCCGGTGATCTCGCGCAGGTAGGCGTTGATGTCGTCCGAGGACACGAGCTGGCGCCGGCCTTTCGCGTCGACGTAGCGGAACAGCTCCTCGCCCGGCATCTCGCGGCAGCGCTGCACGATCTTCGCCAGGCGCGGGTCGGCGACCGCGATCGTGTGCTCGACGCCGCTCTTGCCGCGGAAGCTGAAGCGCAGCATCGTGCCGTCGACGGTGACGTGGCGGCGGCGCAGCGTGGTGAGCCCGTAGGAGCGGTTCTCGCGCGCGTACTCGTCGTTGCCGACGCGGATCAGCGTCCGGTCGAGCAGGCGCACCACGGTGGCGAGCAGCTGGCGGCGGCTCAGGCTCTCGGCGCGCAGGTCGCGCTCGATGCGCTCGCGCAGGCGCGGCAGCACCTCGCTGAATTCCAGCATGCGCCTGAACTTCGAGCGGTCGCGCGCCTCGCGGTACTGCGGGTGGTAGCGGTACTGCTTGCGGCCGCGCCCGTCGCGCGCCGTCGCCTGGATGTGCCCGTCGGCCTCCGGGCAGATCCACACCTGCGTCCACGCCGGCGGGATCGCGAGGGAATTGAGCCTTTTCCGGACCCGGGCATCCCTGATCAGCACGCCGCTTGGCGAGTAGTACGCCCATCCCGACCCGACGCGCTTGCGACGGATGCCGCTCACGCCGTCGGTGACGTAGCGCAGGCCGGCGTGCTTCGCCGACCTGCGGTGCTCCGCCGCGCGCGCCGAGCTCATCGCGGGCTCAGTCGGCGTGCAGTCCGGCGCCGCGGATCAGCTTCTGCCACTTCTCGATGTCGCGCGCCACCAGCGCCTGCGTCTGCTCGAGGCCGAGGTCGAGCATGCGCAGCCCCTGCCGCTCGAAGCCGGCGCGCACCTTCGGGTCGGCGACGACCTTTGCGAAGTCGGCGCGCAGCCGGGCGAGCGCCGGCGCGGGCGTCGCCGCGGGCGCGAAATAGCCGAGCCAGGACACCATCTCGAAGTCGGCGACGCCGGTCTCGCGCACGGTCGGCACGTCGGGATGGATCGCCGCTCGCTCGGGACCCGAGACCGCCAGCGGGCGCACGCGGCCGCCCGCGATCTGGCCGCGCGCGGTCTGCGTCGCATCGAAGAACAGGTCGACGCGCCCGGGAATCAGGTCCTGGTAGGCCGCCTGCGCTCCCTTGTAGGGCACGTGCGTGAGGGTCAGGCCGGCGACGTACCAGAGCACGCTCGCCGCGATGTGCTGCCCCGTGCCGTTGCCCGCGGAGGCGTAGGTGAGCTTGCCCGGGTTCTCGCGCGCGTAGCGCACTACGTCCTGCAGGGTGCGCATCGGCAGGTCGTTGCGCGCAACGAGCGTGTACGTGTTGGCGACGGCGAGGCCGACCGGCACGAAGTCGGCCTTCGGATCGAACGGGACCTTCTTGTACAGCGCCGGCGTGTAGACCAGGTTGGCCGAGGCGCCGAGCAGCAGCGTGTAGCCGTCCGGCGCGGCCTTCGCCGCGGCCTCCGTGCCGACCAGCGTGCCGCCGCCGGGACGGTTCTCCACGACCACCGGCTGGCCGAGCAGCGCCGCGAGCGGCTCGGCGATGGCGCGCGCGCCGGTGTCGAAGCCGCCGCCCGGCGGCTGCGGCACGATCACGTGCACCGCGCGGGCGGGAAACGTCTGCGCCTGCGCCGCCATGGCGACCCCGGCCAGCAGGCCGGCCAGCGCTCCTCTGAGCGTTCTCATGCTTTCCTCCTGTTCCGCCGCGCGCCCGCCCAGCCGCCCGCGAACACCGCCGCCATCCCGAGCAGCGCCAGCAGCGCGTCCCATTCGAAAGCATAAGCGCTTCCGCCCATCAGCAGGCTGACGACACCCGACACGGCGGCGACCATGCCGACCGGCCTCATCTCGTCCACGGCCGCCACGCGGGCGCACACGTAGCCGCCGAGGAGCGAAGCGGTGCAGCCGAGCAGAAAGCCGAGCAGCGAGAGCCACGAAGCGGGATCCGGCTCGCTCAGCCTGCGCTCGATCTCTTCGGCGCCCGCGCCGGAGGCGGCGAGCACGACGGAATACGCGATCGCCAGGGCGAGGCCCGCGACGAGGCTGCCGCCGACGTCGATCAGCACGCCGTAGACAACGGCTTTCACTCGCATCGGTAGAACTGCTCACGCTGCTGGCGGCTGATCGCCGGCAGGTCCTCGGGATCGTTGCCCCGCACGATGCGCGGCTCGAGCTGCGCCAGGCGGCGCTCCAGCTTCGCGGTCTTAGGCTCGCGGTTCAGCGAGGCGAACTTCGCCCGCAGGGCTTTCGCGTCCGCGCCGCGCTTCTCGACCTCGGCGAGCGCGATCTCGCGGCGCAGCCGGCGCTTCTCGCACTGCACCGGCTCGAGCGCCTTGGTGATGCTCATGAACTCGCGCGCCTCGGAGCTCAGGGACCAGCAGGGCCATGCGGCGGCGGCGAGCAGCACGGCTACGGCGAATCTCACGCCGCTCTCACGCGCGCCTTCGGCTCGGGATACGGGTAGAGCATGTTGAGCGCCACCGACTGGCCGCTCGCCTGGACGAG
>Ga0310810_10010824_pt1 | contig 10643 bp, 14 predicted proteins | sample NCmetagenome_FD_207641 | JGI IMG/M metagenome (GOLD analysis project Ga0310810, IMG submission 207641) | Soil microbial communities from experimental microcosm in Duke University, North Carolina, United States - NC | ecosystem: Engineered > Artificial ecosystem > Soil microcosm > Unclassified ... | reverse complement strand
AAATTTTATCTCGTTAGTTACGTCGATCATTGAAATAATAAAACACGAATTAAAGCGAATTGCACGAAGGTTAAAGTTTTTATTTTTCAAAAAAATCGTGTAATTCGTCTAAAATTCATGTATTAATGCGAGCCGTCATTCAAAGAGTAACAAAAGCCAGTGTAACTATTGAAGGAAAAGTAAACGGGCAAATTGCAAATGGGCTTCTTGTATTAATGGGTATTGAAAATGCCGACACCGAGGAAGACATTAAATGGCTCAGCAGTAAGATCGTCAATCTTCGCGTTTTCAATGACGAAAAAGGTGTCATGAATATTTCAGTAAAAGAGATCGCCGGGGATATACTTTTGATCAGCCAGTTTACTTTACATGCCTCCACAAAAAAAGGCAATCGCCCTTCTTACATCAAAGCAAGCAAGCCAGAGATCGCCATACCGGTCTATGAAAAAATGATAAGACAACTATCTATTGAACTTGGCAAAGAAATTCAAACTGGGATCTTTGGCGCGGACATGAAGGTAGAGTTGCTCAACGATGGACCGGTGACCATAGTGATAGACACGAAAAACAAGGAGTGATTTAAATAGGAATTTTTAAGTTTTTTAAACACGAATTTTAGGCGACTTACACGAAAGTGGATCACACTTAAGCACGAATTTTGGACGAATTACACGAATGTGCCCGACATCATTTTAAAAGAAGAATCTTATACGATAGTAGGAGCTTGTATGGAGGTTCATAGAGAATTGGGGATGGGATTTAAAGAAGCCGTTTATAAGGACGCACTCGAGTTAGAATTTGCAGCTCTTAAAATTCCTTTCAAACGTGAAAAACCATACATCATACGATATAAAGGAAAAATTTTGCCAAGAAGGTACTTTGCAGACTTCATAATCTTTAACTCGATAATATTAGAGGTGAAGGCGAGACCGATTATCATTGACCCGTTTGTATACCAAACTATCAATTACCTGAAAGCGTCGGGCATTAAACTGGGGATAATAGCCAACTTTGGCCGTAAATCGCTTGAGTATAGAAGGGTGGTATTTTAATTAGGAAATTTTAAACGCGAATTCGGGCAAATTACACGAATTATAGTGTGAACTTCTTTTAAAGGACTCTGATCATCGGAGTGAGCAAGGACCATCGTGAAGTAATTCGTGTAATTCGTAATAATTCGTGTTATTGCTGTACTCCGATCTTTTGAGTAAACCTCTTTCCTCCCTGCAGTTCCAGCATCATAAAAACAAATTTCTCTTTGGCCGGAATGGTAAAATTGTACGAAGAGGCTTCTACATTGGACTGCTCGACAAACCGGTTTCCTCCGGATGTCCAGACGATGATCTTGCTGATATTTTTATTGCTTTGAATGGTGATCTGCTTGCCATTGGTCAGTACCCGAAAGGGCTTGCTTTCGAAGCTTTCCGAAGAAGATAATTTGTTCTTCGGTCCGGGGTCCTGGGCCATTGAAACACCGACGATGCATGTAAAGAATGCAATCACCGCTAGTTTGCGGAAAATTGGATACATCATAGAATACCAAATTCAGGGTCAGTAAAGATTTTTGTAGTTTCCAGAGAGGGCGGGAAGGTCTCAAACGTCAATAATCATGCTATATTGCATCAATCAATAAAAAATTTTGTTATGACTTTACACGACGCACAGCAAAACGTCGACCAATGGGTCAAAACAACAGGTGTTCGCTACTTCAGTGAGCTTACCAATATGGCTATACTTACTGAGGAAGTGGGCGAAGTGGCGAGACTGATGAGCCGGATGTATGGCGATCAATCCTTCAAAGAAACAGACAAGGAAAAAAATCTTTCGGATGAATTGGCAGATGTTCTTTGGGTATTGATCTGTATTGCTAATCAGACTGGGGTCGACCTCACGGAAGCCCTGCAACGGAATTTTGAAAAGAAAAATACCAGGGACGGGCGACGACATCAGCAGAATGACAAGTTGAAGTAGCATGTCAACCCGGGTAATGACCTCTTTTGGCACTATGTATGATTAATGATTTAAATGACCATATTTCATTTTATGTCCCCAAAAAGAACATGGAAAGTCATCAAATGCGCCTCCGCTGATTTTTTTGAGAATAATGTTTTAAAACTTAGTGCTTCGCTGGCATTCTCCACTATTTTCTCATTACCGGGCTTGCTTATTATCGTCATTTGGGTCAGCAATCTTTTCTATCGCCGCGAAGTAGTGGAAGGTACACTCTATGGCCAGATCGCAAAATTTGTGGGAACAGATGCCGCAGCGAGCATCCAACAAACAATGCAAAACTCATTAACGAGTGGGCATAGTCATTGGGCTACGATCATTGGGCTGGTTTCTCTTATCATTGGCGCTACCGGGGTTTTTGGTGAAATTCAGGATTCTATCAACAGGCTCTGGAAATTGAAGGCAAAGCCACGAAAAGGGCGGGGATTGTTTCGATTTATAATTAATCGTCTCCTGTCTTTTTCAATGATCATAAGCCTCGGATTTATTCTGCTTGTGTCTCTCATCATCAATGGTGCGATGGACCTGTTGGTCAATCATCTCCTGAGAAATTTTCCCAGCGTCACAGTCATTGTTGCATATATCATCAACATTATAGTAACGTTCCTGATAACAGCATTTGTTTTTGGGCTCATTTTTAAAGTGCTGCCAGACGCACGCATTCAATGGAAACATGTGAGAGTTGGAGCGTTTACAACAGCCTTCTTTTTCATGGTGGGAAAATTTTTGATCAGTTATTATCTCGGACATAGTACCATGTCCACCGCCTATGGCGCTGCCGGCTCGACCATCATCGTCTTGCTGTGGGTCTATTATTCTTCAGCGATCCTCTATTTCGGCGCTTCTTTCACCAGGGAGTACGCTGTGGAAACAGGCTCACGGATCTATCCGAACAAATATGCCGTCTGGGTTGAGCAGGTTGAAGTTCATTCCAAAAAATCGCTGGCGGAAAATGCTTCATAGTTGTAGCTTTTCGTTAAGCAGCATGAAACGTGAAATGTCAAATGCCAAAAATACTACTCACGAGTGACGACTTACTTCTCACGACTCACGTTTGACGGTTATCTTTGCCGCCTATGGCAAATGACACAAACAGGTTCCAGGCAATCATTTCGCATTGCAAAGAATACGGATTTATTTTTCCCAGCAGTGAAATCTATGATGGTTTGCAAGCCGTGTACGATTACGGCCAATGGGGAAGCGAGTTGAAAAAAAATATCAAAGATTATTGGTGGAAAAGCATGACCCAATTGCATGAGAACATCGTCGGCGTTGATGCCGCCATCTTTATGCATCCCACCACCTGGAAGGCCAGCGGGCATGTTGATAATTTCAACGACCCGATGATCGATAATAAAGACAGCAAGAAAAGATACCGTGTTGATCACCTCATCGAGGGACAAGCTGAGGAGATGAGGAAAAGATGATTTTGATGGACTGAGGCAACTAATCGTAAACCAGGGAATAAAATGCTCTATCAGCAAAACGAGCAACTGGACAGAGGTGCGTCAATTTAATTTGATGTTCAGCACTCAAATTGGAAGCGTGAGTGATGAGGCCAATGAGATCTATTTGCGACCTGAAACAGCCCAGGGAATATTTGTAAACTTTCTAAATGTTCAGAAGACAGGCCGGCTGAAGATTCCTTTTGGCATTGCGCAAATTGGAAAAGCATTCAGAAATGAAATTGTTGCCAGGCAATTTATTTTTCGAATGAGGGAATTTGAACAAATGGAAATGCAATACTTCATTCGTCCTGGTACACAAAAAGAATGGTATGAAGCGTGGAAAGAAACAAGAATGAAATGGCATTTGAGCCTGGGCATTCCAAAAGAAAAATATCGTTTTCACGATCACGTAAAACTGGCGCATTATGCAGATGCGGCCTGTGACATAGAATATGAATTCCCGTTTGGTTTTAAAGAAGTGGAAGGAATCCACTCGCGTACTGATTTCGATTTGAAGAATCACCAGGAATACAGCAAAAAGAAGATGCAGTATTTCGATAGCGAGATCAACCAGAATTACATTCCTTATGTTATCGAAACTTCGATTGGCTTAGACAGGACCATCTTAATGATGCTGAGCCAGGCTTACGCGGAAGAAGACTTGAACACAGTTGAGAAACAGGACAGCCGTGTAGTGCTGAGGTTTCCCGCAAAAATTGCTCCTATGAAATTGGCTGTACTGCCATTAGTTAAAAAAGATGGCTTGCCTGAAATTGCAAGAACGATCATGGATGATTGCAAATCGCACTTCCGTTGTTTTTATGAAGAGAAGGACACGATTGGTAAACGATATAGAAGAATGGATGCCATCGGTACTCCTTTTTGCGTAACAATTGACCAGCAAACAAAACAGGATAATACAGTCACCATTCGTTATCGCGATACAATGGAGCAGGAACGGATAGCGGCGGATAAAGTGAGAGAGATCGTTTTGAAGGAAATACAATAAATCTAAATATAGATTTGTTTACAAAACTGAGATGGCCCTTTCTGGGATCAATATTTATTATCTGTGGGGCTTTGTCCCTATATCTTGCTTTTAGGAAAACGTCGTTAAAGTAAAAAATGTGGCAAATTATAGGCTCACAATATGTCAATAATGTTGAATACCGGTTGAAGATTTTCTATGGAATAGTGCTTATTGGGACTAGGAATCTATCTCTTATTTTTTGGCTGATTCTGCTTCTTAATTTCTGAATAGAATTGATATAGCACAAGTGTGCGACGCAACAGCAGCTAAATTGACGCGTTGCAGCTGGTTACAAAAAAATTGAACTCATCTCAGGCAATATTCCTGTTCAGATTGAAATCTATCAATTTTCTTTCAAGCAAACTTGCCAGTTCAACAACCGCGCGATTATCTTTTTTCATCGCATCGCGGGTACGTGAAGGGAAAATAGAAACACCAGTGTAAATGCTGTAGTGTAAAGTGAGAGAATGACCGTGAAAACTGAATTCCCAGTCAATAGCATCAAAATCATCTTCTTTATTAATGAACCTGATACGTAGATCGCCACTTAAAATGTCAGCCACCTGGTAGAAGCACTTCAATCCGCCATCATCATCAATAACGGCTTCTGTACAGCCCAAAGTAGTTCGTAGGGTGAGACTCATAGTAAACGGTTTAAGATTTATAAATAGGACTTGCATTTACGATGAAAAGCTGCACCGGGATTTCCTATCCCCTAAATTTTGCCTTTTTCGCTTTCTTTTCCTCTTTCTTGCTCATCTCGCCGGAGAGTAGCTTTTCGGCTCCTACATTCCTGCCGTCACTGGGGCAGCCATACTTAGGCGGAAATACTTTGTTCCATACACTGCATGATGATACAATAAGACTCACGGTAACGAATAGTAATATGGAACGGAGGTTGTTCATTCTGTATTGAAACATTAACGAAACTAGTCATAATAAATTGCGCTTGAAATAGGAAAACTACGAAAATGACTAAAGAGTGAGTTAAGAATTCAAAGCTTGCATTAAATTATAATTCATCGAAACCAATCTGCATATTTTACATAATTATTGGCAATGCGATTGATCTCCCCGCTTATCATTTCCTGCGAAATGTCCTTGACCTTTTTTGCAGGAACTCCCGCATAAATACTGCCAGCTTCACAAATGGTGCCTTCCAGTACGACCGCTCCTGCAGCGATCAATGTATTGCTGTGGACGACTGCATTGTCCATTACAATAGCGCCCATACCGATCAATACATTGTCATGTAACACGCAGCCATGCACAACTGCATTATGACCGATAGAAACATTATTCCCGATCGTTGTCCCGGTTCTTTTGAATGTACAATGAATGCAGGCTCCATCCTGGATATTTACCTTATTACCTATGCGGATAAAATTTACATCGCCGCGAACTACGGCATTAAACCAGATACTGCAGTCATCACCCATAATCACATCACCAACGATAGTAGCATTGGGAGCAATGAAACAATTGTTTCCAAACTGCGGATGTTTATCCTCTACGGGAAGTATGACAGGCATTGGTAAGAATTTGATATTTGATATTTGATTTTGTTGCCAGCGTTATTAATTCTATTGATCGTCTGTTGTGTCACTCACTTCAGCGTTCAGAACTTTATTCAGCTAAAGCATTTGCAAATTAGAGAAATTCCTCGCGTCCCTGCCTGCCGGGTGGGCAGGTTTGCAGGCCTTTGCGTTCTCCCATCCATGGTGGGACAGGTTTGTGTTTAAAAACGATATTTGAACAATGAATCTAAGGGAAATTTTTTTAAGACATGTCGCACAAACTTCAATTGCTCCTTTGGCTTTGGAGATCGTCAAAGCTGAAGGATCGTTGCTATATGACCTCAATGGAAAAGAATATATAGATCTTATCGGTGGTATCAGCGTGGCCAATATCGGTCATCGACATCCAAAAGTTGTTCAGGCGATCAAGGACCAGCTTGATGCATATCTACACATCATGGTCTACGGAGAATTTATCGAAACACCACAAGTACAATATGCACAATTGCTGACCGATCATCTGCCATCATCACTTAATTCGGTTTACTTTACTAACTCCGGCGCCGAGGCAACAGAAGGCGCGATGAAGCTCGCCAAGCGTTTTACCAACCGGTCAGAAGTCATTGCTTTCAACAATTCTTATCATGGATCGACCCAGGGGGCATTGAGTGTAATGGGAAGCGAATACTGGCGAAATGCGTTTCGACCTCTTCTGCCAGGCATCCTTCATTTTGACTACAACTCTCCGGACGCGATAAACGCGATCACTGAACAAACTTCCTGTGTGATCGTCGAAACTGTACAAGGTGAAGCAGGAATTATTATCCCTTCCGGCGACTGGATCCGCTCGATGAAAAAAAAATGTACTGAAACCGGAGCGCTGTTCATTCTCGATGAAATACAAACGGGTTTTGGAAGGACGGGGAGACTCTGGGGCTTTGACCATTTTAATATTACCCCGGATATCTTATTGGTGGGAAAGGCCCTTGGCGGAGGCATGCCTCTTGGGGCTTTTATTGCTGACAAAAAAATAATGTCTGTTCTTACTGAGAATCCGGTGCTCGGTCACATCACAACATTTGGAGGTCACCCGGTTTGTTGTGCAGCAGGTGTAGCCGCAATGAAAGCATTACTAGATGAAGAAATGATGCACGAGGTAAAAAGAAAAGAAGGATTATTCAAATCACTACTGGTTCATAAAAAAATAAAGTCAGTCCGTTCGTTTGGTTTATGGTTCGCTGTAGTATTTGATTCGTTCGAAACCAATAAAAAGGTCATTGATCATTGCATCGCAAATGGAGTATTGACAGACTGGTTCTTATTTGCCCCCAATTGTCTTCGCATTTCTCCACCGTTAATTATCACAGAGGAACAAATAAAGAAGGCTTGCGGGGTTTTGTTGAAATCAATCAATTAAACTCATCCTTCTTTTGCAGACAGCGCCCAGCTTGCTATTAAGAGACTCACAAATACCGGTGTGTAATACAGGTACAGATATGTTACGTCTAAAAAATTGTAAAAAAATGTGAGGCTCAATTGAAAACCGGCCAATAAAATATTTGACTGCGTGAATATCTTCTTTCGCATAAAAAGCAAGAATGAAAGAGGGATCAAAAAGGTTCCACTTTCCAGTATAAAATGGAGCAATTTGATATGCGAAGCTCCAAAGAATTTTGCCATACCCAGTGTCTCAAAGTAAGTCTCTGGTTCATCGTGCCAAACTCTTGTCGCCTGCGAAATATAGTCATCATGCAGGTGAAGGTGATAAAGCAAGGGGCCAATCCCGAACGGCAGCATCAACACAAGTGCGACAGTAATGGTTGCAACGGAGGTTCTCAATAAAAACTTGTATTCTTTTCGAACGGTCAAGTATAAAACTGCAAACGGGATCCACCCGATAAAAGAATACCTGCTCAGCAGGCAGGCGGCAATAGAAATCCCCAGGAGCCATGGATTTTTCAAAATTATTGCAGTCACTAAAAAAGTATAGTAAAAAAATACTACGCCTTCTTCGGTTAGCTCGATCACTCCATTATCATCGTTAGTATGCAACCAGGCGAGCAGGATGAGAAATGCAACAATTAAAAAAATGGCAGAATTTACTTTCCTCCACACAGGTAACACACAAAGTATGATGCTTAGCCAAATGCCGCAAACAGTTATCCACCGGATATCAAAATCAAAGATCAATGAAAGACCGAACGGCATCCACATGGCGGGTAAGTAGATGGGCTTTATGCCGTTCCATATTTCGGGGATGGGCTGGTATACTTGTTTCCAATGACCATTTAAGAAACGCTGGTTCATTGTCTTTATGATCGGTAGCATATCAGCATTTTCATACGTCAATGGATTGTCGTCCATAATATGCCTTGAGAGCTGATAGCTTACAGGTAATAACAGCACAATCACTAAAAGCTTGAGCAGTAGCTGGCGATTAATTATGGAATCTCTCCGAATTTGAATTACGGGAACTTGAAGAAGACAAAAACTTATACCAAAACCTGTAAACAGAAATAAAAAACTGTCCAGCACCTGAAAATTTGGAATCTCTAAAAAATAAGTCGCAGAAAGAACCTGCAAAACTGCAAGAACTATGATAGGAATTGTCGCGTCTTTAAGAGGAAGTTGCTATTGTAACAACTTAAAGACCCAGCCTGCCAATAACGCGCCAATCACCGGGCCAACTACGGGGATCCATGAATAACTCCAGTCACTATTTCGTTTGTTGGGTATCGGCAACAGGAAATGAGCGATTCGCGGCCCAAGATCTCTCGCAGGGTTGATAGCGTAACCTGTAGGGCCACCAAGAGATAAGCCAATTGCCAGGACTAACAAACCAACTGGTAGCGCTTCCAATGTTCCCATTTTTATTTCAGGCTTCGACATTAATGATGCCCCGATCACCAAAATGAAGGTTCCAACAATTTCGGTGATCAAATTGTAACCCGCATTACGAATAGCCGGACCCGTACAAAACACCGCAAGTTTAGCATCGGCATCTACTGTCTCATCAAAATGTTTTTTATAAGCCAGCCATACGATTACGGCACCTGTAAATGCCCCGGCAAACTGAGCAACGATATAAGGAATAACATTATTCCAATCAAAGTCAGCAAACCAGGCTACCGCTAGTGTGACAGCCGGATTCAGGTGACCGCTCCCCCCGAGATGATTCGATGTAAACACTCCAGTGAAAACAGCCATTCCCCATCCAAACGTGATGACGATCCATCCGCTGTTATTTCCTTTCGTCTTGCTGAGTACAACATTGGCAACAACGCCATCACCGAGAATAATGAGTAAGGCGGTGCCAATAAATTCGCCGAGAAATGGAGACATAGAAACTAAATTGTGGTTTGTAGTTTATCGTTTGAAGTTGGAAGATAGTTTTTTGCTATTGAATTGAAGCCATCAATTTCATTTTTGATCCATTCTTCACTTTTGTTCAATTCTTTCGCCATAAGTTCAGCCACTACAGGAGCAGATTCAATAGAAGCTTTCGCGTCTAAAAACAAAGCCCTGGTTCTCCTCGCTAAAAAGTCGTCGACTGTCATACACATCTCATTTCTGATAGCCCACAGAATTTCTGCGTTGATAAATGGAAATACCGGGTGAATCTGCTTTGAGAATGTTTTGTCAGATTCAATGATAGCCCGGACGCCTTGCTCATCTGTACCATAATAATAAAGAGGTTTGTTGAAATCCGTGTCGTCTTTATATCCATGGATATGCAGATCCTTTGTCCGGCAATCCCTGTCTGCTAGTCCTGCCTTCGGAACGACGATCTCCAAAACATCTTCGGCCATTTTACGGTAGGTCGTCCATTTACCACCGGTAATTGTTATCAATTCCGAATTAGTAACAGTAATGTTATGATCTCTTGATAAAGCTGCCGTTGTCTTCGAATGCGCTCTCACTAATGGTCTCAAACCGGCGAAAACACTTCGGATATCTGACCGATCCGGATCCTTTGTCAAATATCTTTGGATGTGATGGAGAACAAATTCAACTTCTTCCTGCAGGGCCTTTGGTTCTGGCGATGAATTTTTTACCGGCGTATCTGTTGTACCAACAATAATTTTATTATGCCACGGCACGGCAAACAAAACTCTTTTATCATCTGTTCGGGGTATCATGATCGCTGTTTCGGATGGAAGAAACTCCCTGTCCAAAACAATATGGATCCCCTGGCTCAAAGTGACAAGACTTTCAGTCCTTGCATCATCCATTTTCAAAATCGAATCGGTAAACACACCGGTGGCATTGACTACAGCCTTTGCTTTTACTTGATATGAGGTAGAGCCCGAGGGTGTGTCATTCAAACTATCCTTCAGCATCACTCCGCAAACTCTACCATTTTCCTTCAGCAATTCTTCCACACTCATATAATTGATGATCGTTGCGCCATGATCAGCTGCCGTCATTGCAAGATGGATAGCGAGCCTGGCATCATCAAATTGTCCATCGTGATACAATACTCCCCCACGCAAGCCGTCGGGGTCAAGGGTCGGCGCAAGATGCAAGGTTTCTTCTCTCGATAAGAATTGCGAAGGACCAAAACCCAAACTTCCCGCCATCCAATCGTAAACCTTCAAACCAATTCCATAAAAAGGCCCTTCCCACCATTTATAGTTT
>Ga0310810_10010823_pt1 | contig 10643 bp, 7 predicted proteins | sample NCmetagenome_FD_207641 | JGI IMG/M metagenome (GOLD analysis project Ga0310810, IMG submission 207641) | Soil microbial communities from experimental microcosm in Duke University, North Carolina, United States - NC | ecosystem: Engineered > Artificial ecosystem > Soil microcosm > Unclassified ... | reverse complement strand
CGCTTGGCGCGATCGAGTGAGTTCTGATCGTCCAGACCGCCAACCGCGATCGACGACGGCGCACTCGCCGGCGGCAACACGGGATGTCCGGGAAGTAGTCCGGCATTGCCGACCGCGCACACCACCGTCACACCCGACTTCACCACATCCTCGACTAGCTGACATAAACGATTGTGCAGATACGGTTGTTCGAAGTCGCCGCCGGCGGAGATGTTGACGACGCGAATGTCGTACTTGTCTTTGTTTGTAAACACCCAACGCAGTCCCGTTTCGATGTTGCTTTCCGGAATGCGTCCGCTCTTTCCGATCTTCACGAGGACGACGTTCGCCTCGGACGCGATGCTGCGATAAAAACCATCGGAAAGATACCCGTTTCCCGCGGCAACTACTGAAGTCATCATCCCGTGCCAACTCGCGACGTCAGACTTTTCCAGTGCCGAAACATCGTCAGCGAGCGCGAAAATATTGTGATAGGCAAGGATGCGATTGTCCGGCTCGATCAGGTCTTTGTGCGCGTAAAAACCGGAGTCGAGAAACGCGATGGTCACGCCGCGTCCGGTGTAGCGTTCATCGGCGTCCATCCGCACCGGGACTGGTAGCGCCTGCTCAATTGTTTCAGTTATATTATCCAGCGACTCCACAGTTACAGATTACACGAGATTTCCGAGTAGCGTTAAAGGAGAGTTGTTGATGAGAATCAGAAATTTATCGATCGTGTTCGCGTCGTTGCTGGTGAGTGCGAGCGCGATGGCTGCGGTTGGCGCACGCACCGGTGGAGAGGTTCCGGCGCCGCCTGCGATTGGCGCGACGATTGACGACTTCACGCTGCCCGACGTCGACAACAAGGATTACTCGCTCAAGTCGCTCATGGGAAAGAAGGGCGCCGTGCTGATCTTCATCGCCGTGCAGTGTCCCGTGTCGAATGCCTACAACGAGCGCATGGAGCAACTGGCCCAGGATTACAAAGCCAAGGGCATTAACGTCATCGGGATCAACTCGAACATCACGGAAGATGCAGCCGCAGTGAAGGCGCACGCCGCGGAGCACAAGCTCACCTTTACGATTCTTAAAGATCCGGGCAACAAGATTGCCGACAGGCTCGGCGCCGCAGTCACGCCCGAAGCTTACTTCATCGACACGAATAACAAGCTGCTCTATCACGGGCGCATCGACAACGCGAAAAACCCCGCGCAACTCGAAACTTCCGACCTGCGCAACGCGCTCGACGCCGCACTCACCGGCAAAGCGATTGAGAAGACTGAAGCCAAGGCATTCGGTTGCAGTATCAAACGAGGCTAAGCAATGCGTTTTACCAAAGTCATCATTCCGATCACGTTGTGTGTTTTGTTAGTGAGTTTCGCGACGCCAGCCCAGAAGCAAAAGGCTCCCGCCGCGCAACCGCAGAAACCCACCGCGGTGGTAACGCCGATCGACACTGACGCGCTCAAAGGTTTGCTCAGTCAACAAAGACAGAAGCCGTTGCTCGTCAATTTCTGGGCCACCTACTGCGATCCGTGTCGCGACGAGTTTCCCGATCTTGTGAAGATCGATAAGGATTATCGGGCTCAATCGATCGAGTTTATTACCGTCTCGCTCGACGACATGACCGACATCAACACCGAGGTGCCGAAGTTTCTCGACTTGATGAAGGCGAAGATGCCGGCGTATCTGCTTAACGTCAACGATCCCGAACCGGCGATCAACATGGTCGACCAGCGATGGCGCGGCGATTTGCCCGCAACGTTCCTGTACAACGAGAAAGGCGAGGTCGTTTACAAGCACATCGGGCGCGTCAACGTGGCGGAGTTGCGCGAGGCAATCGACAAAGTAGTTAAGAAAGGTAGCAGTTAGTAACTCCGCGATGATTACGCCCGAAGTTATCGCCGCCCATAACCTCACGCAACCAGAATTCGAGCGAATAAAGGAACTGCTTGGCCGTGAACCGAGTTTTGCCGAACTCGGAATCTTCTCGGTCATGTGGTCTGAGCACTGCTCGTACAAATCGTCACGCGTTCATTTGAAACGTCTGCCGACGACTGGACCACGAGTGATCGTGCCGCCGGGTGAAAACGCGGGCGTCGTCGATCTCGGCGACGGCTGGTGCGCGGCGTTCAAGATCGAGTCGCACAATCATCCTTCATTCATCGAACCGTTTCAGGGCGCCGCGACTGGCGTCGGCGGCATCCTGCGCGACATTTTTACGATGGGTGCGCGGCCCGTCGCGTCGATGAACAGCCTGCGTTTCGGATCGCTCGATCATCCGCAACACGGTCGCCGCAATCGATCGTTACTCGCCGGCGTCGTCGCGGGCATCGCGCACTACGGCAACGCGTTTGGCGTCGCCACTGTCGGCGGTGAGGTCGCGTTTGACGATGCATACGCGTTCAACCCGCTTGTCAACGCGTTCGCACTCGGTCTCGTGCGACACGATCAGATCTTTTTCGGCAAGGCAACGGGCATCGGGAATCCGGTGCTTTACGTTGGGGCAAAAACCGGCCGCGACGGCATTCACGGCGCGACGATGGCATCGGCGGAGTTTGACGAAGAGGCACTGGAGAAACGCCCGACGGTCCAGGTCGGCGATCCGTTTCTCGAAAAGCTTTTGTTGGAAGCGTGTCTCGAGGCGATGCGCAGCGGCGCTGTCGCGGGGATTCAGGACATGGGCGCCGCGGGTCTGACGTCTTCGTCGTGTGAGATGGCGGCGCGTGCGGGCACCGGCATCGAGCTCGATCTGTCGCTCGTGCCGCAGCGCGAACAGAACATGACGGCGTACGAGATGCTGCTGTCGGAGTCGCAGGAGCGGATGCTGATCGTGGCCCACTCGGGACGCGAACGTGAAGTGGTCGACATCTTTCGCAAGTGGGATCTCGATGCGGTTGTGATCGGACGCGTGCGCGACACGGGCCGCATGCAGGTGGTCCATAACGGCGAGATGGTCGCGGACATTCCGGTTGAAGCGTTGACGGACGAAGCGCCGCGCTACGAGCGTCCGATGTCAGCGCCTGCAAAGCAGGAACCGCAGATTACGCCGATCGAAAGCACGGATTTGACTTCAGAGTTGTTGCGCTTACTGTCCTCTGGGAACATCGCTTCGAAGCAGTGGGTCTATCGACAGTACGATCACATGGTGCGCACGAACACTGCGATCCTGCCGGGCGCTGATGCCGCGGTCGTGAGAATCAAAGAGACGCGACGCGCGCTCGCGATGTCGCTCGACGGTAATGGACGTTACTGCGCCGCAAATCCGCGTGAAGGCGCGAAACTCGTCGTAGCCGAATCGGCGCGTAACGTCGTTTGTGTTGGCGCGCGTCCGATCGCGATCACGAATTGTTTGAACTTTGCTTCGCCCGAACGGCCGGAAGTGATGTGGTCGTTCTCGGAAGTGATCGACGGCATGGCCGAGGCGTGTCGCGCGTTTGAGACCCCAGTCGTTTCCGGCAACGTGTCCTTCTATAACGAGACTGAAGGCCGCGGGATTCTGCCGACGCCCGTGATCGGCATGGTCGGATTGATCGAAGACGTGCGTCGCGTAGTGCTGCCGGGATTCAAAAAAGCCGGCGACGTGATCGCACTGCTCGGCATCACGCAGGACGATTTGTTCAGCGCGTCAGGAAAGGTGCCGGCACTTGATTTGGACCGCGAGGTGGCCGTGCAAAAAGCATGTCTAGCCGCCGCAGAAGTGGGTTTGCTGCTTTCGGCTCACGACTGTTCCGATGGCGGACTCGCAGTCGCACTCGCTGAATCATGCTTCTCGTCGCTGGCACGCAATGCGATCGGCGCTGAAGTCGATCTCGACGGACCACTTGGTCCAACCGTGCAGCTTTTCAGTGAATCACCTTCACGAATCATTATCAGCTTCGATCCTGGCGACGCCGCTGCCGTGCAGGAGATCGCCGAACGCAACCAGGCGCCGTTCGCAATTCTGGGTCGCGTCGGCGGTAACGAGCTGGTGATTGCGGTGGCGGGTGAGGAGGCGGTTCGGGCCGAAGTCGCCGAATTGGAATCAGCCTGGCGCGACGCCCTCGCATCCAAACTCCAGGCTGAGCTCGTAAGCGCCTAGATGCATCCAGTCATCTACCTCAACAAAACCATGGTTGAGGCGACGAAAGCGCGCGTCGCGCCGGTTTCTTCCGCGATGCTCTACGGCCGCGGCGTTTTCACCACCGTCGCCATCTACCACTCGCAACCGTTTCTCTGGTCCAAACACTGGCAACGCCTCGCCGCACACGCGCAGAAACTCGACGTTGATTACACCGGCTGCACTGAGAAGAGTGTCGGCGAAGCACTGCACAAGCTGATCGCCGTCAACCAGGTGCACGAGGGTCGCGCGCGCGTGATCATGCTCGCGCGCAGCGGTCGCGACATCTGGAAGACGCGCGCGCCGGGAACGAAAAAAACCGATCTCCTGATCATGACCGGTGAGCCGCAGAAGCGCGCACCTACGGGCATGTCGCTCGCCGTCTCGCCTTATCGCGCGAACACGGTCTCGCCGCTCGTTGGCCTCAAGAGTCTTAACTATCTCGATCACGTGCTTGCCTGGGAAGAAGCGCAGAGTCGCGACTTCGACGAAGCGGTTGTCTTGAACGAACGTGGCGAGATCGTTTCCGCCACGACTGCGAACTTGTTCTGGGCCAGGAACGGAACGTTGCACACGCCGGCGTTGAGCACCGGCGCACTCGCCGGCATCACGCGCGAGTGCGTGATCGACATTGCTAACAAGCATTTCATTCCGCTGCTCGAAGGAAGCTATGAAATGCAGGATCTAACTGAAGCGGATGAGATTTTTCTGACGTCCTCGAGTTTGGCTGTGGCTACGGTGACGACGTTCGACTTCCGGCGATATACGGTTGAAGGCAGCCTGACAAAGACTATCGCGCAAGCGTTCAGACAGTTAGCTTCATAGGATTAACAAGATTTTCAAGATAAATAGATATCGTGTTAAATCTTGAAAATCCTGTTCATCCTGTCAAAGGCATTGATCTAATCCTCTTGCCCGTCGCGTCGAATATCGCGTTCCCGACCGCCGGCGCGAGTCCGACGATCGGCGTCTCGCCTGCACCGGCTGACGGCAAGTCTTTCCGGTCCAGCAACACGACCTCGATCTTCGGCACATCGCTAAACCGCGGCAAGCGATACTGCGAAAACTTCCCATTCAGAATCTGCCCGTTCTTGAACTGAATGTTCTCGAACAACGCGCCGCCAATCGCCTGCACAATCGCGCCTTCAACCTGATTGTTCAAATGCAACGGGTTAACGATCGCACCGCACTCGAAGCTCTCAACGACACGCTCGATCTTCACTCGCCCCGTCTTCGCATCCACCGAAACCTCGGCCGCAGTCGCGATGTAACTTCCCTTCTCAAACCCACACGCGATCCCAACGCCACGCCCGTCAGTCTTCTTGCCTCCCCAGCCGAACGTCTTTGCGGCCGCCTGCAACACGGCTTTCAGTCGCTCGTCCTTGATGTTCTTCAAACGAAACTCAACCGGGTCCATGTTGATGAGATGGGCCAGCTCATCCATGTGAACCTCGCGCGCGAAGTGATTCGCCGTCGCCGCGAGTCCGCGATACGAACCCTGCCGCAACGGCGACTTGCTGTTGTGAAACTGAATGTTTTGATTCGGAAAGTCGTACTTGACCGGCAAACCCGAACTACCCGAGTTGTAGTTGTGAAACTCCCACGCGGTCACGGTGCCATCGTTCTTCACGCCCGTGCTCACGTCGATCACGCCGGCCGGACGAAAGTAAGCCCAACTGAATTCTTCCTCGCGCGTCCAGACGAGTTTGACCGGCTTGCCAGTGCCGCGCGCGAGCCGCGCCGCTTCGATCGCACATTCGCCCGTGTGTTTGCCGCCATATCCCGATCCGGTGTCAGGCACGATCACGCGTATCTTCTCTTCCGGAATATGAAACGCTTCGGCGAGCTCTGATCTCACGCCGAATGGACGTTGCGTGCCGGTCCAAACCGTCAGCTTGCCGTCGTTCCACTCCGCGACCGTGGCGCGCGGCTCGAGCGGCGCGTGTGCGATGTAAGCCACAGTGTACGTCTGCGCGAGTTTCTTATCGGCGGCGGCCATGCCGTCCGCGATCGAACCGACTGGACGACTGCCGCGACTCTCCGTTGTCGCATTCTTCTTCAGGTAATCAAACAACTCGTCATTGCCCGGCTGACCCGGCGCCTCCCAGTGAACGGCGATCACTTTCTCCGCGCGGATGGCAGTTTCACGATCAGGCGCGGCCACGCCGATGAAGTCGCCATCACGAACGACGACCACGCCCGGAATCGCTTCAGCAGCTTTCGTGTCGCTCGTGACGAGCTTCGCTTCGAGCGCAGACGGCCTGACTATGCGTCCGTACAGCATGCCGTCACGCTTCAGGTCCGTGGTGTACTGATGCTTGCCGTTAACGAAGTCGCGACCATCGACTTTCGGCGCCGGCGTTCCAGCCACCGTCCAATCACGCACCGGCGTGATCGCCTCGTCAGGCGGAATCGTCTTCACGAGCTTTCGGCCTTTCGCGACTTCCGCGAGCGTCAGTGACTTCGACGCATCGTGGTTCACGAAACGCGCGTTCACGATGCGCACGTCCGTGGGCGCGACGTTCCACTGCTCCGCCGCGAGCGCGATCAGCGTTTCGCGTGCGGCCGCGGCTGCTTTGCGCATTTGCGGCGCCATTCGCGGCGTCGACATGCTGCCGAACGTGCCGAGATCAAACGGCGTCAGATCCGTATCGGCCATCACGAGTCGCACACTCGTCAGCGGCACGTGCAACTCGTCCGCAACAGCCTGCGCCAGCGACGTGCGAATGTTCTGCCCAATCTCGACTTTGCCCGTGAACGCTGAAACCATGCCGCTTTCGTCGATGTGAATCCACGCGCCGATGTCCTCAGGCACACGTTCGCTCGCGCGATTTCTTCCCGACTCGCCCTGCTCCTGTTGCAACGTGTGCGCGACGAGGTTCGACATCGGCACGATGAGCGCGATGCCGCCGCTGAACGCTTTCAGAAACTGGCGCCGATTGAAACTGAAGCGATACGCGGGTGCTTCGAAGAGCTCGTAACGCTCGACTTCGAGCTTGTCAATTGAGTTGGTCATTCGGCCACCTCCCTCGCGGTTCCCGCGGCCATCTCGATCGCGTTCAGGATGCGCAGGTACGTGCCACAACGACAAATATTCCCGTCCATGTGCTTCACGATCTCCTCGCGCGACGGCTTCGGATTCTTTTTCAACAACGCCGTCGCGGACACGATCATGCCCGACGTGCAGTAACCACACTGGAGCGCGTCGGCTTTCAGAAACGCATCCTGCAACGGAGTCAGCTTGCCTTCATCGCCGATGCCTTCGATCGTCGTGATTTGTTTCTCGCTGACGCGCGCGACCGGCGTAACGCACGAACGCACCGGTTGACCATCGACGAGCACCGTACACGCGCCACAGCGCGCTTCGCCGCAACCGTACTTCGTTCCGGTCAGGTTCAGATGATCGCGCAGGACGTAGAGCAGCGGCGTTTGCGAATCGGCGTCGATGCGCAGTTTCTTCCCGTTCACATTCAGACTACTTACGTTTGCCATAATGCTCATTAGTTTAGCCCTTCTTCAGCCATAGATGAACACGGGTGACATGGATCAGCAAATCTGATAATTTGCAAAGACATGAGCACCGTAACTGAAGAAACCCCCGAAATTACCGAACCAAAAACGCATAAATGGGTTTACCTCTTCGAAGAAGGTCCCGGCGACGATAAGTCGTTGCTCGGCGGCAAAGGCGCCGGGCTGTGTGAGATGACGCGCGCGGGATTGCCCGTGCCGCCGGGTTTGGTCGTGACCACCGAAGCCTGCAACGCCTTCTTCGATAACGACAAAAACTTTCCCGAAGGCATGTGGGAACAGGTGAAAGAGGGACTCAGCCGGATCGAGGAGAAGGTCGGCAAGCGTTTCGGCGATCCGAAGAATCCGTTGCTCGTTTCGGTTCGTTCGGGCGCGGCGTTCTCGATGCCGGGCATGATGGATACGGTGCTCAATCTCGGTTTGAACGAAGAAACGGTGCAGGGTCTTGCGGAACAGACGGGCGATCTGCGTTTCGCGCTCGATGCTTACCGGCGCTTCGCGTCGTTGTTCGGTGAGATCGTGATGGGCGTCGCGCACGAAAAGTTCGAGCGCGTGCTCGATCGTTTCAAAGCACAGACACAGGGCGGGCGCGATACCGATCTACAGTCGGATCACTTGCGCGAGATCATCGCGGCTGAGAAGCAGATCATTCTGACCGAGCAGTCTGCGATTCCGGAAGATCCGTACGAGCAACTGCGCGTCGCGATCATGGCGGTGTTCAACTCGTGGATGGGACGGCGCGCGATCGACTATCGCCGCGTCAATCGCATTCCTGATTCGCTCGGCACCGCGGTCAACGTTCAGGCGATGGTGTTTGGCAACATGGGCGCAGGCAGCGGCACCGGTGTCGCCTTCACGCGCAATCCGTCGAACGGCAAGAAAGAGTTGTATGGCGAGTATCTGCTGAACGCGCAGGGCGAAGACGTTGTCGCCGGCATTCGCACGCCGAATCCGATCAGCCAACTCAAAAAGGAATTGCCGGAAGTTTACGAGCAGTTCGCGTCGATCACAGACCTGCTCGAAAAACACTACCACGACATGCAGGACTGCGAGTTCACGATCGAGCGCGGCAAGCTCTGGATGCTGCAAACGCGTACCGGCAAACGCAGCGGCGCGGCCGCAGTGCGAATCGCGGTCGAGATGGTTTACGAAAAGCTGATCGACAAGGCGACCGCAGTCAAACGCGTCACGCCGGAACAGTTGGACCAGCTACTGCACCCGACTGTGGATCCGAAGACGAATGCGACTGTGCTCGCGACGGGTTTGCCGGCGAGCCCGGGCGCTGCGCAGGGCCAGGTTGTTTTCAGTCCTGATGAAGCGGAAGAGATGGCACGCGATGGCAAACAGGTCGTGCTCGTGCGTCAGGAAACGAGTCCGGACGATTTTCACGGCATGGTCGCCGCGCAGGCGATCGTTACGGCGCGTGGTGGTATGACGAGTCACGCTGCGGTGGTCGCGCGCGGCATGGGCAAGACGTGCGTCAGCGGCGCGAACGCTTTAAATATCGATTACGGTCAGCAGCAGTTCACGGTCGACAGCACGGTCGTGACCAAGGGCGAGTGGATCACGGTTGACGGCTCGACCGGTCGCGTGTTTCTCGGGCAAGTGCCGACGATTCAGCCGACGCTCGGTAACGACTTTTACAAGCTGATGACGTGGGCCGATCATTTTCGCCGGCTGCGCGTGCGGGCGAATGCCGATACGCCGCTCGACGCGAAGACCGCGCGGCAGTTTGGCGCGGAAGGCATCGGACTCTGCCGCACGGAACACATGTTCTTCGGCGATCAGCGACTCGCCGCGATGCGCGAAATGATTCTTTCCGAGGGCGTGGGCGCGCGCGAAAAGGCGCTCGAAAAGTTGTTGCCGCTTCAGCGCGGTGACTTCATCGGTATCTTTCGCGAGATGGTTGGACTTCCCGTAACGATCCGACTTCTCGATCCGCCGCTGCACGAGTTTCTGCCGAATGCGGAAGAGCTGAGCAGCGAGCTCGCCGAGTTGAAGATGAAGTTGAAAGCGGCCGGGTCGCTCGGCGATATGGACCAGGTCCTCGACGAGATCGATCACAAGCGCGGGTTGCTGCGCCAGGTGAATCGCATTCGTGAAGCGAACCCGATGCTGGGTTTTCGCGGTTGTCGTTTGGGGCTGCTCTTTCCGGAAGTGACGCGCATGCAGTGTCGCGCGATCTTCGAAGCCGCGTGCCAGGTTCAGGGTGAACGCAAGAAAGTCGAGCTCGAGATCATGGTGCCGCTGGTTTCGGTCAGCGAGGAGCTGCGGCAACAGTCGGAGATGATCCACGAAGTCGCGCGCCAGGTGATGGGCGAGCATGGCATGACGATCGACTACATGGTCGGCACGATGATCGAGCTGCCGCGCGCGGCGTTGATGGCCGATCGCATTGCCAGGCATGCGCAGTTCTTCTCGTTCGGCACCAACGATCTCACGCAAACGACTTTCGGGCTGAGTCGCGACGATTCGAGTCGGTTTCTTCCGAACTACATCGAACGCAAGATCGTGCGCGACGATCCGTTCCAGGTGCTCGATCGCGACGGTGTGGGCCAACTCGTTCGCATGGGCACCGAGCGCGGCCGCAGCGTGAAGCCCGAGCTCAAAGTCGGCATCTGCGGCGAGCACGGCGGCGATCCGCAGTCGATCGCCTTCTGCAACGAGATCGGTCTCGACTATGTGAGCTGTTCACCGTTCCGCGTCCCCGTCGCACGCCTCGCCGCCGCGCAGGCATCCGCGGCTCATTTCACTACTGCGGCGCAGAGGCAAACGCCACGTCAGTGATCAGGATCCCGCCTTGTATTCGTTCATTGAACGTAAACTGCACCGACCGTACGTTGTTGAGATTCACTCCGGTAAACGCACTCAACGGGATGCGCACGGTGTTCAGCACGACTTTGGGCACTGGCGCAACTTCACCCGGTGGAAAGTACAACGCGGCTGAAACGTCGCTGACGCGCACCGATGAAGACGCACCCGACGCATCTGTCAGCACTACCCGAAAGTCCTGCGCGAGGTCGGCGAGGTTGCGAGC
>Ga0310810_10010822_pt1 | contig 10643 bp, 6 predicted proteins | sample NCmetagenome_FD_207641 | JGI IMG/M metagenome (GOLD analysis project Ga0310810, IMG submission 207641) | Soil microbial communities from experimental microcosm in Duke University, North Carolina, United States - NC | ecosystem: Engineered > Artificial ecosystem > Soil microcosm > Unclassified ... | reverse complement strand
GTGTCGTCATAGTATCTAAACGACGACCTCTTCCGGATAGCGTTTCAGCCGATGGTCAACCGTTCTTGATCTTCGCCCAGGAATCCCGCAGCGTGACCGTCCGGTTGAACACGAGAGCTCCTGGCCTCGAATCCAGAGGGTCGCCGACGAAATACCCGACTCGCTCGAACTGGTACCGCGAGCCCTTTGGGTCCCTTGCCACGCTCGGCTCGATCTTGGCCCCACTGACGACGACGAGGGAGTCCGGGTTGAGCATGCTCAGAAAGTCCTGTCCCTCCTCCACGGCATCCGGATCGGGAACGCGAAAGAGCTTGTCGTACAACCGGAGCTCGCAATCCAGGGCGTCCGCCGCGGACACCCAATGGATCGTACCCTGGACCTTGCGGCCGTCAGGCGCATCACCGCCGCGCGTCGCGGGATCGTACGTGCACCGCAACTCGACGACGTTGCCCGACGCGTCTTTGACCACATCGGTGCACGTGATGAAGTAGCCGTACCGCAGCCGCACCTCGCGGCCGGGCGCAAGGCGGAAGAACTTCTTGGGCGGGTTTTCCATGAAATCATCCCGCTCGATGTACAGCTCGCGCGAGAAAGGCACGATGCGCGACCCGGTTTTGGGCACGTCGTGCGGGTAGTATGACGCCTCGAGCTCCTCCGACTGGTCCGTCGGATAGTTGGTGAGCACGACCTTGAGCGGATTGGCCACGCACATCACGCGCGGCACGCGCATGTTCAAGTCGTTGCGGATCGCGTGCTCGAACGTTTGCAGCTCCGTTCGCGCGGGCTTTCGCGCCACACCAATGGTTTCGCAGAAGGCGCGGAGCGCTTCGGCGGTGACGCCGCGGCGCCGCATGCCGGCAATCGTCGGCATCCGCGGATCGTCCCACCCTGACACGAGCCCCTCGTTCACGAGACGCAGCAGCTTTCGCTTGCTCAGAACCGTGTAATCCAATTCCAGACGGGCGAACTCGGTCTGCTCCGGCGGCCGATCGAACCCACATTCCGTCACGAGCCAGCGATAGATGTCGTTATTGTCCTTGAATTCGAGAGTGCACAACGAGTGAGTGATCCCCTCGATCGCGTCCGACAGGGGATGGGCGAAGTCGTACAGCGGGTAGATGCACCAGGCGTCACCCTGCCGATAGTGCCGGGCATGCCGAATCCGGAGCAGGAGCGGATCCCGCATGATCATGTTCGGGTGCGCCATGTCGATCTTGGCGCGCAGCACGTGCGTGCCATCGGAGAACTCGCCCGCGCGCATGCGGCGCAGCAGGTCCAGATTGTCGTCGACCGAGCGGCTCCGGTAGGGACTGTCGACGCCGGGCGTGGTGACCGTGCCGCGGGTTTCCCTGATTTGCTCGTCGTTCTGGGAATCCACGTACGCCTTGCCTTTGCGCACCAGGAGCTCGGCGAACTGGTACAGCTTCTCGAAGTAGTCGCTGGCGTACAGCTCGGCGTCCCACTCGAAACCGAGCCACCGCACGTCTTCCTTGAACGCCTCGACGTACTTGATGTCCTCGGTGAACGGATTCGTGTCGTCGAATCGGAGGTTGCAGCGTCCACCGAACTCTTCCTTGATTCCGAAATTCAGGCAGATCGACTTGGCGTGGCCGATGTGCGCGAACCCGTTCGGCTCCGGCGGAAAGCGCGTCGCGATCTGCCGGCCGAAACGGTTGGTCGCCACGTCCTCCGCGACCATGTCTCGGATGAAGTCGCGCCGGGGCGCGGACGTGGACGTATCGTTTGTTGGCTCGGACACGATGCAGTGTACCTGTCAGGCGTTGACTGCCTCAAAGATATACGATCGTGACGTCGGTTCGGCCGATGCGGCCGCCGCAACGGATCAGGCGGGGGGCAGGTCGAGTCGGAACGAAAATCGGGTGCCTTCCTCGACCGCCGTGTCCACGGTGAGCAGGCTCCCCATCTTCTCGATCAGGTTGCGACAAATCGCCAGGCCCAGGCCCGCGCTCGAGAAACGAATGCCGACCGAGCCAGGCCGGAATCCATCAAACAGCATCGAGAGCACGCTATCGGGAATGCCGCGGCCAGTGTCCTCGACCCAGAATTCGACGAGCGTGGGCGAGTGCTCGACGCACCCGATCGAGACCGAGCCGCGCTCCGTGTAGCGCAGCGCATTGGTGGCCAGGTTCAACATGACGCGGCTCAGGGCCGAGGGATACCCCAGGCGTCCGTCGACTTGCGGGAATGTCGTGTTGATGACGAGCCCCTTCTCTTCACCCAGCGGCCGCACCATCGCGCACACGCCGAGCAGGACCTCGGTGATGGAGAATGGCACGCGCTGACCATCCACGAGCCGGTCGCCGTTGATTGCATCGACGACGTCCGACGCCAGCGTGCTGAGGCCGAGCGCGGCGCCGTAGATGAGTCCTAGCTGACGCTCTTGCACCGGCGTCACGGGACCACTCTGACCGCGGCGAATGGTGTCGACCAGGAACAGGATCGAGCCCAGCGGCGATCGCATGTCGTGCGCCATCTCGACCACGGCGCGGAGCGCATCCGGGCTCGAGAGCCGCTGCGTGAATTCGTTCTCCACGATCCGCGCCGGCCGGTCGATCAGTTGCTCGAGCAGCGCGATGATCCGCGCCACCTCGCGGCCGTCGATTGCGCGTCGCTCCGCGGCCGACTTTTGCAGAAATCGCACGCGGAACGCGTTGATTTGCTCGCGAGTGAGCGGAGCGAGCACCGCGCTCGATCCGGCGCCGTTGTCGCTGACTCCGTTCGACAGCCGGGCCGCAAGATCGCGTAGATGAAGGCGAACTTCCGTCAACTCGTCAGCGGGCAACGGCCCCAGCTCGGCGGCCGTCGCATCGGCGGCGGCCACGAGCAGCTGCAGAACGACGGATTGCTCGTCGCCCTTCGGCGCGCGAATGGATTTCACGCGAGGATCGGGATGTTTGAGGCCGTCCAGCTGAGGCATCCGGGTGCCCTGACCGCCCACGAGGGAGCCAGCGCCGGTCCCGTTACTCAGACCTGCGTCGAGCCCAGTCCATCACGCCGAAACCCATGCCGCTCGAGCAGGCGATATAACGTTGTCCGGTCCACATTCGCGAGCCTCGCCGCGCGCGACATGTTTCCAGCCGCCCGCGCCACCAAACGAGTCACATACTCTCGCTCGAAGGTGGCGAGGACTTGTTCCTTGGCAGCGTGGTATGCGTCGTTGTGCAACGCACTGTTGTTGGAAATCGAATCCGCCGGCTGCGTCCAGTCCTGATGGACGGGAATCTCGTCCGGCTGGATCTCGGACCCGGGCGAGGCCAGCACGACCACGTGCTCGATCACGTTCTGCAGTTCGCGGACATTACCCCGCCACGGCCGCGACATCAGGAAGTCGAGCGCCGCGTCGCCGAAGTGCGGAACCGGATCGCGCGGCGAATGGTGCCGCGCCCAAAAGCGCTCGAGGAAATGCCCCGAGAGCACCGGAATGTCTTCGACCCGATCGCGGAGCGGTGGCAGCTGAATCGGGAAAACGTTCAGCCGGAAGTACAGATCCTCTCGGAGGTGCTTGGTCCGAATCGCCTCACCGGGATCACGGTTCGTAGCCGAGATGAAGCGCACGTCCACGACCGCGTCCTGCTGTTCGCTTCCGACCCGGCGCAGCACACCATCCTGAACCACACGCAGAAGCTTCGCCTGCAAAGGCAGCGGCATCTCGGTCAATTCGTCGAGGAAGAACGTGCCGCCGTTCGCCATCTCGAGCAGGCCGACCTTCTCGCGATCGGCGCCCGTGAATGCTCCCTTTTTGTGCCCGAACATCTCCGACTCGAGCAGGTGTTCCGGGAGAGCAGCACAGTTCAGGGGCACGAGCGCATGACTCGCCCGGTTGCTGTGCCGGTGGACGAACTGCGCCACCATTTCCTTGCCCGTACCACTTTCGCCGACGAGCATGACGGACGCGTTCGTCGGCGCAACCTTGCGAGCCAACTCGATCACGCGGCGCATCGCCGGAGAGCTGCCGAGCAGGGCGAATTTGTCGCCAACCGTCTGGCGCTTGCGGGCATCGGTCTGCGCCGACTCGCGCTCGCGGGCCGCGAGCACGGCGTGCGCCGCCCGGCCAAGGAGGACCTGCAGATGTGTGCCCGAGAACGGCTTCGGGAGATAGTCCCAGGCACCGCTGCGCAATGCCTCCATGCTCGAGGCCACGCTCGGATTGCCGGTCATGACCAGCACGATCGTCCCAGGGCGGATCGTCAGCACGGCTTTGAGGATCTCGAGGCCAGGCACTGGCGTCATGTACAGGTCGACCATGACGATGTCGAAGTGCGCACGCCGGACCATCTCGAGGGCTTCGTCGCCGCGACCGCATGTGCTGACGTTGTAGCCTTCAACCTGCAGCACGCTTGCGCAGCCTTCACGCAGCGTTCGGTCGTCGTCGACGATCAAGATCCGGATCGCTCCGCGCGCTGCCGCGGAAATGTGTCCTGCATCACCAAGCGAATTCTGCTCGTCAGCTCGCATAATCGAAATCTCGGACTCCACCGGCACGGTGGCGGAGATGGTATTTGCTGGAGCGAACGGCCCGACTTCATCGTACTTCGGTTTCATCTGAGAGGCACGTTAAGTGTTGGACCAACGCAACAGGAATTCGTGCAACGGTGAGCTGGCTCACAAATTGGGGACGCGGACTTTCCTGTCAAGGCTTGACTTCCAAATCGTTGCAGCACCGTTATCTGTATTCTTGACAGCCACTTCCGTTGCCATTGCAGCAAGTTCGCAACAAGCGATTGCTAACACACTACAGGCCATACTTTTGCCGTGGCATCAACGCCACACGCTTAGGTAAACGAATGAGTCGGCAACACCACGGGTGGGCCTGATTTACTGCTCCCTATGATCAGTTGACGGCTATCTGATCGAAATTCACGGGCGGGCTCTCGGTCAAAGACGGCGATACGTGATCCAGCGCGACCTCCGCCCGTCGGACCAGCTCTGCCGGCTCGATACCAGCCGCCGACAGGTCATCGATCGCACAGTACCCGGCGGACAACGACGTCACGCCGCGCTTTGTACCGGTCGTACCCGCCTCCTCGAGCGCGCGCGATAGGCGGCCGACGAAGTGCTCGACGCCCGCCGCATCCGTATCTGGCGCGAGGATCGCGAGTCGCGATCTGCCCAGGTACCCGATGACGTCCGAGCGACGGCTTTCGTCGCGGCACACCTCCATGACTTCAACGAGTGCCTCGTGCGTCAATATCTCGCGCGCGACGTCTTCGGTCGCGTATTCCCCGCCCGAAAGCGCTCGCGCGTCGGCGCTCGGCCGGGGTTCGACCGCCACGCAGGCGAGCGGCTCGCGATTCCGGACTGCTCGGGCGCCCAACTGTTTGGCCAACTGTTCCAGTCCGTGCGCGCTATAGAGGCCGGTCGCTGGATCAAGCAGCGCCGCGGCACGTGCATCACGCACCGCGGCAGCCGCGCGCACGTACGTCGCGAGCTTGAGCATGAGTGTCTCGACGTCGATCGGCTGGCTGCAGTAGTCCCAGGCCCCCGCCGCGTACGCCGGCGTGCTCGCCCGATGGGTCGCCGACGCAGCACTCGTCACGATGAGCGGTGTCGCGTGATCGAACAGCGGATCATCCCGGAGCGCCCGGCACACCTCGATGCCCCCCATATCGGACAGTGCGGCATCGAGAAACAGCGCATCGAAGGGCGTCCGTCGTGCGAGCTCCAACGCGCGACGACCACGCTCGACACGTACGACGCGATAGTCATTCAGTTCGAGAACGCTCTCGAACGAACGGCCTTCCCACTCGCCGCCGCTCGCGACGAGCACAAGACGGGACCGCTTCGGGGAGTCGACCATTGGTGTAATCGATTCGGCGTTGTGGGATCTCAGGCAATCAGAGACTTCGATTCCTGGACGCGTGCTGCATACCATTCGAGTGCCTCTCCCAACCCTTCAGCAACCGAGAACGTGGGCTCGAAGCCGAGGTATCGCCGCGCCTTCGAGATGTCCGCGACGGACCGGCGGACGTCGCCTGGACGGAAGCTCTCGTACACCGGGGTTTGCGATGCCACTTCGTTTTCGTAGCCGGCAAGCCCGAGCCGGATCATTCGGAACAGCTCATTCAAAGACGTTTCGCTTCCACGTCCCACGTTGTAGACCTCGCCGGAGGCCGATGCGGGGGCCAGCGCCGCGAGGACGTTGGCTTGCACCGCATCCTGCACGTGGCAGAAGTCGCGCGTAGTTTCGCCGTCGCCGTAGATGTGGCACGTCTCGCCATTCAGTAGGTTCGAAACCCATCGCGGAATCACAGCGGCGTACGCGCCAGCTGGATCCTGCCGTCGACCGAAGATGTTGAAGTAGCGAAGCCCTACGATTTCGAGTCCGTATGTCCGCCCGAAGACGTCCGCGTACACTTCATTAGCGTTTTTGTCGGCCGCGTACGGCGACAAGGGGTTCCCAACTCGGGTCTCCACCTGCGGGACCGCGGCCAAGTCGCCGTACACCGCACTCGACGAAGCGTAGACCACTCGCCGCACGCCCGCGTCCCGGCCTGCGATCAGCATGTTCAGAAAGCCGCCGACGTTCACCGACGTGCTTTCAGTGGGATCGTCGACGGATCGCGGGACGGAGGCCAGCGCCGCGTGATGGAGGAGGTAATCGACGCCGTCGCAGGCGGCTCGACACACGGCTAAGTCGCGAATGTCGCCTTCGACCAGCCGGAACTCGCCACGACGATCACCGACGAGCAGCTCGTCGAGGTTGGCGCGGTAGCCGGTCGCGAAATTGTCCAGGCCAACGACGGTCTGCCCCAAGTCGAGCAGCTGCTCGAGCAAATTCGAGCCAATGAAGCCTGCGACGCCCGTCACGAGCCAGGTCTTTGGCTCGAGACGCAATTCATCGCGGAGGCGCAGGTATGGAGCCGAGTAGATCGAGTCGCGCATTCTGAGAGGTGTGGGCGGGCACGGCAGCGACCGGCGGGGCATCTTCCGTTCCGTACACGACATCCGCTACACGCGATCTAACTTCATTTGTCACATTGCATTACATGATGTTATTCGACCGTTAGTCCTGTTATTTCAAAACTCACTGCTGCGCAAACGCGGCAGTGTGTTGAATGAATCCAACACTACGGCGTGAGGGAAATCTGTAATCCGATGCTCCGAACGGTCGGCAGCTGGCCCATTTCGATGCCTTGAAGCGCGGTCGTACTCAGCGCGGTTTCGGGATCGATGTTCGGTGCCTTGGCCCACATCGCAAGATTCCGTCCGATGAATGAGGCACGGAGGCTCTGTGCCGTGAACACGGAGAGCGACCGGAGGGGAATTGCCACGGTGAAACGGAGGTCGCGGAATTTCACAAAGCTCGCGTCGTAGACCCACGCCTCCTGGATTCCGCGTAGCGCGTGGTAATAATCCTCCGCGGTTACATGCTGTGTGTTCGCTTTGCCGGTTGCCCCATCGATCCCTGCGATCAACAGACCGGTATCCGGGCGGAACGCAGTTTCCGCAAAGGAGCCGGCGGTTATCCCCCACAGGTTGGTCGCGCTGTAGATGTGTCCTCCAACGCGCCCATCGACCAACGCCGAAACCTCGACGATTCCGTGGTGGATCGTCGTGCTCACGCCTCCCGACCAATCGGGCGCCAGCACGCCGAGCACGCGGACCTGCGATTCCGGAACAGGGTGCCCGTCCTCGAGAATCAATCCATGCGTCTGCGCGTCGCGCTTGTACGCGTGGCCAACGAGCGCCCCGAGCGCATAGCCTGGCCGTGCCTGCACGGTGAGCCCGAACAACGACGGTCCAAGCGCGGCGCTGCTGGCGCCGCGGAGGGCATCGACCTGGTTGGAGTTCTTTGCGAGATTCGCGTTGACGGTCCATTCATCGACAGACTTGACGCGGACGGGCACGAGCGACAACGACGCCTCGATGCCCGAATTGGTCAAGCTCGCCGCGTTCGTCGCGATAAACGATCCCGCCGCGCTCCCCGGGAGTCCGACGATGACGTCGGAAGTCTTCTCATTGTAGAGTGAGAGATCGAGACCCACTCGACTCTCGAAGAATCCGAGCGAAGCTCCCAGCTCGAGTGAGTTCGTCACCTCCGGCCCCAGGCTCTGGCTTGCGGTGACAGTCGATGTTGGGGTGTTCGACCCGGCGAACACGTTCCAGAGCACGAGACCCGCCACTTCCCCACCCGCTCGAGACCATCCGCCGTGGACGCGAGCCATGTTCAAGGAGCCTTTCAATCCGGCGGCGCGAGCGAGATCGATGCTGCCGGTGACCGACGGATACAGTTGCGAATTGTGGCCGGATTTCAGAATCGAATACCATTCACCGCGCGCGGAAGCTGCCAGTGACGTGTACGAATTGACGGCCCAATTCGCCGTCGCGAAGACTGAGTTCGTGGTGTAGTCGGTCGAGATGCGACCCGCTGGCGTGGCCGCGCCCTGGTCGGAGCCGCTGCTGGTGACTCGAAAGTTGGTCCCGTGACGACCAATACCGCCCGACAGTGTGAACATCCCGTTCGACGAGTTCGAAGTTCCCGGGGCCGATCCGGCCACATCGCCGGCAACCGACAGCTCGATGTCGGTCGCCGTGGCGTTGAGGCTTTGACGCTGAAACCCGCCGTTCGAGAAATTCCCGCGTCCAGCATAGGAAGGGAATCCGCCCATCCAGCCCGCCGCAATGTCGAAGTCGCGCGACTCACTGTAGTGATCCGCACCCGCGCGCATGGTGGCACTCGCGTTCTTCGCAAAGGCGTAAGTGCCCGAACCGCCAGCGATCCACCGCGTGCGCTCGTCGCGATTGGTGTTCACGTTCGTCGCGAAATACGGATTGTTGTGGCCCGCGTAATTCCAGCTGATTTGCTTCGGTTGCGCACCCGCGCTATCGATCAGGTGTGACTTGAGCGCGCCGATATCCACTTGGCGTCCCATGACAGTGAGATCCGACACGGGATTGCTCGTGTCGAAGCCCGTGCCGGGGCGATCGCGTCCGACGTCGTTGCCAACCTGAACGCGGGCCGTCGCGCTGAAGACCGGCGTGAACTGGTCACTGGCCGAGACGCCGACCGCTTGTCGGGTCAGTCCACTCGACGGCACGACACCGCGGATGTCGCGTCGGTTGGCGGCCAGCCGAAATCCCAACTGGTCGTTCGCACCCTGAGCGGCGACCTCCGTCTTGAGCGTGCGTCCGGACACGAAATAGTCGTCCACGTTGTTCGGAAACGGCAGCCACGGGCGAACGTCGCCAACGCCCGACGCGACGTAGCTCGCCTGCGCCACGGGTTGTCCCTGAAACGCCGGTCCCCAGTTTTCGGCAACGGCGTCGTTGGTACCGCCGCCGGCTCCATTAAAAAACTCGAATTGACCGCCGAGTCCCTGTCCGTACGAATTCTGGAATGAAGGACGTCGAAGGGGCGATTCGCTGGTGAACTGCTGATGCGCCGAGACTTCGAATCCGGAGATTCCACGACCGTTCTTCGTGGTGATCAGCACCACCCCGTTCGCCGCGCGACCGCCATACAGCGCCGCGGCCGCGGGCCCGCGGAGTACGCTCACCGAGGCGACGTCGGTCGGGTTGATGCCCTGTACGGGACTGCCGTAATCAAAACCGCCCGTACCCTGCGACTGCCCCGGCGTGGAAAAGGTCGAGTTCTCGAGTGGAATTCCGTCCAGTACAAACAACGGCTGGGTGTTGCCGACGATCGTGTGATAACCCCGGAGGACGATCGGCGCCGAGCCGCCAAGTGTGGATGCACTCGTCACATTGAGGCCGGCAACTCGGCCGGCCAACGCGCTCACAAAGTCGGTCGGACCGGCAATCTCGTCGAAGGCCGTGCTGTCGACGACCAGCGACGGTGCTGCGCCCACCGTGGGCGCCGCGACGGGCTCGGACGGAATCGTTGCCACTTCGGCGGCGCGAGGTTGCGACTCCCCGACCGGCTGCAGCTGGAAGTCCCGCTGCAGCGCGCCGCCTACCAGCGAGATCCGAATTGACTCCGTGTTGTAGCGAACGTGCCGGGCAACCAGCGTCACGGTCTGGCCGCGCACGCGCGAGGATGGCACGATGAGCGTGTACCGACCCTCGGGATTCGTCGTGGTGCTGAGCCGAAGTTCCTGAATGCGGACGCTCGCGCCCTGGACAGGGCGGTCACCGGCGGAGACATGTCCGCTGATCGTCACCGCCTCCTGCGCGCGCACCGCGCTCGCCGCCAGAGTCATCAGGGTCGCTGCGCGAACGAGAGTACAGCCGCGAATAGACATCATGATGTATCCGTAGCTCCGAGCTGCGACGGGAAGACGGGAACGACGATCGGTTGTGAGCTGCAATTACGGGGTCACGCCAAGCACGACGAAGCGCGGCGTGGTTCTCAGCGCGCCAGCCTTGTCGCCCTGCTCTCCGGCAACGTTCAGGCCCCAGCACGCGACGGAACCATCGGACGTGATGCCACAGGTGTGGGCCACGCCCGCGCTGATGGACTTGAATGTCAGGCCACCGACGACCGCGGTAGGATCGGCACGGGAGGTCACCGTACTGTCTCCCAGTTGTGCGAACTGGTTATTGCCCCAGCAGTACGCGGCACCAGCGGACGTGAGCGCGCATGCATGAAAGGCCCCGACGCTGAGAGAAGTATAGACGCGCGAATCCGCGTAAAGGTGTGGCGACTTCGTGACACCGACGCC
>Ga0310810_10010821_pt1 | contig 10643 bp, 5 predicted proteins | sample NCmetagenome_FD_207641 | JGI IMG/M metagenome (GOLD analysis project Ga0310810, IMG submission 207641) | Soil microbial communities from experimental microcosm in Duke University, North Carolina, United States - NC | ecosystem: Engineered > Artificial ecosystem > Soil microcosm > Unclassified ... | reverse complement strand
TGTTGCGGCGTGGATTTCAAGTTTCCCGACGCCTGCGCCTTGGCGCGCAGCCGCTGGATGGCGTCCATGAGATCCTTCTGCTGCCCGAGGACGGCGTCGCCGAGCTTCTGTGTCCAGTCGAGCTTCTCGTTCATCATGACGAGGACGTCCGGGAAGCTGACGAGCGCTTTGACGCTGTCGTCCCAGGTTTGCTTCTTCAGCTCCTCGTTCAGCTGATCGCCCTTCAGATTCGCGTTCGCCTGCATGAACCGCGCGGCCTGCACGATCTCGACCGGATACGTGGACGCCATGAAGATCTGCGCCACCAGCGGGTCGGGGTAGAGGGCGATCGGTGCGGCGATCTGCTCGAGCTCTTCGGGCTTGAACGCCGACGCCGCGGGCGCGCCCGGCGCCGCGGCCGCCTGCTCGCCGGCGCCCGGCTGCGCAGCGCCGGTCTGCGGAGCGGGGACGGTTTGCGCGCCACCACCGGGTACCAGCATCGTGAGAAAAACAAGAATGCTCGTCGATGCCGCGACGATGCGCCTCGACGCGGATGCGGATCCCATGTGACCGCCCCCCATGAGCGACGCGTGCGTGGTGTCGCGTGTGTAAAGCCAACGAACGCCGGTGTGTAAACGCCGACGAACGCCACGCACGCGCCGCGCCTCAGTGTGTGAAATGGACGGCGCCAAACACAGGGCCGGCCACCGCCGTGCCCGGCCCCGAACGGCCCTACGTCGCCGCGTGCATCACCGCGACGATCACGGGGCCCCACGCCGTGAGCAGGATGTTCCCCACCGCGTACGGCACCGTGTAGCCCAGCGCCGGCAGCTTGCTCTGCGACTCTTCTTGCAGCGCGCGAAGCGCCGCGGTGACCGTGCCGGCGCCGGCGCACGCGCCGAGCAGGATCACCGGATTCATCTTCATGACGTACCGCCCGAACAGAATCGCGAGCGTGTGCGGCAGCACCGCGACGATGAGGCCGACGATCAGCAGACTGGCGCCGGTGTTCTCGAGCCCCGACACGAAGCTCGGCCCCGCACCGAGACCGACGACGCCGATGAACACGGTCAGTCCCACGGTGTCGAACACCCAGATGGCGGCCTCGGGGATCCGGCCGAACGTCGGACGGAGCGCGCGCAGCCAGCCGAAGACGAGTCCCATGATCAATGCGCCGCCGCTCGCGGTGAGCGTGATCGGCACGCCGGCGATCGACACCGTCAGGAGGCCGACGAGCCCGCCGACGAAGATCCCGAGGCCCACGAAGATCATGTCGGTGGCGACGCTCGGGCGGTCGGCGTAGCCGAGCAGTCGGGCGGCACGTTCGACGTCGGGGCGCGCGCCGATGAGGCTCAGCACATCGCCGCGGTCGATGCGGGACTCGAGGGTGACCGGCATGGGCTGCCCGAGGCGCACGACGCTCTGGAGAAACACGCCGCGCGCGAAGTCGCGCGTCGCGAGCTCGCCCAGCGTCGTGCCGGCGACCGCCTTGTTGGTGATGACGACATCGAGCGCCTCCGCCGGAAAGTCGAGCAGCGCCCGGTCGCTCACCTCGGGCCCGATGAGCGTGCCGCGTGCGGCGAGCGCTTCCGTCTGGGTCATGACGGCGAGCACGTCGTCTTTTTCGACCATCGTGTCCGGCGCGGCCTCGATGATCATGCCGTCACGGCGGATCCGCGACACGACCACGCGAACATTGGTGGGCAGCGCCTCGATCTCGCCGACGGTCTTGTTGACGAGCGCGTCGTTCGTCACTCGGTAGGCGCGGACGGCGAAACGCTGGAACGCCGACAGCATACCCGGCTCGTGATCCTCGCCGCCGGCGATCGAGCGCTGGAGCTTCGCGGCTTCCTCCTTCAGATCGATGCGCATCAGCCGCGGCCCGATCGTCGGCAAGAACCAGACGATGAACGCCGTCCCGATGAGGTACGTCACCGCATATGCGACCGGGATGTTGTTCACGAGCGCCGTCTTGTCGGCAGCGGGAAGCTCGAGCCGCGAAATCGCATCGGCAGCGGTGCCGATCACGGTGGACTCGGTGAAGGCGCCGGCGAGCAGGCCCGCCGCCGTCCCGATGTCATACCCGAGCAGCCGCGACGCGATGACCGCGCTGACGAGACAGCTCACACACAACACCACCGTGACGCCCAGCTGGGGGAGGGCGTCGCCACGCAGCCCGCGGAAGAACTGCGGGCCAACCTTGTACCCGGTGGTGAACAGGAACAGATCGAAGAAGATGTTCTTGACGATCGCGGGCACCTTGATGTCGAGCTGGCCGATGAGGACTCCGGCCAGCAGCGTGCCCACGACCGTTCCCAGGCTGAACGAGCCGATCCGAAGCTTGCCGATGGCGAATCCCACTGCGAGCGTCAGGAACACGGCCAGCTCCGGGTGCTCGCGCAGCGCGGTCACGAGATACGCCATCGGCGCGCCTCACGACTTCGGCGCGGCCTTCGAGGCCTCGAAGGCGTGCCGATATCCGCGCGCCACCGACCGGACGCCGCGCCCGATGTCGTCGTACACGTCGTCGGGGAGGTTGGCGAGCGACACGCGCAGCGACCAGTCGGGCGCGTCGAAGCCGCCGCCGTTGAGAAGCACGATCCCGTGGTCTTCGGCCAGACGGAACGCGAGATCGAGCGGATGGACGTTCTTCTTGAGATATTCGACGGCGTCCTCGCCGATGTTCTTGCGCGCCCAGAACTCGAAGTCGATGAGCCCATAGTAGGCGTCGAAGTTGGGATTCGGGGTCACCTGGATGCCGAGCCCCTCGACCATGGCCTGCGCGCGGCGATGGACGATCTCCCGGCACGCGTGCTGGTATCGCTTGGCGTCGTCCATGAGCTCGGCGAGCGAGAACAGCGTCATCATCACCTGCTGCGGCAGCGAGAGCCCGGCCGTGTGATTGAGGGCGACGTCGCGGCTGTCGGCCACGATGCGATCGATGAACTTGATCTTCCGCGGCTCGAGCGTGAGCGGCCCGTAGCGGCGGTCGAGCGCGGTCAGCTCGGCCTTGGGCAGCTTGGCGATCATCGTGTCGAAGATGTTGTCCTGGTGGATCGCGATGACGCCGAGACGCCAGCCGGTGGCGCCGAAGTACTTCGAGTACGAATAGACGCCGATGGTGTTGTGTGGCAGCTCGCCGAGCAGCGAGCGGAATCCGGGCACGAACGTGCCATAGACGTCGTCGGTCAGGAGCATGAGGTCGGGGCGTTTCGTCTTCACGAGCGTGGCCAGCGTGCCGATCGTCTCCGTGCTGAGCGCGACGCCGGTCGGATTGCCGGGATTGACCAGGAAGAAGGCCTTGATCGTGGGATCTTCGAGCTTTCGGAGCTCGGCCTCGGTGAACTGAAAGCGGTTTTCTTGCGGCGCCTGCACGGGGACCATGGTGAGCGCGTAGTCCTCGAGGTGCGTCATCTCGAGGTACGGCGTGAAGATCGGCGTGCCGAGCGCGATGGTGTCGCCGGGGCGCAGCAGGCGGTTGGCCTTGAGCGATTTGAAGATGTAGCACATCGCCGCCGTTCCGCCCTCGACCGCGTACAGATCGAACGTCCCGCTCGGCCGGGGGTCGCCGCACATCGCCCACATCAGATACTCGTGCACGATCCGTTCGTTGTGGACGAGCATCCGGTCGGGCACGGGATAGTTGTCACCGATGATCGAATCGACCAGCTCGTGCACGAACGCGTCCGCCTCGAAGTTGAACGTCTTCACGGCGAAGTCCACCATCGAGGCGAGAAACGCGGCGCCCGGCGTGTCGGCGTGCTTCGTCAGCCACGCCTCGAGGCGACCCGCGATCCCCTGCGCCTGCGGCATGCCGGCGAGGCCTGCGGGATGCTCCATCACGCGGCGGCATTCGGTGAGCGCGAACTGCCCGAGCAGGAAAAATCCCTCACGCGGCGTGGTGGCGATCCAGTTCGGGTTGCCGCGCCCGGCGTTCAGGAACGCCGATTGCGTGGTCTTCGACGTCTTCTTCGCCAGCTTGATGAGCTCGTCCTTGATCTCGAACGGGCTCAGCGTCTCGAAGTCGCGCAGGTTCACGAGGTCCATCGCAGTCTCCTGATGGTGATGGGAGAGGTCATCGGGCCAACAGCAGGATGATGACCATGCCCCAGATGGTGAGCAGTGTGTTGCCAACCGCGTAGGTGACCGTGTAGCCGAGCGCGGGAACCTGGCTCTTGCCGAGATCGCAGACCAGGCCCAGCGAGGCGGTGGTCGTCCGCGCGCCCGACACGGCGCCCAGCAGGATCGCGTCGTGGAATCGGAAGACGTACTTGCCGAGGTACATGCCGACGACGAGCGGAATCGTGGTCGCCAGCGCACCCCACAGGAACAGACTCGCGCCCTGCGTGCGCAGGCCGTTGACGAAGCCCGGGCCCGCGGAGATGCCGACGACGGCGATGAAGATGTTGAGGCCGACGGAATTCATGAACCAGACCGTCGACGACGGGATGCGGCCGAAGAACGGGCGGACCGAGCGCAGCCAGCCGAAGACGATGCCGGCAATGAGCGCGCCGCCCGCCGTCGAGAGCGTGAGCGGCACGCCGCTCACCTTCCAGACCAGCGCCCCGACGAGAGCGCCGAGCGTGATGGCGCCGCCGATGAAGGCGACGTCGGCGACGTCCGTCGGCCGGTCCGCCACGCCCAGATCTTTCGCTGCGGCGGTGGTGTCCTGCGTGCGGCCGACCAGCGTGAGGATGTCGCCGCGGTAGATCTGCGTGTTCATGAGAATGGGGATCGACGTGGCGGTGGCGCCCCGGGTGATCTTTCGTAGAAAAACGCCGCGCGCGACGGGCCGGTTCGCCACCTCGGCGAGTGTCTTGCCGTGAATGGCCTTGTTGGTCACGTACACGTCGACGCCTTCGATCGGCATGCTGAGCAGCTCGGGATCTTCGACTTCTTTCGCGCCGTCACCGATCACCCGCACGAGGACATCGCGCGCCCCCGCGACCGCGACGACGTCGCCCGCCTGCAGCACGGTATCCGCCGTCGCCTCCTGGATCAGTCCGTTCCGACGCACCCGGAGCACGAAGATCCGCGCGTCCGGCACGAGGGCCTCCGCCTCGACGGCCCTCAGGCCGATGACCTTGCCGCTCGGTTGCACGCGGAACGCACGGACTTCCCAGCGGTGCCACGCCGAGCCGAGCCCGCCGAGCTCCTTGCCGCCGCCCTGCTTCTCCTCGTAGTCCTTGCAGGCGCGGACGAGATCGAGCCGCAGCAGCGCGGGGCCGAGCAACGCGATGACGATGGCCGAGCCGACGGTGCCGAACATGTACGTCACCGCGTACGCGACGGGCATCCCGTCCAGGAGCGCCTTGGCCTGATCGGCCGCGAGTCCGAGTCGGTTGATGGCGTCGGTCGACAGACCCATCGCGGCCGAGATCGTTTGCGATCCGGAGTAGAAGCCCGCGGCGTACCCGAGGTCGTAGCCGGCGACTTTCACGAGCGCGACCGGGACGAGGAGGCTCAGCACGCACTGGACCACCGAGAAGAGCGCCTGCGGCAGCCCGTCCTTCGCGACGCCGCGGACGAATTGCGGGCCGACGCCGTACCCGACCGCGAACAGAAACAGCAGAAAGACGGTCGCCTTCAGCGGTGGCGAAATCGTGATTCCGATCTGCCCGATCAGGACGCCCGCCAGCAGCGTCGCGGTGACGGCGCCGAGGCCGATGCCGCGAACCGTGAACTTCCCGAAGTAGTAGCCGAGGGCGAGCGCGAGAAAGATCGCGATCTCGGGATACGTGCGTAGCGTGCCGAAGAACCACTCGATCATGGTGCCCTCCCGTGTCTCAACACACTGGCCGCGGACCGGAAGGCGGGCCAAGGGCCGGGCGCTCGGCGGCTCGCGCCGGACGGCCCTACGGTCCGCGGGCGTGCGTCGGCGCGGTTACGCGGCCGGCGTGAGGAACTGAAACGGTCGTGCCCTGGTGAACAGACCGGTGGCGTCGCCGATGATGTCGTGGCGCTGCGACAGCGTCAGCTTGCGTACGCCGGAGCCCACGCTGAAATCAACGTCGCGCAGCTTGACCCAGAGCGCGCCGGCACTGAGCACGTGCTCGTAGTAGTAGACGCGGTTCTTGTGGTCCGCGACGCTCCGCCAGGCGGTCGTCGCGACGTTCTGCGGATCGTTGCCCATGGCACCCGGCGGGACGCTGACCCCGCGCATCACCGCGAACGACGTGGCGACCGCCTCGCGGGCGTCCGCCGTTTTCGTGGCGGCGCCGATGAGAAAGGAGGTGCGCACGAACCGATCCGTGGCGCGACTCGAGCCGGGCAGCATGATCGTGCCGCCGATCTGCTGCCAGTACTTGTTGACGGCGAGCTGCTCGTCGAAGAAGGGCGAGTTCGTCATCACCTGATACGCGCGATTGTGATGGGTTTTGAGCGCGCCGCCGACGTACTCGAAGATGGCGGAGTCGCCGGTGGCATCGGACACCGCGAGATGCTGCGGCGCCGGCCGCCCATTCGGCATCGCCGGCGCCACGACGACGAACGGCTCGGAGCGGAGGGAGGCGACGGCCTCCGCGACCGTCGCGTAATTGTCGAGCACGTATTGCGCCCACGCACCGACGGACAGCGCCGGCTTGCGTCCGTCCGGCTTGCAGGAATCGGATTCGGCCACGTACAGCAAATTCGCGACCAGGCCTTCTTCGTTCATCCCGTCGGCCGTGCCGACGTCGTAGCCGGCGGCGACGAGGCTGCCGAAGCGGCTGGTCCACGTCACGCTGTGCGGATCAATGGGGCCGTCACGCTGCATCCCCCGCGGAAAGATCCACAGATCGGTGTACAGCCCTTCCGTCCAGTCCATGTTGCGGCCCGTCACCACGATGTCGTCGAGTCCCAGGTACACCGCACGTGTGCACATGCCACTGCCCCCGTGAGAACGAGTCTGAGGTGCCAGTCACGCCCGTTGCTGCACGTCGAACACGTGAGCCCGCCACGGAGGAACCGCGAGATAGACGCCGCGCTGCGCCAGCTCGGACCCGTCGCGCTCGTACCGCACCGTCGGATTGAGCAGATCGCGCAGCACGACGGCCCGGCCGTCGAGCTCGGACGCGAACGCGGGGCGGACGAAGCATCGTCCGGGCCGCGGCGCGTAGTTGACGGCGACCAGCAGGCGCTCGCCATCGCGTTGCCAGGTGAACGCGATGAACTGCTCGCTGCTGGGATCGCCGTCCGAGGCGGGCGCGATATCGGCGAGGTGCCAGTCGCCTTCGCGGACGTCGCGGCGACGCAGCACGCCGAGGAGCCGGTCGTAGAACGTGGCGAGCTCGCGGTCGACGGGCTCGGGCGCGCGCCGGCGCAGGTGATTCGACGCGCGCAGCCGGCGCCCGGTCGTCTGCCCCTCGTGAACGAAGCGCAGCCCTGGCACGAGCAGCGCGATCGCCGCGGCCGCCGCCTGCACCGCGGGCGCGAACGTCGCGGCGGCGCGCGGCTCGTCGTGATTCTCGACAAACCGCGCCGAGCGCCGCTGATACTCCGCGTCCGCGTGGAGATGCCTTCGGACGGCGGCGGCGTCCAGCGCGACGAGACGATCGTACAGGCGCTTGTCGTACGTGTAGTCGAACCCCTGCTGCTGAAGCGTCCACTCCAGATCCCAGTACGCCTCGGCCATGAACACGAACCCGGGCCGATGCCGACGGATGCGCTCGATGGCCTCCGGCCAGAACGGCTGATCGACGGGCGCGCTGCCGTCGGCGGGCTGTGAGCGCTCGCCCCACGTCCGCTGGATCACGTCCGGCAACACGAGCATGGCCATGTCACAGCGCACCCCGTCGCATTGCTGGGCGATGTGCTCGAGCGTCTGCGTCATCGCCTCGCGCAGCCCACGGTGGCGAAAGTTGAGCTGCAGCGTGTCGGGCCAGCCGGGAAAGTAGGGGTCGCGGCCGTGCGCCAGCACGCCGGGCCCCTGGGCCGTCGTGACCGCGACGTAGTTGTGGGGCTCACGGACGCGGTCGTCCTCACTGCCGCGAACGTAGAACTCGGGATGCGCGCTCACCCATGGGTGATCACGCGCCGTGTGGTTCGGCACGAAGTCGAGCATCAGACGGACGCCGCGCTTGTCCAGACGCTGGCGCAGGCGCGCCAGCGCCAGCGGCCCGCCCAGGTCACGATGGACGACGTAGTCACGGATCGCGAACGGCGAGCCGACCACGTCGTCCGGCGTGTAGTCGAGCAGCACGTGTCGATATTCCGCCTGCCACTCGGGCTGCGTCAGCGAGACGGCGCGGCCGGCGTCGCCCGTTTGCCACACGCCCAGCAGCCAGACCCAATCGAACCCGTCGGCGGCGATGCGATCGAGCTCGGCATCGGCGACATCGTCGAGGGTGGCCGGGCGCCCGAGGGCCGACGAGAGCTCGGCCAGCCGTGCGCGCGTATTGATCTGCAACAGCGAGGGATGCCGGTGCTCGTTCATCGTCAACTCGCGATCTTCGCCTTGGCTTGGTAGATCGGTGTGCGATCCAGCTGAAGCATCGCGTCGGCATCGAAGGCGCCGTGCAGCTGCATGAGCGGCGCGATCAGTCCCGTCCAGCCGGTCTGATGGCTTGCGCCGATGCCGGCGCCGTTGTCGCCGTGGAAGTACTCGTAGAAGAGGATGAGGTCGCGCCAGTGCTCGTCGCACTGGAATTTTTCGGCGCCGCGGTGCACGGGCCGGGCGCCCTGCTCATCGCGGAGGAAGATGGACATCAGACGTCGGGTGAGCTCGTCCGCCACCTCGTACAGGTTCATGAACCGTCCCGAGCCCGTCGGGCATTCGACCGTGAAGTCCTTCCCGTAGAACGCGTAGAGATTGGCGAGCGCGCGGACGATCAGGACGTTCATCGGAAACCAGATCGGCCCGCGCCAGTTCGAGTTCCCGCCGAACATCCCGCTCGTCGACTCGGCCGGCTCGTAATCGACGCGAAACGTCGCGCCGTCGGCACTGAAGACGTACGGATGATCGCGGTGCACCTTCGAGATGGCGCGAATGCCGTACGGGCTCAGAAACTCGTTTTCGTCGAGCAGGTATCCCAGGACGCGCCGAAGCTTGTCGTCGGTGAGCAGCGCGAGCAGCCGCCGGTCTCCATACCCCGGCCGAGCGGGCGAGGCGATGCGCGAGACGAGCGCGGGCCGACGCAGCGTGAATTCGCGCACGCGCCGCATGAAGAGCGGCAGACGTTCGCCGATCCCGGGCGGAAACACCGTGGACGCGCAGAGCGCGAGCAGACCGACCATCGAGCGGACCTTGAGGCGGATCGCCTCGCCGGACGGCAGACGCAGCACATCGTAGAAGAAGCCGTCCTGTTCGTCCCAGAGGTCCGTGTCGGCGCCGCCGCGGTCCATGGCGCTGGCGATCCACAAGAAGTGCTCGTAGAACTTCGCGGCCATCGTCTGGTACACCGGGTCGTGCAGCGCGAGCTCGATGGCGAGCTGCAGCATGGTCTGCGCGTAGAACGCCATCCACGCCGTGCCGTCGGCCTGCTCCAGTCGTCCCCCCGTCGGCAGCGCCGCGCTTCGATCGAAGACACCGATGTTGTCGAGACCGAGGAAGCCGCCTTCGAACACGTTGTGGCCGTGCGGGTCCTTGCGGTTGACCCACCACGTGAAGTTCATCAGCAGGCGCTGAAACGCCGTCTCGAGGAATTTCAGGTCGCCATGACCGCGGCGCGCCTTGTCCTGGCTGTAGACGAACCAGGCGGCCCACGCGTGCACGGGCGGATTGACGTCACCGAAGTTCCACTCGTAGGCGGGGATCTGCCCGCTCGGGTGCAGATAGCGCTGCTCCAGCACGAGTAGGAGCTGCTCTTTCGCGAACTCCGGATCGACCATGTTGAGCGCGATCGTGTGGAAGGCGAGATCCCAGGCCGCGTACCACGGATACTCCCACTTGTCGGGCATCGAGATGATGTCGGCGTTGTTCATGTGCGACCACGCCGCGTTGCGCAGGCTCGTGTCGTGCGCGACGTACGGATCGACGCCGTGCTCCTGGAGCCACCGCGCGACGTCGTATTCGTAATACTGCTTGCTCCACAGCATCCCGGCCAGCGCCTGGCGCATCACGGCGGCGGCGTCGTCGCCGAGCGCGGGCGGGGTGAGCGCCTGGTAGAAGTCGTCGGCCTCGCGCCGCCGCTTGTCGACGAGGACATCGAACTCCGGCCCGAACAGCGGCCGACGCACCGCGCTCGGCGGCTCGGGCGTCAGGCGCAGCTGGACCTCGATCTGGCGGTGCGGACCGACGGCGAGCGGGTAGATCGGCGCCGCTTTGGTGCCGCGGCGGGCGGGGTTCACCGCCTCGCGCCGGCCGTGGATGACGTACTCGTGAAACGCGTCCTTGGTCCAGGGGCCGGCGTTCGGGGTGCCGAACAGCCGCGCCGTGTTCGTCTCGTTCTCGGTGAAGACGACCTCGGTCGGCCGCTCGCAATAGAGATATCGCTTGCCGAGCTCCGGGTGTGAGGCCGCGATGACGGCCGCATCCTCGGGCCCCTCGATGAGCTCGAGCTCCGGCTTCAGGCTGGCGCGACTCCAGACGTTGCGAAACCAGAGCGTGGGCAGCACGTGCAGCGCGGCCGGCTCCGGCCCCCGGTTGATGGCGCGGATGCGAATCAGCACGTCCTCGGGCGCCGCCTTGGCGTATTCGACGATCACGTCGAAATAGCGGTTGTCGTCGAACACGCGGGTATCGAGCA
>Ga0310810_10010820_pt1 | contig 10645 bp, 10 predicted proteins | sample NCmetagenome_FD_207641 | JGI IMG/M metagenome (GOLD analysis project Ga0310810, IMG submission 207641) | Soil microbial communities from experimental microcosm in Duke University, North Carolina, United States - NC | ecosystem: Engineered > Artificial ecosystem > Soil microcosm > Unclassified ... | reverse complement strand
CGTCGTGTTCGAAGGCGAGACGGCCTTGCTCGAGCTGGTCAATCAGATGGCGGGAAAGAAGGATTTTAGCCGGGTGCCCAATTTGATCTACCGCCAAAACGGCAAGATCAATGTGAATCAGCCCTTCTACTCGGAGAATGTCAATAAGTTGCCTGCGCCGAACTACGACGGATTTCCACTGGGCCGCTATCTCTCGCCGGAGCCGGTGCTGCCCGTGCAGTTCTCACGGGGCTGCTACTACAAGGATTGTGCCTTCTGCGCCCTCACGCTCGATCATCAAAATTTCCGCCAGAAGGATCCGGGCCGCACGGTCGAGGAGCTCGAATGGCTCAAGCAGCGTTACGGGGTACGAAATTTCTTTTTTACCGACGAATGCTTCGCGCTTTCGCCGACCAAGCGGCTCTGCCAGCAGATGATCGAGCGCCGGCTCGACGTGAAATGGACCTGCGAGATGCGGTTCGAGAAGCATCTGACGCGCGAGCTGCTGACCTCCATGCGGGACGCGGGATGCCTGAAGATCGTCTTTGGTCTCGAATCCTTCAATCAGCGGATCATGGATTTCATGAAGAAAGGCATCCAGCAGGAATGGGTGCGACGGATTGCGAGCGATTGCGTCGAGCTCGGGATTGCCGTGCACTGCTACATCATCGTTGGCTTCCCCACCGAGAAGGAGGAAGAAGCGTTGGAGACGATGAATTTCATCGTCGAGAACAAAAAGTTGAACGAATCTTACGGCTTCTCCTGCCAGCCCTGCTTGTTCGATCTCGAGAAGGAAGCGCCGATCATGAGCGACCCGGGCGGCTACGGCATTCGACGGATCATGCGCCCGTCAGCCGAGGATTTGAGCCTCGGATTTTTCTATGAAGTGCAGGAGGGCATGACTCCCGATCAAGCTGAGCGGCTCTACCAGCATGTATACGAAAAAATCAGCGAAGTCGTGTGCGAGCTGCCGTTCAATTACTCGATGGCTGACGGATTGTTGTACATCGCGCGGACCAAAGCCGAAGAGCGTGGGGCGGTGACGGCCGCACAATCCTGACCGAAAGTGCTGTCGGTTTGACCGGGTTTTTTGCCGGTCGATATAATCCAGAACGACGTTTGTGGGGGCACGAGTGCCGGTACCGACAACCACCATCGAACGCATCACCGGAAAGCTGAGCGATCAACCGCTCCTCTTCCAATACACCATCAAGCTCGTGCTGTTGGTCGCCTTCCTCGAGCTGATCCTCTACCGGCTGGTGTCCCGGCTCGGCATGCATTTGAGCAAGCTGGCCGCCGATCATCAGTGGATCATTCCGACCTTCACGGCTCTGACCGAAGTCGGGCAATGGCTTCTGAACGTCGTCGCCATCCTGCTGTTTCTTGGGTTGACGGTTGGGTCGGTCAACCGCCTGGCAGCGCGGGGCTTCACAGGATTGACCCGGTTCATCGTGCCCTGTATTGGGTTCTTGCTGCTCCTGACCATTGGGTTTTTGTTCGTCCCGCCGTCCATGCTCGGGTCGGCCATTTACAACACCGTGGCCCTCGCATCCATCGTGCTGCTCATGAGCGAATATCTGTCGACGCACCACGACCGGTCCCACCGGCTCCTCGGCGTCACCTATCTGCTCGGCATCGGGGGCTGGCTCTACTATCAGATCGTCTCCAGCTTCTATACGTTCGCAGGAACGGTGGCGGCGCCGCCGATGGTATATGAAGCCCATCGTGCCGGTGAAGCCTTCATGGTGTTGGGCAGCATTCTGGTGTTTTGGGCCTACGGGCGGGGACTCTCATTCCGTTCCCGCAATCAGCGCCAGCGGCATCGGGCCATGTGGTTTTGGAGCACGGCCGCGGTAATTTTCATTGTCATGTTTTTCCTGGACTACCTGCTCAGCCGGTACAATCCGGCGCTCGCCAACAGCGTGCGCAAGGCGGCGGACGGCATCGGGTGGATTTTCCAGTTCGGGATGGGATACACCTTCTATCTTCCGTTCGCACTCTACATGGCGGGCCTCCTGTGCTGGTCGTACACGGTCATCCGGTTGCTGACCATGGGGCGCCTTGCCGGCTACGGCCTGGGACTCATGTTCATCGCCGGGTATGCGCTCTTGTACTCGAATTTGACGCTGATGGTCGTCCTGGGTGTGATGTTGTTGACGATGGACCGTTACCGGCGTGATGCGTCCGACTCGGTCGCGGATCAGCCGGTCATACGAACGTCCGACAGGTTGGTCGGCGGACATGTGTAATCTTTTGCCATAGGGGCTTGTCATGGAAGAAACACCGTCTTCTGAGCAGAGCAGGGCCGCGGTTGATCCGGGCGATCATCCATTGAACCCTGACGAAGAGATCGTTGAACTCGAAAAACTGCTGGCCGCCGAACCCGACGATTTCCAAGCCCGCTGCCGGTTGGGCGAGCTGTACTTCAGCAAGGGGCGGTTGGACGATGCGCTGGTCGAGGTCAAGAAATCAATCGAGATGGCGGAAGGCATCCGCTCGGAAATGAACCGCTCGCTCGCAATGTATTACTCAAATCTCGGTACGATCTACGCGACAAAGAACATGGTCGATGAGGCGGAGGGCGAATTCAAGCGCGCGCTCGATGTATTCCCGCACGACGTCCTGGCGCTCTTCAATCTGGGCCGGCTCTGCGCCGACAAGAAAAAGTACATGGATGCGAAGGGCTATTACGAACGGCTGGTCGAAATCACACCGGACGATCCGATGGCCTGGTACAATCTCGCGGGCGTCTATGTGGAGCTCGATAATCCGCAGGTCTCGGACTACAACACGATCGACGCGGCGATCCAGTGCTATCTCCGCACCCTCGAGTTGGACCCGAAGCATCTGGAAGGTAGCTTCAAGCTGATGGAGCTGGCCCTCAATCACAAGAAGTCGGATCTGGCCATTAAGGTCATGGAAGACGCCGTCGAGCACAATGCGGACGAGCCGCTGGCCTACTACAACCTGATCAGCGTGTACGACAAGTGCAAGATGTTCGAGCAGGCCGAGCAGGCGCGGCAGCGGTTGAAGGAACGGTTTGCCAAACGGAGTAAAACAAGCGCACCCTGATTTACCTTACCGGAGGAACACACCATGTTTGGAAGTATGGGATTTACAGAGCTGCTCCTGATCCTCTTCATCGTGCTGATCATCTTCGGCGCGGGCAAGCTGCCCCAGCTCGGAGAGGGTCTTGGGAAGGCGATCAAGGGCTTCAAGAAATCGGTGCACGAAGCGGATGCCATTGAAGCCGAGGCCGAAGCGGCCGCGCAGCAGCAAATGGCGGCGCCTCAACCCTCGATCCAGGCGTCCACCGCCCCCGCCGTGGAACAGCCGGCCGCGCAGTCCGCGACCCGCGCATAAGCGCCGGGACGGATCGGGACATCATGGATACTGAACTTCAGCTCGCCGTCGGGTACATTGAGACGTTCGCGGGGAACGGCAAGGCGCGCAGCACCGGGGACGGGAAGCGCGCCGTGAAGGCCGGCATTCCACTGCCGCACCATGCCGCTCTCGACAAAGCCGAGCGCTGGTTCTATTTTGCCGAGTCCGGCTCCGACCGCGTCCGGCGCGTGGATCTTCACGAGGGCACGCTGCACAATTTCGCCGGGATCGGGGAGACCTGCTACAGCGGCGATGAAGGCCCGTGTGGCGAAGCGGGCCTGTATCTCCCCCTCGACGTCGCCTTCGATTCCCACAACCATCTCTACATCTGCGACTCGGGCAGCAACCGCATCCGGAAAGTCGACCGCGACACGGGCGTCATCACGACGATCGTGGGCACCGGGCAGCACGGGTTCAACGGCGACGGTCCGGCACTGGAAGTCAATCTCACCTGGCCCGCCGCGATGGCCTTCGATCAAGACGACGTGCTGTATATCGCCGATACGCAGGCTCATAAAATCCGCCGGTACGATCCCCGCTCGGGCATGGTGACCACGATTGCCGGCACGTGGTCCCCCGAAGACGATGCCCGCGAGCAGCCGCTCGTGGCCCGAAATCTCGTCGTGCTCTCGGGCGACGCGATTGGGATCGATTTCAGCGACGATCACGGCTGGCTCATGCCGGTGTGCTCCGATGGGCTCGACATGTCGATGTATTTGGATGACGGGAAACCCGCCCTGGAAGCGCGTCTCTACGATGTCGTGGGGATCGCCGTAGACGGCAACGGCAACGTGGTGATCGTCGATAAGGGCAGCAACCGTGTGCGCAAGATCGATCGGCAGACCGGCGTGATCTCCACAGTGGCTGGCATCTGTCGGTATGGCTATGACGGCGACGACAAACCGGCGACCCGCGCGATGCTCCACGCACCCGAAGCCGTGGTGTTCGACGCCCAGGACAATCTGTACGTCTCAGATACGATGAATCATCGTGTGCGCCGCGTCGATGCCACCACCGGAATCATCACCACCGTGGCCGGAAACGGCGACAGCGGCTACGAGGACAAGAACATGGGCGGCTGCGGCGCGGCCCGGTTCGTCGCCAAGGAATCCGCGGGCGCCTTGAAGCATGGGGATGGCCTGCTGGGCGTCGAGGCGGTCGTCAATTCTCCGGTCGGGCTTGCGCTGGATTCGGTCGGGCATCTCTACATCTGCGAGCGCGGCGAAAACAAGATCCGTCGCGTGCGTCTTTGGTAGAAACCCGAAGGCGGCTCAATTGGTCGCTCAGGTTTTTGTGGTATGGTGGCAGCGGCATTCACCTGGGAGGTGATCCTCCGCTGCTGCCGATAGCCGGCTCTCGCTTGGTCAACCAGGACATGAGCATGCTGCGCAAGACCACCAAGAAACCTTCCCGTCCACTCCTCATTCTCTTCCTTTGCATTCTTGTCATGGCAGCGGTTTTGGGCGGAATGGGTATTCCGCTCGTGAGCTCCGAGGGCATGGTCATCCGCGCCTATTGGATCGAGGGTAATCTCCCGGCGACGCCCGAAGATCCTGTCTGGGCGAAAGTGGCGCCGATGACGCTGCCGTTGAGCGGCCAGGTCATCACTCGTCCCGTCTGGCCGGAGCCCACCGCCCGCGCTCTGAGTGTCCGCTCAGTCCACAATGGGACCGAGATCGCATTTCTTCTGGAATGGCAGGACAACACCAAGAACGACCGGTTGACGCCCGGGACGTTCCGCGACGGCGTCGCCATCGGTTTGCCGCTCGGCGATGCGCCGGCATTCTTTTGCATGGGACAGCTCGACCATTACATCAATATCTGGCATTGGAAGGCTGACTGGCAAAGTGACATCGACCGGCGTGCGGCGCGGAGCAACGAGAAGCAGCGGGAGGGCGTGCGTACATTTGAGGTCATCCCCCGCCGTGTATCTTCGGTGGAAGATCTGATTGGCGGAGGATTCAGTACCCTGACGACGAAGGAGAAGCAGGGGCGTGTCCAGGGCAAGGCGACGTGGAAGGACGGAGTCTGGCACGTGGTCATGCGCCGGCCGCTCGGCGCCGACGAGCAGGAAAACGAGGCCAAGTTGGTTCCCGGCCGCGTGCAAACGGTCGCCTTCGCCGTCTGGAACGGAGAGAACAAGGAACGAAACGGCCAGAAGGCTGTGGCACCGTGGTTCCAGTTGGTCATTGATCCGATTGCGAAAATCTAGGTTTCATGGTGTGATGAACGCGTGGGCTCCGCGCGGCTGATCCGGGAATCACGAGGCGTCGACCTTGGAGGAACATCGCAATAGTCGCACGGACGGGATAAGGGCCCTTCGTCAGGGAAGGGCCCTTGTTGTGTGTGGCCTGTTCCTGTGCCTGCTGCATTCGCCGCTTCACGGACAGGCGGCCGAGAATGGAACGGCCGACGGCATGACTGTGGACGAAGCGGCCAAACTCGGCGAAGATTTCGGCGTGGTCGTCGGCGAGGTGGATGAAGAGATCCAACAGGAGCTGAAGCTGCAGCGTCCTCAGGGCGTGGCGGTGTTTGAAGTCATCGGGAACTCACGCGCCGATTACGCCGGTATTAAAGTCCGGTCGGTCATCAAGGAGATCGACAAGCACGAAGTCAAAACCATGCTCGACTTCGGGCGGCACATCAAGAAAGCGATGAACGACTGCAATTTCACGGTCGGCACGTACGAGCCTGCTGATCCTGGTGACCCTGTCGGATGGGGAGTCAATTTTCACTTTGTCGGCTGCAAGCGCGATTAGGAATCCACGGTTGTACGAATGGTGACGAGACGACGCATAGCCGCAATCGGCGTGGTGCTCATGCTGATCGCCGTCTCCGCCTTCTATCATGATGGGGCGGTGGCGCAGAAGGCCGACGGCCAGGCGCCGGCAGGCAACGGCCAGAGGCCGGAAGGATGGGTCGAAGAGATCGAGCAGGTCTTCATCCGCTCCGAGGAATGCAAGCAGTGCCACGATCGCCACTATGAAGAATGGAAAGGCGCCAGGGAGCAGACGCCGGACCTCAAGACCTTCGGCCGCGTGGATGCCGCGTTACTCCATGGCACATCGCTCGAGTCGCCGGTGTTCCGGACCGTGCTGGGCGTGTGGCTGCAAACGAACCCGACGGCGGATGAGCGCAAGCGCTGCCTGTCCTGCCATGTTCCCTCCACCACAGTATTCCCGCAGTACGCCGAGAAGATTACCGCGCAGGTCATGGCCGGCAAACCGCAGATCGAGGGCATCGGCTGCGCATCGTGTCATTTGATCAAAGAAAGCACGAATGGTCCGCCGCCGACGTTCAAGATCGAACCCGGCAAAACCATGCACGGGCCTTATGCCGATCCTGAAGACAACCTGGTCCATGATGCCGTGCAGGTGCCGTTGTTCCGGGGGGCCAATTACTGTGCGTCCTGTCATTTCGACAAAGTCAAAGACGTGACCCAAAAAGATCTGCCTGGAGAAATTTTGCAGGGCACGATCTGTCAGGATTGCCACATGGAGGCCTCGACGGGAAGCTCCACTTCAAAGCGCGGAGCCATGACCCGTTCGATCGGACGCCATTACTTCCGGGGCGTCGTGATCCCCGGCATTCTGCTCAAGAACCGCAATCTTCAGGCCGAGTGGATGCCGCGCATCGACATCGACAGCAGCAAGTCGGGAGAGAAAGTCGAGGGGACCGCACTCGTAAAAGTCGGGAGCCTTCCCCACAGCTTTCCGGACGGCGACCCGGTGCTCAAGCAATTCGATCTGGCAATTATCGTGAAGGATGCGCAGGGCAAGGTGCTGGCGCAGGAAACCAAACACTTCGGCTTGCCCTATGACAAGATTCTCCGCGGGCCCATTCCCGATCCGTTCATTAAGGGTGGGAATACGAGAAAGGTGCCGTTCTCATTCGCCATGCCGGCAGGCGCCGCTCCTGCCTCGATCGAGGCGGTGCTGAACTACACGCTGATCCCGACGCCTGAGCCAGCGTTGAAAGACCAGTACCTCGCGACACTCAAAGACGAGAAAGAGCGTGCGAGCGCCAAGAAGATTCTCGACGAGTATACGCAACCCCGGATGCTGACCTACCGGGCCAAGGCTCTCTGACGAGGCGGGTGATGCGGCGCACGATGCACAAGGCAGGTCTGTCGATTGTCCTCGCAGGCATCGTGTTGCTCGGCAGTGCCGCGTCGCAGTGGGTGGGCGACCGTCTGTTCGCGCAGCAGGACGGAAAAGCACCCATCACGATGGACAAGGCCTTCCCCAATTCGAACAAGTGCAAGCGGTGCCATGAACGCGTGTTCGAGGAGTGGGAGACGTCTCCCTTGTCACGCTCGATTCACTCGCCCGCCTTTCGTGCCGCACTCGATGCGTTTCTGGAGTCGCCGGCGGGTAAGGACAAGGCACTCTGCTTCCGGTGCCACGCGCCCCATGTCCGCGAATTTCCGGACAAGGTGCAGTTCTTCATCGACCAGGCCAAGTCTGGCGATCCGCAAATGGACGGCGTGGCCTGCTCGCAATGCCACCTCATCAAGCACGTCGACCGCACGAAGCAGCCGCCGGAGCCGAAGTATGAGCCGGCGGGCAGCAAGACGCTCTACGGTCCCTATAAGGATTTTGCTCAGAACCTTGCGCATCAATCAATGGAGCTGGGCCTGTTTCACAAGTCCGATCTCTGTTTAAACTGCCACCAGGCGGTGCCTTCTGGCGGCAATCTCGGCAAGACCAACGACCTGCTCGGCAATTGGGACCAAAGCAAGGCCATCAAGGCCGGCAAGGAGTGCCAGTCCTGTCACATGCCCGAGCAGACGGGGGAATCGGCGAACGGGGAAAAGAAGCGGACGGTGGCCAATCATACGTTTCCGGGACGCATTGGCAAATTGCGGCAGGAAGCAGCCAAGCTCGATATCGAGACGAAAATCGAGGGCGACAAGACGACGGTGACCGTCAAAGTTCAGAGCCTGGTGCCGCATAATCTGCCGACTTTCACGTTTCCCACACCAAAAGACACGCGGACGTTCGATGTCGAGGCCACGCTCAGCTATGCGCCGATTTCCGGCCCCCCCCCGTTCCTGCAACGCATCGAAGCGGAGTCGTCCAAGGGTTCATCCGATCCTGTCTTTCAGCCCATCGACATCGTCAAAAAGATCGAGAACATCCCCATCGTCAAACAGCCATAAATCCGCTGCTTGCCGGATTCCTCACGGTTCACCTTCCAGAACAGCGAGTTCGCCCCTAGGGAACCCGGCTCTGGCAGACGATCATGGCCGGCAGTAGGCTGTACGTATGCGTCTCAGCGGCACATCGGTCATTGTGGTGGGAGCCGGTCTTGCCGGCCTTTCGGCGGCCGTTCAGCTCAAGAAGGATGGCGCACGCGTCATAGTCGTGGAGGGGCGGGATCGCGTCGGGGGACGCGTGCTGACGATTCGCGATGTCTTTGCGAAGGGCCAACATGCGGAGGCCGGAGGGGACTTCATCGATCGCGGGCAGGAAGATATCAGGCGGCTTGCGGACGAATATGGCCTGTCCGTGCGGACGATTCTGCGGCAGGGATTTTCGTTCGTGCGCGATAAAGGCAGTGGGAAAATCCATGGCCGTCCCATGAAAGGCGAGCGAGCCTGGCAACCCATCATCGATCGTGCGAAGCCCTTGATCGAAGCCTATCACCGAACGGAGCAGCAACGGGAAAGCGCCGTCATACGAAGTATGGCACAACGCTCAGTCGCCCAGTGGCTCGATGAAGTCGACGCCGATGCGAAGATGCGGGCGATGGTGCGCGGTTTGCGAGGCTTCTTCCTCGCAGACACCGAAGACCTCTCGCTGCTCGCGCTCGTGGAACAGTTAGCCTCCGAAGCGCCGGGACAAGAACCAGAGGGGCGCATTGAAGGGGGCAACGAGCGGCTGCCCCATGCCATGGCCGCGACGCTCGGCGACTCCGTGCATCTCAACACGGCGGCCCGTGTGGTTCTCAACGATCGCGTATCGGTCAGCGTCACGGTGGAGCGCGCCGGAGGCGATCGAATGCCGATCAAGGCCGATTACGTCATCCTTGCCGTGCCGGTGCCCATGCTGCGGGGCATCAAGATCACTCCGGCGCTGCCACCCGAGCAGGCGAAGGTCTTCGAGCAGTTGAAGTATGGGCGGGTCACCAAAAGTCTCTTGCAGTTCGACCGGCGGTTCTGGAAACGGAAAGGCCGATCCACCGCGTATGGCACCGATGCTCCGACCGGCGCGATCTGGGATGCCAACGAAGAGCAGCCCGGACCGGCGGGTATTCTGACGCTCATGGCGGGCGGTCAGGCGAGCGAGGACACCCAAAAAATCCTGCAGCAGGAGGGCGTGGAGGGCCTGGTGCGCGCGTTGGACTGGCTCAAACCCGGCGATGCCAAATTACTTTCGCGCTATCACATGACCTGGGAGCACGATTCATGGGCCCATGGGGGCTACGCGTATTTCGATCCCACCTTCGATCCCGCCTGGCAGCCTTTGCTGGCCCGTCCTCACGGCCGGCTGTTGTTCGCCGGCGAGCATACCAGCATTAAGTGGCAGGGCTACATGAATGGAGCGGTGGACAGCGGTTTGCGAGCGGCGGCTGAAGTGTGTGCGCTGGCCTCCGGGAAATAAAATCTCCTCGAGGAGCGCGGGGTCCTATTCGTAAATGATCCTGGAGCCCGGCGATTTCATCCGGAAAATTTGCAGGGCGTTGTAGATACCCTTGGCGGGATGGTTGAGGATCAGCCGCGAATTGGTGATGTGGGTATCGAGCAGCTCGTATTGCCCGCCGCTATAATAGAGATCACAATCGTCGATGTGGCAGTTCTTATAGACGTGGTTGTCGAGTGCGAGCTTGGCCTTGCTAAACGTCTGGCCATCGACGACGATGTAGTTCGGCTCCAATCCCATCGATCCTCTCCGGCGCGGACTATAGCAAAGTTCTTCCCCCCACCGCAAACAACGGCCGCCGTGGCCTGCGCTTCACCCCGCATCTTCTTAGGGGAATCTGCGAAAGACCTGCGGTCGTCAACCTTGGCTCTCCGCGACCCCGTTCTTGCTCAATGGTTCGCGAAAGTTATCGTTTGTGTCTCTCATGCGTTTGGCTTACGCTAGCGACTCTGCATCTCCCCGGAAGACGCCAAGGTCACATGTTCGTACTGCGCGCCGCTGCCGTCATCGTCGTTCTGTTAAGTGGATGCGCCTCAGGGCCGCCGGAGGGAAAAACCGATAACCCAATGGCCAAGCATCTCGTCGGAAAGACTCGAGCAGAGCTTCTACAGTGCGCTGGTATACCCCTCCGAGAGGTT
>Ga0310810_10010816_pt1 | contig 10647 bp, 11 predicted proteins | sample NCmetagenome_FD_207641 | JGI IMG/M metagenome (GOLD analysis project Ga0310810, IMG submission 207641) | Soil microbial communities from experimental microcosm in Duke University, North Carolina, United States - NC | ecosystem: Engineered > Artificial ecosystem > Soil microcosm > Unclassified ... | reverse complement strand
GAGCGCGCGCGGCCCGGGCCCGAGCGCCGTGCACGTGGGCATGAGCAACACGCGTAACACGCCGATCGAATCGCTGGAGCACGCCTATCCGATCCGCATCGACGAGTATGCGGTGCGCCGCGGGTCTGGTGGGGCAGGGCAGCACGCCGGCGGCGACGGCATCGTCCGCCGGTATCGCGTTCTGGAGCGCTGTACGGTGACCCTCCTTACAGAGCGACGGCGACACGCCCCGAGCGGAACCGCGGGCGGTGCTCCCGGAGCGCCCGGCCTGAATCAACTCAACGGCAAGCCCATTCCGGCGAAATGCCGCATGGAGCTGGAGCCGGGCGATGTGGTGACGCTGATGACGCCTGGCGGTGGGGGATGGGGCCGTCCGGAAACCGCACGTCCTGACGCGCTCGTTGGGGTATTGCCGGCAGCTGGCATCGAGCGGCAGCAGTCGCGGCCGTCGGCCAAGAGCCAGTAGCTGCATGCAGGTAGCACTGGTTGCCGCGCTAAATCTCGAGCTCCATCCCCTCCGCCGCCGCGATCACGCGTAGCGTGCGACCGGATTGCGCCGTTGCCGCGCGGCATTCCGCCAGTCGAGCATCGAGCTCGTCGTCGCTGCGATCCGGACTATGGTGGAACAGCACGAGCGTCTCCACGCCACTCTCGAGTGCCAAGCCGACCGCATCGCCGTACGTGGAGTGTCCCCACCCGCGATGCAGCTCGTACTCATCCTCGGTGTACGTCGCATCGTGAATGAGCACGCGGGCGCCGCGAATGAAGTCCACCAGCTTGGCGCGCCAACGGTCGCTGCTTGCCGACGCGTCGCCGGCCCGGAGCTCGTTGTCGGAGATGTACACGAACGCGGTGCCCAGCGGCGCCGCACGCGACTCGCGCGCCGCGAACCGGTAGCCTAACGCGCCGCCCGGGTGACGCACGGCGAATGCCCGGACATCGAACCCATCGGACTTGTGGCGCTCGTCGCTGAGCTCCCGGAAGTCGAAGGTCGCCGCGAGCTCCTCGAAGGCCACCGGGAACACGACCGGCGACATCTGATCCCGCACGACGCGCCGGATGCTCGCGGCCAGCGACTTTGCGCCCCAGATCGTAAAACGGTTTCCGGGCTGGAACGCCGGCGCAAAGAACGGGATGCCCTGGATGTGGTCCCAGTGCGCGTGCGTGAGGAAAATGTCGCCGGTGATGGGCGACCCGTTCGCACGGGCGATCAGTGCCCGGCCCAGCTCGCGGATCCCAGTGCCGGCATCGAGGACGACGAGCGAGCCGCTGGGCGTGCGCACCTCGATGGACGGCGTATTGCCGCCGTACCGAACGGTGGCCGATCCCGGTGTCGGTATCGAGCCACGAGTGCCCCAGAAACGCAGTTGAAAGGACATCAGAAACGGGGACCGGGTTCGGGGACTCCACTGGGAAGCTCTTAGCGCCGAGGAGCCTTCCTCTGCAGTAATCGCGTCCCGACGGAGCCCCCTGTCCCCAGTGCCTGGTCCCGGGAGGTCAGACCCTTGCCTGGGCGCAACGCTTGAGCGCCGGTCGGTCCGCCAACGCGATTCGGCGGCGTTCGACGTTGATCCACCCCTGATTCTGAAAATCCCGCATCGTGCGTGACACGGTCTCGCGGCTCGCGCCGATCATGTGCGCGATCGTCTGGTGCGTGAGGGGCTTCTCGATCTTGTCGCCGTTGTCGTCCGACGCGAAGTCGAGGAGCAGGCGTGCAATCCGGCCGGGCACGTCGAGCAGCGCGAGCCCGTGAATCTTGCCGTCGGCGCGGCGGAGGCGACGGGAGAGCTCCTGCATCAGCACCCACGCGACCGCCGGATTCGCTTCGACTCGGCGCCGGAAATCGTCGCTCCGCAGCACGAGCACGTTCGTGTCTTCCATCGCGATCACGTGGGCGGAGCGTGGCTGCTCGTCGATGAGCGAGAGCTCGCCGAAGTGCTCACCGGGTCCCAGGACGCCGAGGATGACTTCGCGGCCGTCCTCGCCCACGAGCACGACCTTCACGCGGCCGTCGCGGACGATGAACAGGGAGTCGCCGGGGTCATCCTCGAACAGAATGACGCTGCCCTTTGGATAGCTCTTCTCGCGCGTCAGCTCCGCGAAGCGCTGCAGCTCGGCGTCTTCGAGCTTGGTGAAGAGCGGAACCGTCCGCAGGAAGTTGGATATCTCCATCAGTCAGAGTGCTCCGCGAGAGAACAGGGTCACCGCAAGGGGATTGCCAGCAAGCATAGCCGTTTGGGTATTCGGTGGATGGACGCTGACACCGGCCCCGCGTCACGAATAGATGCGCCGTGGCGTCACGCATGCCTAGTCGTCCGTGCCCACGTCCAGTGTGATGGCCATCGGCCGACGGCTCCAAGTCCTTGTCTGCTTGTCTTTTGCGCTTCTGACAGGGTATATTTGCCAGCTATTCTTCTCGAGCTATTGAGGGCGTTTCCGATGAAAGCCGATATCCACCCCGAATACGCAACCGCGACCGTGAAGTGCGCGTGCGGTAACACGTTCCAGACGCGCTCGACGATTGCGGAGATTCATACCGACATCTGCAACGTCTGCCACCCCTTCTTCACGGGCAAGCAGAAGCTCGTCGACACGGCTGGGCGCGTGGAGCGCTTCCGGCAGAAGTACGGGAAGACGAACAACTGAGCCTTCGCGATCGACTCGCTGATGCGCTAGCGCGCGCGGCCGAGGTCGAACGGGAGCTGCTCGATCCGAAGACTGTTCGCGATGCGCGTCTCATGGCATCGCTGGGGCGAGAGCACCAACGGCTTACGACCGTCGTCGCGCTGGCGAAGCGGCTGGAGAAACTCGATGACGAGCTCGCGCAGGCGCGCGAGCTCGTTGTCGTTGACGACGCCGAGCTGGCGGCCGAGGCGCGCTCCGAAGTGACGCGCGTCGAGGCCGCCATTGGCGACGTCGAGCATGAGCTCAAACCGGTCCTCGTTCCGCCCGACCCGCTGAATGACCGGCCCGCCATTGTCGAAATTCGGCCGGGAACCGGTGGCGACGAAGCGGCGCTGTTCGCGGCCGACCTGTATCGGATGTACACGCGCTTCCTGGACCGGCGCGGCTGGAAGTACGAGCCGCTCCAGTACTCCGAGGGCACGTTAGGCGGCCTCAAGGAGGCGGTCTTCAAGGTCACTGGCGACGGCGCCTTCGGGGCGCTTCGCTGGGAATCCGGCACGCATCGCGTTCAGCGCGTCCCCGCAACCGAGGCGCAAGGCCGGATCCATACGTCGGCCGCAACCGTTGCCGTGCTCCCCGAGGCCGAAGAAGTGGACGTGGAGATCGACGACAAGGACCTCCGCATCGACGTCTTCCGCGCGTCCGGCCCCGGCGGCCAGGGCGTGAATACGACCGACTCCGCCGTGCGCATCACGCACCTGCCGAGCGGCATCGTCGTCTCGCAGCAGGACCAGCGCTCGCAGCTGCAGAACAAGCTCCGGGCTATGCAAGTGCTGCGAGCACGACTGCTCGACGCGAGGATCGCCGAACAGGAAGCCGAGCGTTCGCGTATGCGAAAGACGCAGGTCGGTACCGGAGACCGGTCCGCGAAGATCCGCACCTACAACTTCCCGCAGGACCGAGTCACGGACCATCGCATCAACCTCACCCTGCACGATCTCCAGCGCATCCTCGATGGTGATCTCGGACGCATCATCGAGGCGCTGCAGGAGGCCGCTGACGAGGAGAACCTCGGTGAGGGCTGACGCCGAGCCGCGCCCGTTAGGCAGCCTGCTCACCGAATTGACGGCGGGGCTGGAAGGCGCGGGGGTCGCGCTCGCGCGCGATGAAGCCCGCGACATTGTCGCCGCGGTGCTCGACGTACCGCGGTTCTGGCCGAGTGCCAACACGGGCGCGCTCGTCGATGCGACCGCGGCGGACGAGGCGCGGCAGGCAGCCGCTGCTCGTGCGCGTGGGGCGCCGTTCGCCTATGCCGTCGGCCGCGCGGCGTTCCGCTACCTCACGCTCGCGGTCGACGATCGTGTGCTGATCCCCCGGCAGGAGACCGAGGTGCTCGTCGACCTCGTGCTTCGGGCGGAGGAGGGCGGACGAGGCACGCTTGTCGACGTCGGAACGGGCTCCGGCGCGATCGCGCTTGCCCTCGCCACCGAAGGTGATTTCGACCGGGTCATCGCCACGGACGTATCGCGCGGCGCGCTGGACGTGGCCGAGCGGAACGCGGCGCTCGTTCGCGATGAGCTCCGGGCGCCGGTCGAATTTCTGCACGGCTCGCTGATCGCTCCGCTCGCCGGGCTGCGAGTGCGCGTGCTCGTCTCGAATCCGCCGTACATCGCGTTCTCCGAGCTCGACGAGCTGCCTGCTTCCGTTCGTGATTGGGAACCGGCGGTCGCCCTCCTGAGCGGCGACGAAGGGCTCGCGATGACGCGCAGCTTGGTTCGCGACGCACCGTGCATGCTGGAGAGCGGCGGCCTTCTTGCTCTCGAAGTCGATACGCGACGAGCGTCGCTCGTCGCCGAGGCGATCGCCTCGAACGGGTCGTACCGCGACGTCGCGGTGCACCTCGACCTCACCGGACGCGAGCGGTTCGTGTTTGCCCGGCGCCGGTGACGGCGGTCCGTCCATTACACTTCGTCTCCACCCCAACCCGATCCTCTGCATGCTCGACGAGAAAGCGCGCGAGCTTGGCCGGCTCATTGGACAGAGTCCCGAGTACCAGGCGGTCAAGCGGGCGAACGAGGCGTTGAACGGTGATCGCGACGCTGTTGCGCTGCTTCGCCAGATGGACCAGCTTCGCGATCAGGCCCAGCGGATGATCGAGCGTGGCGAAAATCCCACCGCCGAGATGGAGCAGCAGCTCGACGACCTGCTGAGCAAGGTGCAGGTCAATACGAACTACCAGCGGGCGATCGCCGCGCAGGAAAACTTCGACAAGACGATGCTCCAGGTGAACAACTGGATTACCGAAGGCATCCGGAAGGGCGCGACCAGCTCGATTATCACGCTCGGATGATGACGAGCCGGGGGAAGCTGATCGTGCTCGAGGGCGCCGAGGGGGTTGGCAAAACGACTCAGCTGCGTCGGCTAGCCGATACGCTGACCGCGCGCGGCGTTCCCTTTCTTGGCGTCAGGGAGCCGGGTGGCACCGAGATCGGCAACAAGATTCGCCGGCTTCTCCTGGAACCGGGTCCGGGTTTCTCCGCACGAACGGAGGCGCTGTTGTTCATGGCGTCGAGGGCGGAACTGGTGGAGAACGCTATCCGGCCGGCACTGGCGCGCGGCGACGTCGTGATCGCCGATCGCTTTTTCCTCTCGACGTACGCTTACCAGATTGCCGGCCGCGGCCTTTCCGAGACAGAGGTGACCGCAGCCAACCGGTTTGCAACTGGCGGGCTCGTGCCCGATCTTACGATCCTGCTTCGCCTCTCGGTTCCGGCTGCGCTAGCGCGAACCGATAGCCGTGGAGCGCGGGACCGCATCGAGTCCGCCAGTGACGACTTTCACCACCGCGTGGCTGAAGCGTTCGACCGGTTCGCCGAGACCACGTGGCAGCGGAGTCACCCGGAGTGTGGACCAGTGTTGGCGATCGACGCTGCGGCGTCGGTCGACGAGGTCGCGGCAGCCGTGCTCACCACGCTCGAGCGGACGTGGCCTGAAACTTTCCGTCCCGCAGTCGGGTCTCATCCCTGATTGCGGCGTAGTTCAATCCTCGGGGGTCGCATGCGCTCTCGCGCGTTCGTCGTATTGGGAGTCCTGAGCACCGCGCTTGTCGCCGGCGGGTGGCTGGTCGAGCGTGGGCTGGATGGTAGCTCGCCGGTCTCCGGACCGCGCCTGTTCGACGAGGTAATGACGCACATCGAGCGGTATTACGTGGACTCGGTGAGCACGTCGGACCTCTACGGGAAGGCGATCGACGGGATGCTCGAGGAGCTTCACGATCCCCACTCGGTGTTCCTGCGTGCGGACCGTCTCGCACGGCTCAACGAGAGCACGACGGGCAACTACGGCGGCGTCGGGATTCAGATCGACGTCCGCGACGAGTGGGTGATCGTCGTCTCGGCGCTCCCCGGGACGCCCGCGGAACGAGCGGGGATCGAAACTGGCGATCGGATCGTCGAGGTGGCAGGCAAGTCCGCGAAGGGCTGGACCATGGCCGAAACCCGCAACGCCCTGCGGGGTGCGCCTGGCACGTCCGTGTCGATCGTCACCGAGCGAGCCGGCACGAAGCGGCCGGTGACGCTCGTTAGGCAGGAGATTCACCGGAGCGCTGTCGCACGCTCCATGCTGTTGCCGGACGGCGTCGGGTTCGTGGACCTCAAAGCGTTCAGTGATTCGACCGAGAAGGAGCTTTCCAGGTCGATCGACTCCCTGTCGCGTGCCGGCATGCGGTCCCTGATCCTCGACCTGCGGCAGAATCCCGGCGGGCTGTTGACGCAGGGCGTCGGCGTCTCGGATCTCTTCCTCGACCGCGGGCAGGAGATCGTCACGATGAAGGGCCGGGTTCGCGACGCCAACCACGATTTCGTCGACGGCGCCCCGCAACGGTGGCCAAATCTTCCAATGGTGGTTCTCGTCGACGAGTACTCGGCGTCGGCGTCGGAGATCGTGGCCGGCGCACTGCAGGATCACGACCGGGCCGTCGTCGTCGGCCACACGTCGTACGGGAAGGGAAGCGCCCAGACGCTCTACCCGATCACGGGTGGAAGCGCGCTCAAACTCACCACCGCGAAGTGGTTCACGCCGTCCGGCCGCTCGATCTCCAAGCCGCACAGCGCGAATGGGGACGAAGACGATGACACGATTCCGACCGCGACGGCAGCGCGCGAAAAGTTCAAGACGGACGCGGGCCGCACGGTGTACGGCGGCGGTGGGATCACGCCCGACGTGATCGCCGGCGATACCATGCCCGTGCCCACCGAGTTGGCCCTGCAGAACGCCCTCGGCAAGAAGATTCCGCAGTTCCGCGACGCGATCACCGATTACGCGATGAGCCTCAAGGGCTCGAACGCGGTGGCATCGCCGGACTTCGCTGTGACGGATGCGATGCGCGAAGCCGTGTGGCAGGGGATGCGGCAGCGCGGCATTCAAATCGATCGCGCGATCTACGATGCCGCCGCTCCGCTCGTGTCCCGGCTGATATCCTACGAGGTCGAGCGGTACGTGTTCGGTCGACCGGCCGAGCAGCGGCGGATCGTTCAGGATGATCCCATCGTGCAGCGGGCGGTCGAGCTCACGCGCGGGGTGAAGACCCAGAAGGACTTGCTCGCCCGGGCGAGCGAGCATCAGGGCCGCCGAGGCGAGTGAGCTCCGCCGCCGCGAACGGCGGCAGCATCGGCAGCGTGTTCGTACTGGGCGCGGGTCGAGCGGGACGATCGCTTGCCCGCGCCCTCGTCGTTGCGGGCGTCGACGTCCGGGGCCTGCACGGGCGGCACCCCGACGCGACGGCCCGGCCGCCGGTGACCGGCGGTGCTTTGCCGGAGACGTTAGGCATCGCGGCCATCGTCCTCGTCACGGTTCGTGACGCTCAGCTGGGTGACGCGCTCCGCCAGCTCGCCCGAGCGGCGCTCAAGCCCGGCGCCGTGGTGCTCCACGCGAGCGGCGCTACCGACCCCGCCGAGGCGATGCTGCTGCGGGAGCGCGGACACAGCGTCGGGACGATGCACCCGCTCGTACCGCTGGCGACCCCCGACCGCGCCGCAGAGGTCCTCCGCGATGCGTGGATCGGCGTCGATGGTGATCCGGCGGCGATCGCCGCGTCGACCGCCCTCGCGACTCGCCTTGGAGCACACGCGCTCACGATTCCACCCGGCGAGAAGCCGCGATACCACGCGGCCGCGGTCTTCGCGGCGAACTTTCCCGTGGTGGTGGCGGCGCTGGCGGAGCGGCTGCTGGAGGAGGCGGGCGTCGGGGCGGACCAGGCGCGAGCTGCCACCCTCGGACTCATGGGAGCCGCCGTGTCGAACCTCGAGTCCGGCCGCCCACACGACGTCCTGACCGGTCCCATTGCGCGCGGCGACGTTGCGTCGGTGCGGGGGCACCTGGCGGCCCTCCGGGACGACGCGCCCGCACTCACCGTCTACGTCACATTGTCACGGGCCGCGCTCACGCTCGCCCGCGAACGCGGCACGTCAGCCGTGCGCCTGGCCGAGATCTCCGAGGCGCTCGACGCGGTTCAGCGGCCGCCCAGCACCGCCTGATCGACGATTCTGGCGCCCTTCGGGGCCTTGAACGAGAACAGCTTCGCGTCCACAGGCGCGTTAGGTGTCACCGCGGTCACGGTTACGAGCCGCGTGATGCCGGACGGTTCGACCGTCTCGAACTGCCGGAGCGTCCCGTCGGCGTTGTCGATCCACACCTTCGCCTGCGTGAACGGCTCGGAGCTCGACTTCGGCTTGAGCACGAGCGCGTGCGTCGCACGGCCCGCCACGGTCGCGGTTCCCGCATCGCTAATCGTGAAGCGAGTCTTCGGCGAATCGAAGAAGCGTGAGGCGAGGTCGAGGCTCCCCGCGCCGCCGTCGGTCATGGGAACCTTGATGACCTGCCCGGGCGTCGAGCTGGGCAGGTATACCCAGAGCCACCGCCCGTCGCCGATGATCATGTCGCCCTTCGGCTCGACGAACCGGAACGAAAAGCGAGCGGGGTCGCGCTGCTGCTGAAACTCACCGATCGCCTTCACGGTCGATCCCGTGAGCGGGTTGGTGATGGCCTGCTCGAAGGTGCCTTTCGACGTCTTCGTCTTATTGTACGTAGCGACGGCCTTGTCGATGACCGAGTCGACCGTCGATTGCTGCCGCGGCGCCGCGCTGCCCAGCAGCGCACTCGCCGCGATCACCTGTATGTAGTTCACGCTCACTATTGCCTCCCATGAAGCCGACGCCGGTAAGGCACGTTTGACGCCACGCCGTTGGAGCTGATGGCTATTAGCTATCAGCTATCAGCTATCGGTTATCAGCTATCACGAACTACCCCACTTCGATGGGCGCCGTTCCCGGTGACGGAGCCACGGCCCGATCGATCGCCCGCGCGATGAGCCGTAACTCGTTGACCAGCTTCGCGAACTGATCCGGGAACAACGATTGCGCACCGTCGGACAGGGCACGGTCCGGGTTCGGATGAACTTCCACGATCACGCCGTCCGCACCCGCGGCGACGGCGGCGCGTGCCATCGGCGTCACCTTGTCACGCAACCCCGTCCCATGACTCGGGTCCGCGATGATCGGCAAGTGCGAGAGCTTGTGCACGATCGGGATCGCGTTCAGGTCGAACATGTTTCTCGCGGTGTTGTCGAAGCTCCGAACGCCACGCTCGCACAGCACGACCTGGCCGTTCCCCTCGGCGAGGATGTACTCGGCGCTCAGTAAGAGGTCGTTGATCGTCGCGGCCATCCCGCGCTTGAGCAGCACCGGCTTGTTCAGGCGCCCGATGGCTTTGAGGAGCGAGTAGTTCTGCATGTTGCGCGCGCCGATCTGAATCCAGTCGGCGTACTCCGCTACGAGGTTCGCGCCCGCTTCATCCATCGCTTCGGTCACGACCGGCAGTCCGGTTTCACGCCGGGCGAGCGCGAGAAGCTCGAGGCCCTGCTTCCCCAGGCCCTGAAACGCGTACGGTGAGCTGCGCGGCTTGAACGCACCACCGCGAAGCGCCGTCGCGCCGGCTGCGCGTACCGCGCGCGCCGCGGTCACGATCTGGTGCTCGGATTCGACGGAGCAGGGGCCCGCGATGACGACGACGTCGCTCCCACCCACGCGAACTCCGGGTGCGATCTGAACGATCGTGCTTTCGGGCCGCCACTCGCGCGACACCTGCTTGTAGGGCTTCGAGACGTGAATGACCTGGGCGACGCCCGGGAGCGCCGAGATCTGAGAGTCATCCACGCGGCCGTCGTTGCCGACGAGGCCGATCGCCGTGCGCTGTCCGCCAGGCATCGGCACGGCCTGATAGCCCATCTCCCTGATCGCGTCGCAGACTCTGTCGATGTCCGTCTGAGTCGCGTCCGTTTGCATGACCACCAGCATTACCGTTCCTCGAGATCGAGAGACCACCCATCCGTGGCGAGTACGACGCGACCGTCGAATCGTGTCCCCACTTCGCCGCAAATATCCACGGCTTCGACCGGTGGATAGAAGTGCGTGAGCGCGAGCACGCCCGGACGCGCCGCGGCGCCTAACGCGCCACACTGCTGCGGCGTGAGGTGCGTCGCGAGGGCCATCGCCTGCGGGAGCGAGCACTCTGCGAGCAGGATGTCGCATCCGTTCGCCCAGACACCGAGCGCGTCGTCAGGGCCGGTGTCGCCGGTGTAAACGATCCGGCGACCGCCGGCCTCGACGGAATATGCCATGCTTTCGTCGGTGTGTGGAACTTTCGTGCAGCGAAGCTGCACGCCCTCCGCCAGGGCCATCCCTTCGCCGGGCGCCAGCTCGCGGACGGAGATCGGGAACCCGAGCGCGAGGAGGCCGTCGCCGAAGATCGCAGCGAACCGTGCCATCAGTTGTAACGTACCGGCGGGCCCGACGATGGCGAGCGGCTCGGACCGGGGTGGCAGCTGGCCGTAGCGCCACGCGTACAGCAGCGTGGGCAGGTCGACGATGTGGTCGGCGTGGAAATGCGTGATGGCGAGATGTGTGATCGTCTGCCACTCGATGCGGAGGTCGGCGAGACGCGTGGCGACGCCACTCCCGCAATCCA
>Ga0310810_10010815_pt1 | contig 10647 bp, 10 predicted proteins | sample NCmetagenome_FD_207641 | JGI IMG/M metagenome (GOLD analysis project Ga0310810, IMG submission 207641) | Soil microbial communities from experimental microcosm in Duke University, North Carolina, United States - NC | ecosystem: Engineered > Artificial ecosystem > Soil microcosm > Unclassified ... | reverse complement strand
CAACTCGATCTCGACAGCGCGATCGATACGACGAGTTATCAGCAGGACGGCGTGACATTCGTCCGCGACGTATTCGTCTCACCGGTGGATCAAGTCATCGTTATCCGGCTCACGGCGGATCGCCCGCACCAGATCTCCTTCGATGCGCAGCTGCGCGGCGCGCGAAACACGGCGCACTCGAACTATGCGACCGACTACTTCCAGATGGACGGTGACGGGGACGATGCGCTCATCGTGCGCGGCAAATCGGCTGACTATCTTGGCGTCGAGGGGAAGCTCCGCTACGAGTCGAAGCTGAAAGCGATCGCCAGCGGTGGCTCGCTCCATGTAGACGACGACACGCTGGCGGTTCGACACGCGGACGAGGTGACCCTTTACGTCGCGGCGGCGACGAACTTCGTGAGCTACAAGGACGTCAGCGGCGATCCCGCCGCGCGGGTGGCGTCCGCGCTCGCCAGGCTGGACGCGCAGTCGTACGACGCGGTAAAGGCGCGGCATATCGCCGCGCATCGCGAGCTGTTTCGACGCGTGCGGATGAATCTCGGCGCCTCGCCCGATTCGATGCTTCCGACGGACGAACGCCTCCGCAAGTTCGACGGCGCGAACGATCCGGCGCAAGAGCGGGGCGCTTCAGGAGTGGCTCGACGACTGGGGACAGCGCGAAAAGAAGCATCGCCACATCTCGAACCTCTGGGGCGTTTATCCGGGGCACGGCATCACGGTGAGCGACACGCCCGCGCTGGCCGATGCGAGCGCAAAGGTGCTCGAGCAGCGGGGCCTCGTCGGCAACGGCTGGTCGTCCGCGTAGAAGACCGCGGTGTGGGCGCGGCTGCGGGATGGCGCGAAGGCGGTCGAGAACATCCGCTACGCAATCGCGCATTACACGACGGACAGCCTGTTTTCGATCTGTTCGGAGAAGCTGCAGGTGGACGGAGCGCTCGGCATGACCGCAGCCATCGCCGAGATGCTGCTGCAGTCGGACAAAGGCGAGATCGACCTGCTGCCGGCGCTGCCGTCCGAATGGCGGACGGGCGTCGTACAAGGGCTTCGCGCGCGCGGCGGGTTCGAAGTCGGTGTCGAGTGGAACGATGGCCGCACGCAACGATGCGAGATCAGATCGACGGCGGGCGGCACCTGCCGGGTGCGGGCGCCGCAACCGCTCGAAGTCGCAGGGCCGAACGGCGCGGCGGTGCCTGCCACTCATCCAGAGGCGAACGTCGTGCAGTTCGAGACAACGGCGGGCGCAAGCTACGTTTTGACGCCTCGCAAATAACGCCTCACAACCGAAGCCGTACCGACGAAACCCATTTCGCTTTACCGATTCTTCAGTTCCACCACGAGGAGGTGAATCGTCGTGGTCCCGACGTTTTCCGCCCAGTGGGTCAACGGCTCGCGGTAAAGAGTCTGTCCCGCCGTGTACGTTGTTTCGCTCACCGTGCCGTCCTGCGCATGACTGCGAACCTTTCCGCCCGTGAGCACATAGACGATCGAGGACGGATGCGAGTGCAGGTGCTCTTTCGCGCCTGGCTTCAGGGTGGCCTCCATGACGCGAACCTGCGGGTTGTCGAGGGTGACCTTGATGGTATCCGGGTTGGCGGCCGCGACGTCCTGCGCGCGAACGCCATGCGGCGCGGCCAGGAACGACGCCGTCACGATTGCGCCGAGCAGGATGCGAGGGAGCGGGCTCATACTCAACTCCGTTCTGTGGTGAACATGTCACTCGATGTTGAACTCGGCGACCCGGCGCGCGGCTTTCTCGACGATCCGTGCGAACTCCGGATCTCCCCGGAGCGGCGCCATGAACGGACAGTATTCGACGAAAAACCGGTAGGGATACATGCCGTGATCGACGGCGTGTTCCAGCAGCGCAAGCGCGCGCGGCGTGTCGCCGGCCATCGCGTACGACTCGGACAGGTGGAAGATCTGGTGTCCGTCGAGCGGGGCCAGATCCACCTGTGCGAGTGCCGCGACCGCCCGATCGCGCCGTCCGGCCATGCCCTCGACGAGGGACGATAGTTGTGCCGTGTACGGAAGCTCGGGCACGTGGCTTCGCATCCAGGTGGCGTACGTTCCGGCATCGTCGGCACGGCCCATCAGCGCATACGTGTAGCCGAGCGCCCAGTTCAGGATCGGGTTCCCCGGGTCCATCGCGAGCGAACGTTCCAGCGCATCGACGTGCAGCTCGGGGTGTCCGGTGAACCATTCGCCCACGCACAGCATCGCGCCGGCAAACGGTGACAAAGGGTCGGCTTCATAAAATCGCCGGCCCAGGCGCCGCGCCGACGCGACCTGGCCCGCCGCCTGAAATGTGACGCAAAGAAAGAACATCACATCCGCGTCGGTCGGGTCGAGTTCCAGGGCTTTCGCCAGATGTCGCGCGGCGGCGGACAGTTCGCCGCGTTCGTACCCGACGAAGCCGAGGAGCGCGTGCCCGTACGCCGCATCGGGATCCAGATCGACGAGCGCGCGTCCTTCCGCGGCGGTCAGGTCGAGCGCGCTGTTGTCGCGGCTCGTCCCGCCGCGGACCTTGGAGAACTCCAGGAATGCGCGCAGCGCTCTCAGCGGAGGCGTCTCTCCTTCGATGTCGATCGCACGGCGGAGCAGATCCGCCGCCCGCGCCGTCGACGCCCCGTATCGCCGTAATTCGTTTCGCGCCTCCAGATACAGTTCGAACGCGCGAGCGTCGGAAATGCGCCGTGAGCGCAGGCGTGCGTCTTCGGACGAGGTAACCCGTACCTGGAGGGCGTTCACGATCGCCCGCGAGACCCGCTCCTGGACATCGAACACGTCGTCGATCGTGCCGCTGTACTTGTCGGCCCACAGCGGCGTGTCGGCCTCGGCATCCACCAGTTGAGCGGTGATCCGCAGCGCCGTTCCCGCCCTGCGCACGCTGCCCGTCAGCACGTATCCCACGCCGAGCTCGCGGCCGATCTCCGGGAGCGGCTTCGCGCTGCCCTTGAGCTGCATCGACGAGTTGCGCGAGATAATCCGAAGCGCTTTCACGCCCGACAGGTCCGTAATGATTTCATCCGTCAGACCGTCGCTGAAGAACTCGTTCTCCGGATCGGCACTCATGTTGACGAACGGCAGGACCGCGATCGATTTTGCCGGCGTTGCCGACGCGGCGGGCGTGGCGCGTGCCGGCGCGGACGACGTCTGCGCATGCTTCAACGCGTCGATCACTTCCGCACCGTTTGCCGGGCGCGCCGCAATCTCACGAGACAGCAGGCGCGCGACCGCCGTCGTGACACCCGGTGCGAGATCGCCCCTCGTGGCCGTGATGGGCGGCGCGTTGAAGGCCATCCGGCCCGTCAGCATTTCGTACAGCACACATCCGAGCGAGAAGAGGTCGCTGCGGCCGTCGAGGTCGCTCCCACACGCCTGTTCGGGACTCATATAAGCCGGAGTTCCGACGGTGACGCCCACCTGCGTGACCGCCAGCGACGTTTCGCCGCCGCTGCCGGCAGCGGCAACCGCTTTGCCGATGCCGAAATCTGCGACCACGGCGTGTCCCTCGTGGAGCAGGATGTTTTCCGGTTTGATGTCCCGATGGACCACGTCGTGCCGGTGTGCGTAGTCCAGCGCGTCGGCGACCTCGGACGCGATCTGGAGGGCGTCTGCAACCGGGAGCACGCGCTCTCTCTGCAGACGATCGCGAAGCGTCTGGCCTTCCATGACCGGGGTCACGTAATACAGGACACCATCGGCTTCACCAGAGTCGTACAGCGGCAGGATGTGTGGATGCGTGAGTTTCGCGGCGAGGCGGATCTCGCGGAGGAACCGATCGCGTCCCAGCGAATGCGCGAGTTCCGCCGACAGCACTTTAATCGCGACAGTGCGGCCGTGCCGAAGATCGTCGGCAAGGTAGACCGTGGCCATGCCGCCGGTGCCGAGTTCGCGGTCGAAACGATAGCGCTCGCCGAGCGCGGCCGCGAGCCTGGCCACAGTTGTCATCTGAGGTGGCGTTTATGCTGCACGCCTCGGGTCTGGCCGTCAAGCCAGGGACGCCGGAACGAACACCGGCCCGACGTCACCCGTGCTTGAAATACTGCACGGCACGTTCGTGGCGCTCGGCCGCGGCACGTGAGCCGAACGTCCCGAGGTTGCGCCGCCGGCCGGTCTTCGGATCTTTCTTGCGCGAGTAGAGGCGATATTTTCCGGACGAGAGTTTGCGAATCATGGACGAGCGCGATGCAACGAACGGACCCGTTCACGCCATGACTCATCGGAGTCTCAGCTCGAAGAAGGTTGTGCCGCGGATCGGGTTGAACCGGTAGGCACTCGTCTCGACGAAACCCAGCGACCGATACAGCGCGCGCGCCTCTGCCATCGACGGAAGCGTATCAAGCACGAGCCGCACATAGCTCATCGTCCGCGCGGCATCGATCGCCGCTTCAGCCAGTCGACGACCGATACCCTGTCTCCGGCCTGCCGGCGTCACATACAAGCGCTTCATCTCAGCGGTATCGTCGCTGAAACGGCGAACGCCGACGCACCCGAGGGGTTCACCGTCCCGATCCGCCAGCAGGAATGCCCCCGATGGTGGCCCGTACTCAACCGCGAGCTGGTGGAACTCGCGGTCGAAGTCCTGGAACGACAAATCGACGCCCAGAGACGCGACATACACCTGGACGAGCGTCCGCGCCGCGTTCCAGCGGGCCGCGTCTTCGGCCTGCACGATGCGGATTTCCAGGTTCGTCACTTCGTCACATTCTCCTTATATGATTCGGCCATTGGGTGAAAGATAGCTATTCGGAGGCAGCCATGACCGACAGCAATTCGCGTGGACGGTTCGTCTGGTACGACCTCATGACCTCGGATCCCAAGGGAGCCGAGGCGTTCTATCCGAAGGCGGCCGGATGGGGCACGCAGCCGTGGTCGGAGATGGCCTACACGATGTGGACGGCCAATGGCGCGCCGCTCGGCGGCGTCATGGAGCTCCCCAAGGGAGTCGGAGCGCCTCCCCACTGGCTCGCGTACGTTGCGGTGCCCGACGTCGACGGCGCCTGCAGCCTGGCGCAGTCGCTCGGCGGGAAAGTGCTGAAGCCCGGCGCCGATATTCCTACCGTCGGGCGCTTCGCCATTCTCGAGGATCCGCATGGCGCGCGGTTCGCCGTCTTCACACCCGCCGATCGCACGCCGCGGCCGGACGAGGCGCCGGCAGTCGGCGAGTTCTCGTGGCACGAGCTGGCGACCCGGGATTACAAACAGGCGTTCTCGTTCTACGAAGCGCTGTTTGGCTGGGAGCGGAGCGCCGAGCACGACATGGGGCCGCTCGGCATGTACTTCATCTTCAAGCGCAACGGCCGGGATCTCGGCGGCATGTTCAACATCACGCCGGAAATGCCGATGCCGCCCAATTGGCTGCAGTACGTCCGCGTCGACAGCGCCGATGCCGCAGCCGAACGGGTCAAAGCCAACGGCGGACAGATCCTGAACGGGCCGATGGACGTCCCGGGCGGCGACCGCATCGCACAGTGCGTGGATCCGCAGGGAGCGGCGTTCGCCGTCCACTCGAAGCCGGCCTGAGAATTCAGGCCGTCTTTTCCGCGAGATAGCTGTAGCGCGACAGGCGGCGCTCTTCAGATACGCGTTGAACGCACGCAAGGAACCGCTGCAGGCCGTCGAAGTTGCCCGTCCCTTCGCGATCGACGAGCGCCGTCCGGTGTTGTTCCCGGGCGGCGCGCCAGCGGGCCGCGATCGCTGCGGCCGCGGATGTCAGATCGCGGGCGGAGAGCAGACGCAATCCGGCCTCCGCGATCAGCCGCTCGTTTTCGCCCGGCGGCACGAACACATACCAACCGATCGAACTGCGCGTCGCCAGCTCTTCATGCGAGATGAGCCCGGTGACGATCATGGCGTCGGTGAACAGCATGCGCCCGCCGCTTCGAAGCACGCGATGCCAGTCGCGCAGCACCTCGAGCCGGTTGGGAATGTGGCACATGGCATCGTTCGATACGACGGCGTCGAACGCCCCATCTTCGAACGGCAGCGGCTTGCTCGCATCGATCGCCTGAAAGCTGACGCGTTCGGCGACGTGTCGGGCGGCCGCCAGACGCTGCGCGTTGCGGATTCCGTGCGGGTTGATATCGACGCCCGTCACGCGGCAGCGCCGCATCTCCGCGAGGTACACCGCAGGACCGCCGGAGCCGCTGCCGACTTCCAGCACGCGCGAATCGAGCTGGACGCGCAACTCGTCGCCGAAGCCAAGCCATTCCGTCGCCGTCATCCAGCTGCTTTGACCGATGTCTTCTCCATACGTGGCTTTACGTACCGCGGCCTCCGCATCGCTCTCGTAGTCGCCGTAGATGTTGTTGTAAAGATCGACCGCGTTGGACATCGTTAGGGTGATCATAAGGAAGTCGGAGGAACGATGCTCACGAAAGATACGAGCCAGGCGCTCGCGCATCTCTTTGCGGAACTGACGCTTGGGACCAGCCCTCAAGCCGGGTACGTGCTCAACCGCGGCGACGTAGGCCTGCTCCGTTCGCTCGAGCGGCTGTCGGCCGCCGACGCCTCGAAGCGCGTCGACGGCGGCGCCACGATCGCCGCGCACGCCCTGCATCTGCAATACGGCCTGTCGCTGTTCAACCGCTGGGCAGACCAGGGAGGCAATCCGTTTTCAGACGCAAAGTGGGACGAAGCCTGGAAGACTGCCGGCGTCGACGACGCCGCATGGGGGGCGATCCGCGACGGCCTCCACGAGGAATGCACGCGATGGCTCGAAGCGCTGAAGACGCCGCGCGAAGTGGACGAGATCGCGCTGACCGGTCTCATGGCCAGCGTCGCGCATCTCGCGTATCACCTCGGGGCGATCCGGCAGATCGACAAGAGCACGCGAGGACCGCGGGAAGGCACGTTCTGATCTGGCGTTTCCGCCGCGGCCGGGGGATGCCGAGCTTCTTGATATCGCTCACGCTCCGACGTCCCTGCGCTCCTCCGCCGGATCTTACGGGTGCCTCGGGTGGATGCGCTGGCGAGCAGCTATAATCGCGCCGCCTGGAGGGTTCGGATGTCCAAGGTCGTGAGGTGTGCGCCGGTCGTTGCGTGTCTGCTGATGCTCGCCCCTTCAGCGCTCGCGCAGACACACGTGCCGACGCCGTCGGAGTTCCTGAAGATCGATGTCGGCGGTGATGGCGTGCTCGCGAGCTACGACCAGATCGTCGCGTATTGGCGTCAAATCGATCGACTCTCGGACCGCATCACCGTCGAGGACCTCGGCCCGACGACGATGGGGCATCCGATGATCAACGCCATCATCAGCTCTCCCGCGAATCTTCAGAAGCTCGAGTATTACCGCGACATCAACAACCGCCTCTACGATCCGCGACGGACCTCTCCAGACGACGCGAAACGCCTCATCGCAGAAGGCAAGACGATCGTCGCAATCCAGATGTCGATCCATTCGACGGAAGTCGCGGCAACCCAGGTGTCGATGGAACTCGCGTATCACTTCGCGACCGAGAACACGCCGCGAATGAAGGACGTGCTCGACAACTGCATCATCCTGCTCACGCCATCCCACAATCCCGACGGGACGCAGATGGTTGCCGAATGGAATCAGAAAACCGTCGGCACGAAGTTCGAGGGCGGCAATATCCCGTTCCTCTACCACAAGTACGTCGGACACGACGACAACCGCGACTGGTACATGTTCACGCAGAAGGAAAGCCGGCTGACGGTCGAAAAGATCTGGAACCGCTGGCACCCCGAAATCAGCTATGACATGCATCAGATGGGGTCGAACGCCGCGCGACTCTTCATTCCCCCCTACGTCGACCCCTGGGATCCGAACGTCAATCCGATCCTGATCTCCGAGATGTCGATGCTCGGCTCGACGATGGCCGCCGCGCTCGCAGGACAGGGGAAGGACGGCGTCGTCATTCACGCGATGTACGACGGCTGGACGCCGGCGCGCGGCTACACGAATTACCACGGCGGCATACGGTTCCTGACCGAGGCCGCCAGCGTCCGGCTGGCGAGCCCGATTACGCTGACGTTCGATCAGCTCGGGCGCGGCATCGGCTATGACGCCAAGGAGCGCTCGTGGAATTTCCCGCGGCCGTGGCTCGGCGGCACGTGGCACCTGCGCGACATCATGGATTACGAGCATGCGGCAGCCGATGCGCTGCTCGACAACGCGGCGAAGTACCGCGAGGAGTGGCTGGCCAACTTCTATCGCATCAATCAGGACGCGGTCGGGCGCCGCGATCCGCTGACGGGTAAGGACAAGCCGTACGCCATCGTCTTCAGCGCCGACCAGCCCGATCCCGCAAGTGCATACAAGCTCCTCGAGACACTGCAGTTCGCCGATCTCGAGGTCCAGCGCGCGCGCGCGCCGTTCACCGCCGACGGCAGGACGTATCCGGCGGGCACGCACGTGATCCTCATGGCGCAGCCGTCGAGCGCGTTTGCGAAGACACTCACCGAAGTGCAGCACTACCCCGACCTGCGCCAGTATCCGGGCGGACCGCCGCAGCGGCCGTACGACGTGACGGCGTTCACGATGCCGTTGATGATGGGCGTGGATTGCGTGCAAGTGCAGCAGCCGTTCACCGCGGACCTCGAGCTGCTGAAGGATCCGATTACGGCGCCCGCGGGCAAGGTCGTCGCGCGCGCAAAGAAGGCGTATCAGTTCGCGCACGACAACGACGGGATCATGGCCACGACACGCTTGACGAAGGCGGGATTCAAAGTGATCTGGACGCCCACGTCGATCGTCGTGCCGGTCGACGGACCGAAGAACGTTCACGAAGCAATTGCCGCGCTCGCAAAGGATCTCCCGATCACGATTGACGCGGTGAACGACACCGTGCCGTCGGGACTCGTCGTCAAGGCGCCCCGCGTGGGCCTCTACAAGTCCTACGTCGCCTCGATGGACGAGGGCTGGACGCGCTGGATTTTCGAGCAATGGGGCATCGATTACACGTCGCTCGAGAACAGAGATGTGAAGGCCGGCAATCTCCGCGAGAAGTTCGACGCCATCGTGCTCCCCCAGGAGGGAACGCGGCAGATGGTCAACGGGTTCGCGGCCGGGACCATGCCGGATGAGTACGTCGGCGGTCTGGGAGCCGACGGCGTCGCCGCGCTGAAGGCGTTCGTCGAGGCGGGCGGAACGCTCGTCGCGCTCGACAGCGCGTCGATGATGCCGATCGAGGAGTTCAAGCTGCCGGTGAAGAACGTCCTGGCAGGCCTGTCAGGGGACCGCAGTGAAGGCGGCGGCGGAGCAATCGGCCCCGATTCAGCGGCCTTCTATGCGCCCGGATCGATCGTGAAAACCGAAGTCGATACGCGCAGCCCGATCGCTTACGGATCCGGAGCCGAGTCGATCGCGTGGTTCGAGCAGAGTCCGGCATTTGAAGTGTCAGGAGACGCGAAGGCGATCGTGACGTATCCGAAGAGCGGGTCGGCGCTTTTGAGCGGCTGGCTTCTCGGCGCCGAAAAACTGAACGGCCGCGCAGCCGTCGTCGAAGCACCCGTCGGCAAGGGACGGGTGATTCTGTTCGGATTCCGCCCGCAGTACCGGGCGCAGACGTGGGCGACGTTCAAGCTGCTGTTCAACTCGCTCTACTACGCGACGGCCGGCGAGCCGGCGGCGATGACGACCGGTGCGCGGCGTCGCTGATCGGCACTCGCTTCATGTGCGAAGGCCGGTGCGGTCATTGATTCCCGCCGTCACAAACGACCCACGCAGCCAGGGCCGCAAGCTTTTCGTCGGCCCGCCAGGGCCTGCCGGCTGTCTGGCCCATCGCGGCCACCACTGACGAAGCGACGGGCCCCAGCGCCTTGGCGGCGATCGCACTGAGGTCGCGTTCGCGATAGACGACGCACGAGAGGTGGGCGGCGGAGGCGGCGCGTTCCAGCGATTCCCGAAACAGCCGCGCCTCATATGCGTGAGCGCGGATGTGCTCGTTGCCCACCGTCAGCGGATCGATCGTGCTGCCCACCACCAATGCGATAGTCTGCGGGCCGTGTCCCATCGTCGCGCATTCCGTCAGCGCTGCCTGTAAAGATCGACGCGCGGCGGTGTGAACGATCCGGGTCAGGCGGCGAATCACGTCGCGGTCTTGTTGCAGGCTGCCAAACCCCCGGTGGTACGGCTGTGAGGATTGCGGGACGTCGGGGTCGGACAACAGGAGCCTGTGTCGGTGGAGATAGATCGGCGTCTCGGCGTTCAAGCCGACGAACACGGCTGATGCCCACCCGGACTTGACGCGGATGCCGAGTGCGCTCGCCGCTGCGTGGATTGCGCGTCCCATTTCCACAGCTTTCCAACACAGCGTACGCAATTTCAGCCACCGCTTGTTGCCAATCCTCGTGCCATAGGGGTCAGACCCCGACCCGCCGGAATCAGGGCCGCATCGGGGTCAGACCCCGTTTGATATCGTGGCGGCGTGGGGACAGCGGCGGAACGCGAGGTGGTCAGTGTCGCGGGGCGCGAGGTCACGATCTCGAACCCCCGCAAGATCCTGTTTCCGAAGACCGGCCACACGAAGGTCGATCTCGTGCGCTATTACATCGCGGTAGCGGATGGCGCGCTGCGCGGCGCCGGCGGACGGCCGAACGTGCTGGTCCGATATCCGAACGGCGTCGGCGGAGAATTCTTCTACCAAAAGCGCGCGCCGAAGGTTCGCCCGGAGTGGCTCG
>Ga0310810_10010814_pt1 | contig 10650 bp, 10 predicted proteins | sample NCmetagenome_FD_207641 | JGI IMG/M metagenome (GOLD analysis project Ga0310810, IMG submission 207641) | Soil microbial communities from experimental microcosm in Duke University, North Carolina, United States - NC | ecosystem: Engineered > Artificial ecosystem > Soil microcosm > Unclassified ... | reverse complement strand
CGTTGAGCGGCACCAGCAGCGCAATCGCAATGAGGAACCCGAGCAACAGCTCGCCCGCCGTGCCGATATATTCCAGGCCGTCGCCCGCGATCTCGGTGTTGCTCCAGAGGAAGCGCCGCACATCCGTCGCAAGCCAGAAGCGGTAAATGCCGAGCGTGACCAGCAGCAGGAAAGCGCCGCGGATGAGCAGGCCCCAGAACGTACGCTCGTTCCCGAGAAGGCGCGTGCCGTTCGGCGGCGGCACTGGCGCGTCAACAGGTGGCGCCTCGAAGGGATTTGCGTCGTTCATGCGGTGTGCTTAGCACGGTTCATTTGTAGGGTGGGCAAGCGCCGTGACAGCGGCGCGTGCCCACGTCTTTCTTCTGCAATCACGCGTGGGCACGGCACCTTTGCCCACCCTACATTGCGTTGTTCACCGCTTCAGAATGATCGGCTGCGGCGGCGCCTTGCCGCGAATGAGGTCGGAGGCCTTGTCGGCGATCATCATGGTGCCGGCGTTGATGTTGGCGGAAAGCATCATCGGCATCACCGAGGCATCGGCGACGCGCAGGCCCTCGAGCCCGCGAACGCGCAGCTCGTCGTCGACAACGCTCTCCGGATCGCTCGCCGGCCCCATGCGGCAGGTGCCCATCGGATGGAAGGTGGTCGTGCCCCGCTCTTTCGCGGCGCCAAGCATCTCGTCGTCGCTCTGCACCTTGTCGCCGGGAAAATCCTCGTAGGCGTAATAGGGCTCGAGCGGTTTCGACTTGAGCAGCTTGCGGGCAAGCCGCATCGCCGCGACGAGCACGCGCCGGTCGGTTTCCTCGGTCAGGTAGTTCGGCTGAATCTCAGGCTGCTCGAAGGGATCGGCCGAGCGGATGCGCACATAGCCCTTGCTCTCCGGCCGCTGCTGCCATGGCGCGGCGGTCATGCCGGGCTCATGCTCGAGCTGGCCCTGCATGCCTTCGAGATAGCTTGCCGGCGTGAAGGTGAGCTGGATGTCGGACGTCTCGAGGTGCGGCTCGGACTTCCAGAAGCAATAGACCTGCGTCGGCGAGAGGCCGAGGATGCTCTGTCCGCCGACGCACCATTTGGCGATCTCGGCAGCGAGCTTCAGCCCGCGCGAGCGCTCGTTGATGGTGTCCATGTTCTTCACGCGCACCGCAAAGCGCGGCGCGTAGTGATCGCGCAAGTTTTCGCCGACGCCCGGGAGCGCATGGCGCACCTCGATGCCGCGCGATTTGAGCAGGTCGGGCTGGCCGACGCCTGACAATTGCAACAGCTGCACCGAGTTGAAGGTGCCGCCCGACAGGATGACCTCGCGCCGCGCCCGCACCTCTTCTGGCTTTCCGCCGCGCCCACCCTTCAGGTAGCGCACGCTGAGCGCGCGCTTGCCCTCGAAGACGAGTCCCGTCGCGTGCGCGCGCGTGCGCACGGTGAGGTTTTTGCGTTGCATCGCGGGATGCAGGAAGGCACGCGCCGCGCTCACGCGCCGGCCGTGCATGATCGCGCGCTGCGCGTAGTTGATGCCGAGCTGGCTCTCGCCGTTGTAGTCGGGGTTGCGCGGAATCCCGAGGCTCACTGCGCCTTGGATGAACGCCTCGCTCAACGGGTGAAACTGGTCGATGTCGGTGATGGCGAAGGTGCCCTCGCGCCCGCGATAGGTGGCGTCGCCCTCGCCGATGCGGCGCTCCAGCCGCTTGAAATAGGGCAGCACGTCCGCATAGCCCCAGCCGCGGTTGCCGCGCTGCGCCCAGCCATCGTAGTCGAGCCGCTGGCCGCGATTGTAGATGTGCCCGTTGATCGATGACGAGCCGCCCAGCGTTTTTCCGCGCGGCGCGAGGATACGGCGGCCGCCGGTCCACTCGCTCGGCTCCTGGGTGTAGAGCCAGTTGAACCCCGGCATGTGGAACAACTTGATGAACCCCGCCGGGATGTGAATGTAGGGATGCCAGTCGCGCGGGCCGGCTTCGAGCAGGCAGACGGTGACATTGGCATCCTCGCTGAGGCGATTGGCCAGCACGCAGCCCGCCGTGCCGGCGCCGACGATCACGTAATCGAATGTGTCCATGCGCGGCGGGCGGCCCTACTCGGCGGCCGCAACCGCGGTCGGAAGCGTGTAGTCCTTGAACTGATCGCGCAGCGCGGTTTTCAGAATCTTGCCGGTGGCGGTGTGCGGAATTTCGTTCACGAAGACGACGTCATCCGGCATCCACCACTTCGCAATCTTGCCTTCCATGTACTGCAGCATTTCATCGCGCGTGACGTCCTCGCCCTTCTTCGGGATGATGATCAGCAGCGGGCGCTCGTCCCATTTCGGATGGCGCACGCCGATCACGGCGGCTTCGGCAACCTTCGGATGGCCGACGGCGAGGTTCTCCAGATCGATCGAGGAGATCCACTCGCCGCCGGACTTGATCACGTCCTTGGAGCGGTCGGTGATCTGGATCATGCCGAACGCATCGATCGAGCAGATGTCGCCGGTATCGAAGAAGCCATTCGGATCGAGAACGTTGCCGCCCTCCCCCTTGAAGTAACCTTTGGTGACGGCGACGCCCTTCACCTTGAGCCGACCGACCGTCTTGCCGTCCCACGGCAGCTCGTTTTCTGAATCGTCGACGATTTTCATCTCGACGGTAAACGGCGCTGCGCCCTGCTTGGACTTCACGTCAAGGATCGCCTCGACGTCCTTCGCATCGTAATCCGGCTTGATCGAGCAGATCGAGCCGATCGGGTTCATCTCGGTCATGCCCCAGGCATGCGCGACCGTGACGCCATAATTCTTTTCGAACTTCTCAATCATCGCGCGCGGACAAGCCGAGCCGCCGATCAGCACGCGGCGCAAGGTCGAAAGCTTCAGATTGTTCGACTCCATGTGGTTGAGCAGCATCAGCCAGATGGTCGGCACGGCTGCCGTCATGGTGACGCGCTCGCCTTCGAGCAATTCATAGATCGAGACGCCGTCGAGCTTCATGCCGGGCAGGACCAGCCGGCAACCGGACATCGGCGCCGAGAACGCGATGGTCCAGCCGTTGGCATGGAAGAACGGCACCACCGGCATGATGGTGTCCTGCACCGAGAGATCAAACGCGTCGGGCGTGAGCGCCATCAGCGAATGCAGCACGTTCGAGCGGTGCGAATAGACGACACCCTTCGGGTTACCGGTGGTGCCGGACGTGTAACACATGCCGCAGGCGGTATTTTCGTCGAACGTTGCCCAGGTGAAATCGCCATCGACCTCCGCGATCCAGTCCTCGTAATTGACCGCGTTGCGTAGCGAGGTCTGCGGCATATGCGCCGTGTCGGTGAGGATTACGTAGCGCTGGATGGTCGGCAGCTTGTCCTGCAGCTTCTCCATCAAGGGGACGAATGTCGTGTCGAGGAACATCAATTTGTCCTCGGCATGATTGGCGATGTAGGCGATCTGCTCGGGAAAGAGCCGCGGGTTGATGGTGTGATAGACCGCGCCGATCCCGGTGATGCCGTACCAGGTCTCGAGATGCCGCCACGTATTCCAGGCGAGCGTCGCGACGCGATCGCCGAGCTTGATGCCGTCCTTCGCCAGCCGCTGGGCGACCTTCAACGCGCGCTGGCGCACTTCGCGATAGTTGGTGCGGTGGATCGGCCCTTCGATCGAGCGCGTGACCACCTCGCGGTTGCCGTGCTGAATGGCAGCGTGGTCGATGATGCGATGGCACAACAGCGGCCAGTCCTGCATCAAGCCGAGCATAGGCGTCCTCCTCAAGATTCCGGTTTATTCTTAAAGCGTTAGATCGGATTTTTTGTCCCTTGCGGGGGCCAGGTCAAGGCCAAAACTTAAGCCATCGACCGCCCGCTGCAAAGCCAGTCGTCGAGTTCGGCAATCGACGGGATCAGCACGTCCGCATGGGGTTCGAGGCGCGCGCGCGGCACCGGCCCGCTCAGCACACCGACGGCAACCGCGCCTGCAGCGCGCGCAGCGACCAGATCGTGTTCGGAATCGCCCACGACTGCGATGTCGACCGGGGCGACGCGGGCAAACTGCGCGAACGCCAGCACCGGATCAGGATCGGGTTTGTGGCCATAACCCGAATCGTAAGCCGCCACGAATTCGAGGAGCTGTTCGAGCCCGAGCTGCTTGAGCTGCGCGCGCGTGTTCGCGTTCGCATCGTTGGTCATCAGGCCGAGCCGGTAGCCGCGCCCGCGAAATCCGTCGAGCAGCGTCCTTACGTCACCGATGGTGGTGAGATGATCGAGCGTTTCCCCGAAGAACAGCGCATCGATGTGAGCGATGAATTCGGGCGTGACCGGCACGCCCAGCGCCTGCGCCCACAATTTGCCGTATCCGTAGGTTGTCTCGATCACGACGGGTGAGCCGGAGAGCAGCCGCCGCTGCGCGGGATCGTATAGACTCACGGCGGCGAGACGCTCGAAGGCGGCGGCGTCGCCATTGCAAAGCTTCGTCAGCACCGTATGGGTCGCCGGGCCCCAGGTGCGCTGGAAATCGATGAGGGTGCCGTCCTTGTCGAACAGAATGGCGCGGATCGGCATTGTTCGTTCTCGAAGGTTCCGTTCCCACATGACCCATCCCCAGGCGCGGACGCAACGGCCTTGATACCCGGGTATTTTCTCCGACGAGGCGCGGAGCTTGCCGTCCTGGCAGCCATTGTGGCGGCGTGCCTGCTGGATGGCGCCGCGCAGGCAAAGGACCCGGTGCCGCTGCCGCCACTCCGCCGCAGTATTCCGGCCGCCTCGCCCATTATTCCGTTGCCCCGGCCGAGGCCCACCATCCCCCTGCCCGGCGAAGTTGTAACCGAGCCGGCCGGCCCGTCCGAATGCCAACTGCGCATGACGACCGACATCGCGCTGATCGAGCCGCTGCATCACATCACCGGCGCCAACGGCTGCGGCATCGAGGATCCCGTGCGGCTTTCCGCCGTGATGACCAAGGACAAGGTGCGCGTTGCGATCACTCCGGCGGCCACCCTGCGCTGCACGATGGCCGAAGCGCTCACAAACTGGATTCGCGAGGACGTCGCGCCGATTGCGGCGACGCTCGGGGCACCGCTCGGCGGAGTGGCCAACTTCGACTCATATGAATGCCGCGGACGTAACCGCGTGTTCGGCGCCAAGATCAGCGAGCATGGCAAGGGAAACGCGATCGACATCAAGTCGCTCACGCTCGCCAACGGCAGAAGTTACGAACTGACTGACATCACGGTGTCGAAACCGATGCGCGAGCAGTTGAAGGCAAGCGCCTGCGCGCGCTTCACCACGGTGCTCGGGCCGGCCTCGGATGGTTTCCATGAAAATCACGTGCACGTGGACCTGGCCGAACGGCACAGCGGCTACCGCATCTGCCAATGGGCGGTGCGCGATGCATCCGACCTGATTCCGCTGCCGCGCGAGCGGCCAGCCGACGCCCCGCCGCGCGAGCCTTGACCCTGATGCTTGCCTCCCGCAACGGTTAGGCGATGAGTACCGATCCCATTGTGATTCCCGGCGCAGCCCCGCCGGCCCCGCCGCCATGGGGTCTGCTCGGGACCATCGCCTGGGGAGCGGCCGGCATCTGCGCGTGGTTCGTGATGCAGTTCGCCGTCATCATCGCCTTCGTGGCGTGGCACAACACGGTCGAGCCCGGCTCCGCCGATCTCAGCAAGATGGCGAGCGACGGCTTCCTGCTCGCATTCGTCACGATCACGGCGGCGCCGGCGTGGATCGGCGTCTCGGTCTTTGCGGCGCGTCTGCGCGGTTGGCGCGCGCGCGATTACCTGGCGCTCGTGCCGGCGCGCCGCGGCGAGGCGGTGTTCGGATTCATTTGCCTTGCCGCACTGCTGATCGGCGCGGACGTTGTCACGTGGCTCCTTGGACGCGATGTGGTGCCCGGCTTCATGGTCGAGGCGTACAAGTCCGCGCGTAACAGCCATGCGCTGGTGCTGTTCTTCGTTGCTGTGGTGATCGTGGCGCCAATCAGCGAGGAAGTCGCGTTCCGCGGCTTCCTGTTCCGGGGCTTGAGCGCGTCATGGCTCGGCGTTTCCGGCACGCTGATTGCGACGTCTGCCGCATGGACCGCGATGCACGTTCAGTACGACGCGTTCACGCTGGCGCAGATTTTCCTGATCGGATTACTGCTCGGCTGGATCCGCTGGGCGAGCGGCTCGACCTTGCTTACCATCGGGCTGCACATGCTGGCCAACCTTGCGGCGACCGTGCAGGCGGCCCTCAAGGTCGAGTGGCTTTCCTGACCGGTTTTGCCGACCCCATCGGGTAGTGCTTGTCTTCGTAAGCCTCGATGAGCGTCGCGAGCTTATCCAAGCGATCGCCGTCCGACGTTCCCTTCTTTGCGCCCCATAACCGCTCAACCTTCTTGAGCGCAACGTCGTTGTCTCTCTCGGTTCGGATCGGCTTCACGTTTCACCTGGTGCAGGATGAATTGAAATTGGTGCGAGCCTTGATGAGTCCCTATGGGGTCGTGGAGCTCGTTGATGTGCCCTCCCCCTTGTGGGAGAGGGCCACTCAGACATTCAACACGGAGAATCGGGTGAGGGGTCAAGGACCCCCTCACCCAGCAGAGTACGCTGAAATTCCTACGATGCCCTCTCCCACAAGCGGAGAGGGCAAACACGGCGGGCCGCCTCAATTCATGCCGCGTCAGTGCATCACTCTTGGCTCGATCGGCGTGGTGCCACGCAGGCCGAGGATATCTTCCAGGCCCTTCGCGGCGGCAAGAATGCGCGCCTCGCTGCGCGGCGGGCCGGCGATCTGCAATCCGACCGGCAAATTCTCGCGCGTGAAGCCGCAGGGCAGCGACAGCGCCGTGCCGCACGACACCGTGATCGCGTAGGCGATCGCCAGCCACTCGACATAGTTCGAGAACTTGTGGCCGTTCACTTCGGCCACATAGCGGTTCTCGATCGGATAGGGCGCAACGACCGTCGCGGGCGTCAACAGCAGATCATACTTGTCGAAAAATGCGAGATAGCACTGCGCGAGCGACACGCGCATGTTCTCGGCGCGCTCCAGCTCGTTGAGATCGATCTTCTGCCCGCGTTCGATGTTCCAGATCACCTCGGGCTTGAGCAGTTCGCGGTGCTCGCGCAGCAGGACAGCCTTGCGCATGTAGAAGTCGTAGGTACGCAGCGTGATGAAGCATTCATGCAACCCGCTCAGGTCGGGATGGGCCTCCTCGACGGTCGCGCCGAGCTCGGCGAAGCGCTCGGCGGCCTTGCGGGTGATCTCCGCAACCTCGTTGTCGGCCATGGTCACACCGAGATCGGCCGACCAGGCGACCCGCTTCGGCCGCCAGCCGGACCGTGCAGCCGCAAGATAGGATTCACCGGTGCGCGGCAGCGAGAACGGGTCGCGCGGATCCTCGCCCACCATGGCGTCGAGCAGCAGTGCGCAGTCCTCGACATTGCGCGCCATCGGTCCCTGCTGGCTGAGATTCATGTCGATGGTGCCCTTCACCGAATGCGCGACGCGCCCGATGCTGGGCCGGAAGCCGACGATGCCGTTGAAGCTCGCGGGATTGCGCAAGCTGCCGCCCATGTCGGAGCCATGCGCGAGCCAGGCCATGCCGGTCGCGAGCGCGACCGCCGCGCCGCCTGAGGAGCCGGCCGCGGAGCGCGTTGTATTCCAGGGATTGCGCGTCTTGCCGAACACCTCGTTGAAGGTGTTGGCGCCGGCGCCGAATTCCGGCGTGTTCGACATCGCGTAGACGATGCCGCCCTCCGCTTCGAGGCGCTCGACCAGCACGTCGGATTTTTCCGGAATATGGTCGGCGTAGATCGGCGACCCCTGTGTGGACCGGACGCCCGCGACATCGACGAGGTCCTTGATCGGGATCGGCATGCCGGCGAGCTGCCCGCGCTGCTCGACCGGCTGCTGCATCAGGCGGTTCGCATGCCGCCGCGCGCGATCGAAGCAGCGCGTCGGCAGCGCGTTCACGGCGCCGTCGACTGCCGCGATGCGCTTTTCCAGCGCGTCCAGCAGGTCATGCGGCGTGACTTCGCCGCTTTTCAGGCGCGCCACGATGCTTACGGCATCCTGGCGGATCAGGTCATCGTTCATTCGGATGCCCCAGCGTTATCGGCTTGGCGTATTCGGTGGGCTCGCTCAGGTCGGCCATCCGGCCTTTTGGCGCAGCGCAAGCGCGGCTTGCCGCGCGTCGGCCACGATCTGCCGGTCATCGAGCGCCGTGGACTTACCGCCGCGACGCAGGATGCGGCCATCGACCAATACCATGTCGATGTTGGTCGGCAGGGCGAACGACACAACGGCTTCATACGGATCGGTCACCGGCGCCATGTTCGGGTCGCTCGCGCGAAGCAGAAGAAGATCAGCGCGCTTGCCGGGCGTGATCGAGCCGGTGCGGTCCGCGATGCCGAGATCGATCGCACCGTCGAGCGTTGCGAGCTGCAATAGCCGCTTCAGCGTGAGCGGCATCTGCGGCAGGCGGTGCGAGTGCAGCGCGAACAGGATGCGCATCGACGAGAACGGATCGCAGCTGATCGACGCGATATGATCAGTCGAGATGCTCACTTTGACGCCGGCCTCGAGCAGCTCGCCGAGCTGGATGACTCCGAGCTGTGCGGCGCGGCGCGATTCAAGCTGCGGCGCGGTCGAATAGCTCGCGCCGCGCTCCTTCAGGATGGTTCTCTCCTCCGCCGTGGTCAGCAGCGGATGGATGAACTGCACGTCGGAGCCGACCAGTCCCGCGCGCTCCAGCGCCATGATCGGGCTTGCGCCCGAGGTGTGCATGGTGATCGGCAGCCCGAGCGACCGCGCGCCGTCCCAGTCGCGCTTGATGTTCTCGATGGTCAGGATTCCGCGAGACGCCGCCGCCGCCCCGCCGCCGATGGTCACGGCGCCGAGATTGCGCGAGCACATGCCGAGGGTCAGCAGGCCGTTCTTGTCGGGCATCCACTCCCGCTTCACCCGCGCGGCGCCCGCCAGGTCCATCGGCGCATCGTCGGCGAGCCCGACCGGCGTGCCATAGGCGAAGCGCCCGCGAACGCCTAAGTCGCGCATCGCGGAAAGCTCGGCATCCGCATGCTCCGGACTGCGCGTGTTGTGCGCCCAGTTGTGCACCGTGGTGATGCCGGCGGCGAGCGCATCGATGCCCCCGAGGCGAACCGCGCGATAGCTGTCCTCCGGACTCATCAGCGGACCGAGGCGCGCCGTCACCGGGAAGTAGCCAAGCGCCGCAACATCGGCGCGGACGAACAGGCGGAACAGCGACGTCCACATGTGGAAGTGCGTGTCGATAAAGCCCGGCATGCAGATCATGCCGGCGCCATCGATCACCTGGGCCGCCGGCGCGTCGATTTTCTGCGCGACCGCGACGATGGCGCCGTCGCGCACATGCACGTCCCCGCCGAGGAGGTCGGGCACCGCCGGATCCATGGTGAGGACGGTCGCACCGCGGATGATGAGCTCGCCACGCGGCGGCAATGGTGCGGCGGGCGCCGCCGCATTGCGGGGCTGTGCCAGCAGCGGCCTGGGTGTGAGCGCCGCGGCCGCGGCCATGGAAGCGCCGCGCAGCAGCCGGCGCCGGGTCAATCTCGTATGGGCCATGTGCGATTCCTTGCACAGTCGCGGACGCTCCGCCAGACGGGCGGGCGATCGCCTGCCGATCCCTTGCGCCGGCCGCATGACAGAATTGCTTTACGCCTTGGTGGCAGTATCGCCCCCATGAAGATGTCCGAAACGCGCGCGCTGCAGAACGAGCGTGCGCTTGCGCGGTTGATGCGCGCGTTGCCGGAGCATTTCCCCACGCCGGTGCTGACCTACGCGCTCAATCGGCGCTGGACCCCGCCGATGCCGCGGCTTGCGGTCGACGGGTATTGGCGCGCCCATCCCTTGCGCGCCGACTGCCTGACGCGGGCGCTCGCGCGGCGCAGCGGAACGCCGCCGGGGTGGACCTGGCGGCTCAAATCGGGGCGCGAAAAAGATCTGGCCGTCAGCTTCCGTGCGCCCCCCGCGCCTTATCGCGAGCAAGCATTCTCGCGCGGGCCGGGATTTTGCTGTGTCTGCGGCCAGCCGGCGTATCGGCTCGGGTGGCACGAGGATCTGTGGGACCGCGGGCCGAACAAGAACGCGACGTGGCATACCGCCTGCGTCGTCTCGTGGCGGATGTGGAATGCGCCGAGCGATTACGCCAAGCTTTTGCGCCGCCTGCAAAGGCGGCGCTGCGCCGAGACCGGCGCGCGGCTGTGGAAGACCAGCGAAGTCGATCACCGGGTGCCGCTGTTTCGGGTGTGGCGCGAGCATCGCGACATGGACTGGCCGTCGCTGCTCGCCTTCTGGGGCTTGCCCAACCTGCAGGTGATCAACCGCGACGCTCACACGGCGAAATGCGCCGCCGAGGCGTCGACCCGGCGGCGCATTCATCCTGCGCCGCTCGTCCCCGCGGACGCGGGAATCCACTTCTTGACCCCCGAAGTCCCGCTTGCGCGGGAATGAGGGGAGCTACTGCAGGGTTCCTGACTCCCGCTCGTCTTCCTTGATCAGCTGACTGGTCCAGACGGTCCGCATCGGAACCGGCTGCTGCGGCTTGACCTTCCTTTCGGATGAACCGAACTCGACCTTGAGCCACTTCGCGCAGATGCCGCTGCTCGCCTGCATCACGGTGGCGCGGACCTGATCGAGCGGCACGGCTTCAGTGGTGCCGCCTCCGGCAATCTGCTCGAT
>Ga0310810_10010812_pt1 | contig 10650 bp, 9 predicted proteins | sample NCmetagenome_FD_207641 | JGI IMG/M metagenome (GOLD analysis project Ga0310810, IMG submission 207641) | Soil microbial communities from experimental microcosm in Duke University, North Carolina, United States - NC | ecosystem: Engineered > Artificial ecosystem > Soil microcosm > Unclassified ... | reverse complement strand
TGGACCAAAACTGGTTTGAGGCTTTCGGCGGTTAACCGCCGGATTGCACCAAATCAGGCAAAAATGTACTGCTTTGAGACTTCCGGCGGTTAGCCGCAGGATTGAGACTTCGGCGGTTAACCGCAGGAAGTGGACCAAATCAGGCAAAGAGAGGAAAAAAGCTCTTGACGGTTTCAGGCAATTGCCTGTCGCATTGAAGGAAGCCTTGAGGTTGGTGGTGCCGCCGGCCACCGCCGCAGCCGGTGGCAGCGTGGCTGTCGAATCGCTCGCACTCGAGTTGAGCGCTTTGTCAGCCGAAATGTTGTTGCCCCTGGGTAGGCGAGGTGATATTGACGTCTGCCCACAGGCGCGACGAGCTGAATCCGATCAATCCCAAAATCAGGCCTAGACGAAGTGCGGTAGTGCTCTTAATTGCGTAAGCGCGGTTATTCAAGCGCGGACTGTACTCTGCCAAAAATGCGCTTTTCATTTTCGTGACTGAGTCTCCCGCCGCGACGTATTTGGCACAATCGGTCCGAATCCCAAGCCTGCCCTCGTGGAAAACCTCGAGCCTCATCCAGGCGATTGCCTGGGGTTGCTTGGTTGCGACCAGGCAAATTGCCTAGTGGAAAGGAACAAAAAGGGGGCCGATCCAGCGGTATTACCGCAGTAAATCGCTGCTATCTTCAAATGCTAACTTGTGGCTCCGCGGTAAGTGATTCTCCGGGGAGCGGCCCCAGAATACCGCCCGGTTCGCTCGGCCGGTTAGTCGAGAACTGTCCGGGCTAAGGCCCGGTACGACTCGGTAAAAGCCCTGATGAAACAGCATGCGCGGTGTCCGTAAAAATCGCTGTGGCGTGCGAGAGGTGCGAGGCTTGCTCCGTTTACCGCGTACCATAAAAATCAAATCGCACGGTCTTAATCCTCTCCGCCCTGTCCCAGCTGAGATTTTGAGGGTGGGAGTCCTACTTCCCGAGCTGCGTCCAGGTACATTTTCGTCTGCATCTCGTCACAAGTCTTTTTCCAAGCAGCCTGGATTTCATCAAGATCCTCTTCGGTCCCTTCCGCAACTAGTTCGGCACCGGCGGCTTCAAAGTCTTCAAACTTTTTGCTCAATACATTGGTCAGGAGGTTAGTCTTCGGCACTGCATCCGTTAGGTGTGGTTGTCCTTCGACGTGCGACGTGGAAATCGGGTTAATATCCGGCATTCTAACAACCGTTTTTTCGGGCGTTCACGACTTCGGCGTGGCTGTATCGGCTCGCGGCATCCTTGTTGAGATCAATGACAGCGTAGGTTCTTGAAGTCTGGCGATAGTCGACTTCACAGCCAAACCCGCGCACTACCGCATTGGCGTAGGAATCCACAGCATCAGAGGAAAGTTGAACCCGATTTCTTATCCGGCCAGCAAGGTCTTCCATAAACGTGCGAGCGTGATACATGTCGCGTTTCCCAACCACAAAAAGACGGAATTAATTTCGTGTCGGCATCCAGTGCGATGAATGTCCAAACATCACCATAACCGCCGACACGGGCTGCATTCTTTTTCTTCGCGCCTAAGGAAGCCCCAAATTTCGTCGACCTCGATTTGCACCCAAGGTTGCGTACGATCGGCACTTCATTAAGCTCAGCGGCACGCTTCAATCAAAGCCCCAATTACGGAATCGATACCACCCCAATCTGTGATGCGAAAGCTTCTTGTGCAAGCAAAGACCCCCTGAGCCAAAAGCAATAATCGGACAATCGACGACGACCTCAACCGGCCCCGCGCAAACCGCAAACGAAGCCGACTTCAATTTGGACACCCACCCCGTCAGCCTTGAGGCAGCAGCTAAAGCGCTCAACGTGAGCCGCGCTCACCCCGGCACCCGCACCACCTTTTACCTGCCCTTGAGTTGAACGTTGGTTGTCTCCGAGCCGCATATTTGCCAGCTGTGCGCCAACCCTGCCTTGCCGATTGGATTGATTGATTCGACTATTGCAACTCGTTGCATTATTCACATTCAGCCACTCTCGCCTGCTCAATTCCATCTTCCCGCGTCCAACAATGCGCATAACTTCGACGACGAGCCGCCGAAGCTAACGCGGACTCAGACCCTTTGGACTACAGGCAAAAGCTCAAATCGAAAGACAAAAAAGCCATCATAGCGGCGGTGCTACATTATGCATACTTTGCAAGCCAGCCTAACGGTGATTCGCGGCACGCCCAACACCTGCCGATCTTCTCCTCGGTTCAAATTATTAAGCTGTTGGGTCACTCCGTTCTCTTAACAACTCTCTGGAACCTCAACTGATCGGGCTTGCCCCAGAATCACCGGCCAGGATGCGATTGCCGCAAATATTTTACGTTGTGCGTGCCCTGCGCTCACATTTTTAATGCTTTCATTCGGCTTTGACCCGGGCGGCGCCCGCGCGGTGTTGTTACCGTCTCTGGCCGTGTGGCGCAGTGTTGTGTTAGTGGGCAAGTCCCCGAGGGCTACGCGGGCTGGTCCTGGTAGGCAGGATCATCCGGGTCTCCCAGATCGAAAAGCCCAATGTAATCCTTGCCGCTTTCCCGTAGGATCCTTCGGATTTCCGGCGAAGCCCACCGAGCCGGCTTCTGCTTCTTTTGCGGCCGCTTCAGACGGTAGTGGCCTCCCGAATCCGACTCAACTATGCCCTTTTCCACCATGCGTGATAACACTGGCACCGCCCAGTTTGGTTCCCTGTTGTATCGTTTCCTGGACACGGCCCTGCGCGAGATTTGGGCCAGCGACACAAATTGGCCCGGCCATCCTTTCAGGTACAAAGAAACATCTATTTCATCGGAATCCATCATCAGGTGAGTCTTTCGCGTTTTCCAGCACCAGCCGACGATCTTAGCCAAACCTTGTGGCCCATTAACCAGATTCTACACTGCACGAGGCGAATACGCGAGCAAGTCACAAGGACTTTAATTACGGACTCGATTGCAGAACACTACGGATGACTCTGCTGGGCTGCTGCGCCTGTGCCTTGCAGGCGAATCTTCAATGGCCTAAACAACCGGAGTGGCGTTTACGCGGATTACAAATCTCTGGCCCACCAATTGGACTGGATAGGACCGCTCTAGTGTGCGGACACCAACTTATTGTCACCTGTGCCAATCCATTAGTTTCGGATCCAGCGCAGGCAACTCATGCTTTTCCGTCGTCTCGATTCAAGTGGAAAGGTTGTCCGTCGAACCTTGAGCAACCTGCCAAGGCGAGGAAGTAATCTTTCCGGTAATCTCAAAGTGATGTATAGGGTGTTTCTTAAACGACCGGCGGACGCAAGGTTGACGACGCAGAATTTATCGATTGCGCAAGACTGTCGCCGCCATCTGGAAGTCTTCTGAATACAGTTTGACTCGTGCCAGTTTGCGAGAGCAAGACCAACGGCAGGCCACAGCTCTGGCCTGGCACGCCGTGGCCGGGAGCAACACCCCGCGCGACGAATTTGGCCCAGGCCGCAACAACGAGAAGGAGATGGAATCGACTCCGGTCAAAAGTCTCTCGGTATTGCTGTGGCTTGCACGTATCAATGTGCGATCCACCGGATCGTAAGTATAGCTCACGTTCCCATCGGTACCTTTCAAGACCAGTTGATTCGCGTTGGCACGCTCGACCGCGTGTGCAGCCTGGATATCTTGCGAGATGACCGCACTGGCGTTGCGGTCTTTGGCTGTGGGGTTGGGACAAATGGGCGTAGTTGTTGCCAAGCCAGAATGCATAAGCAAGAACGAGTTCACACCGAAGCAGACCACACCTGCGGAGGCGACCGACAGCAGCATACCTGCTAATGTGGATCTCATCAGCGCCATTTTAGTTTTTGTCATTTTAAGTTCCGTCATTGGTGAGTCTATCGAGTATTTGGATTACAACTCCTCACACGAGCCAGGATCGTAATCGCCCAGGCTAGCTCCCCGTTTTAGGCGAATAAACATGCTTCCGGCTCCCTGTCAGCTAAAGTCTTGCGAATGATCTCCAGCAGCGCGGCGCTGTCGATCGGTTTATGGAAGAAAGCGACCGCGCCGGCAGCCAACGCACGGTGCTCGTACTTAATCGGGTCGCCCCCTGTGATAATAATAACGGGGATGCTCTTGGATTCATCCATCCGTCGCAGCCAATCCATGATGAGGAAGCCGTCCCAAGGAACCCCACCACCGTGGCCGACATCCGGCGGGAAGCTGATGTCCAGGAGGATGAGATCCGGTTTTTCGCCCCGGGCCAGGCGGACGGCTTCACCGCCGCTATCGGCAGTGAGCACCTGGTGACCATGGGCACGCAGCTGGTTCGAGAGAGTCTTTAAAACGATAAGACTGTCATCTGCGATCAAAATCTTGCTCGGTTTCATAATTGTTTTCTAATTGATCGACAATACTCAGACCGTTTGGACCCTGGCTTACAACTCCTGCCACGCGAGAGGGTCGTAACCGCCCAGGGTGGTGAGATGAATCAAGCTTTCATCATAATGGAATCTGAAATTGCCGGTCATCGTTGTCGTTTTGGTAATCGAGGCGCCGGTGAAGTCGTCAATTGACTTGCTGGTGCCGCTACCATTGAGGGTAAAGTCGGCCTCGGGGGCGTAAATCGTGCCGAAAAAGGCGCCGTTGCCTTTGAGACTGATTGAGGTGTTGCTGGGTAACCCGTAATAAGCAAAGGCGCCGGCCTGAGCGGTATCGTTGACGACGCCGTTGCCGCTGATGGTCGTCGTGGCACCCGCCATGTAAATCGTCAGGCTGGCACCCGGGCCGATGTGTATTTCCGGGGGAGCGTCTCCCTTTTTGGTGCTGCCGCCACTGCTGCCGATTGAAATGCTGCCGGTTACATAAAGCACGGTGTTGGTCGCCCCGACATACACGCTACCCGAGAGACTGGACACCTGATAATTCCCGCCCGGCAACAGATTATCGTAGTTGAGGCCGTCTGGAGCTGTCCCGCTCATCGGGGGTAGCCATGCGGTTATATTTGGCAGAGTCGCATCGGGAAAGTCGGACATTGTAAAATCGTCTTTGAAATGCCCGGCTTCAAAACCTGTGTTTTTGGCGGTAATCCAGGCCGCATCGCCCACTGAGCCGCTTGAACCAACAGTAGCCGTGACGCCCTGCACGCCCCCAGGAGGCGTGTGCACAGTGCCCTGGATGTTTCCATTGCCGATAACAAGGGAATTTGCATTAGTCGTAAGTGACACTATGTCGCCGTTAGTTCCGGCTGTTGCGGGATTGTACGGTCCAACAGTACTGTCAAAGCTATCCGTACTGACGTTATTTCCATTGGCATTGTAAGTTTGCTCGACGATCATCGGACCTTTGACAGGAAAGGTGAGCCTGCGTTTAGTTGGAACGCGGATCGTGCGCATGAGAGTCGGCGAACCAATCGGTCCGGGCACGTAGCCCCGCGAAATGATTACCGGGTCTGCGCCCGCAAGCCCGTTGGTGATGAAGACCTCGTAGTAACTGGTCCCGAATTTGCACGCGGGTCTATTGGTATCGTTTTTGAACACGCCTCCGCCGGCGCTGATCCAGGGGAAGATCGCGAAATTGGGGGACTGGACCCCGCTATTGAGCAACGCCAGCGCCTCTTCGACGCCTCCCTCGGCGACCGTCAGCGCTTGATTCCAGGATTGGGAGCGCGCCACCGAGCCGCTTTGGGTTTGGATCAGGCAGAAATAACTGCACACCAAGGTGGTCAGGATCGCGCAGGTAATGAGAGTAGCAGCCAAGGCGCTGCCCTGATCGACTCGTAGTTTATTGCGTTGTAATTTCATAAAGGTTTGTTGCGGATAACAATGAGTGCTTGTTGCATGTCCTCCGTGGTGCTCTTGCTCCCGAGGATTGTTCGGGAGCAGGTCCAGGTAACACTGATGCCTTTGCCCTGCGCACAGTTGGTTGTCGGCGCGAACGAGGCGTTGTACAGCGTGAAGGCAAGCTGATCGCATCCTTTCAACAGGATGTTGGTGGTCGTATCGGCGGTGTTCCATTCGGTGAGTTGGCCGGAGGTCGCATCCCAGTTAAAGACCAGGAGGGAGTTGGTCTGCGCATGGTAGCCAAACTTGAGCTGGGTGGGACTGAAGGCAACCAGGTTTCCGGCCTGGCGGATCTCCTGGGTCATGTGGTCGAGCGCATTGCGGCTATCGGTATCCATGCTGACATAGTTGCTCACGGCCGCAAAAGCACGGGTGCTGTTCATAAACACCATCGCGACGACCATTAAAATCAGGGAACCGACCGCGACGGCTACCAACATTTCAATCAGTGTCATGGCCCGGATCGCTTGGCAATAGGCCCTCAGTGGAATTAAAGTTCTTGGGCGGGATCCCGGGCCAACGGATGAAGAATGCTTCGATGTATTGAGTTTCATGCTGGAGCTGGAAGGTAAAGGTCAGTTACTGGAGACATAACGTTGGATGCCATACCGGGCGACGTAGGTTTGCATCGAGCGAGTGCGTTGGACGTTGCCCGATGACCACGCAGCGGTGACGGTAACCAACAGGACATTGGTTCGATAAGAGGGCGGCAGGCTTGCGGGTCCGGGCTGCCAATTGTAGGTCACGGCGTAAGCCGCTCCGTTGGTCTTGCCATTTGTGCAATAATAGTCGGTGAAGTTTGTCGGGTAGCTTGCCGGGTCCTGGAGCAGTTTGTAGGGGGAGAGTCGAATGGCTTCCACTTGCTTGACCAAAATCTGCGTTGCCCGCAGATTCTCACGGGTGACTTGCACGATGGCAAAGCCGGTCGCAGTACTAGCATAGATCGCCGGCAACATGATGGCGGCTAGAAAAGTAGCTACCACCGTTTCGATCAGGGTGAAGGCCGAAGCCCGCCGATACCGAGGTGGACGAGGTGTGTGCTGTGTTATTCTCATGTTCATGGGTTATTTGCTATTGGCATAAAATTTTCAAAATCGATTGGCACACGATTCGCTTGTTGACATTCGGTGAAAGTGTTGCATAACTGCGCAGCCACGGAAATCGGGCCGAGACTTGATTCTGGCTCCGGGCAAGCCGCCGAACACTTACCCGGTGCCTTCCCGACGTTGTTCGGGTTAGGACCTGACACGTCTGTCGGTCTGACAACGGACACTGCTTTAACCCAAAAGTCTTCTCGCCGAAACTCGCTGCTGATCTCATCGGGGCACAGCCGCAACCGAAAGGCTCGGCTAATTCCGGCCTGGCAGTGTTCGCCTGTCAGGCTCGACGCACCGAAGGATTCTTTTTGAGGAAGGCGCCGACACAGAGAACTGTGCCCAGAATGGTCCCTAGCAGCTTCCGAACGATATAGGCGATTGTAACCCGGAGATCTCATTCCAATTGCCATTAGTAAACTTCGAGGCAGAGGCTCCAGTTGAGTTCCGGTAGGTTGAACTCGACCATTGTGAGCTTGAGCAAGCGACTGGTTGAGGCTCATGCTAACCGTGGCGCTCCCTTGACGCGCGATTTCGATCCTGAATCTCATTGTGTCCTTTGGCAGATATGGCTAAGACCCATGTGTATTAGCGGTTGAACGCGCGCGACCTCGAATTCCATTCATTGTGACGCTGCCCGGTAAAGACCCTGGCCCTGCGGTGGATTTGTGTCTGTGAACTCTCCATGGCCGGCGCTGTCAGTTTTTACCGCGCCAAGCGACTCCCAGGTGCCGTTGGCTTGGAGAGCCGCGGTGTGCTGCACCTGGTACGTGGTGTCCGGGGTGCCGATAAACGTTATTTTGATCCCGTTCGCCATCCTCTGGATGCCCGTCATAGCCAATGTCGCCTTGGCAGAAGACAACCCGGGGAGGATCGAGCGGGCGCCGGACGCAGAGCCCTCCTGGGCCGCGGTGCCCGGCTGCATCGTGACCAACAGTGGGCCCCCGCTGGAGCTGACCGAAACCGTGCTTGAAGTCGCGCCTGTCAAGCCGCTTGAGCTGAAGCTAATGGTAATATTAGTCGCAACGTTGAAAGAGAGATTGGTGTAAGCAACGGCGCCGTTTACCGCGTTGAGACTAGTAGTGCCCTGCAGCGTGCCCGAGCCGGCCGCACGTGCAGCAGTAACCAACGTCGTGTTATCAGCGTTGCCATTAGCCAAATTCCGGATGTTTCCAAATTGATCCAACACTTGGATTGTTGGCTGTTGTGCAAATGCAACTCCCACTATCGCAGTAGCTGAGGGCTGGGTTTTGATGGCCAGACTCTTGGCCGTCCCGGCGATTTCGCGCAAGGCGCCGAGATTGGCGTTGGTCGAAAGACCGACGACGGTGGCGGTACCGCTGCGGGTCAGATTGCCAAGGGCCAAGGGTGTGCCGGCCGTGGGCCGGACCCGGACATTTTGCCAGGTCAAGGTGTTGGTCACACTACTGGTGCTGGTGACGGTAAAGGTCAGTTGCGTCGAAGTGACCGAAGTCATCGCCACCGACGTGCCACTTGAGACGGCATTTATATTCTTGGAAGGACTGCCACCGGTAATCTTTACCGTGGGAGCCGTGCCTCCGGTATCGAAGACAAAGCCCGCCGGCACCTTGAGAATGATGGTGCCGGTGCCGACATTAGCGCTGGCCTTTTCGGAGTAGATCGGCCCAGTCACACTGGTGAAGGTGCTGGTGGCGGCACTATCGGCTGGGATGGCGCTGCCGCCGGTGGCCTGGGTGAACTGGGCTGGGCTGACAGTAATGGCCGGACTGCTGCTGGCCGTCTTACTGTTGTCGCTCAGATCGCTGGCTGTCAGGGTGAAGGTGCCATTAGTATTGAAGGCAACAGAGAGATTCGTGGTGCCGCCAGCCAGGGCGGTAGCTGTTGGTAGGGTCGCGGTGGCGTCACTGGAGCTCAGGCCGACAGTATCATTCACCGTAGGCACCAGGTTCCAGTAAGGATCCACAGCATTGACCGTCACTGGGAAGGCGGTGCTGGCGACCTGGGCAGTCGGTGTGCCGGTGACGCCATTGGTTGTGCCGGGAGCGGCGCTCTGACCAGGCACCAGCAACTGCAACCGGCTGAAGGCTGCTGGGCTAACCTGGATATTGGCCGAGGTGAGATTGGACAGGCCGCTGCTGCTGAAGGTGAGATTAATCGTGTTGGCCACGTTATGCGACAGGTTGGCGAAGCTAACCACGCCGTTAACCGCCATGGCGCTCAAGCTACCCTGTAAGGTGCCGCTGCCGGCGTTGCGTGCGGCGGTGACGACGGTGCTGTTGTCGCTGGTGCGCAGGTTGCCATAGGCATCCTGGACGGCGATGACCGGCTGTTGGGCAAAGGCCATACCGGCCGTGGCACTGCTGGAGGGCTGAGCCACAATGACCAGGCTGTTGGCCGAGGCTGGGGTCACCGTTAAGACACCGTTGACGAAACTGAAGGAGTAATTGACTGCACTCAAGCTGCCCATAGCGGCAGTGATGGGATAGGTACCCGCCACGTTGGTGGAGGTGGTGCTAAGGGCTGGGCTGCCGGTGACACCGCTGGTAGCCAGAGTCTCTCCTCCGACAAAGCCCGAGTAGCTGGCCGTCAAGGCGGGATTAGGCTGGCCAGCGGGGCGGGTCTGGTTATTGGCGGTGACGGTGAGCCCAGCCTTGGTGATGTCGGCCGCGGTAGTCGGCTGGCTCAAGCTGTAGTTGCCGGCATCGGTGCCGCTCAGACTCAGGGCCGAGATGTTGACGGTCTTGGCGGTGCCAGCGTTCTTGTCGGCAAAGGCACCGGTAGCGCTGGCGGAGTTGAGGGTGACGCTGTCACCGCTGAGGACCCCTGAGAGGGACGCGCTGGCCGTATTGAACGTGGCAGTGATGGTGGCGTCATAGACTTTGTTGTTTGCCATGATGCCTGAGACCGTCAGGCCCTTGGCGGTGATATTGGCGGTAGTGTTGGTAGTGGTATTGGCGGTGTAGTTGGGAGCATCGGTGCCGCTGATGGAGATGCCACTCACAGCGACGGGCTTGGCGGTGCCGACGTTCTTGTCAGCAAAGCTGGCGTTGGTGTAGCTGGTGGACAAACTGTCACCAGTCACGCGGTTGTCGGAAAGGGTGACGGTAGCGTTGGTGGTGGCGTCGTAAATCTTGTTGACACCTGTAGCGCTGACGCTCAAGGAGCGGGCGTTAATATTGGCCGTGGCGCTGGCAGTTGTATTGGCGCTGTAGTTAAGCGCGTCGATGCCATTGATGCTGATGCCGCTGACATTGATGCTCTTGGCGGTGCCGATGTTCTTATCGGCGAAAGTGGCGCTGGTATAGCTGGTGGAGAGGCTGTCGCCGCTGAGGCGATTATCCGCCAGGGTTACCGTGGCATTGGTCGTGCCGTCATAAACCTTATCAGTGCCGGTGGCGCTGACGCTCAGTGCGCGGGCAGTGATATTGGCGGTGGTACTGGCGGTGGTGTTGGCGGTGTAGTTGGGTGCGTCGGTGCCGCTGAGACTGATGCCGCTGATACTGACCGGCTTGGCCGTGCCGACGTTTTTGTTGGCAAAGCTGGCTGAGCCCCCGCTCAGATTGACCTCGTCGCTGCCCAGCACACCCTGCAGCCAGTTGGTGATGATGGTGGCGCTTGTGGTGGCGTCATAAATCTTGTTACTGACGCTCACCTGGGCCGTAACGGTGGCCGCGGTGATATTGGCCGTGGTGCTGGCGATGGTGTTGGCGGTGTAGTTGGGCGCATCGGTGCCGCTGATGGAGATGCCGGTCACACTGATGCTCTTGGCCGTGCCGATGTTCTTATCGGCG
>Ga0310810_10010811_pt1 | contig 10650 bp, 8 predicted proteins | sample NCmetagenome_FD_207641 | JGI IMG/M metagenome (GOLD analysis project Ga0310810, IMG submission 207641) | Soil microbial communities from experimental microcosm in Duke University, North Carolina, United States - NC | ecosystem: Engineered > Artificial ecosystem > Soil microcosm > Unclassified ... | reverse complement strand
TTTGGATTCAATCGCGCGATTCGCCAATCTTCGTTCGGCTTTTCCTGCCCACGCAAAACGTACAGCGAGCCATTGACGAAGGTGTGACCGCAGATCTCGCCGCCGACGCCAATTGTACGAATCACGTTGCCCTGTTCGTCGAACACGAGCACCCATTTGTTGTACCACTGGCTCATATACAGATTCTGTCCGTCAAAGCTGAGGTATGATCCGGTAAATTCAGGACACGCGAACAGCTTTGTAAATCCAGCCTCAGGTGAGTACCGATAGATATAACGATCATCGTCCGCGCCTTCGCCGATGTTGAAACGCAGTTCGCCGTTTAACACAACGGCAGCCCACGGAATGCCCGGGGCTTCTTGTTGTTTCAAGACGGCGCCACTCTCCGGATCGATCGCATAGATCCGGCATAGATCACGTGAACCCATCCACAACCTCTTATTCCGTCCGTCCCAAGCCAATGCCTGCGGTGTCTTCGCGGGCGAAGCAAGCCGGCGTTTTTCGATAACTTGCGTTTCTTTCATCACTCCTCCTTTTGAACGAAGGTTCATTTGATTTTGAAATCGCGCAACACCCGCGAAGGAGTTAAGAACGTCCGCGATAATCAAAGTTAACGCAGATCATCTTCCCATTAACATCCGGCTTCAGCCGGGTGCAAAGCGGAGTGAAGCAAAAGCCGTTTCAACGGCTCTCGGCGAGAGGTAAACTGTTAAAACAGTTTATCGTCGTTATGCTCACATACACCGGGCTGAAGCCCGGTGTTAATGGGAAACAACCTCGCGCTTGAAACGTGCGGATTCGATCGGTTCGTCGGTCAAAATGCTTGATCGGCAATTCGAAGTTTGCCAAACTCGCCGGCGACAAGGCTTATGAAAATACCAAAGTTGTTAGGCTTTGCATTTGCGCCATTCGCGGTCTTCGCCTGCAGCGTGGCTAGCGCGTCCGCTGCTTCAGGGGTTATTACATTCCAGGAAAGCAGCCAACCGTCATCCCCCAATAGCGAGCAGCTAACTGGTCATTGGCGCAAAACGACGATCGGCTACACCGGCCCGATAGACGAACATCTCGTCCTTCATTCCAATGGGACTGTTGAGAGGTGGACAGTGACTGCATATGAGCGCAGAGAGCCCGTGACAGGCCATTGGACGACTGAGGGAAAGACACTGACGCTATCATTCGGTGGCGATGATCGCTCCAGTCCGTTCACGTTCTATAAGGGGCAACTCGTTTTTCCCAATATCCCGAATCGTCGTGGATTCTGGGACAAGATCGAGTAGGCCTATGCCGCGTTGTTCTTGGGCGACGACAGAACCGGCCATTACCTATCATGACAAGGAATGGGGTGTTGCTGTACATGACGATCGCGTCCTCTTCGAGTTTTTGATCCTCGAAGGCGCGCAGGCGGGATTGAGCTGGAACACCATCTTGAAAAAACGAGAGAACTATCGAAAAGCGTTAGATGGATTTCGCCCGGAAAAGATCGCCCGCTATAGCAAACGAGAAGTGAAACGATTGCTCGGAAACGATGGGATCGTGCGAAACCGATTAAAAATCGCGGCTACGATCGGGAATGCGAAAAGATTTCTCGAAGTGCGAAAAGAATTTGGAAGTTTTGATGCTTATCTATGGAGTTTTGTCGGCGGCCAACCAATCCAGAATCGCTGGCGCGCCATGACTGACGTACCCGCGCGCACTGCAGAATCCGATGCGATGAGCCGCGACCTATTGCGCCGTGGATTCAAATTCGTCGGTTCGACAATCTGTTACGCGTTCATGCAAGCGACAGGCATGGTCAACGACCATCTCGTCACATGTCCGCGACATGCGGAGCTCGGTAACTCACATCAGCGGAAATAATTTTCGGTTGTCGTAACAACGGTCTGTGGCCGCCGCTCATTCTTGAGTGAGTCGCAAAATCTTCGTACGGCGAAGCATGCGACTGAAAGCGACCGAAAGTAACAGTTTCTTCACCTTTCCTAATTCGACTTCGGTTTCCCCTGAAGCTTGGATGATCGAACTCGTATGTTAACAACAAAAGCTTGTTCAGTAATTGCCATCGCAGCGCTTCTAATTTGGATTGACCCAACCTTTGCGAGCGGACGTGGACCTCGCCCTTCTCCCTCTCCCACGGCTACGCCTGGTGGGCCACCAGCGCCCGTCCTGGCCAGTCCCGCAAACGGCGCATCCCTGGTTCAACCCATCACGCTTGATTGGGATCCGGTCTCGGCGTCCGGAGGACCGATTGGCAGTTACACGTGGCAAGTCGGAACAACTTCCGGATTCACAACTGTGATTGCTTCCGGGTTTACGAACATGGAATCCGATCCGTCAATTCCCACGCGCACTGCTGACAAGGTGAGCGGTCTGCCGAATGGCACATATTTCTGGAGAGTGAAGGCGACGCAGCTTGGTCCGAACGGCGGCGTCGATTCGCCCTGGTCAACGGTGCAATCGTTCACGGTCACCGGCCTCGGACCCGCGCCAGCGACGCCCTCGTTTATCACTCCGGCAAACAACGCGCAGTTCCACGTGCGTGAGAGTTTCAATATCCAGTGGTCTTCGGTGGTGAATGCGCAGTCTTATATCCTCGAAGCAGATGACGAACCGACGTTTTCCTATCCACTCACGCTCACGCTTGCGCCGATAAACTTCGGCACCCAATCTGGCGCGATTTGGGGAAATGCGCTCACCGTCTATTATAGAGTACGCGCCGTTTCTGTGGACGGTGTGCGCAGTCTTCCTTCCGCGACTGTCGCAGTGCAGATCACCAATGCTGCGCCGATTCCGGCTGGAGTATCGCCGGTCGCGCCGGCAAGCGGAGCGACTGTGCAGCTCCCATTCTTTGTGGATTGGACGGATACTCCGAACCCGCAGGTGCCGGGCTACGATCTCGAATTCAACACAAGTCCAAATTTCGGGACCGGGACCCAAGCTCTATTGTTGAGTCCAAGCCGCTCCGATTACATGATCACGCGGGATCTGCTCGCGCCGGGGAATTATTTTTGGCGTGTGCGCGCATTGCACGGGGACGTCGCCGGTCTCTGGTCGGCTGGCCGCGCGATTACTGTTACAGCCCCTATCGTGCCGCCGGATGTAAATTTGTTCGCGATTCTCGCCGAACCGGTCAACGCCTACGGTGGCAACACTGCGCACGCGCGTGTGATGTTGGATAACCCGGCACCAGCAGGCGGCGCAGTTGTGTCGCTTTCGACCGACATTCCGCAGGTAAACATGCCGGCCGCCACAGTGACCGTTCCTGCCGGAAGAACCGATGCAACGATTTCCAATATCGCCACCGGCCCAGTGCCGAACAATGGCGGCGGCTCCGTTGGAATCATTGGCGATTTATTTGCGGGCTTCGCCAATGGTCGCGGACAGAATTCGTTCGGGATCCTTCCGATTTTCTACGGCATGAGTTTGAGTGACGAAAGTGTGGTCGGTGGAACGTCAGTCAACGCCACTGTGACATTGCAAAGCGCTGCGCCTACGGGTGGCACCACAGTTCGGTTGGTCAGCAGTGATCCCAACATCGTTAGGCCGCCAGCGACTGTCTTCGTTCCCGCAGGCGCAACCGACGTCGATTTTACAATTCCGACGAGCGCAGTTGCAGTTGGCACGCGCGTGATCATCGAAACCGGTACCGACATCGACGGGTATCGCGCCCCGCAAACATGGTTGACGGTAACTCCTCCCGGAAGTCCTCAACCTCCACCGAGTCTTTCCTCGTTAACGCTCAGCAGTTCCACGGTCCTGGCGGGCAGTACCGTGACGGGAACACTGCGGCTCACTTCGCCAGCTCCGGCCGGCGGAGCAGTCGTTAGGTTGCAAGGCAGCATGGAAGGCCAGGTAATAGTTCCTCAAAGCGTCACGATTCCTGCCGGCAGCATCAGCGCCACGTTTACCACAGCGCCCGCGCCAGAGACCCCGTTTTCGCGCTGGGTATTCATTCAAGGTAGTTACGGAACATCGGGCGGTTTGCAGGCGCGAATTCTCGAGATCGATCCCGCGCCAGGACCAGCGACGCTCCTCGCGATCGGTCCCGCCAGTCAGGACCTAATCGGCGGCCATTCCGGTCGGGCAAGTGTCGCCCTGGTGATTCCAGCTCCGGCCGGTGGCGGAAACGTAAGCCTAACGACCGACAATCCGTCGGTCATCCAGGTGCCTGCAAATGTAACGATCCCGGAAGGAAATAGCGCGATCAGCTTCACCATTGGAACGAGCACCGTGACTGGTTTGCCTACAGGAGGAAACGTCTTCGCAACAGCGGGCGGCGTGACCAAGTCCATTTTCGTCAACGTAAGTGCGGACCCGAATGCTCCGCCGCTCCTCCAATCAATGACGATTAGTCCGACAAGCGTCCGCGGTGGCACTAACGCAACTGGAACTGTGTTCCTAAGCGCCCCGGCTCCTGCGGGTGGAATTTCGGTCACGTTAGCGACAGGTAACCGCGCGGTGGCCACCGTTCCTGGCATCGTCAACGTCCCCGGCGGACAAACCTCAGCCAGCTTCACAGTGACGACGTTCGCCGTAGGAAACAACACATCAGTAACCATCACTGCGTTCTTCGACACGACGACCTCAGCCAACCTGACGGTTACCGCCGGTGCTCCGCCTTCCCCAACGCCACCGCCCTCACCCACGCCACCAGCCTCGCCTACACCGCCGGCGTCCCCAACTCCGCCAGCCTCGCCCACACCCTCGCCTGGTCTTCCGGCGCCGTCGCTCATCAGTCCAGCCGCAGATGCCCGCTTTGTGCCTGGAACAAATATCACTTTTGATTGGAGCGATGTCGCAGGAGCGACGAGTTACACGATCCAGATCGACGATCAAGAGACCTTCCCTTCGCCGATTGTGAATCAAACGACAACTGCATCTCAATTCAGCACCAGCACATTGCCAGCCGTCCGGATGTGGTGGCGCGTACGTGCAAATAATGGCGGTAGTTCAGGACCCTGGTCTGCGAGCCGCCGATTCGAAGTAAAGAACTGACACTGTGCGGCTGCGGTTGCGCGAAGCGAAAGACCCAGCATTCCGAATTCCTTTTGGAGCAGAACGGACGGCCCGGCGATCCGTCCCTACCATTGGACATTTACGCAAAATCTGTGTTCATCTGCTGAACGCCCCGGTCTAATTTTCAGCTTCTATAGAAGCTTGGAGTGACAAGATCCAACATTCGCACGGTGAAAGATGTCGAAGGAATCTTGACGATTTGAGGATTTGTCATGCGTTCCTGGTTGAGAGCTTCCCGACATGGCTGGCAATCTAGTTGGATCTAGAAATACCGGTGTTAAAGGCCATATTTCTGAACTTATGGTTAACCCTGCTACTGCGCGGTCGAGCACATTGCATCTGACAGGTGCTCTGATTGCCTGTGCGATCGTGATTGGGATCCTGTGCAGTGGCAGAATGCTAGCGATCCAGTTGGAGCGAAAAACAGTACATTTGATCGCTCCAAAGGATTTCTTTATCAAAAATCAGGGACTTGCTTTCCAGCGCGCTGCGGCGCACAGGCCCGACATCTTGCTGCTTTATGGCAGCTCAGAATTGTTAGACCCGATCCCAAACAGAGCATCTGATTTCTTCGCCAGCGCACCGACCGGTTTTCAGGTGTGCCCTGTCGGCAAAGCGGGCGCAACGTCATTAACCATTTTGCAGAAGCTAGCGGCGCTCGGCGCGGATTTGCACGGCCGCAAGGTGGCAATCTCATTGTCAGCAAGCTCGTTTCTAAGACCCGCTGTCAGGCCGGATTACTACGCGGGAAATTTCTCGCTAATGGCAGCCAGCAACATTCTTTTCGGCAATGCCATTAGTTCTGATCTCAAGACTGCGATTGCAAAGCGAATGCTGCAATTCCCGGACACACTGTCAGAGGATAGTCTGGTTGAGCTTGCGGCCAGATGTTTTGCTTCAGGTCGACCATCGGATCGCATGATTCTCATGGCAATTTGGCCGCTGGGAAAACTGAAGAATGCCATGCTCGATTTGCAAGATCACTTCGAGGCGCTCGTTTACATCCTCGCCAGAGGGAGGCAGGCCCCGGATTGGCTGCGGCCGGAACATTCTCATACGCTGCATGTACGCAAAGCGAAGACTCCAAAACACAAATCACTCGACGCAATCAGTCCAGCCAGGGACGCGGCGTTCCGGTTGCGAATCGCTCGCGCAGGCGAATGGAATGATCTCGAGCTTTTGTTTCGCACTCTCGCGGAGCTTAAAGCTGACCCACTGATTCTCAGTATGCCGATAGATGCTTATGCTGCGACCGGCGTTTCTCGATCAGCGCGCGAAGTCTATTACGAACGGATGAGAGAACTCGCCGGGCGATATCACGTCCCCGTGGTTGAGTTTGAACAACATGATGCAGATCCTGGATTTCTAATTGCTCGTCGCGAGCACCCCACGCCAAGAGGCTGGATGGTTTACGATCGCGCGCTCAACGATTTCTTTCGTGTAAACAAATGACAACCGTCAGGGATAAAGTCGACATCAGCGCCGTAGAGGACCACGGCGGCATCCTGACAGTCCGAGGCGGCGGCAAGCGACGTGATTGGAACGGCATTCATTACAAGCAAGGCATGTCGCGCAAGAACGTGGGCACCGCGAATCTATCAGCTAATATTGCCACCATTCCGGCAGGAGGCGTTGCTTATGCGCACATTCATGTCGGCTTCGAAGTAATTCTCTACATCATCGAAGGAAAAGTGCGTCACGAATTCGGTGAAGGGCTTAAACAGGTGATCGAAAATGAGGCCGGCGACTTCATCTACATCAAGCCAGGCGTGCCGCATGAAGTGTTCAATATGAGCGACACCGAACCTGTGGTCGCCTTCGTAGCCCGCTCATCTGCTGACGAGTGGGACAAGATCGTTCCTTACGAGCGAATACAGAATTAGGTTCGTTCTCTCTGGCATTCTTCAAAACGTCCCCAAATTCGATGTTGAGCGTTGGATGCTTGCCACGCCGGAGCCTCAGCAAAGGCGGGTTGAGCGTTCGGTGTTTGCTTTTACGATAGCTCCATGCCGAAGCATCTTGTGATCAGTACCAGCGGCAATCCGGATAGCAACAGCCGCCGAATGGGTCAAAAAGCGTTTGCGCACCTGCAAAAGCAGAAAATCGACTGCGATTGGATCGACATTCGCGAGATGGAGTTGCCGCTTTGTGATGCGGACCAATGCTACGTTAAGCCAGGCTCGAAGAAACTCAGCGCCACCATCGAAGCCGCGCATGGCGTGATCATCGCCGCGCCTGTCTATAATTACGACGTTGCCGCGGCAACCAAAAACATGATCGAGCTCACGGGCAGCGCCTGGGAAGACAAGATCGTCGGCTTTCTATGCGCCGCGGGCGGCATGGGCAGTTATATGTCGGTGATGGCTTACGCAAACAGTCTGATGCTGGATTTTCGTTGCGTGATCATTCCCCGATTTGTGTTTGCGACCAGCGATGCTTTCGATGGCGACAACATCAGCGACAAGAAAGTTGCACGCCGTATCGAAACTTTGGCCGATGAATTGGTCAGGTTCACCAAAGCGCTGCGCACTTAATTGCAGCGCTGCACAGTATCATCGTAGCTCCAAGATATCCGCAGGTTCGACCAACCCGCACCGACGATAAAGCGATTTGCTTTCGGCAGTCGCCCAAAGAATGACCGCGTCCACATCCTTCGCGCGACACCACGACAGCGCTTTGTTCAATAACTTCTTGCCCAGTCCATGGCCGCGCAGTTCAGGGACAACATAAAAGTTAGTCAGGTAGGCGTGAGCTTCGGGTTCGTTAACTGGGTTCGGCATTTTCTCAAACACCTGGACGCAAACGTGACCGAGTAACTGTCTGCCATCGTCGATGACCCAGCAGCGCCATGCGCCCGACTTGGCGCCAAAATGTTTCTTCATCCATGACGTGCATCTCCGCACAAAGCGCGATTTCGTTTCGATAGGCGACCCGACTTCAATGCGAAATCGATATCGCATTTCGACCAGCGCACGCCAATCAGCTGAGGTTGCCATACGAATTCGGTAGCGAATCATTCAATAGATCGTACGCGATCGCGGGCATGGCCGCTACTCGCTACATCCAGCGAACCACTCAAATGAGCTGAGTGCGGCGCAGGCTACGGCGTTCGCGGCGCGGACGCTGTTTTCTTGTCGGTGCATCATGGGTTTGTCAGGATCACAAGATGAAGCATTTTCTCATGGCGTTTCTCTTCTCAATGACATTGACCGCACAGGATATGCAGGAGTTGACCGAACAACTGGGCAAGACGGTTTTGTACGGCGACATTTCTCTTTCGCCCGACGGCAGACGTATCGCATGGGTACAATCCACTGCGGCGACAACATCGAAAGGAACGTATATCCGCGAACTTTCGGAGAATGCGACCGCTAAACTCGTTAGTCTTCCGAACCCAGCTGATAGGATTGATTTTGATCCTGCGTGGTCTCCGGATTCCAAGACGATCGCGTTCTTCTCCAATGCCGGCACAAAAGACCAGCGCCAACTCTGGACGGTGAACGCCGATGGTACCGGAGCAAAGGAAATTACCAATCTAAATGGATACGCCGCGCGACCGCGTTGGTCGCACGACGGCAAACAGATTGCCTTCCTGTACATCGAAGGCGCGGGCGGCGGCGGTCCTTTGGTGGCCGCGCCTGCGACGACAGGTGTAATCGATACCGCCATTCACAATCAGCGCGTTGCTGTTCTCGACGTCGGGAGCGGCCAACTGCGGCAGGTCTCGCCGCCGGATCTCCACATTTACGATTACGATTGGTCGCCAGACGACAAAATGTTTGTCGCAACGGCAGCTCCCGGCCCGGGTGACAACAATTGGTGGATCGCGGAAATTTACGCGATCGACATCGCGAAAAGCAACGCGACATCAATCTACAAACCATGGTTTCAGATCGCCATCCCGCGCTGGTCGCCAGATGGTAAATCGATCGCGTTCATCCAGGGTTTAATGAGTGATGAAGGATTTCATGGTGGCGACCTCTTCACCATGAGTGCCAACGGCCGCGACGTTACAAATCGCACATCGAGCCGGAAAACCTCGATAAATTCATTTTTCTGGCAGAAGCCCGATCAAATTCTGCTAGTCGAGTACGTCGGGGGCGGCAGCGCTATTTCTGAGTTGAATCTCAACAACAATTCGACGCAAACGTTATGGCAAGGTTCCGAGGGAATTCACTCATTTGGAAATTTTCCAAACTTCGATTTTGCAAAGGATGGCAATGTCGCGGCTGCAGTGCTCGGTACCTACAATTCGCCACCGGAAGTCTTTGCCGGCCCAATCGGCAAATGGCGACAGTTGACAAACAACAATGCCGGCTTGCGAGCGAGTTGGGGCAAAGCGGAAAGCATCGAGTGGACTAACGAAGGGTCTGACATTCAAGGTTGGTTAGTGCCGCCGGCGAAAATTGAGCCGGGCAAAAAATATCCCCTGGTTGTGCTTATCCATGGCGGACCATCCAGCGTGACGACATCAGACTGGCCGGCAACGTTTGGAATGTCGCGCGCCATCATCGCTGCGCTTTCCACACGCGGCTATTATGTGTTGCTTCCTAATCCGCGCGGCAGTTACGGGCAGGGTGAAGAATTCACTCGTGCCAATATGAAGGATTTCGGCGGTGGCGATTTGCGAGACGATCTTGCCGGAATCGACGCTGCGATTAAAAAATATCCAATCGATTCGAACCGACTCGGCGTCACGGGCTGGAGTTACGGTGGATTCATGACCATGTGGACTGTGACGCAAACAGATCGTTTCCGCGCCGCGGTCGCAGGCGCCGGCATTGCGAATTGGCAAAGTTATTATGGCCAGAATTTGATTGGGCGATGGATGGTTCCTTTCTTCGGCGCATCCGTTTACGACGATCCAGAGGTTTACGAGAAAAGTTCACCGATCCGGTTCATCAAAAATGTGAAGACGCCTACCCTCGTCATCGCGGGGGAGCGCGATGCGGAATGCCCCGCGGCGCAGTCGTACGAATTCTGGCACGCGCTAAAAACATTGGGTGTACCAACAAAGCTAATCGTGTATTCCAGCGAAGGGCACATGTTCCTCGAGCCGAAGCACCAGGTCGATCGGCTTGAGCAAACGGTGGGCTGGTTCGACAAACATTTGAAGCAATAAACCCGAGAGGGGTGCTATCAGAATTCGGTTATCTTCGGCGCGGGCGCTTCTGCTAACCGCTTACGAGCTAACGTACTGATCACCACGACCAAAAGCATGCCGATATTTTTGGCGATTTTCACAATGTAGAATTTTGTAGATCCGTTGATAAGCTGACCATTATTGATTCGTGCGATCGAATCCCTCGCTTGACTGATGAAAACTGAGTTCCGTCTGATTACAGCGGCTGTTGTCGCGACAATCTTAGTTTTAACAATGATCGCACAAGCTGGTTCGCGCTCCCATCCGCTCGATGAAGACGCTGCCGTGAGTCTGCTCGCTCGCACCCTCAAGCACGACCAAGTTTATGCGAAACGAATCTCACTGGGTTGCATCACGTACGATACGGAAGAAACCACCGATGGTTATTTTCAGTTCGCTCTTCGCGAAAAGCACGACGCCAAATGCGGCGGAGATCCTGAAGTCAGTCCGGTCGTCGCCCGCTACCGTGTTTATCGGCGTTCTGGCAAAGTCGAGAA
>Ga0310810_10010810_pt1 | contig 10651 bp, 10 predicted proteins | sample NCmetagenome_FD_207641 | JGI IMG/M metagenome (GOLD analysis project Ga0310810, IMG submission 207641) | Soil microbial communities from experimental microcosm in Duke University, North Carolina, United States - NC | ecosystem: Engineered > Artificial ecosystem > Soil microcosm > Unclassified ... | reverse complement strand
AAAGGGTCCCGACGCCGGATTCGCGGGGCGGAGTTTCAAGGATGAGTGTGCGTGGGCTCCGCGTCACAGGGACGCCGTCCAAACGACGGTCATACGCTCCGGAGGGTCACCCACGCACTCTAACGACACTGCGCTCTTTCTTCCCCCGCGTCGAGCGATTGTTTCCGAGGCCGGTTGCGATGGTTAGCGTTAGCCTGTCTCGATGCTGAAGCTTTTCGGTCAGGCCAGGTCGCGGGCAAGCCGCAGCTTGGACGATGACGGAGTCGCTCGCGATCAATCTGTATCTCGCCGAGACATAGGCCGGCCGGGGCGAAAAATCATGGGCTCATCTATCAATGGAGCCTGAGGGCGGCCAATCAGATCGAACCTCGCATCATGAGCATCGCCAAGGGCCTGTCGAAAACGTCTCCTGATCCGCAAGCCGTGGCGATTGGGCTCGATCAGCTCTCAGCTGCCCTTCGCATCTTGGAGGACAGGCTGCTTGCGCCATATCTCCTGGGCGCGAACTTCACCGTCGCCGATCTTAGCCTCCGGCATCAGAAAAGCATCGTTGTCATTGCCCGGCTTGACCGGGCAATCCAGTAACCGCTACGGAGCAGTATGGGAAGAGCGGTGGTTTTGCGGGCATGACAGGATCGAAAATGACGTTGCTCACGACATTGAAGGACATTGCCGACCGGCTGCTGGGCGAGGATCAGCGCGCGAAGCGACTGCGGGACGAGGAGCTCCAGCTCGCAGCGGCGGCGCTTCTTGTGCATGCCTCACTCGTGGACGGTCACGCGGATCCCGAGGAACGCCGGAAGATCAAGAGCATGCTGCAAACCCGCTTCAATCTCGGCGACGATCAGTTTGCCCGCATCCTGGAGGAGGCGGAGGCGTGGGAACGGGACTCCGTCGACCTCTACAGCTTCACCAGCGTGCTATGCCGCGAGCTCGATCAGGAGGGCAGGCAACGCATCGTGGAGATGCTCTGGGAAATCGTGCTGGCTGACGGCGTGGTGCATGAATACGAGGCCGATCTCGTGTCGCGCGGCGCGGATCTGCTCGGCGTCTCTCCGCGAGATCGCGTGAGATTGCGTAAGCTGGTCGAGGCTAGGCGCCCTAGTTAGTTAGCCCCACCAACAACATGAGGCGGCGCGATCGAGCGTGATCGGCGACATCAGCGACGTCGACCAGGTGCTTCAGGCGCTGAAGCGGACGCTCGACCGCATCTATGGGGAACGCGGGCTCGATCTCATCGTGGAGGCGAGCACCGGGCTCAAATTCTAGGGCGAGAGGCAGGACTTCGAGGAGATGGTCGGGAACCTGCTCGACAATGCCTGCAAATGGGCGAAGTCGCGAGTGACGGCAGATGCCAAGCAGGCTGACGGCGCCGCCCGCTTCACCGTCCTCGTTGATGACGACGGGCCTGGTCTGAGCGAGGTCGAGCTGGCTAAGGGCGTGAAGCGCGGGCAGGGCTCGACGAAAGCAAGCCAGGCTCGGGTCTCGGGCTCTCGATCGTGGCCGACCTCGATCATCTATATAAAGGCCACTTCGAGCTCGAGCCCTCGCCAGAGGGCGGATTGCGCGCCAAACTCGAGCTGCCGGCCGCCTGACCCTGAAACCAAACGCCTACTTTGCTCGTTCTTCCCCGGGCAGAGGAGGAGGAGACCATGAAGAGATTACTTTTGGTCGCCGCGGTCGCGGCGATTGCCTTGACGGGATTGTCGGCCAACAAGTGCTCTGGTTCGAGCGACCAGTCGGCACAACAGCCGGCTGACCAGCCCTCGCCGCCGCCGGCACAGCAGCCTGCCCAGCCGGTGGAGCCGGCACAGCCGCCGAAGCAATAGGGCTAAAGGCCGGGACAAGGTCGCGCGCTGGCTTCGGCCCGCGCGAGCGGTCGGATTCTGCCATTTTAGAGGCTGTTAACCTAATTCGGCCCGAATTGTTTTCGTAAAGAGTGACTGGGACTGCTACACTCGGTCCTGGTCTCTTGCCGGGGGCCTGCGCGTTGGTGCCGCGCGGTCGAAGGGGGAAGCGATGAGACTAGCGCCCATCGTTGTGATCGCAATGCTGCCGGCCATCGTGGCCGCTTGCGGACCGGGCAATAAGCAAGGCACGGGCACGATCGTCGGTGCCGTCACCGGCGGTGCCGCAGGTGCCGCCATCGCCGGCGGTAATGGAAGCCGGGCTGTTGCGGGTGCTGCCATTGGCGCCGTGGTCGGCGGCATCGTCGGCAACGAGGTCGGTCGGCAACTCGACGAGCGCGACCGCCAGATGGCTGCCGCGGCCGAGTACCAGGCCCTGGAATATGGCCAGCCGGGAGCTGCCTCGCGTTGGGATAATCCCGCATCGCAGCATCGCGGCCAGATCGTGCCGGGCAAGCCCTATCAGCAGGGGAGCCTCTTCTGCCGGTCCTACACCCACACAATCTATATTGGCGGGCAGCCACAGACGGCGCGCGGCACAGCCTGCCGCCAGCCCGACGGCACCTGGAAGGCAGTCGGCTAGCGGCAGAAGCCGGGGTCCCAATACTTTCGAGTTGCCCAGAATTAATCCTGGCGAGCCTCCCAGATCTTGCCCCGGCTTGCGCGTTTCGCCTATGGCTAGGCTCGCCATTAACTAGTGGAGGCCGGCGCGTCCCGTGCTGCTCTGGATCGTTCTTGCTTGCCTTACAGCGATCGTGCTCCTCGTCCTGTTGCGGCCGCTCGCGCGCGCCGACGCCAAAGGTCCAGCACCCGAGGCCTTTGACGCCGCGGTCTATCGCGATCAACTCGGCGAGATCGAAAGCGATCGCGCCCGCGGGCTGATCGGCGAGAATGAAGCCGAGGCGGCACGCATCGAGATCGCGCGCAGGCTGCTTCGCGCCGATAGCAATGAGCAGGCGTCAGACCGCACGGCCAAGCCCAGCACCACCAAGTTGGCCGCAACGGTAGTCGTGGCGCTGGCGCTCCCGGTTCTCGCGCTAGGCCTTTATCTCGCTTATGGCTCGCCGCGACTCCCTGATCAGCCGCTCGCTGCACGCCTCGAGGACCCGACGAGCGACCGAAACCTCGAAGCCCTCGTTGCCCGCGTCGAGGCTCGTCTCCGCGAGCACCCCGAAGAAGGCGAAGGCTGGGACGTGATCGCTCCCGTCTATCTTGGATGGCGCCGCTATAGCGATGCCGCCGAGGCCTACGAGCAGGCGACCAGGCTTCTCGGTGAATCGGCCAAGCGTTTGTCCGGCCAAGGTCAGGCGCTGGTGCTTGCCAATAATGGGGTGGTGACCGAGGAGGCCCGGCGCGCCCTCGAGCGCGCTGTCGAGCTCGATCCAAGCCTCGCCGAGCCTCACATTCTCCTCACCATTGCCAAGGAGCAGGATGGCCAATTCGCAGCCGCGATCGCGGATTGGCGGGCGCTTCTCGCGAGAGAGACCGGCGATCAGCCCTGGCGCGACATGGTCGAGAAGAGGATTGCCGAGGACGAGGCGCATCTTTCCGGCAAGCCTGTCGCACAAGCTCCGCAGGCTGCGCCCGCAGAGGCGAGCCAGCAGGCTCAGGGTGGTCCGAGTGCCGAAGAGATCGCCGCAGCGCAGAATATGAGTCCTGGCGACCGCCAGGCCATGATCCAGCGCATGGTGGAGAGACTTGCTGCGCGGCTCGATCAGCAGAGCGACGATCTACCAGGTTGGCTCAAGCTGGTCAGAGCCTATAGCGTGCTCGACCGCAAGGACGATGCGCAGAAGGCGCTCGCCCGGGCCAAGAGCCAATTCAGCGGCAACACGGAGGCGATCGAGCAGCTCGATGCGCTCGCAGCCGAGCTTGGGTTGAAATCATGACGCGGAAGCAGCGGAGAGGCGTTCTGATCGGCACCTGCCTCGTGGTGCTCGGGGTGGCGGTCGGCCTCGTGCTGTACGCCATGCGGGATTCGATTGTCTTCTTCTATACGCCAAGCGAGGTTACCTCGATGCAGATCGCCCCAGGCCAGCGCTTCAGGCTTGGCGGTCTTGTCGAAACGGGCAGCGTGGTGCGGGACGAGGGGACGACCATCCGCTTCGCGGTCACCGACAAATCGAAAACGCTGCCGGTGACCTATACCGGTGTGCTTCCCGATCTCTTCCGCGAGGGCCAAGGCGTCGTGGCCGAAGGAACGCTAACCGCGGACGGCGTTTTCCATGCCGACAACGTGCTCGCCAAGCACGACGAGAACTATATGCCACCCGAAGTGGCAAAGAAGCTGAAGGAACAGGGCGTGTGGCGCGGCGACGCAAAGGCGAGCGCCGCAGAGCCGCAAGCCAAGGTAAATTAGAAGAGCGCGAGAGCCGTCGGGAGATGATAGCCGAAACCGGTCATTACGCGCTGATCCTGGCGCTAGGCGTCGCCGTCGTGCAGATGGTCCTGCCGTTGATCGGCGCGCGCATTCGCGATCAGCAATTGATGGCGGTCGCCGGTCCCGCGGCGCAGCTGCAGTTCCTTCTCATCGCCATCGCCTTCATCGCGCTGATGACTGCGCATGTCACCTCGGACTTCTCGGTCGAGAATGTCTGGCGCAACTCGGCCGCGGCAAAGCCGCTGCTCTACAAAATCTCGGGCGTATGGGGGAACCACGAAGGCTCGATGGTGCTGTGGGTGCTGATCCTCGCGCTGTTTGGCGCGGCGGTCGCGACCTTCGGCACCAATCTGCCGTATCAGCTCAAGGCCAATGTCCTTGCTGTGCAGGCATCGATCGCCGCGGCCTTCCTGCTCTTCATCGTCACCACGTCCAATCCCTTCGTCCGTCTCGACCCGGCGCCGTTCGACGGCCAGGGCTTGAACCCGGTGTTGCAGGACCCGGCGCTCGCCTTCCATCCGCCGTTCCTCTACACGGGCTATGTCGGCTTCTCGATGGCATTCTCCTTCGCCATCGCTGCGCTGATCGACGGCCGCATTGATGCTGCCTGGGCGCGCTGGGTGAGGCCGTGGACCCTTGCCGCCTGGATGTGCCTTACGCTCGGCGTCGCCATGGGATCGTGGTGGGCATATTACGAGCTCGGTTGGGGCGGGTTCTGGTTCTGGGACCCGGTCGAGAACGCCTCCTTCATGCCCTGGCTTGCAGGCACGGCGCTGTTGCACTCGGCGGTCGTGATGGAGAAGCGCGACGCGCTCAAAGTCTGGACCATTCTGCTCGCCATCATCACCTTCTCTCTAAGCCTGATGGGGACCTTCCTCGTCCGCTCGGGCGTGCTGACCAGCGTGCATGCCTTCGCCATCGATCCCGCCCGCGGCATTTTCATTCTCGCCATCATGGGCGTATTCATCGGCGGCGCGCTTGCGCTGTTCGCCTGGCGCGCGCCGCTGCTTGCGCAAGGCGGGCTGTTCGCCCCGATCAGTCGCGAGGGAAGCCTCGTCCTCAACAATCTCCTGCTCACAACTGCATGTGCCGCAGTGTTCGTCGGCACGCTCTATCCTCTCTCGCTCGAGGCGCTGACCGGCGACAAGATTTCGGTCGGGGCGCCCTTCTTCAATCTCACCTTCGCGCCCCTCATTGTGCCGCTTCTTGTCGCGGTGCCGTTCGGGCCATTCCTCGCCTGGAAGCGGGGAGATTTGCTCGCCGCGGCACAGCGGCTCATGGCAGCCGCATGCCTGGCGCTTGCCGCCATCGTCTTAGTGCTGGCCTTCCACCAGCGCGGCCCATGGCTTGCGCCGCTCGGCATGGGGCTTGGCGTGTGGCTCATTGCCGGTGCGGCGACGGAGCTTGTTTATCGCGTGAAGCTATTCGAGGCCTCGCGATCGGAGGCCTGGCGCAGGCTTCGGAATCTGCCGCGCTCTGCCTATGGAACAGCGCTTGCTCATGCAGGCCTCGGCATTGTGGTTATCGGCATCGTCGCCACCACCGCGTGGCGCTCCGAAGCGATCCTTGCAATGAGGCCTGGCCAGACGGCAGAGATTGCAGGGTATACGCTCACCTTCAAAGGCGTCGCGCCCCGTCAGGGCCCGAATTACCGCGAGCGCGTGGCGCTGCTCGAGGTCACGCGCAACGGCGAGGAAGTGACCGAACTCACCCCGTCCAAGCGCGAGTTCACCCTCGAGCGCAGCGGCACCACCGAAGCCGGCATTCACCCGAGCTGGCGTGGCGACCTCTATGCCGTGCTTGGTGACCAGTTCAAGGATGGCGCCTATAGCATCCGCCTTTATTTCAATCCGCTCGTCCGCCTCATCTGGCTTGGAGCGCTGGTGATGTTCATCGGCGGCGCGGTCTCGCTGTCTGACCGGCGCTTGCGCGTCGGTGCACCCAGACGCGCACAAACAAAGGCCGCCCCCGTGCCGGCGGCCGAGTAACCATGCGCATTCGCCTCTCGCCCCTCATTTTGTTTCTGGCGATAGCGCTGCCTGCGGCCTGGCCCGCGCATGCCGTGGAGCCCGACGAAGTGCTGCAAGATCCAGCGCTCGAGGCTCGCGCGCGCACGATTTCCGAAGGGCTGCGCTGTCTCGTCTGCCAGAATCAGTCGATCGACGACTCTGAGGCACCCCTTGCAAAGGATTTGCGGCTCCTAGTGCGCGAGAGGTTGAAAGCGGGCGACAGCAACGAGCAGATCGTCGACTTCATCGTCGCGCGTTATGGCGAGTTCGTGCTGCTCAAGCCGCGCTTCGAGACTCACACGCTGCTGTTGTGGCTGGCAACGCCGGCGGTATTTTTCGCTGCACTCCTGATCATCGCGCTTGCCTATCGGCGGCGGAAGGCAGAGGCCGCCAATCCACCGCCTCTGAGCGTTGCCGAAAGGCGCAAGCTGAAAAGGCTCCTCGGCGACAGCTAGGTCGAAAGTGTGCGGCAAAAAACCGTTGCTCGGAGCCGGTTTCCACACCCAACCTTACTGAAATTTAATGCCGCCGAAACCGCAGCGTAATTGGTGAAGACCTATATCTTGGACACAGAAGCCGCGCTCTTTCGTTGATGCAAGGCTCCATCCAACGGGATTTCTTTTCAGGAGAGAGGTTCCCCCCATGAAACTTGACCAGAGCTCTGCTACGAACGAGAGCCCGCGGTGGCGGAAGCTTGTCCGCAAGCCCGCTCTCCTCGTAGCCGCGGCCCTTTTCGCAACGAGCGCATTCGGGCTTACGCTCGGCAACAGCGTGCCGTTCGCCGCCGCCGAGACCCCGACCACCCAGCCGCAGAGCATTGAGACTCCATATGGCCGCGTGCCTTTGACCTTCGCCGATATCGTGCAGAAGGTGACGCCGGCCGTGGTCAGCATCAATGTCAAAGGCGACGTCAAGGTCGCCGACAACGAGCAGATTCCAGGCCTCCCCGATCTGCCGGAGGACAACCCGCTCTACGACTTCTTTAAGCAGTTCCGCAAAGGCATGCCGCAGCAGCCAAAGTCGCAGCCGAGCCTCGCTCAGGGCTCCGGTTTCTTCATCTCGCCTGACGGCTACATCGTGACCAACAACCACGTGGTCGAGGATGCCGAGGACATCACGGTGACGATGGAGGATGGCGCGAAATATCCCGCCACCCTCGTCGGCACCGACCCGCGCACCGACGTGGCGCTGATCAAGGTCAAGGTAGAGGGCAAGACGTTTCCCTATGTCGAGTTCTCGCAGAAGGATCCCCGCGTCGGTGACTGGGTGCTCGCCATCGGCAATCCGTTCGGCCTCGGCGGCACGGTGACGGCCGGCATCATCTCGGCCCATAACCGCGACATCGGGTCCGGTCCCTACGACTACCTCCAAATCGACGCGGCGGTGAACCGCGGCAATTCCGGCGGTCCCTCGTTCGATCTCGACGGCAAGGTGGTTGGCGTCAACACCGCCATCTTCTCTCCCTCCGGCGGCAGTGTGGGCATCGCCTTCGCCGTGCCCGCGGCGCTGGTTCAGGAAGTCGTGGGCCAGCTCAAGACCACCGGCACGGTTGACCGCGGCTGGCTTGGCGTCGTGATCCAGAATGTGAGCGACGACATCGCAGAGTCGATCGGCCTGCCCGAAGCCAAGGGCGCCATGGTCACCAAGGTTACCGAGGACGGCCCCGCCGCCAAGAAGGACCTCAAGCCTGGCGACGTCATCGTCGAGGTGAACGGCGAGAAGATCGACGACTCGCGCGACCTCGCGCGCAAGATCGCCGAGCTGCACCCGAACACCGACGTGAAGCTTTCCATCGTCCGTTATGGCGAGAAGCGCACGGTCGACATGAAGCTCGGCACCTTCCCGACAAGCAAGAAGCTTGCAGCTCTCGAGGAGGATAAACCCGACACCTCAGGCCAGGAGATGAAAGACCTCGGCCTGTCTCTTGCACCGGCGGCGAAGTTCCCGGGCGCCGGCGATGAGGGCGTGGTGATCACCGAGGTCGACCCGCAGAGCGACGCAGCCGACAAGGGGCTCAAGCCCGGCGACGTCATCCTCCAGGTTGCCGGCGTCACGGTCTCGCAGCCCGCCGATGTTGCCGCTGGCGTCAAGAAGGCCATGGACGGCGCGAAGACGGACAAGGACAACGTCAAGGTGCTCATGCAGGTTAAGTCCGGCGATCAGACGCGCTTCGTGGCGCTTTCCCTGAAGAAGGCTTAAACCGCCTTCTGAACGCCGGAGGGCGGCGCGGTCTCCCCCCCGCCGCGCCGCCCGCCTCTCATCCAGGGCTGTCGCGAGTTCTCACCTGTCGCGTATAGGCCAATCGCCGGAGATTTCCCAAACATGCGCGTGCTGGTCATCGAGGACGATCAGGAGACGGCGACGTTCCTCAAGCGGGCGCTGAGGGAATCTGGTCACGTCGCGGAGCATGCCAGCGACGGCCAGACCGGCCTCGATCTCGCCAGAGGCAATGCCTATGATGTGCTCATCGTCGACCGCATGCTGCCGAAATGCGATGGACTTGCGGTCATCCAGTCGCTCCGCACCGAGGATGTCAGAACTCCGGCCTTGATTCTGAGTGCGCTTGGCGAGGTCGATGATCGCGTCAAAGGTCTGCGCGCCGGTGGTGACGATTATCTCACCAAACCCTACGCCTTTAGCGAGCTGCTCGCCCGCATCGAGGCTTTGGCGCGGCGCACCTCCCCGGAGGAGGGCAGCACGCGTCTTGCCGTGGGTGACCTCGTGCTCGACCGCCTATCGCACAAGGTGACGCGCGCGGGCGAAGCGATTATGTTGCAGCCGCGCGAGTTCCGCCTGCTCGAATATTTGATGAAACACGCGGGCCAGGTGGTGACGCGCACCATGTTGCTTGAAAACGTATGGGACTATCATTTCGACCCGCAGACGAATGTCATCGACGTCCACATTTCCCGCCTCCGGTCCAAGATCGACAAGAATTTCGGCAACCCGCTTCTGCACACGGTCCGAGGCGCGGGCTATACCATCCGTGACAGCGCTCACTAAGCTCTTCCGGACCACCACCTTTCGCCTTTCGCTGACTTATCTCGCGCTGTTCAGTGCCGCCGCGATCGTGGCGATCTCCTACATCTATTGGAACACCACGGTCCTACTGTCGCGGCAGCTCAACCAGACGATTGACGCCGAGCTGAAAGGTCTTGCCGAGCAGTACCGGGCAGGGGGGCTCGATCAGCTGGTACGCACTGTGGCCGAGCGCAGCGGAACGCCCGGCAACAGCCTCTATCTCGTGGCCGATAGCGAAGGCCGGAGGCTTGCCGGCAATCTCAGCGCCGTGTCGCCTGAGCTGTGGGACAGCCTAGGGCCTGTCGAATTCGTCTACCAGCGCCCGGCTACCGGCGGGGTCGAGAAGAGGCTCGCCTTCGCCAATGTGTTTCGCCTGCCGAGCGGCTATCGCCTGATCGTCGGCCGCGACATCGAAGACCGACGCGAGCTCGCGCGCATGGTGCGCTCAGCGATGCTGTGGGGGCTTGGCGTGATGGCCTTGTTCGGCATTGGCGGCGGCTATTGGGTGAGCCGCAAGCTGCTGGCCAGAATCGATGCACTCGCCGCCACCACCCGCACCATCATGGATGGCGACCTCACGGGGCGGTTGCCGGTCACAGGCTCTGGCGATGAGCTCGACCGGCTCTCGGAGAGCCTCAATCTGATGCTTGCACGAATCGAGCAGCTCATGGCGGGCTTGCGCGAGGTCTCAGACAACATCGCCCATGACCTCAAGACGCCGCTCAACCGCCTGCGCAACCGCGTCGAGCAGGCTCTGCGCGGGCCCTATGGCGAAGCAGCCTATCGCGAGGCCCTGGAGCGAACCATCGAGGAGGCCGACGGGCTGATCAAGACCTTCAATGCGCTGCTGTCTATTGCTCGCCTCGAGGCGGGGGCGGGAGGCGAGAACCGGGAGAAGCTCGACGTATCGGCGCTCTTGCGTGACGTGGCCGAGCTGTACGAGCCTGTCGCTGAGGAGCGTGGCATCGAGCTCAGGGCGGAGACAGACGCTCCCATTTTCGTCCGCGCCGACCGCCAATTGCTAGGCCAGGCAATCGCCAATCTTATCGACAACGCCCTCAAATACGGAGCGCCTGAGCGGTCGAGCGGTAACGGCTCAAGACCCGAGGTCGAGGTGAGCACGCGCACCAAGGGACCCACCGCCGAGATCGTGGTGACGGATCGAGGCCCTGGCGTACCCGTTCCCGACCGCGAACGGGTCCTCGACCGCTTCGTCAGGCTCGAAGCGAGCCGCTCTGAGCCCGGCAGCGGGTTGGGTTTGAGCCTTGTCGCCGCCGTGGCGAGGCTGCATGGTGGGATCCTCAGGCTCGAAGATAACGAGCCCGGCTTGCGTG
>Ga0310810_10010809_pt1 | contig 10651 bp, 8 predicted proteins | sample NCmetagenome_FD_207641 | JGI IMG/M metagenome (GOLD analysis project Ga0310810, IMG submission 207641) | Soil microbial communities from experimental microcosm in Duke University, North Carolina, United States - NC | ecosystem: Engineered > Artificial ecosystem > Soil microcosm > Unclassified ... | reverse complement strand
CGCGCCGGTGATCGTCGATCTTTCCGCCGACCATCGCTTCGACGCGGCATGGCATTACGGCCTGCCCGAACTCGAGCGCGGAGCGGCGCCGTCCGATTCCAAACGCATCAGCAACCCGGGCTGCTATGCGACCGCGATGCAGCTGGCAATCGCGCCCATGCGCGACGTCCTCGCCGGACCGGTGCAGTGCTTCGGCGTCTCCGGGTATTCGGGCGCGGGCACCATGCCGTCCGAGCGCAACGATTGCGGGAAGCTGCGCGACAACCTGATGCCGTATTCGCTCGCGGGACACGTCCACGAGCGTGAGGTCGCGCATCGCATTGGTCATCCCATCGAATTCATGCCGCACGTCGCGCCGCATTTCCGCGGCCTGTCGGTGACGGTGAACCTGCACCTCGCGCGTCCGTTCGAGCCGGATGATGTGATCGAGCGCTATCGCAACTGCTACGAGGGTGAGGCCCTGGTGGCCGTCAGCGAATCGGCGCCGTGGGTGACGTCCGTGGCCGGCCGCCACCACGCCGCGGTCGGTGGATTCACGCTCAGCGGGGATCGCCGTCGGCTGGTCGTCGTCGCGGTGCTCGACAACCTGCTCAAAGGCGCCGCCACGCAGGCGATGCAGAACCTCAACCGTGCATTCGGTTTCGACGAATTCGCCGGCATCCCAACCTAGGACCAGGCCCATGTCCGACCTTCTCTGGCAGAAACCGGGCATCGCCGTCGATGCCGGGCTGCAGTCCTTCCTCGCCGGCGACGACGTGGTACTGGATCGCGAGTTCTTCCTGCACGACATCACCGCCAGCCGCGTGCATGCAGAGGGCCTGCAGCGCATCGGCATCCTCTCGACCCAGGAGCTGGCGGCGTTGCAGTGTGAGCTCGACGCCCTGGCCGCCGACTTCCGCAGCGGCGCCTTCATCCTGGATGCCCGTCATGAGGACGGCCATTCGGCGATCGAAGCGCGCCTGGTCGAACGCCTCGGCGATACCGGCCGCCGGATCCACACCGGCCGCAGCCGCAACGACCAGGTCCTGGTCGCCACGCGGCTGTGGTTGAAGGAGAAACTGGCGCAGCTCGGAGTCGTGTGCCGCGAAATCGCGCAGCAGGCATTGGCACGTGCGGAAGCCGATGCCGCGGTGCCGATGCCGGGTTACACCCATTTGCAGCGCGCGGTGGTGTCGTCGGCCGGCATGTGGTGGACGTGCTGGGCGGAAGCCTTCATCGACAACGCCGAACGCGCCGCTGCCACGCGTGGATGGATCGATGCGAATCCGCTCGGCACCGCGGCCGGGTACGGCGTGAACCTGCCGCTGGATCGGGACTTCACCACTGCCGCGCTCGGGTTCTCGCGCATGCAGGTGTCGCCGATCTATGCGCAGCTCTCGCGTGGGAAATTCGAGATCGCGGCGCTGGACGCGCTCGCCAGCGCGATGCTGGACCTGCGCCGGCTGGCGTGGGACCTGAGTCTGTTCACGACGGCGGAATTCGATTTCGTCGCGCTGCCCGCGCGCTATGCCACCGGCAGTTCGCTCATGCCCAACAAACGCAATCCGGACGTGATCGAGCTGATGCGCGGCACGTATGCGAGCGTGGCCGCCGCGCGCTGCGAGATCGAACAGGTGCTGTCGCTGCCATCGGGCTACCACCGCGACCTGCAGGTGAGCAAGGGCGCGTTGTTCCATGGGTTCGGCAAGGGCCTGGCGGCGCTGGCATTGGTGCCGGAGCTGATCCGCGAACTGACGTGGAAGCCGGAGCGCATGCGCGCGGCGCTGGATCGTTCCATGTACGCCACCGACCTCGCCCTCGACCTGGCGCGGCAGGGCGTGCCATTCCGCGATGCCTACCGGCAGGCGTCGGAACCTGCGCGTTGGGGGGAGGGTGATCCCCAGGCCAGCCTGGACGCGCGGATTTCGCCCGGGGCCAGCGGCGATCCGCGACTGGAATGCCTGCGCATCCGCCTGGCCGCGCTGGCATAGCGATCCGCAAAAACAAGAAAGGGCCCTTTCGGGCCCTTTCCTGCGTGACGCCTTGACTCAGTACTGGCGGGCGCAGACCGCGCGGGCGTGGACGACCACGCTGCCGCCCGATGCGTTCTTGCCGGTGACGGTCCACGAGGTCCCGCTGTCGCTCGGATAGGACTCCGAAACGACCATGCCCGGGGTGCTGGGCGAGACCACGTCGCCACCACCGGTCACCGCATAGCCGGTCGGGCAGGAGGCTGTGGCCGTGAACGTGTTGCCGTTGTCGACCTGCACGTTGACGCCGTTGGCGATCGAGGTGCTCAGCGGAGTGGGCGTCGTCGAACCTGCGCCCGGCGCCGCGAAGTAGCCGACCGCGTCGGCCACCACGTTGGTGCCGCTGAAGGCATAGATCGAGAAGTCCGCGTAGTCGCCGACGGTCAGCTTGACCACGGTCTCGTTGGCGACGTCGGTGCCGACGACGTTGTTGATGGTCGACGACAGCGGCTGGGTGACGCCGTACGGGAACAGGGTCAGGTAACCCTGCGCATCCGGGTGCACCGAGACGACGTTCATCACGACCGCCGCCGGGTTGGCCGGGATGCCGCAGTCGGTGGCGGAACCACCCTGGTCGGTGAAGTTGCTGCCCGGGCGCGACGCGTGGAAGTCACGGACCGTGTTGGCCGCGATCTTGCCGCCGGCTAAACGGGTGTCGATGATGCGGCACGGGGTGATCACCGTGTACACCAGGTCGGTCGACGGGCTGGCCAGCGCGGCCAGGCTGGCGGCGGTGCTGTTCTGGGCCAGCTTGGTGATGACGGCATCGTCGGTCGTGTGCTGGCCGAGCAGGGTGGCGATCATCCCCTCATAGGTGGTCATCGAGGCGGCGCGGCGGAAGTTGGAAGCGTCGGCCGTGGCGAAGGTGGCGCCCATCGAGCGGGCCCAGACCACCGGATCCACGCCGCGGACCTGCTTCACGTACGCGCTCCACTTGTGCACCACCGTGGTGATCAGCGCCTTGCGCTCCGGCCACGACATCGGCGCGCCGATGCCCTGGGAAGCCACGTTCTTGCTTGGAATGTTGCTGGAGGCGACCGCGTAGGCGCCACTGACCAGACCGGCCGCGATCGCGCAGGCGATCAGGCTCTTCGTGATGTTCATGTTGTCCCCTGTAGGAAGTGTGCGCCCCGTACCAGCGCGAGGGGACTCTAATGCGATCTTCGTCACGCGCGCAACACAAATTTGAACGGGAAGTCGTGTAGGTAGCTGACTGACGGCCGGAGACGGCCGCGGACCGTCGGGGGGCAATATGTGACGGAAAGCGCCACCGAAACCGGCCACATTTCCGGTCACGAAGTGCGGCACGACGCAAACGGTTGTGCGGTGCAACATGCACTTGCGCAAATGTCCGCGGATCAGCGGGCCGCGGGCACAAAAAAACCGGCACGGGGCCGGTTGTTCTGGTGGTCGGGGAGACAGGATTTGAACCTGCGACTTCTACGTCCCGAACGTAGCGCTCTACCAGGCTGAGCTACACCCCGACAGGTGAGCCGACCATTTTAGGGACCCGGACGGGTTTCGGGCAAGCCCTGTCATGCGCGAAGTCGTTGCCGGGCGGCGGACTTGGCGCAGCCGCTACACTGTGCGGCCCTTTGCCGCACGGAAACGCACGCTTGATCAAGCCGCGCACCCCGCCCGGGACCATGGAGCTGTTGCCGCGCGAGCAGATTGCGTTCCAGCGGATGCTCGACGGCATCCGCGAAACCTTCGAGAGCTTCGGTTTCCTGCCGGTGGAAACGCCGGTGATGGAGCTGTCGGACGTGCTGCTCACCAAGTCGGGCGGCGAGACGGAGCGGCAGGTGTATTTCGTGCAGTCCACCGGCGCGCTCGGCAAGGCCGAAGGCGCGACGGACCGCGGCATTCCCGAACTGGCGTTGCGCTTCGACCTGACCGTGCCGCTGGCGCGCTATGTCGCCGAACACGAGCATGCGCTGGCGTTTCCCTTCCGCCGCTACCAGATGCAGCGCGTCTATCGCGGCGAGCGCGCGCAACGCGGCCGCTTCCGCGAGTTCTACCAGTGCGACATCGACGTCATCGGCAAGGACGCGCTGTCGATCCGCTTCGACGCCGAGATCCCGGCGGTCATCAGCGCGGTATTCGAGCGCCTCGCGATCGGTGCGTTCACGATCCAGCTCAACCACCGCAAGCTGCTGCGCGGGTTCTTCGAAGGCCTCGGCATCGGCGATGGCGTCCAGCAGTCGGCCGTGCTGCGGGAACTCGACAAGCTCGACAAGCGCGGTGAAGCGGCGGTGCGCGCGACGCTCGCGGGCGACGGATTCGCGCTGTCCGACGAGGTCGTCGGGCGGCTGATGGAGTTCTCCAAGGTGCGCTCGCGCGGCCATGCGGATTCGCTGGCACAGCTGGATGCATTGGGGGCCGGCACGCCACTGTTCGAGGAAGGGCGCAGCGAGCTGCGCGAAGTGCTGCACCAGCTTCAGGCGATGGGCGTGCCGGAAACACGCTATGCGTTGAACCTGTCGATCGCGCGCGGCCTCGACTACTACACCGGCATCGTCTACGAGACCACGCTGGACACCTATCCGCAGGTCGGGTCGATCTGCTCGGGCGGCCGCTACGACGACCTCGCCAGCCACTACACGAAATCGCGGCTGCCCGGCGTCGGCATCTCGATCGGGCTGACGCGGCTGTTCTTCCAGCTGCGCGACGCCGGCATCGTGCCTGCGGTGGAAAGTTCGGTGAATGTGCTGGTCGCGCTCCTGGACGACTCTGGCCTGGATGACGCGCTGGCGCTGTCGCAGCGGCTGCGTGGCGCCGGCCTCAACGTCGAGACCCAGCTGGAACCGCGCAAGCTCGCGCGGCAGCTGCAGTACGCCGATCGCGCCGGCATCCGCCATGTCGTGATCCGCGGCGAGGACGAAGCCGCGCGCGGCGTGGTCGCAGTCCGCGACCTGCGCCGCGGCGAGCAGTTCGAGGTCGCCGAGGACGGATTGGTGCGGGCCTTGCAGGAGACGCAGCGATGAGCGGTCCAATTCGCCTCGACGGCAATTCGCTCACCCGGGAACAACTGGTGGCGGTCGCGCAGGGCGCGTCGGTCGAACTCGATGCGGCGGCCCTACGGTCGGTCGCGCGCGCCGCCGAATTCCTCGCCGACCAGGTGCGTCGCGAGGAGCCGATCTACGGCGTTTCCACCGGCTTCGGCAGCAACGCCGACAAGCTGCTGGGCGGCCATCCGATGCGCGATGTCGAGGTCGATGCAGCGGCGCCCGGCCGCAGTCTCTACGTCGAGCTGCAGCACAACCTGATCGTCACCCACGCGGTGTGCGTCGGCGAGCCGTTCGCGGCCGATGTCGTGCGCGCGATGCTGTGCATCCGCATCAACACCCTGCTGCGGGGCCACTCGGGCATCCGCGTGCAGACGCTGCAGGCGCTGGCGGCGATGCTCAATGCCGGGATCGTGCCGGTGGTGCCGCAGCTGGGGTCGGTCGGCGCGTCCGGCGACCTTGCGCCACTGTCGCACCTGGCGATCGTCCTGATCGGCGGTGGCGAGGCGTTCTTTGCCGGCGAGCGCATGCCCGGCGCGCAGGCGCTCGAGCGCGCGGGCCTGCAGCCGGTGTCGCTGTCGTACAAGGAAGGCCTCGCGCTCAACAACGGCACCGCGCAGATGCTGGCGACCGGCGTGCTCGCGCTGCATCGCCTCGATGCGCTGCTCGACACCGCCGACCTCGCCGCCGCGATGACGGTCGACGCGTTCGCGGGCCGGCTCGGCGCCTTCGCCGCCGAGGTGCACGCATTGCGGCCGCATCCGGGCCAGGTGAAGGTGGCCGCCAACCTGCGTTCGATGCTGGACGGCTCCACGCTCGCCGACATCGCGTACCACGTGGTGCCGAAATTCCGGCAATGGCAGCCATCGAGCTGGACGCACGCGCCCGTCGCCGAGCAACCCCATTTCGACATCGGCTGGGATTGGGTGTCGACCGCGCAACGCACCGGGCGCGATCGCTTCTACCAGCGTTTCCGGCCGTTCCGCGGCGGCAAGAAACACCAGCCGCAGGACAGCTATTCGCTGCGTTGCGTGCCGCAGGTCCACGGCGCGGTGCGCGACGCGGTCGAACAAGCCAAGCGCGTGCTCGACATCGAACTCAACTCGGTCACCGACAATCCACTGGTGTTCCCGGACGCGACGGCCGAGCACGTCGAGCAGCAGGTGATTTCGGCCGGCCACTTCCACGGCATGCCGCTGGCGCTGGCGATGAGTTACGTCAAGGCGGCGATTCCGGTGCTCGCGTCGATTTCCGAGCGCCGCCTCAACAAGCTGGTCGATCCTGCGACCAACGATGGCCTGCCGCCATTCCTGATCGGCAACGAGGACGGGACCGAATCGGGCCACATGATCGTGCAGTACACGGCGGCCGCGATCGTCAACGACCTCGCCAGCCGCGCGATGCCGGCGTCGGTGTATTCGATCCCGACCAGCGCCAACGCCGAGGACCACGTGTCGATGGGCGCCAACGAAGCCCGCCACGTGCTGGCGATGGTCGAAGACCTCGGCAAGGTGCTGGCGCTGGAGCTGTACACCGCGGCGCAGGCGCTGGACCTGCGGCGGAACATGATCGATGCGGCGCGCGGCCTGGCGGCGGGCAGTGATGCCGCCGGTTTGGCGGCCAAGGTGCATGGCATGCCCGCCGATGCCGCCGGATCGGGCGCCTTCCTGCAGGAAGTCGACGGCCTGCGCCAGGAACTGGCGGCGATGGCGTCGCCGCAGCCGGGGCGCGCGGTCGCGGCGGCACACGCGGCGATCCGTGCGGCGATTCCGTTCCTCGACCGCGATCGCGCACTGGGCGGCGAAGTGGCGACGGCGTTGCAGCTCGTCGCGGACGGCAGCGTGCTGGCCGCGGCCAGGCACGCGTTGTCCCGATAAGCCGCCGCGGCAAGACCCGACCGGCCGTTGCTCAGCCGGTCGCGTCGATCTCCGCGAACGACGCCACACGCCGATGGCCGTGCGCCGCCTCGCCGGTGCGCGGCGACGTGTAATCCTCGCGCCGGTCGAGCAACCCCGTCTGCATGCCGGCGTCGCGCGCGGCGTCGAGTTCCTCGACGACGTCCGACAGGAACAGGATCTCGCCGGGTGGCTGCTCCAGCGCCTGCGCGATCCGGCGGTAACTGTCGGCTTCGCGCTTGTGGCCGACTTCGGTATCGAAGAAGGCATCGAACAGCGACGCCAGGTCGCCGGCCTCGCTGTGTCCGAAGAGCAGCTTCTGCGCGCCGACCGATCCGGACGAGAACACGGCCAGCCGGGTTCCGGCGTCGTGCCATGCGCGCAATGCCGCGGCGGCGTCTGCGTAGACATGGCCACGGAAGTCGCCGCGCTCGTAGCCTTCGCGCCACATCATCCCCTGCAACGCCTTGAGCGCGGTGTGCTTGCGATCCTGGTCGATCCAGCCCTGCAGCGTCTCGACAATGACGTCATCGCTGCAGATGCCGCCGCTTTCGGTCGCGACCTGGTCCAGCCAGCGGCGCACGTCGGGCTCGTCGCCATGCTCGCGCACGAATGCAGGCAGCGCGCGCCGCGCGTAAGGAAACAGCACGTCCTTGACGAAGGAGATGCTGCTGGTCGTGCCTTCGATGTCGGTGAGGATCGTCGAGGCCATGTCAGCCCGCTTGCCCCGGCTCGTAGCGCGGGAATTTCCGGGCGATGTCGGTGCCGGTGAAATGGCCGACCCAGCCATCGGGCTCGGTGAAAAAGCGGATCGCGACGAAGTAGGGTTCCGGCCCCATGTCGAACCAGTGCGGGGTCGAATCCGGCACCGCGATCAGGTCGCCCTGTTCGCAGCGGACTTCGAACACGCGTCCATCGACGTGCAGCGTGAACAGCCCCGAGCCCGCGACGAAGAAGCGGACTTCGTCCTCCTTGTGGAAGTGTTCGTCCAGGAACTTGCCGCGCATCTGCGCGCGATCCGGATGGTCCGGCGCGATGCTGACCACGTCGACCGAACGGAAACCGCGATCGGCGACCAGGCGGTCGATGTCGGCGCGGTAGGCGGCCATGACCGCGTCCGGGGAAGCACCGGGAGCGATGGCCTGTGTCGCCTGCCACTGCTCGAACTTGACGCCGATCGTCGCGAGTTCAGTCGCGATGCGCGCTGGCTCCGCGGTCGTCAGCAGCGGCTGGTCCGGATGGGTTTCGTCGAAGATGCGCAGGCGGCTCACTTGAGTTTCCTGAGTTCCAGTTCGCAGTTGAGCAGGAATTCGAATGCGTCAAGGTGCCGCCGCGCCTCGGTCATGTCGTGACCCCAGGTGTACAGGCCGTGGCCGTCGATGAGGTAGCCCCACATGCACTGCCTGTCGAGCAGCGCATCGACCTGCGCGGCCAGCGTGTGCATGTCCTGCGTGTTGGGCAGGACGGGCAGGTCGACGTGGGTGTCGTGGGTCTCGTTGCCGTGGAAGGCCTTGAGCAGTTCGTAGCCTTCGAGCCGGACATAGCCAGGTCCGAGGTAGAGGCGCGAGGCGACCGTCTGCGCCAGCGAATGCGTGTGGAGGACGCAACCGATCTCGCCGAAGCGCCGGTACAGCTGCGTGTGCAGCAGCGTTTCGGCGGATGGCCGCAGTTCGCTGCCAACCGCCTTGCCGTCGAAGTCGACGACCATGACGTCGTCCTCGCGCAAGCGACCCTTGTCGCGGCCGGAGACGGTGATGGCCGCGTGCCGATCGTCGAGCCGGCAGGAGAAATTGCTGCTGGTCGCCGGCGTCAGGCCGGCGGACGCCAGCTCGCGCACGTTTTCGACCAGCACACCGGCGAGCTGATGGAGACGCTGGCGGTCGTAGCGGGGGGCGTCGGTCATGCGGCAAGTCTAGCGAAACGGCTGTTCGCAGGCCGTCGACCCCAGAAACAAAACCCGGCCGAAGCCGGGTTCTGCGTGGAGCGGGGACGCTTACGGTCCCGGGTCCGGTCCTTCGTGCACCAGCGGATCCGGCGACAGCGGCGGCGCGATCCCATGCAGCAGGTGCTCGTTGCCCGGCGCCATGTGGCTGCGGCCGCGGGCGTACAGGAAGTACACGACGAGGCCGACGATCGCCCAGGCGCAGAAGAACTTGATCGTCGGGTTCCAGCCGAGGCTGAAGAACAGCAGCACGCAGCCGGCCAGCGCAAGCGGTCCGACGACCCACACCATCGGGGTGCGGAACGGGCGCGCGCGGTCGGGCTCGGTGCGGCGCAGGACCATCACGCCGATGCCCACGGTGAAGAACGCAAACAGGGTGCCGGCGTTGGAGATGTCGGCCAGGATGTCGACCGGGAACATCGCCGCGAAGAGCGACACCGCGATGCCGGTGATCCACGTCACCACGTGCGGGGTGTGGAACTTCGGATGCACCTTCGACAGGCCTTCGGGCAGCAGGCCGTCGCGCGCCATCGTGAAGAGGATGCGGGTCTGGCCGAAGATCATCATCAGCACCACCGACGGCAGGGCGATGATCGCCGCCCAGCCCACCGCGTCGCCAACGAGCGGATGGTTGATGGAACGCAGGACAAAGGCGAGCGGCTCCTTCGACTGCGACAGCGCGCCACCGGGCTGCGCGCCCGCGGCGCCGACGGCGGCATAGGACACCAGCAGGTAGAAGATCGTGCAGATGCCCAGCGAACCGATGAGGCCAATCGGGATGTTGCGGTTCGGATTCTTGGTTTCCTCGGCCGCCGTGGAGACGGCATCGAAGCCGACGTAGGCAAAGAAGATCGACGCCGCCGCGCCAAGCACGCCGACACCGGACAATGGCGTACCCCAGCCGTTCGGCAGCATCGGGGCGAAGTTCGCCTGGTCGACCGCAGGGAAGGCAAGGATGATGAAAGCCGTCAGCGCGATGATCTTCACCACCACCAGCGCAGCCGTCACCTTCGCGGACTTGGAGGTGCCGAGCACGAGCAGCACCGTGATCAGCAGCGAGAGCAGGAAGGCGATCAGGTTGAAGCCACCCTTGTGGGTGACGCCATCCACCATGTGCACCACGGAGCCATCCTTCAGCTGCTCGACCCAGAACGGTCCGGCGGCGAGGAAATCAGGCAGCGCCAGGCCGTGTTGCGCGAGGAAACCGGCTGCATAGCCCGACCAACCCACGGCGACCGCGCCCGCAGCGACGGCGTATTCGAGGATCAGCGCCCAGCCGACCATCCAGGCGATCATCTCGCCCAGCACGGCATACGAGTACGTATAGGCCGATCCCGACACCGGCACCATCGCCGCGATTTCGGAATACATCAGCGCCGTCAGCGCGCAGACGACACCGGCGATCACGAACGAATACATCATGCCCGGGCCGGCCTTGTTGGCCGCGACCGCGGTGAGCACGAAGATGCCTGTGCCGATCACGGCGCCGATGCCGAGCATGGTCAGCTCGAAGGCGCCCAGCTGGCGGGTGAGGGACCGTTTCCCCGCGGTCTCGAGGATCAGGTCGAGTGACTTCTTGCGCGTAAACAGCATTACATTCTCCCCAGGGGACGGGCGGTCGCCGAGCGATCCGCAGGTCGCATTCCGCCGCCGACCTTACCGTTCGCGCCGGAACCACACAAGCGCCGCGGCGCCCGTGCGCCATGGTTTTCGCCACTTGCAGGAGCCGTCCGCAGCCCATGGGTTTCGAGGTCGAAGATGAACGCGTCGCGCTGGCGGAAGACTTCGCGGCATACCGCT
>Ga0310810_10010807_pt1 | contig 10651 bp, 9 predicted proteins | sample NCmetagenome_FD_207641 | JGI IMG/M metagenome (GOLD analysis project Ga0310810, IMG submission 207641) | Soil microbial communities from experimental microcosm in Duke University, North Carolina, United States - NC | ecosystem: Engineered > Artificial ecosystem > Soil microcosm > Unclassified ... | reverse complement strand
TTTTCCGACGATCACGCCATCGTGGCGGGCTTTGCGCGCTACAAGGAAGAGGCCGTAATGATCGTCGGCCACCACAAGGGCGCCGGCGATACGAAGCAGAAGATCTTCCGCAACTTCGGCTACGCGCGGCCCGAGGGCTACCGGAAGGCGCTGCGCGCCATGAAGTTGGCGGAGAAGTTCGGCCGGGCGGTGATCGCGTTCATCGACACGCCCGCGGCATACCCGGGCGTCGAATCCGAAGAACGGGGCATCGCGGAAGCGATCGCCTTCAACCTCCGCGAGATGGCTGCGCTCGACGTGCCGATCGTCGTCATCGTGCACGGCGAAGGGGGCAGCGGCGGCGCGCTCGGCATTGCGATAGGCGACCGCATCCTCATGCACGAGTTCGCGATTTACAGCGTGATTCCTCCTGAGGGATGCGCCGCGATCCTGTGGCGCGACGCGGGCCGCAAGGTCGAAGCGGCGGAAGCCCTGCGCCTGACCGCACCGGACCTTCTGAAATTCGGCGTGGTCGACGAGATTGTGCGCGAACCAATCGGCGGTGCGCACACGAATCCCGAGCTGGCGACGTCGCTCCTCGACGAGGCGCTCGAGCGCGCGTTGCGCGAGCTCTGGCAGATGGACTCGGCGACGCGGCTCGAAGCGCGCTATCAGAAGTTCCGACGCATGGGCAACATCGGCATCAATGAAAGCTGACCGGATCTGGGAGAGCGTGCGGTGTGACGACGCGCCGGTGGAGGCGTTGGCTCGCGAGCTCGGCGTGTCGCGCGTAACCGCCAGGCTTCTGTGCATCCGCGGCCTTGGCGATCTGGATGACGCACGGCGCTTCCTTTCGCCGCGGCTCGAAGATCTGCACGATCCATTTGGCCTGGCAGATATGCCCGCCGCAGTGGAGCGCATCCTCGCAGCCATTGCGTCGAAGGATCGCATAGCCATTCACGGTGACTACGATGTCGATGGTGTCACATCCACCGTCATCCTTCGCCGCGCGCTCGAACTGCTCGGCGCGGACGTGGTGCACTTCATCCCGGAGCGTTTGCGCGACGGTTACGGCCTGCAGCCGGCGACAATCGATCGCCTGCAGCAGGATGGGGCGCGCCTCGTCATCTCGGTCGACTGCGGCATACGCGCAGCCGAGGCGGCGGCACGTGCGGGCGAGCTGGGCGTCGACCTGATCATCACGGACCACCACGAGCCCGATGCCGAGCTGCCGCATGCGCTGGCGGTGATCAACCCGAAGCGCCGCGACTGTCGTTATCCCGACAAGAACCTCGCAGGCGTCGGTGTCGCGCTGAAGCTGGTGCAGGCGCTGTGCGCGCGCACGGGCCGTGCGAGCTGGCTGCCCGCATTCATCAAGGTCGCGGCCATCGGGACACTTGCCGACGTCGTGCCGCTTACCGGCGAGAACCGCGTCATCGCGAAACTGGGCCTCGGTATGCTGTCGAAAGGTCCGCACAAGATCGGCCTGCGCGCGCTGCTCGAGGTGTGCGGTCTGACGGGTCGCGAGATCGACAGCTATCACATCGGCTTCGTCGTCGCCCCGCGCGTCAACGCGGCCGGCCGCATGAGCACGCCCGACATTGCGGCGCGTCTGCTCCTCGCGTCCGACGAGACCATGGGCGAGGAGGCGCGTGCGCTGGCCGAGCAGCTGAACTCCGAAAACCTGCGGCGGCAGCAGGAGGAGGCGGACATCGTCAGCCAGGCGAGGAAGATCGTCGAGACGGATCTCGAAGTCGGCTCGCGCACGGTCCTCGTCGTCGCGGGTGACGGGTGGCACCGGGGCGTGATCGGCATTGTCGCCTCGAAGCTGGTGGATGCGTTCCACCGGCCGGCGATCGTCATTTCCACCGACGGCGACGTCGCGCATGGTTCCTGCCGCAGCATCCCGTCTTTCAACATGCTCGCGGCGCTCGAATCGTGCGCCGAGCTAATGACTAAGTTCGGGGGGCACAAGCAGGCGGCGGGACTGACGCTCGAGACATCGCGGATTCGCGATCTGCGTGCGCGCGTCAACGACTTCGCGGACGGCTGCCTCACACCCGACGACCTTCGCCCGCGGTTGTGGATTGACGGCGCGCTGACGTTCCGGTCGATCAACGAGCAGGTCGTGTCCGAACTGGCGACGCTGGCGCCGTTCGGCGCGGGCAATCCGTGCCCAATCTTCTCCACCAGCCGCGTGGAGATCGTCGACGGCCCGCGCCGGCTGAAGGATCGGCATCTGAAGATGGCGTTCAAACAGGACGGCCGCATCCTGCGCGGCATCGCCTGGCGCGCCTCCGAGCGCGAGAGCTTCGTGGCTGAGCACAAGGCGGCCATCGACTTGGCGTTTTCCCTCGAGAACGACACGTACAACGGAGAGCGGTATCTGCAGCTCTCGGTCGCGGACTTCAGAGCTCCAGACAGCTAAGCTGTTCGCCCTTCCCGTTCACTGTTCGTTGTTCGTGTTCAGAGTAAACCGCTTTACTCCTGTCGACATGTCGCTCGGAGGAGCAGGGATCGCGCCTGATTCGTGCCGACATACCGAGAACATTGCAAATCGGGCGGCGCTCGCCTAACCGGCGCAACGCAGATTCTGCATCGAATCTCGAACGGCGAACCGCGAAGCGGAAGGGCGAACTGACTGTTATTCTGTTGACTACCTCATGAGGTGGCAGAAATGGGCTCGTTTTCTCGTGGCCGCCATCGGCATCGCCGCCGCCGTCGTCGTCTACGCGACGATGGGGGAGCGCGCCAAACTCGTTCCTGCCACCGCTCCTGCGCGAATTGATCCGAAAGCGGTCATCGAAAGCTCCGGCAATATCGTCCAGCAGGTCCGCGGCACCAAGCAGGATTATCTGATCGAAGCCGAGCGCCAGCTCACCTACGAGGGCGGACTGACGAAGCTTGTAGGCGTGAAGATCACCGTTCGTAATCGCGGCGGTCGCGATTACGTGGTCACCGGCCGCGAGGCGCAGGCGGGCGAGAACCAGAAGGCGCTGCAGCTTGCCGGCGGAGTGCAGCTGAAGGCAAGCGATGGCTTCACGGTGCGTGCCGACAGCGCCACGTTCAATCAGGACACCGGGTTGATGCTGGCGCCGGGCGCCGTAACGTTCGAGCGTGATCGGATGATGGGCTCGGGCACCGGCATGTCGTACGACAAGAATGCCGACGTGCTGTCGCTGGCGGATCAGTCACACGTGTCGATGCGCGACGAGCAGGGGAACGTCACGCATGAATTCACGTCCGGTAAGTCGACTCTGGATCGGATGGCGCACACGCTGGTGCTCGAAGGCAACATCCACGTCGTGCGCGGTGAACAGCTGATCGATGCGACGCAAGGACTCGCACGGCTTACGGAAGACGAGCAGCACGTCACCGATATCGAGTTGCGCGGCAACTCACGCGTCGTCGGCGGCGGCTCGGGTCTGGATTCGATGAGCGCGCGGGACATGAACCTGCATTACGCCGCTGATGGCCAGACGCTCGAGCATGCGCAGTTACTGGGCGGCGGCGCGGTCGCCATGACGGGGCAGAACGGTTCGCCCGGACGACAGTTCCTCGGCGACGCGCTTGACATCGCGCTCGCAACAGACGGATCCGTGACGAAGGTGGTGGGACGCGACAACGTTCGGCTTGATCTTCCCGCGTCGTCCGATGCCCCTGCTCGGAGCATCAAGGCGCGCGCGGTGGATGCCGACGGCGCTCCCGGACAGGGGCTGACCGGGGCGAAGTTCACCGACAACGTCGAGTATCGCGAAGAGAGCGGCAAGCAATCATCCACGCGCACGGCTCGGTCGCGAACTCTCACCGTTGCGCTGATGAACGATGCGATCAGCAATGCGGTCTTCGACGGCGCCGTGAAGTTCGAGGAGCAGGGGCTGCAGGCTGCGGGCGGCGAGGCGCGCTATGACCCGGCCAAGTCATCACTGCGGCTCACCGGTGTGGAAAGCGGCGCGCTGCCGCGAGTCGCCGACGACCAAGTGACGATCGATGCGATGACGATCGACGTGGTCTTGCAGGGCCGCCTGATGAAGGCCGGCGGCGGCGTCAAAACGCTGCTGCGGGCGAACACATCGAAAGGCTCAGACGATACGAAGCTGCCGGGCCTTCTGAAGCAGGATCAGCCGGCCAACGTAAACGCCGACGGTCTCGACTATCAGGGCGCAGCGGGCGAGGCGATCTACACAGGCAACGCGACCATGTGGCAGGGCGAAACGGCCGTGCGGGCCGACACGCTGAGGATCGATCAGGGCAAGGGAGATTTCCTCGCCTCGGGCAACGCGCGCTCGACGATCGTGCTCGACACCGGCAACTCGATCGCGCACGCTGCGGAGATCCGCTACACCGATGCGGCGCACACGATCACCTATACGTCGGCTAAGAACGCTGCGGGTGTGGTCACCGCGCAGGCACAGTTGAGCGGGCCTCAGGGTGATCTGCGCGCCGACCGCATCGAGGTGATCCTTGCGCCGCAGGGCAGCCATGTCGATCGGCTCGAGGCGTACACGAGCGTCAGCATGAAGGTGGACACCCGCGCGGCCACCGGCGAGCGTTTGACGTACTTCGCCGCCGACGAGCGCTACCTCATGTCCGGGGTGGGCACCAAATCGGTCAAAGTCGTCGAAAACTGCCGCGAAACGACCGGCCGCACGCTGACCTTCTTCAAATCGACCGATAGAATCATCGTGGATGGCAACGAGGAACAACGCACACAGACGAGAAACGGCGTGAGCCCCGCCTGCACCACGACGCGACCCGCCGCTGCTACTCCGCCAACGCCGCCAGTCGCGCGCCCGCGTTGATGTCGACCCTGCGCACGGATTCCCTCACGAAATCGTACGGCGGACGCACGGTGGTCAAAGGCGTCAGTCTCGACGTGAATTCCGGGGAGGTCGTCGGCTTGCTCGGACCGAACGGCGCGGGGAAGACGACGACCTTCTACATGACGGTCGGACTGACCGTGCCGGATTCCGGGCGGGTGTTCCTCGACGGCGAAGACGTGACGGACGATCCGATGTACGTCCGTGCCCGCAAGGGGATCGGCTATCTACCGCAGGAGCCCTCAATCTTTCGTGGCTTGTCCGTCGAGAACAACATCCTCGCCATCCTCGAAACGCTCGGCTTGAGCGCCGCCGAGCGGCACGACAGATTGCGATCGCTCCTCGCGGAATTAAATCTCACGCCGCTGGCGAAAGCCCCCGCCTACACGCTCTCGGGCGGCGAACGTCGGCGGGCCGAAATAACACGTGCGCTGGTGATTTCTCCCCGCTTCATCCTGCTCGACGAACCGTTCGCGGGTATCGATCCCATCGCTGTAACCGATATTCAGAACATCATCTTCCATTTGAAGGAGCGCGGCATCGGTGTGTTGATCACGGATCACAACGTGCGGGAGACGCTGCGCATCACGGATCGGGCATATATCGTGCACGACGGCGTGATCTTTCGTAGCGGAACGCCGGATTTTCTTGCCGCTGACGAAGACGTAAAGCGCATTTATTTGGGTACGGAATTTCGATTGGATTGATCGATTAAGATGGGTCTCTAGTGGCGATCTCTCAGAAGCTCCACACCAAGCTCGTCCAGAAGCTGATTCTGACGCCGTCGCTGCAGCAGGCGATCAAGCTGCTGCCGATGTCGACGCTCGAATTGTCGGAACTTCTCAACCAGGAAATGGTGGAGAACCCGATGCTCGAGGAGGTCCCCACCGAAGAGCTCCAGCCAGTCGAAGCCGCACAGGAAAAACAGGAAGAGAAGCCCGCCCCGGAGAAAGGCGACGCCTGGGACGACCAGGACTACGAGTACTTCTTCGGCGATTACCTCGACGACGGGTATAGGCCGCGCACCCCAACGGAGGTCAAAGAGCTTCCGCCGATTGAGAACACGCTTTCCACCGGCACGTCGCTCGCGGATCACCTGCTCTGGCAGCTATCGATGCAGACAGACGACCCGCAGGTGCGCGAAATTGGCGAAGCGATCATCGGCAATCTCGATGACGATGGACAGCTGGTGGCGACAGTCGAAGAGCTCGCGGCGATGGGACCCTGGCCTGTCGAGCAGGTTGAAACGGCGCTGAAGCTCATTCAGGGCTTCGACCCGATCGGCGTTGCCGCACGCGACCTGCAGGAATGCCTGCTCCTGCAACTGCGGCATCTGGGCATGGGCGGTACGCCTGCGGAGAAGATTGTTACCGAGCACATGCGCCTTCTGCAGAACCATCAGGTGCCGGAGCTCGCGCGCAAGCTGGGGCTGTCGATCGACGAGCTGAAGCAGCACATCGAGCTGATTCGCCATCTCGATCCGAAGCCGGGCAGCCGTCTCAATCCGTCGCAGTCACAGTATGTGATTCCCGACGTGTACGTCGTGAAGGTCGAGGATCAGTACGTCGCGGTGCTCAATGAGGAAGGGCTGCCGCAGCTGCGCATCAGCCCGGTGTACCGGCGCCTGCTCGACAAGAGCGCATCCGAGAACACCGACGAAACGCGCGCCTACGTCAAGGACAAGTTCCGCTCGGCGCTCTGGCTGATCAAGTCCGTTGAGCAGCGGCAGAAGACGATCCACAAGGTCGCGACCAGCATCATCAACTTCCAGCGCGATTTCCTCGATCACGGCATCGAGTACCTGCGCCCGCTCGTGCTGCGCGACGTCGCCAACGACATCGGCATGCACGAATCGACGGTCAGCCGCGTCGTGACGAACAAATACATGCACACGCCGCAGGGCGTGTTCGAAATGAAGTATTTCTTCCACAGCGGCATCGCCAGCTCCTACGGCGACGCCGTGTCATCGGTGACGATCAAGCAGCGCATCCGCAAGATCATCGAGCAGGAGGATCCGCGCAAGCCGCTCAGCGATTCGAAGATCGTCAGCATCCTGCAGCGCGAGGGCCTCGAGCTCGCGCGCCGCACCATTGCGAAGTACCGCGAAGAACTGAAGATTCCGACATCGAATCAACGGAAGGTGCTTTACTAGGCGAACCTTTTGAGTCTGGCGCGCCTCACACGGCGCGCCCTACACACCATGCGCCTCGAACTTACTGCCAGACATTTCACGATTTCGGCGACCGTACGCAAGCTTGCAGAGCAGCGCGTCGGACGCCTGCTGCGGCCGCTGAACTCCAGCGCCGTGTCGGCGCAGGTGGTGATCACCCGCGAGAAGACACGGTTCCACGCCGAGGTCACGCTGCACGCGCGCGGCGAGCACTTCATGCACGGCGAAGCCACGGGACGAGACGCCGCCGCGGCGCTCGGCGCCGCCATCGACAAGGTCGAACGCCAGGTGCAGAAGCTGAAGAGCAGATGGACCGAGGGCAAGCGCCAGGGCGTGTCACCGGCCAAGGCGGCATCGGCCGCGCCGCGCCCCGAGCGTGCCGCGCGCGCGTTCGCCACCGGCCTCGACCAGCGCGATCGCAACGACGAGTCAGGTCTGCGCATCATTCGTGCGCGCCGCTACGCGGTGAAGCCCATGTCGATCGACGAAGCCGCCATGGAAGTGGCCGACGGACGCGATGCCTTCCTGGTGTTCCGGAACTCGTCGACCGAAGAAATCAACGTGCTGTTCCGCCGCGCCGATGGCAACTTGGGGTTGATCGAGCCCGAGGCATAGATGATTTGTGATTGGTGATTCGTGATTTAAGCTGCCAATCACAAATCACCAATCGCGAATCGCAAATGAAGCGTTCCATCAGCGTCGAAGGCCTCCTGAAAAGCAGGGCCGAGTCCATCGGTCTGCCGTTGGAGCTTCTGGGCGGCGCCTCCGGCCTGGAGCGCACCATCTCCAGCCCTCATATCCAGAAAACCGGCCTCGCACTCGCAGGCTTCGACGCATACCTGCAGCCGGCGCGCATCCTCGTCTTCGGCGAGAGCGAAGTCCGCTACCTCGAGAGTCTCGACGCGGGCAATCGCATGAACGTCCTTGCGGCCGCCTTCAGCCACGATATTCCGTGCGTCCTCATCACCGGCGGATGGAATCCGCCCGCGGAGCTGCTGATGGCGTCCGATCGCTATCACGTACCGCTGCTGCGCACTTCCACCTCCACGGCCGTCTCGATCGCCAAGATCGAATATCTGCTCGACGATGAACTGGCGGAGCGGCAGGTGATTCACGGCGTGCTGATGGACATGCTCGGTCTGGGCGTTCTCATCGTCGGCGAAAGCGGCATCGGCAAGAGCGAGTGCGGACTCGACCTCGTCGTCCGCGGCCATCGATTGGTGGCAGACGACACGGTCGAGATTCGCCGCCGCGGCGAGACGACCCTCATTGGCACGTGTCCGGAGCTGACGCGCTACCACATGGAGTTGCGCGGCCTTGGCCTGATCAACATCCGCGATCTATTCGGCGTCGCCGCCATTCGGAACGCCAAGCGCGTCGAACTAGTCGTGCAGCTGGAACGATGGGATCCCGATCGCGATGTGGAGCGCCTCGGCATCGACGAGCTTCGGTATGACATTCTCGGCATCCAGGTCCCGCTGATCCGCATGCCTGTGGCGCCTGGACGCAGCCTTGGCGTGCTGGTGGAAGTGGCGGCCCGGAATCAGCTGCTGCGCACACGCGGGCTGAATGCCGCACGCGACCTTGCGAATCGACTCGAGCAGACGCTGCGCGAGAAAGAGCTGCAGGCGGACGCGGAAGCCGAAGACGAGGAGCACGGAGGGCAGGTGTGAGTGCGAAAACGCTGCTGAGTGGGAGAGGCACGCGGCGTTTCGTCATCCTCACCGGACTCTCCGGCTCGGGCAAGACGCAGGCCATCCGCGCGCTCGAGGATCTCGGCTACTTCTGCATCGACAACCTGCCGACGCTGCTGCTTCCGACCATGGCGGATCTGGCGGCACGCGAGGCAAGCTCGCTCGACAAGGTCGCCATCGTCGTCGACATCCGCGAGAAAGATTTTCTGTCCCAGTTTCCCCGCGTGTTCCGCAAGCTGCGCGCGGCGCCGAGCCTGAAGCCGATGCTCATCTTCCTGGAGGCCAGCCATTCCGCGCTGGTGCGGCGCTTCAGCGAAACGCGCCGCCCGCATCCGCTGGCGCGCGACCGTTCGGTCAGCGAAGGCATCGCCGAGGAGCGCAAAAAGCTCGATCAAATCCGGTCGATGGCCGACCTCATCATCGATACGTCGAATCTGACCGTGCACGAGCTGCGCGACATCTTCATGCAGATGTCGCGCGACGGGCGCGAACGGGCCGACATGGTGGTAAATCTTGTGAGCTTCGGCTACAAGAATGGCGTGCCGGTAGACGCGGATCTGGTGTTCGACGTGCGCTGCCTGCCCAACCCGCATTTCGTGGACAACCTGCGCAAACTCACAGGACGAGACGCGCCGGTCGTCCGCTACATGCGAAAGCACACTGAGACGCGCGACTTTCTGGATCGGCTGACGTCGTTTCTGAAGTTCGCGCTGCCGCAGTATGTGCAGGAAGGAAAGAGCTACCTGACGGTGGCGATCGGCTGCACGGGCGGACAGCACCGTTCGGTGATGATTGCGGAAGCATTGAAGAAGTCGTTAAAGGGCGTGAAGGGCGTCCGACTGCGGGTGAAGCACCGGGATAGTTAACATGCCGTTCCCACTTCAGCTAAGAGGAAGCGTGAACTGCCAGGCGCCAGCATGATCGGCGTCGTCGTCGTCACGCACGGGCAGCTGGCTACAGAGCTGGTGAACGCGGCCGAAACGATCGTCGGCGAGCTGGCGCAATTCACGGCCGTGTCGATCGGCTGGCATGAAGACACGGAGGATGCGCGAGGGGAGATCGCACAGGCGATCGCGCGCGTCGGGCAGGATGACGGCGTACTGATCCTTACCGACATGTTCGGCGGAACGCCATCGAACCTGGCGATGACGTTCCTGAGCGACCACGTCGAAGTGATTACGGGTGTGAACCTGCCGATGTTGATCAAGCTTGCCGATCTTGGCCGGCGCGCCGATCTGCTGACCGCTGCGCGTGAGATGCGCGAAGAAGGCCGCGCGGCGATATGGGTGGCCTCCGATCTCCTACGCGGAGAGAAGGCAGGCGAGAAGCCGTAGATGGTAACGCAATCGGTCGAAGTGACCAACGCTCTGGGATTGCATGCGCGCGCGGCAGCCAGGTTTGTCCACCTGGCGACGCGCTTCACATCGAAAATTCGTGTCGCGCGCGATTCGAAAGTGATGGACGGGAAGAGCATCATGGGAATCCTGCTGCTGGCCGCAGCGCGTGGAACGACGCTCACGATTACCGCGGAGGGGCCGGACGAAGCGAGCGCGGTGCAATCGCTGATCGAGCTGGTGGAATCCGGCTTTGGAGAAGAATCGTGGAACGTCTGAAGGGCATCGGCGTCTCGTCCGGCGTTGCATTCGGACCTGCGCTCGTCGCGATTCAACGGACGCAGGTGATTCGCTTCCCGATCGCGCCGGATCGCGTCGCGCGCGAGCTGTCGGCGCTCGAGCGTGCGCGCAAGCGCTCACACCATCAACTGCAGCAGATCCGGCAGCGGATTTCCGAGCTCAAGGGAACAGAGCTTGCCGCCATCTTCGACGCGCAGCTGCTGATGCTCGACGATCCCGTGCTCGTGGGCCGCGCGGCGGACCTCATCTCCGCCGAGCGCGTCAACGCCGAATGGGCGGTTCAGCGCGCCTTCGACGAGATCGCGGAGGTGTTCAACAACGTCGAGGATCCCTACCTGCACGAGCGGAAGGGCG
>Ga0310810_10010806_pt1 | contig 10652 bp, 9 predicted proteins | sample NCmetagenome_FD_207641 | JGI IMG/M metagenome (GOLD analysis project Ga0310810, IMG submission 207641) | Soil microbial communities from experimental microcosm in Duke University, North Carolina, United States - NC | ecosystem: Engineered > Artificial ecosystem > Soil microcosm > Unclassified ... | reverse complement strand
CGCCACCCGCTGCGTTTCCACGTTTACTCTGGCGTTGGACGCGATGATCCTGGCTCCGCGCACCCATCGGAAACCTTCCCGCATGCGGTCGAGAACCCGCCTCCGATCGTCGCCCCACTGATCCTGATAATCGCTGCCAATAAAATCGGCCACAGTTTCCCAATTTCTGTGTTCAATCGCGTGAAAAAAGTTTTCTGTGTGCAACCGGACCTGATGCTCAGGTCGCCAAAGCCAGATGAGGTACAGTCCAATACAGAGTGCCAGAGCTAACCCGCCACAGAACCCGCCACGAAACGAGATCGTCACACGCGCCTTATTTTCCTAAAGAATCAGGCCATTTGGCCGGCAGGATTGCTTACGGTTTTTTAAAGGTTGGCTCGACCGGTTCCTTTACTGATTGATCTCGTTCCCAGCCTTCATTCTCCAGAGTGACGTGCTCGATCGCGATCGCATTCGCATTGGCGTCGAGATCGGGCAAAATTTCATATTCTGAAACCCAGCAGCGGAAAATCTTATAGGCAAGGACGAGTTGTCCGGCTTCGTTATAGAGTTCCAGAACGATGTCTTTGCGGAAGTCTTTCAGAGAAACTTCCGCGCCAAGACCGGCGCCGAAGCTCCAGACCTTATTGGCCCAATTCTCGAATTCGGCGTCATGGGTAACGCCGCGCTCAAGCGTAATCGGCGCGAATTCGGTGAGGCCGGGAGATTTGCGAGTGCTGCTGGGATCCCCTCCCTCGCGATGATGAATGACTTCGGTGGTACGTCGAAGCCCGCTTATTTTGCTGACACCAGCAACGTAACGGCCATCCCATTTGACGCGGAACTTGAAGTTTTTGTAGGGATCAAAACGCTTCGGGTTAACTGTAAATTCTGCCATAACCAGTGAAGTGACTGCGCGGTAATAAAGCCAGCGCGCAAGCGGCGTGATACAAAAATCCGCGGACCCTGTCAACTTTTGCAGCGGCTCTACTCTGCGACAACTCAGCTCGCGTCGCGCGCGTACCAATCTACTTTGCGCGTCACGTACATTACAATTGCCAGCACGATGAAGAGCGCGATCGCGCCCATCAGGAGCGCGTAATCTTGTTGCCGCAGTGTGATATAGAGAAAAGTGTAAACGCCGGTAAGCCCCGCGCCGATCATTAATGTGCGCATTCCCCCACCGAGGAAAAAGCGGCAATACCATGTGATCAATACCGTCGACGCCAACGCCGCGACCAGGTAAGCCCAGCTAAATCCAATAAACTCCGAGATTGATAATAGCAGCAGATAAAACAGACAAAGCGCTGCGCCGACCATCAGATATTGAAATGGATGAATTTTCTGTCGCGCGGTGACTTCAAAGAGAAAGAACGCCGTGAAAACGAGCACAAGAAAAAGCACGCCGTATTTGATAGAGCGTTCGACGTATCTGTAGGCGTCCAGGATCGATAGGAACTGCGCTCCGAAAAGTGAATTTGAAACGGATTGCGTCGTAAATCGCTCGTTGCCGGTGCGGCTTGTCCAGGATTGCGGATAATCGCGTCCGTAATAGGAAACCTTCCATGTGGCATCGAATCCGTCGGGACGCACCGATCGATCTGCCGGAAGAAACGCTCCTCGAAATCCAGGGTCGGCCCAGTTTGATTTCAGGGTGACTTCGTTTTGAACGCCGAACGGCGCGAAGAAAATCCCTTCGCTGCCATTGAAATCCAAAGGAATTGAAAATTGAATGTCGCCCGCAATTGGTTGGGCGCTACCGAGCAACGCCGTTGCGCCTGTGGTATAACCGGGAAGCTGAGAACCGGGCAACATCGGGTGCTTTGCGCCGCCCCAATCGAGCAGGATCGCCTCACGCGTCCCGCGCAAATCGTTAATTGCGATTGTGACAAACGCGTCTTTCCATTGCACGTCCTTAACGTCGATCTTGAGCGGACCGAAATCGGGCGGCGCAAACTTCCCGGAGAGAGTCGTCTGCGCGCGATAGACCACCGCATTGTAAATCCCACGATGCAACATCTGTGTTTGAACATTGCCCGAGACCTTCAGCGTTTCGGGTAGGAAATAGGCGTTCCCGGTGGCAGTCTCTTCCACTTCGCGTCGTTCCATCTTTCCGTCAGGCGCCGGAACTTCTTTCACCGCCTTGAATTTGTATTGATAGGGAATCCCAAGCACCGGCCCGATCAGATTTTGTTCCCTACCCCACGATGAAGTGATATCCGCGACTGCCTCATTGCGCCGGCGCAATCGCTCGCTTAGTACCCCCGTAATCATTGCCAGCGGAATCAGCAGCACCAATACGAGCGCGCCAACCCCGAGCAATTTAATGATGGTGCTGTGGCGTCGCCCAAATGACGGCTGAGACTTTGGCAACGGTGGCGGAGCTACAGAGGGGACTTCGGGCATAAGCGTTTAAAGACAAATACGAAGTCCAAGCGAAAATCTTTCACATGACCAGAATATTTATTTTTGGCATGCCGCGGATCTTGAACAAGCGAAGGCGATTAGGCAACAAACTTCACGCTTGCGTTCGCCATTGCTTGCGAATTCGCGCGGCCTCTCGCATGAAATTAGGATTACGAACTATTTTGGTAGGATTCTGCGGGGCCGCATCGCTCCGCACGAATAGCGACAGACAATCAATCAAACGCCTTCCACGCCAGTTAACCAGCTCCTGACTCAGGCAATGGAGCCCGTGCTGCGCGCACAAGGTGCGAAATAAATCAGCGTTCATACCGGGGTTTCGGTGATGCGCCCAGTCGAGAATCTTCGCCTTGATCAACGGCTTCGCGAAAACCTCCGGAAGGCGCTCGCGAAAGGTGTTCACATATTCGCCGAAGTTGGAATGATGAATGAAACCTTTGCCGCCGATCTTCAATTTCGTCCCGAGCTCTCGTAGATAAGCTTCCACGACGTCGCGGTTCGGATGAACGAAAGAATCGAAGCTGAAAACGAAATCCAGTGACGCGTCGGGAATCATGGACAAGGAACGGCCGTCATTCAGGACGCAGCGGACGTGCGAATGACTCACAAAACGCTGCTGACACGCTTCGATACATTCAATTGACCTATCCACGGCCCAGAGCTCGTTGCAGTAGTCCTTCAGATAATGCGTCCATCGCCCGAAACCGGGCGCAATTTCCAAAATCGTGCCTGTGGGCAGAGAATCACGAATGCGCGGAAAGATTGTGCCCGCCCATTGCGCAGCCGAGCTCCCCCACGGCGCTGACCATTCCTCGCCCGCTTCTTTCCAATCGTACTTCATGGAATCGTTCGGAGCATAAACCGATGCGAATCAATCAAGAAATGGCTGGGGTGAAATCGAAGCGCCGACACGTGGATTTTCAATCCATGTTTCTCACGATGCAAAGCTGGTCGCCTCAGCGGCTGCTATTCAACTTAGTGCGGCTGGCCTGAAGGCAGTGCTGACGGAACAAGAACAACACCACTAGCCGTGTTCTGCCGTGTTGCCGTGAATACGTACGTTTGTCCGTGCCGCACGTCCAGTACCGTCGACGTCGGCTGATAGTTTGACACGACCGACACGGTCAGCATATGTCGCCCCTCCGGCACGAAGTCATCGTAGCGGCCTCCCGGCACAATGTTGGCGGCCGTTCTCCCATCGATCTTAAGATTGAGAGCCAAATTCGATCCAAAGTTCGGGGCCCTCAAAACAATAAGACGTCCACCCGGCTGAGCGACGGCAGTTTCGGCGGAAGGGCCCGGCTCTGCTGGACTCGCGGGAGGTGCAGGAGAAGGTACTTCCGATGCAGTGGAAGTGGGCAGTGGCGGGACTTGGTCGATCTCCTGTTCGCGCGGCTTTATGGCGTACTTTGCAAAATCAGCAGCGGTTCCAGACGTCGAAGTGCCTACCTCACGCGATGATGAATTCGGAGCCGTCGGCATCGGCGCTGCGCCTGGAGTCGGCGCCCCGAGCCTTAGCCGTCGATCGGCCACCTCATATGCCGCACCAGCCGAGGGGCCCAATTCCTGAAGTTTGCGCCACATTTCATTCGCGCGATCGTGAAGCTGCATGAGATCGTAAGTCTTCGCTAGTTCGGCGAGTACGACGGCGTTATTCGGTTCGCTTTCCAACGCTTCCTGCAAGCGGTCGATCGCATTTGTCGTGTCACCCTGATCGCGCAGCTCGATGCCTTCTCGCAGCAACTGATCTACCAGCGACGGCCAGGATGCCGGAGTTTGGGCCATTGCTTCCACCGGGGACTCGGTTAGCGTCAAAGGACTCGCAGATGGTGACAGAGAGGGGATCGTCCGAGTCAACTCGCCATGCCAGCGCGACAGGCGAGCGGATATTGCATCCTTGTGCCACCCCGTCCACAAGCCCACTGAAAACACGAGAAATACAATGGTCGCGGCTGCCAACCGTTTTTTGAGCAAGTTATTTTTGTTTAGCAAAAGCAAACTTGGCCGCCATCTTCTCCACAGCGGAGTGATTAGAAAGACCCACGTGGCAATGGCAAGTGCTGCGACTGCCACATAGCTTACGAACGGGTTCAATTCTCGAAAAAAACGCATGGGATAACGCTTCGTTCTACGGTGCTGGAATCGTAAGAAAATCGGATGTCAATCCCAAGCGCATTCCGGGCGCTTGCGCGAGCGTGTCCAGAAAATTGCTGACACTGCATGACGCCGAAGCCCGTCCAAACCTTCATTTTCTTTCATCTCCGCTCCAATTCCGAACCGAAGCCAGAAAAGATTCGTTTTCCCTCATGTTTTACCTGTGAAAACGGGGCTGTGGCTGGGGGCGGAATCGAACCGCCGACACGTGGATTTTCAGTCCACTGCTCTGCCAACTGAGCTACCCAGCCGCGACCCACGTCGATATTGCCTCGCGTCGTGGGATTTTCACTATGCAGCAATGTGATTGTAGGGCAAGCGCACCGGCCTTTTTGTGATTCCGAGCAAATCGCCCGCCAAGCCGTAGTTGTACGCGAAGGCTGGAGGAATCTCTGATTGTTGGATTTGGCTTTGCAGTTACAATCGGCCACATGAAGAAGATCGTTTCCACCAACGAAGCGCCGGCGGCGATCGGTTCCTACTCGCAAGCGGTGCGGAGCGGAGGTTTCCTTTTTTGCAGCGGCCAGATTCCGCTCGATCCCAAATCGGGACAAATCGTTCCTGGCGATATTAACGCACAGACTCGACGCGTGTTGGACAACATCGCCGCTGTATTGAGAGCCGAAGGGCTCAATTTCGACAGTGTAATTAAGACAACAATTTTCCTCACCGATCTTGGTAACTTCCAAACCGTTAATGAGATTTACGGCTCGTATTTCAAGCAGAATCCCCCTGCGCGTTCCACTGTCCAGGTTTCTGCGCTGCCCAAAGGAGCAAATGTGGAAATTGAAGTAATCGCCGCTGCGGGAGGTAATGAGCAAACTGCATATGATACGTCTGGATAGCGAAGAGCTTCTCTCCCTTTTCCGCAAAACCGGTGCGCTGCTGGATGGCCATTTCATTTTGCGCTCCGGGTTGCACAGCCGCGAATATTTCCAATGCGCGATCCTGTTACAGCACACCGACATCGCTGAAAAAGTCTGCGGATGGCTGGCGGACAAACTGCGCGACTTTGATTGCGACACCGTCATTTCCCCTGCCCTCGGCGGGATTATTGTCGGTCAGGAAGTCGGGCGTTCATTAGGTAAACGCCATATCTTTGTCGAGAAAGAAGACGGCAAGCTTGTCCTCCGCCGCGGTTTTCAAGTTTCGCCTGCGGAAAAATTCATCGTGGTCGAAGACGTCGTCACTCGCGGCGGACGCGTGCAGGAAACAATCGATATTGTGCGCGCTTACGGCGCAACAGTTTCGGCAGTCGGTGTGATTGTAGATCGCAGCGACGAAACCAAGCCTGACTTCGGCTGCCCTTTTATCAGCCTGGTTGAAATGGACGTCGAAACGTTTCCGGCGGACAATCTTCCTCCCGATTTGGCGAAGGTCCCGGCCATCAAACCCGGCAGCAAATAGGAGCCCACGACGATTTTATAACTAGGTAGTCGTCGGACTCTTTGAGCCTTTGTTTTGTCGGTGTTCTTGTTTCGGAAGGTTACACGCTCTACTTAGAGAAGAGGTACAAGCCAAGTTGGCAGGTTGCAATCGTCATGTTTAGACTATTTGATGTCTGTTTAGTCGTCAACCGCTTGTCATTACTTGTCTTCATAATTGTCCTCATCTAGGAAGCTGTACTCACCAAACAATTCTCTTAGGGAGTGACAGTCACCTGCCCAACCATGCCCATCTCGTCATGCAGGGCGCAGATGTAAGGGAAGATTCCAGGGTTCGGGAATGTGACGCGGAAACGTGTCACACCAAGGGGCGCCTGTGGCAGTCCGCGTCGTTCTTGTGGTGCCGCGATGATGAACCCCGAGTGTGTGCTGTCGGCAGTGGAAGCGATAATGGCGTGCCGGGCCCCATCCGGATCGACCGTTACGTCGGGGGAAGGATTCTGAAGGTTTGCTGGCTCCTGCCCGAAGGTAATGGTATGCGGGAAGATTGGAGCCTGGTTATCCCATTCGACCGTTTGACCGGCACGGATTCGGATATTCTCGTGGGAAAAACGCACAGCCGCGACGGTTTCGGTGCCGCCCGCCGTTCCTGTGATGTCTGTGATTCCCGCCGTGACTCCCTGTGGTGAGTTAGGGACATGCATGGGTTTCATCTTTGCGCCATGGGAAAGCAATTCGTCGCTGCGACTCGCCGCCTGCTCGTCATAAAACGCCTGAGTGTGCGGCAACGGCTCGTTCGCCGAGAAGACGTGAATCCGTCCATCCATGTTTACATGGACTAGACAGGTCAGCTTGAAATTCCCGGCCACCGGGAAGATGACGGTAAAGGTCTGCCCCGTCACCATCGCGGGCGTAGTAACGCAAGTCGAACCATCGAAGATGGCCGGGTCACTCGAAAAGCCCGGGCACCCCACATTGAAATCAGGGCGCACCTGGGCGGCCCTGAGAAAAGTCACAGTGTGCGTCTCGTCCGCCTGGAATGTCCAACTGATGCTGTCTCCGGCGTGAATCCAGATCTCATTGGGCAGAAAAGCGAGAGCTTGAATTCCTTTTTCGTCGGTCTGGGCGCCCACAGCCGCGGTCCACTGCGCCGCACTCAATGGAACTAGCGCAAGCGCGCTTAAGAATGTTGTCAACGCGATTATTGTTACTGCTTGGTTCTTCTGTTTTTTCATATTTGTTTTCCTTCACATGTCGTCAGATCGAGACTAGTAAGTATCCCCTCTGCAAGCCCATCGCGTATCGGGGAAACGCTCTGATTTTTAAGCTAAGGGAATCCCCGAATGACCTATCAGGGATTGCGCGCTGGACGCTCCGCAGTGTCTAGTAAGTCTCGAGCGCCACGACGCAACGCTTCAGCATCAGGGTAGTCGAGTTTAAGTTTGATATGCTCGCAGTGACTCTCGACTGTTTTTCGGCTGACGCCGAGCTCTTTCGCGATGTGACCGACGCCGTGTCCCGTTGCAATGAGTGCAAACACCGCCATCTCGCGATCACTCAGGACATCGAGGCCGGCTGGAAGGTTGCGACCACCGGCAAACTTTCGCATCGCGAACGAAGTGATCGCTCGACTGGCATAAATCTCGCCCGCCAGCACAGTCTCAATAGCGCGCATTAACTCGTCCACCGAACTGTTCTTCATCCAGTAACCAGTAGCTCCCGCACGAAGGGCGCGCTCCGCATAAGTCCGTTCGGATTGCCGTGACACAATCAGAATACGAATACGCGGAAATTCCGTGGCGAGATCCTTGATCCAGCGGATGGCATCGCGGTTTTCGAGAAACGGTTCGATGAGCAGTACATCGGGGCGATGTTGGCGAATGAGTTTATTCGCCTCATCAAAAGTATGTGCGGCGCCGGACACATGGTACCGCGGGTCGCGGCCAATAATTGCGACCAAGCCTTGCTCGCCAATGATGGTATCGCCGACCGCTACGACCCGGCGCCGTTCTTTGCCCGCGCGGACTCGCGCGCTTTTTTTCACAGCTTGCAAGCCTAACAAATCGGCCGGGGTCAGTGCAATGGCTAATTGCCGTGTTTTACGAGACTATTTGCCGGCCATCGCCCGACAAACTGGCGAATCCTTCTTCGACGGAAATCGTTGAACGACGTTCGAGAAAATCTTCCAATTTCCGGTCGCTGATGTTGTAGCCGAGCGCGCTGACCGGATGCTCTAGAGTTTCCCACGAAATGGGGCACCCGGTCAGCGACCGCGCCTACAGCGCGCCTTGCATTAAGCATCGGGTTTAGGATGACAAGCGGCTCGCAGAAGCGCCCCTACAACTTTAGCAATTCGCCGAGCGCTTTCGGATCGGTTACCGGCGCTTTGCAGGTGAAATTTTCGCAAACGTACGCGGCTGGTTTGCCTTCAACCATCGACATGGCGCGGATGGCTTCGTTTCTCTCGCCGAGATATTTCTGGCCTTCAGCGCCATCGGCTAGAAGCAGGATTGTTTTTGGCAGAAAATGACGGTGCACCTCTTTAAGCAGCGCCTTCGTTTCCGGCGCATCCTTTTTGCCTGCGATCACGATCTGGCGCGGCTTGCTCAAGGAGTAATCGAACGCGACGAGCATTTGCGGCATGGCGCTGGGGAAATGCGAAACTGTAGTCGCAAATGCATCAATCGTTTTCCTCGTGCGGTCCGCCATCTGCTTATCGTCACGAAATTGCGATAGCCGCAGAAGATTCAGCGCTGCAACGGAACTCGCAGCCGGCTCCGCGCCGTCGTTGTCGTCTTTCATCCGGAGAAAAACACTCTCATCTTTACCGCTCGTGCTGAAGTAACCGCCATTCTTCTCGTCGAAAAACAAGCGGTCCTGCGTCTCCTGCAACCCGGTCGCAAACTTCAGCCATTCGACATCGAACGATGCCTCGTAAAGATCGAGCAGCCCTTGGATCACAAAGGCGTAGTCGTCAGCAAAACCTTCGATATCGCTGCGACCTCCGCGGTAACTGCGATAGAGCAATTTGCTCTTTTCTTCATAGAGATTTGCCCGCAGGAATTTTGCCGTGCGCGTTGCGATTTCCAAGTAGCGCGGGTCATCCAGAACTTGGGCGCTGCGGGCATAACCAGAAATCGTCAGGCCGTTCCAGGCGGCAATGATCTTGTCGTCGAGATGGGGACGCGGCCGTTTGGCGCGAATGGCAAACAGTTTCTCGCGGCTCTGGGTAAGTGATTTCGCAACGTTCTCGTCGCTCTTCTTAAAACGCTGCCCAGTTTCCGCGATTGTGTGTCTTTCGATCAAAATGTTTTTGCCGCGGAACTCATCGTGCGGATCGCTTCCTTCCGGCGCGTTGCCGTGAGGTTGCACGCCGTAATGAAAATCAAAAATCTCCGCAGCATCGCCTAGCGCTGCGTCGATTTCCTTTTTCGTCCAAACATAGAATGCGCCCTCGGCGGTCTTATGTTGGCCGGGGTCATCCCCCTTCGCCGATCCAGCCTTCGCAGCCGCTTCGGCGGAGTAGACGGCTACGGCGGACAAGCCGCCCGCGGCTACAATGGGGCTATCGGCATCTTCGGCTGAGAAAAAGCCGCCCTGCTTCGACGCCATATCGCGCGCCACGTAGTCGAGAATGTCGCGCGCAACTGCTTCATATTGTCTGTCCTGTGTGATTTGAAACGCGTCGAGATAAGCCACAGCGAGCTGCGCCTGATCGTAGAGCATTTTCTCGAAGTGCGGCACGTGCCAGTAACGATCGACCGAGTAACGATGAAATCCGCCGCCGACGTGATCGTGCATTCCGCCCGCAGCCATCTTACGCAGAGTGAACAAAGCCATCTCGAGGGCGTGTTTGCCGGAATCGCTCTCGGGATCACGAGCGTAAAATCGAGTAAGGAAATTGAGCGTCACTGGCCGCGGAAATTTCGGTGCGTTACCAAAACCGCCTTCCTTTGGGTCGTAACTGCGGTCGAGTTGCTGGTAAGCAGCGTCAAAAGTTGCCGCTTCGATTTGGGCTGCGCCTGTTACTGTTGACTGCGATTCCTGCAGCGCAGCGACGATCTTCCCGCCCTGCTCAACGATGTTGTCATGGTTTTCTTTCCAAGCCGTCGCAATCCGTTCGAGGACTTTCTTGAAACCGGGCTGACCGTATCGGGCCTCCGGCGGAAAATATGTTCCCCCGACAAACGGCTTCCGATCGGGCGTCAACCAAACACTCATCGGCCACCCGCCACCGCCGGTTGTTGCCTGCACAAAGGTCATGTAAACACGATCAACGTCTGGACGCTCTTCCCGATCCACCTTGATGTTTACAAACTCGCGATTCATGATCGCGGCTACTTCTTCGTTTTCGAACGATTCGTGAGCCATGACGTGGCACCAGTGACAGGTGGAATAACCTACTGAGAGAAAGATCGGCTTGTTTTCACGACGCGCTCTGTCGAACGCTTCTTCGCCCCAGGGATACCAATCGACCGGATTATGCGCGTGTTGGAGAAGATACGGCGATTTCTCGTGCGCGAGCCGGTTCGTATGGTCCGAACGTGCAGATGCAGGGTCGGAAAAAGTCTCGTTCGAAGTCATCAGCCACGTTAGCGCGAGAAATCCAAAGCGGAAGTGGCGTGTCATGCCGTAAGATCACGTTCTTGTCATTCCGAGCGAAGTCGAGGCATCTTTCGACGAGGTAGGGGCTATTGACCTCAATCGCCC
>Ga0310810_10010805_pt1 | contig 10652 bp, 9 predicted proteins | sample NCmetagenome_FD_207641 | JGI IMG/M metagenome (GOLD analysis project Ga0310810, IMG submission 207641) | Soil microbial communities from experimental microcosm in Duke University, North Carolina, United States - NC | ecosystem: Engineered > Artificial ecosystem > Soil microcosm > Unclassified ... | reverse complement strand
CGACACCCGCAGACAGCCGTCGCTTCGAAGGTGAAATGGGCATGAATAGAATCCCTCATCGCTGATCACTGATCCTGAATCACCAATCGTTGAATCCCGAATCCTTGAATCCCGAATCCTTGAATCGCTGAATCCTTGAATCCTTGAATCGCTGAATCCTCGAGGCGCGGATCGCGAATCGCGCGCTAACGAAGCGCGCGGCGGCGCTCGCGGCCGGCCAGCTTCGCGATCTCCGCGGTCAGCACCGACGGCTCGATCGGTTTCGGCAGATCGCGATGAACATCCGCAATCATCGCACCGAGACGTGGATCGCTCCGCCCAAGGGCGGTTAGCGCCAGCGCCGGAATTCTTCCGCCACGATCGGCGTCCAGCGATTGAACCTTGCCGACCACCGAATACGAATCGTGCCGAGGGGACTCCGCATCGCTGACGAGGACGTCCGGGCGCCACGACTCGAGCGAGTCCAGCGCGTCAGCCACCGATGATACCGTCCTCACATCCGCTCCCCGTTGCTGCAACACCGTACTCAACAGATCGCGCGCCTCGGTATCGTGATCGACGACGAGGACTCGGAGCCCCTCAAGCAAATTCGTGTCATCAGGCCCGTCCGTCGGTATCTGCCGACGAGAGGTCGATGAGAGCAGCGTCGCCGGTTGTGCCGGGAAGCGAATCGTAAACACCGCGCCGGTCGCGCCGGCCCGGTTGCGTGCCTGAATGTCTCCACCGTGCAGTTCGACGAGCTGGCGCACGAGCGCGAGGCCGACTCCCAGGCCGCCGGACACGCGGGTCAGCGACGAGTCCGCCTGCGTGAAACGATCGAAGATCCGCGGCAGGAAATCCGGATCGATGCCGGGACCGCTGTCGGCGACCATCAGCATCGCTTCCCGGCCCTTCAGGCTGACAATCAAATCGATCGCGCCGCCCCGAGGCGTGAACTTGATCGCGTTGGACAGCAGGTGCCAGGCAATCTGACGGAGCCGCGTCGAGTCGCCGAGCACGACGATCGGCGTGTCAGGGATCGACAGATCAACCGTGACGCCTTTCGCGCGTGCGGCCGGTTCGACCGCCGCGAATGCCTGCCGGGCCGCTTCCCCGATTGTCGTCGGGCGGCTTTCCAGCTGCAGCTCGCCGGTCAGCGCCTTGGACACTTCCAGCAAATCGCCGGTGAGTTGCGCCTGAAGCTTGACGTTCCGTTCGATCGTCTCGAGGCCACGGCTCGACATGTCGCGATCGAGCTTCCCGGTGCGCAGGAGATGCACCCAGCCGAGCACGGCGTTCAGCGGTGTGCGCAGTTCGTGCGAGACCGTTGCCAGGAACTCGTCTTTCATCCGATTCGCAGCCTCGCCTTCTCGCCTCGCGGCCAGCGCCACGCGTGTCTGCCTTTCGGCCGACCGGCGTGCCGCACGCAGTTCGGAAACGACCGCGGTTAGAAGCAGGCCCTGGACGACGAACAGCGCAAGGTGCGTGGCGACGGTTGCGTCGGTGCGGGATGGATCGCCGGCGTCAAATGCGCCGAGCACGGCGCCGAGCACGGTGGACGCGAGAGCGGGCCCGGTTCCGGCGAACCACGCACTGGCAAGCACCGCAACGCCCAGCAACAGGAACCGGCTCACCGTATCGAGCGGAGCACGCCCGACCGCGTCCGTTACGAACACCATCAACACCGCTGCGAGCGCAATCGCAAAGCGCAGAGGCGCCGGAAGTGTCGGAAACGGATAGGCGTCGGGGGCTCGTTTCATAGCCAGGCACGGCGTCACCATCCATGGCGCACCAAGGCAAGCGTCGCAACGTGCATGCCACGTGACTCAGCGATGCGATCTCTCGTCGGGGCGTTCGGAGGCAGCGATCGACGACGGCGCGGCAGGTGGCTCGACCGGTTGCGCGTGCGAAGCGTCGAGTCGGTCTGGAGCCACGGCCTCACTCGGACCCAACACGTCGTCGATGAGGCCATAGTCCCGCGCGCTGATCGCGTCGAGATAGAAATCGGTGCGCTTGGTATCGCGGATGATCTGCCGCAACGGCTTCCCTGAGCGATCCGCGAGGATCCGATAGATCTGACTCTGCATTTGCTTGAGCCGATCCAGATGCTGCGCTGCGGCTGAGGTGGACTGCCAGCCGGCCCATTTTGCCGGTTCGTGAATCATGATCCACGAGTGTGGAAACGCGAAGCGCTTTCCCGGGCTCGCCGCCTGGAGCACGACGGATCCCATCGAGTAGGCCATTCCCTGGACGACGATCGTGATTTCGTAGCCGAGGGACACGAGGTACCGAACTGTGTCGTGGATTGCCAACCCATCCGTGACGTTACCGCCGGCACTGTTGATGTAGATGGTGATTGGCTTTTGACTCTCGTTCGCCAGCTCACGCAACCGTTCGATCGCCTGCCTGGCCGTGTCCTTCTCCATGTCGCCGACCAGATAAACGTCACGAAGCCGATTGGACTGTTCTTTTTTGACAAGTTCCTTGACAGCTTCGACGATTTCATTGAGCAACAGGTCACTCAGTTCGCTCATGCCCCAACCGTTCGCACGAGCCATGCCGTCGGCCGCAAGCTGAACTGTTGACGCTATCGGTCGGCGCGTGGGATCACGAATTTTTCAGCCGTATGCGTTTCGGAGAAACTCACCACCTTCACGTCGACGAGTCCGGCGCGCTTCCCTGCGCTCATGACCTCCGATTCGCTGATCGCAGTCGAACCCTTCGGACGGATCACCCAGAAGGCGCCATCGGGTTTCAACGAGCGTTTGAGGGTGCGGATGCGATCGAGCATCTCGCGACGCTCCGCGCCGTAGAACACGATGTCTGCGGTGCCGGGCGGGACGCTCTTTGGCACCCGCGCGCCGCACGATTCGATTTCGACGATCAACTCGTCGTGACGCGTACCCGCCATACCGACAATCATGCCGGCCTTGACCCCGAGCTTGTCCAGCCGCGACGGTGGGTTCGTGATGCGCTTGGCCCAACGGGCGGCCATTGGCCCGATCTCGAATATCGCCGTGGTACGCCCGAACCGAACGGTTAACGCTCCTTCGCTGGCGACCGCTGACGCGATCTCCTTGAGGGGAATCGCCAGGCGAGTCGGTCCGCGGAAGATCAGATCGTGTTGCTCCAGGACCGCTTTGCCGCGACTGGTCTCGCGACCGACGCGCAACGTGCAGGCGGCTTCATAGCCCATGGGATGAGGACTCCGATTAAGGGTTTTTGGTTTTGAGTTTTTGGTTTTAGGTTAGGTTTTCGGTTTTACGGTTTGGTTCTAGGTTCTCGGTTTCGCGTTCGGCACGCTGCCGCATCTGGCGAGAACGCTAAAACAGAAAACGAAAACTCAAAACAGAAAACGAAACCCAAAACCCAAAACCAAAAACCTAAAACTGAAACTTACTGAGCCGTTTCTGCAGCGATGTCATGTAGGACTGAATTGTCCCTTCGTAGCCGAAGATGAAGCGCGCCATGAATCGAAAAATCGGATTGTAGATCTCGCCGTCCTCGGTGATTCTCAGGCGGCTACCGCCGGAGGTGGGCGCGATTTCGTACGTCCACGTCCCGCCAAATGGCAGCCCCGGATCGGCGATGCGCCCGACCAGCAGGCGAGGCGCCTCCAGGCGTTCGACTGCGAGCGTCATCTTTCCCGATCGTCCTTCCTCGACCCAGACCGGCCGGCCGTCGCGATCGGGCAGCCGCTGCACCCGCTTCAGCCCCTCGCGCCAGGACGGAAACGCATCGACGTCGGTGATGGTTTGCCAGACTGTTTCAGGCGCAGCCGTCAACGTCTGTTCGACCGATGCGCGATGCGACTGCGGCAGACGCGATCCGATAAGCGCGACGATCGCAACGAGGGCCCCACATACGACGAGCGCGATGACGATCCACTTCATGGTGCTTCCTCCGCAGGCCGGTTGGCGGCGGCCCACTCGGCGATGGATTGCTGTGCCGCTGACGCCAGAAGCGCCAGCCCTCTGAGGGCTTCGTGACATTCAGTTGTGGTGAGTCGCGCAAGCAGAGTCTCGACTCGTGACGCGTCCAACACCGACGCCGAGTCCCGAATGCGCACCCCAGCCGTCGTCAACCGCACGTGCACGCGCCGCCGATCCGAGCCATCGCGCGAGCGCGCAACGTACCCCTTGCGTTCGAGCCGATCGAGCGCGAGCGACATCGTGGCGGGCGTGACGGCCATATGCCGCGCCAGCTCGTTCACGGTCGTCGGATCGATCTCGTCGAGATGGTCGAGGATGCTCGCCTGATGGCGGCTGAGCAGCCGACGCGTCTCCGGGTCGCGTACGTGCCGCGTGTGGCAGGCAAAGTAGATGCGCGGATAAAGCGCGAGCAGCTGTCGCGCGGCGTCGGAGAGATCGGGCATGGATGAGGTCAAGAATAATATATTATTTTGGCTAATTAAATTAAAATAGTGGGGAAAGACCTAAACCACAACCCTCACGTTTCCGTCCAATTGCGCGGTAGTTATCCAGCAAACATCTCGAGGTCTGAGAACGCCTGCGGGCAATTCCCCGAGTGTTCGGTTCCGGGACGAAATGGTTCACAGGCGGTCACCCTGGACGCGGATGTCCGCCAGGTAAGAAACCATAACTGGCTATCTGTTAGTAACTTGGAAGACAGTTCAGCCATGGCATTCGATTTGGACTAGTCTGCGTTGACGCCGAGGATCCATCGTTTCCGGTCTTCAACGACAGAGGCACTAAATGGTCGACATCGCACGTTCTCCGGACGTTAAGAGAAAAAAGAAAGTCCGCCGCATCATCTACGGCGCGGGCGCGCTACTCGTCATCATCCTCATCACTGTCGGTGTTTCACGGCTCAAGCCGGCGGCCCCATCAGTTGATCGAGCGACGGTCTGGATTGACACGGTCAAGCGAGGGCCGATGCTGCGTATGGTTCGCGGCTCGGGCACACTGGTACCGGAAGAGATCCGCTGGATTCCCTCGACGACGGCCGGGCGCGTTCAACTGATCCTGCTCCGACCCGGTGCCATCGTCCGGCCCGACACGGTGATCGTCGAGATGAGCAATCCCGACCTTCAGCAGTCCGCCAAGGAAGCGCAACTGGCCTACCAGTCGGCGCAGGCGGCGTTTGTCAACCGGAAGGCAGAGCTCGAGAGCACGCTGCTCAGTCAGCAGAGTGATGTCGCGAGCATCAAGGCGGCGTATACCAAGGCATCGTTGAACCTCGAAGCGCAGGAAAAGCTTTACGGGGACGGTCTCGTCTCCGAACTCCAGTTGAAACAGTCCAAGAGCGACGCCGAGGAATTGACCAACCGCCTGAAGATCGCCGAGTCCCGGCTGAAGATTCAGACAGAGGGCATGAAATCGCAGTTGGCGCCTCAGGAAGCGGACGTCGATCAGAAGAAGGCGGCCTACGAGCTTCGTGTCCGCCAGCTCGATGACCTCAAGGTCAAAGCGGGTATGAACGGCGTGCTGCAGGAGGTTCCGGTTGAGCGCGGCGCGCAGGTCAACGCCGGCGCCAACATCGCGCGGGTTGCGGATCCGTCGAACCTGAAGGCTGAGCTCCGGATCGCGGAAACTCAGACCAAGGACATCCGCGTCGGGCAATACGCCGAAGTCGACACGCGCAACGGCGTCGTCAAAGGCAAGGTCGCGCGGATCGATCCGAAATCGACCGGCGGCACCGTCGGCGTGGACGTCATCCTTGAGGGGAAACTCCCCGACGGCGCGCGTCCCGATTTGAGCGTCGACGGAACCATCCAGCTCGAAAAGCTCGAGAACGTCATCTACGTCGGGCGCCCGGCGTTTGGCCAGGAAAACAGCACCGTGGGCCTGTTCAAGCTGAACGCCGACGGTGAAGCGATTCGGACAAACGTCAAGCTCGGACGCACGTCTGTCGATAAGGTCGAAGTCCTCGAGGGCCTGCAGCCGGGAGACCAGGTCATTCTCTCGGACATGTCGGCACAGGATTCGTACGATCGCATACGGATTTCAGGATAGGTCCGTTTCGGCTCGGCCCGTCTCGAGTGGAGCGGGCCGATAGGGAGCTGGCAGCTGGAAGCTGATCAAAAGGAGCCACGATGAACACGTCCGCGCCTACGCTGATCCATCTCGACGGCGTCACCAAGGTTTTCTTCACCGACGAAGTCGAGACGCACGCGCTCGCCGGGATTCACCTCGAGATCAAGACGGGCGAGTACATCGCAATCGCAGGACCATCGGGCTGCGGCAAGTCGACGCTGCTGTCGATTCTGGGCCTGCTCGACTCCCCCACCGAAGGGAAATACATCCTCAACGGCAAGTCGGTGGCGGATCTGCCGCTCTCGGAACGAGCCCGCGTGCGCAATCGCGAAATCGGGTTCATCTTCCAGAGCTTCAATCTGATTGGCGACCTGAACGTGTACGAGAACGTCGAGCTTCCGCTCACCTACCGCGGCATGAAGTCCGCGGAGCGCAAGGAACGAGTGATGGCCGCGCTCGAAAAGGTCGGCATGGCTCACCGGGCGAAGCACCTCCCCAGCCAGCTCTCGGGTGGGCAGCAGCAGCGCGTCGCGGTCGCTCGCGCCGTCGCCGGTTCGCCATCCATCCTCCTCGCCGACGAGCCGACGGGAAACCTCGACTCGAAGAACGGCGAAGCGGTGATGGAACTGCTGCGCGAGCTTCATCGTGAAGGGGCGACGATTTGCATGGTGACGCACGATCCGCGCTATGCCCGCCACGCCGATCGTTCCATTCACCTCTTCGACGGACGCGTCGTCGAGGAAGACGGCAGCAAGCACCGCGGCGAAAAGGAACTCGAGGAGAGCGGGTTCGACATCACGCACTGAACGCGGCTTTCGCCGTCAGTCGGCGAGCGTCTCTCTGACGGCTGACGGCGGAAAGCTCTCTGCCCATGTTGATCACCGACCACCTCCGCAACTCCCGTAACGAAGCGGCCGAAAACGTCCGCCATCCAGTACGGCCAAGCGAACCCCGCGTCCTGATCGCCGACGATCAGCCGGACGTGCTCGAAGCCTTGCGGCTCCTGCTCAAGGCCGAAGGGTTTCAACTGGAGACGGCTTCGTCGCCGGCCGGCGTGCTCGCGGCGGTCGAGGCCCGCGAATTCGACGTCGCCCTGATCGACCTCAATTACGCCCGCGACACGACATCCGGCGAGGAGGGACTCAACCTCCTGTCGCGGATCCAGGGCATCGATCCGACATTGCCGGTCGTCGTCATGACCGCCTGGGGAAGCGTCGAAGTGGCGGTCGAAGCGATGCGGCGCGGCGCCCGTGATTTCGTGCAGAAGCCCTGGGACAACGCACGGCTCCTCGCCATCATCCGCACCCAGATCGAGTTGAGCCAGGCGCTGCGCAAGGGGCAGCGGCTCGAGGCCGAGAATTCCCTGCTGCGCGGCGAGGGCATGCCGAAGCTGATCGCCGAGTCGTCGGCGATGCAGAACGTCCTTCAGGTCATCTCCCGCATCGGTCCGTCGGACGCGAATGTGTTGATCCTCGGCGAGAACGGGACCGGCAAAGGCGTGGTCGCCCGCGCCCTGCACGCGGTGTCCAGCCGGGCGTCGCGTCCGATGGTCATCGTGAACTCGGGGGGCGTGTCGGAAGGCGTGTTCGAGAGCGAGCTCTTCGGCCACGTGCGCGGTGCGTTCACCGACGCCAAAGCCGATCGCGTCGGGCGGTTCGAACTCGCCGACCAGGGAACCCTTTTCCTCGATGAGATCGCGAACGTCCCTCTCAGCCAGCAGGCGAAGCTCCTGCGCGTGATTGAGACTGGCGAATTCGAGCGACTCGGCTCGTCGCGCACCCGCAGGGTGGACACGCGAATCATCTCAGCGACGAACGCCAACCTCGTGGACGAAGTCACGGCCGCACGCTTCCGCCAGGATCTTTTGTTCCGGCTGAACACGATCGAGATCAGGCTGCCACCGCTGCGGGATCGCCGGGAAGATCTGCCGCTTCTGGCGCAGCACTTCCTGCGGCAGCACGCACAGCGCTACCGCAAGCGCCTCACCGGGTTCGAGAGCGGTGCGATGCAGATCCTCCTCGAGCATCCATGGCCGGGAAACGTCCGCGAGCTCGATCACGCGATCGAACGCGCGGTCCTCATGGCTCCAGGCCCGCTCATCAAGCCATTGGACCTCGGGCTGAGAACCGCGCGAGACGGCGCCGGCCGGTTGGAGGACATGAGCCTCGAGGATGTCGAATGCTTCCTCATCAAGAAGGCCATGACCCGATTCGATGGCAACGTCAGCCAGGCCGCCAAAGCCCTTGGCCTGAGCCGAAGCGCGCTCTACCGCCGGCTGCAGCGCTACGGTTTGTAAGAGTAAAAAGTCAAAAGTTAAAAGTAAAAAGTTAAAAGTAAAAGTGCGGAGGCGATCTACCCTTTACTCTTAACTTCTGCCTTTTAACTTTTAACTTTACATGGTCACACCGAAGCGTGAGCCGCGCCTCAGCCACGATCGACGCATCCTGCTGATGGCGTTTGCCTCGGCGCTGCCCGGGGCTGCGATTTCGCTGATCTTCCTCTGGACGGGCGATTTCACACCGAAGGTTCAGTGGACCCTTACGGTCCTGATCATGACCTTCTGTCTCGGCTTCGCGTTCGCCCTGCGCGAGCGGGTGATTCTGCCGCTGCAAACCCTGTCGAACCTGCTCGCGGCTCTGGGCGAAGGCGACTTCTCCATCCGTGCGCGAGGCGCCCGCGGCGGCGATCCACTCGGCGAAGTGATGATCGAGGTGAACGCGCTGGTCGAAACGCTGCGGCACCAGCGCCTCGACGCGCTCGAGGCCACCACTCTGCTCCGGAAGGTGATGGCGGAGATCGACGTCGCCGTGTTCACGTTCGACGAAGAGCAGGAACTGACGTTCGTCAATCGTGCCGGCGCGCGGCTGCTGAGCCAACCTGCCGAGCGTCTGCTTGGGCGCGGCGCCGGCGATCTCGACCTGGGCGACTGCCTCCGCGGAGAAGCTCCGCGAGTCATCAACACGGCGTTCCCTGGCGGCGTCGGCCGATGGGAGATTCGCCGCAGCACCTTTCGTCAGGGCGGCCGCCCGCACGAGCTTCTCGTGTTGTCCGACCTTAGCCAGCCGCTGCGCGAAGAAGAGCGACAGGCCTGGCAGCGGCTGATTCGTGTCATCGGGCATGAGATGAACAACTCGCTCGCGCCGATCAAGTCGATTGCCGGGAGCCTGTCCACCATCGTGGAACGCGATCCGCCTCCGGCAGACTGGCGGGAAGACGTTCAGCGCGGGCTCGGCGTCATCGCATCGCGCTCAGAAGCGCTCAGCCGATTCATGAACGCGTACGCTCGCCTCGCCAAGCTGCCGCCGCCAAAACTGGCACCGCTCGATATCGGCAGCTTCGTCGATCGCGTCGTCACGCTCGAGAAGGCGCACCATATCTCGGTGGCCGCTGGGCCGCGGCTGACGATCCAGGGAGACGGCGACCAGCTGGAGCAGCTGCTCATCAACCTGATTCGCAACGCAGTCGATGCCGTCAAGGAGACGGGCGGCGGTGTCACGGTTGGATGGCAGCGACTCTCCGGGTCGGTACCGCCGACGATGGAGCTGTGGGTGGAGGATGAAGGGCCGGGGCTGTCGAACACCGGGAATCTGTTCGTGCCGTTCTTCACGACCAAGCCCGGCGGGTCAGGCATCGGCCTGGTCTTGAGCCGGCAGATTGCCGAAGCCCACGGCGGCAGCCTGCTGCTCGAGAATCGCGACGATCGCCCCGGCTGCCGCGCGAGCCTTCGTGTTCCACTCCAGCCGCTCGCGCAACTGCGCGCCGACAACCTGGCGCACTCTGCGACGTCCTAGCGTTGCCATCCGGGATCCAGGATCTTTCCGCGGCACGCGCCGCGCGGTTAAGATCTTGAGCTGATTATGTGGAGACGATTCTTTTCCGGTCCGGTTGAGGCCCAATCCCTCTTCTTCGCGCTGGCGGCAACGTGCGTGGCTGGGTGGATTGCCGCGCGCCTTGCCCGCCGTCTCGCGGCTGCCGGCCTCAGGGCGGCATTGCGCGATACGGTCTCCACTTCCAGCCCGCACGTCCGTACGCCGCTTCGGATCATTTCAGGCACCGTCTTCACGCTGACGGTGGCGGTTCTCCTGTTTCCAGCGCTGGAGATGGCGGGCCTGAAGCCGCGTACCGGCGTCAATCTGCGAGATCTGTCCAACTGGGCGTTCAGGGCGGGTCTGAAGATCCCGCTGATCGTGCTGCTCGCCTACGCACTCGTCCGCATGACATCCCTGGCGGTTCGCCGTTTCGAGTACGAGATGAGCCTGGGCACCGATCTGGACGCGATCGAGCGGGGCAAACGCGCGCGCACGCTCGGCTCGGTCGTTCAGAACGCCATCACGGCGCTGGTCATCGGCATCGCGCTGCTGATGGTCTTGCGACTGCTCGATCTCGATATCACACCGGTTCTGACCGGCGCCGGAATCGCGGGGCTGGCTGTCGGATTCGGCGCGCAAACCCTCGTGCGCGACATCATCAGCGGCTTCTTCTTGATTCTCGAGGATCAGATCCGCGTCGGCGATGCGGCATCGATCAACGGAGCCGACGGAATCATCGAGGCGATCAATCTGCGGACGGTGGTGCTTCGCGACGGCGAAGGGAGCGTGCATGTCTACCCGAACGGATCCATCAACAAGCTGGCCAACCGCAGCAAAGACTTCTCGTACTACGTCATCGACTTATCCG
>Ga0310810_10010804_pt1 | contig 10652 bp, 9 predicted proteins | sample NCmetagenome_FD_207641 | JGI IMG/M metagenome (GOLD analysis project Ga0310810, IMG submission 207641) | Soil microbial communities from experimental microcosm in Duke University, North Carolina, United States - NC | ecosystem: Engineered > Artificial ecosystem > Soil microcosm > Unclassified ... | reverse complement strand
TCGCCGCCGAACACCACAGCGATGTCGACATTCGCCTTGTCTTTGAGCGCGAACGCATTGTCGACCGCCGAGTGCGCGATCTGGTAGCGGCCTTCCGCGAGGCCGTTGCGCAGTTCGTCCGAGTTCGGTGTGAACTTGAGGTCCACCGCAAGGCCGCGCTTGGCGTAGAAGCCTTTCGCCTGCGCGGCGAACATCGGCAGGTTCTGCACGCCCGGGAAGACGATGACGGCGAGCTTGGTGTCTTCGGCGTGCGCTGGGTCCAGCCATGCACCGGCAACGAGCACCGCAGTTGCAGCCAGTACTGCGCGTTTTGAGATCATGCGTCCCTCCCCACTCTTGTCGTTAGGTCTCAACACCGCTCAGGCGCCGACATTCCGCCGCCCGAATGCCGCTTCCATCTCGCGCCGCACCTTCACGGCGGTGTCGTTCGGATCATACTCGACATCGGCCCATTTCACCGCCGCACCTTCCGCGATGTCGCGCTTGAGCCTCACATTGTGCGCGAGGCCGAGCGGCAACAAGCCCTCATCGAGCGAGCGGCCGGCCGGCGTCTGCTTGCCCCAGACGCAGAAACCGCCCTCCCCGTCGAGCACCTCGCCCTTCTTCAGATTCTTCTTCGCGGTCGCGACCACGTCGGAGCGGAAGCCGTTCGGTGCGCCGGTCGGCTCCTTGCGCAGCACGGCCGACGCGACTGAGATGCCGAGCTCAAGCCCGATCATGTGGATCGGCCGGTAGAGCGCGGCGTAGCGCCCGCTCTGGTCCTGCAGCATCGCGTATTCGGAAAAGCAGCGCCGCGCGTATTCGGTGTCGCCCTCGAACACCACGTAGGTGCCGAGCGCGAGATCGTGCAGCACGTTGCGGCCGTCGCGATAGACCGACGACACGACCTCGGTCACGCCCTCTTTCTCCAGCGTGCCACCCGCGCTCTTCGGCTTGCAGACTTGCGCGAGCTCGAAGCGCGACGCCGGCGGGAATCCGAGACCGTCGCTCTGCGGCGCCAGACCCGTGGCGTTGCATACCGCCGTCATTTCGATGCCGGACTTCGTGCCGTCGACGAACGAGTTGAACATCTTGGGATTGATCGAGTTGCGGTCGGTGATCTTGAGATACTTGTCGAGGATGTCCCACACGTTGTCGGGATTGGACTGGTGGTAATGCGGCTCGTAACGCGTGCCCTTGCCGGCCGCGATCACCTTGAAGCCGGCGGCACGCGCCCAATCGACATGCTCGCAGATCAGCGCCGGCTGATCGCCCCAGGCGAGTGAGTAGACGACGCCCGCTTCTTTGGCGCGGCGCGCGAGCAGCGGACCCGCGAGCGCGTCCGCCTCCACATTCACCATCACGATGTGCTTGCCGTTCTCAATCGCCTTCAGGCAGTGCGCGATGCCGGCGCCCGGAATGCCGGTCGCCTCCACGATCACTTCGATCTCGGGGGCGGTGAGCAGCACCTCGGCATTGTCGACAACGGCGGTCCCGCCACTCTTGCGCGCGTCGGCGACGTTCGCGGCGGCGTATTGCGCCGCCGGCCAGCCCGCCGTCTTGAGCTGATCCTTCGCACGCGTGACGTTGAGGTCAGCGACGCCGACGATGTGTAGCCCCTCGGTGAGCCGCGCCTGCGCGAGAAACATGGTGCCGAACTTGCCGGCGCCGATCAGCCCGACCGTCACGGGGCGCCCGGCGGCCTTTCGCTCAAGCAACAGCGTATGCAGGTTCACCAGCGCGTCTCCCGCGTTTTCCCGAAGATGGCAGATCGTCGCGCCGCCAGAAAGCCTATTGGCAGATCGCGCGCGAGACGAAGGACTCGTCGCGGCACTCCTGCGGATTCGGCGCGCGGCCCTCGCGATACATCTGCGCCGGGCACTTGAAGGCGGATGTGATGTCGACGCTTTGACCGTGCGCAAAGCCCTTCGCCTTGCACATCGCAAGGCTCGCGCTGGCGCAATCCGGCGCGCCGTTCGGCGCGACCACGCAGAGCTCGTGTCCGGCCACGACGTTGGTGGAGGGCAGCCGCGCGACGGTACCTGCCGCGTCGGTGACGCCTTTGGCGAGATCGCCGGCGGCGCTCGTGGTGGCGCCGATCGTCTCGCCCGCACCCTTGACGCCGGAACCGACGGTCGAGATCGACTGATCGATGAACTTGCCGATCGCGCCGAGCGTCTCCTGCGGCGTGGGCAGGCGCGCGCCGCCCTGCGGCTGATCGGGCGGAGCAGGCGGCGCCGTGATGACGGCCGGCGGATCGGACGGCGGCGGCGCGATCTGCTGTGCGAGAACCGGCGCCGCGCAGAGCGCAATCGCCACGATGCATGCAAACGGAAACCTGAGCATGGGCAACCCGGATTTAAGCCTCATCCTCGCCGGTGAGGTGGCGAAAATGAGGTCACGCGCGCAGGTACCGCACTGCGAAGTAAAGCAGGATTACCAGGGCGGCCGCGATGCCCGCGAGCAGCCCCAGCCGCTTCTCGATGAACTCGCGGATCGGCTCGCCATAGCGCTGCAGCAGCCAGGCGAACACCGCAAAGCGGATGCCGCGCGCCACGATGCAGGAGACGATGAACAGCCAAATGTTCACCCCAATCGCGCCGGACACGATCGATACGACCTTCATCGGCGGCAGATGCGCAAGCCCCGAGGTGATCAGCATCAACAGCACCGCATCGCGGCTGTCGGACGAGCGCAGCTTCTCGAACTGCTCGAGGCTGCCGTAGAACGCGAGCATCGGGCGCGCGATGTATTCGTAGGCATAGTGGCCGAGCACCCACCCGAAGGCGCCGCCGAGCACTGACGCCACCGTTGCGATCAGCGCATAGCGCCACACGCGTTGCGGCTTCGCGATCCCCATCGGCACGAACAGCACCTCAGCCGGGATCACGAACACCGAGCTCTCGACGAACGCAATGAACGCGAGCCACCATTCGGCGCTCGGGCGCGCCGCAAGCGACAGCGTCCACTCGTAGAGGCGTTTCAGCATGAAGTCCCGCGGCCCTCAAAAGCGAAGCCCCGGATCAGGTCCGGGGCGGGGCGGGTCTAGCGGCGCGCGGCGAGAAAGTCCATGCGCGAGGGCCCGTGGGCGTCAGCGCCGCTTGCGCAGCCGGCGGGCGTCGAGCGCGACGACCTTGCGGCGCGGATCGTCGAGGGCATCCTTGGTGAGTTTCTCGGCAATCCCGAACAGGCGCTCGCGGCGCTCCATTTCCTTCCAGACGTCCTTCGGCTGCACGCCGGAGGACACCCAGAGTACGACCAGATTGTAGATGAGATCGGCGCTTTCCTTCACAACCGCCTCGCGGCTGCCGTTCATCGCGTCGATCACCACTTCGACGGCTTCCTCGGCGAGCTTTTTCGCCATCTTGGCGCGGCCCGAGCGCAACAGTCGCGCCGTGCGGGAACGGGTCGGGTCGCCTTGGCGTGCCCGGATCACGCCTTCGTAGAGGCGCTCGACCGAATCAGTCATGCCGCCACCATAACGCAACTGACTCTATTAGTTGTTAACAACCGAATTTCAGGCCCAACATTTGGCGGCCGATCAGGCGGTTAGCGGACCCGTACTTCCGCACCGCAGCAATCACATCCGTCCTGCGGCTTCGCGGGTCACCAGCGCGGGTGCCTGGCGGGTGCCGGACCCCTCAGTCGGGTAGCGGGAGGAAGCATAGGGTGCGGAATAAGGGGAGTAGTAAGGACCATAGCTCTCGCGCTGATGCTCGGCGGCCGCGATGCTCGCGATAGCACCGGCGAGCGCACCGAACGCTTCGAACGGCACCGCCGGATTTGTGCGATGGACGCGGCGCGGACCAAGCGCATCGGCCTTCTGATGCACAGCGATCGCGGCTTGCGCGAAGGCTGACGGGACCAGATTAAAACTCAGCGCAAGCACGATCGCCGCCGTACCGATCAGCGCGAATTTCGACGTCATGGTCCGCTCTCCTTCGAGAACGCGTCCGCGCCTTGCACGAACGCCGCAGAAGCGCAGCAGTCGCTCGCGTCATCAACGTGCCGCATCATCGCAGAGTTCCGCTGAACGCGTGTTGAATGGAAAGCCCGGCTAAATGAATGACCAAAACGTAATATCGGGTGGGGGGCGCTATTCGCTTTCGGCCAGGAGGCTTGCGTTGCCGCCGGCCGCCGCGGTGTTAACCGTAATGACCTGTTCGGTGGCAAAGCGTCGCAGGTAGTTGGGACCGCCGGCCTTCGGACCGGTGCCCGAAAGGCCGCTACCGCCGAAGGGCTGCGTGCCGACCACGGCGCCGATCATGTTGCGATTCACATAGATGTTGCCGTTGGCAAGCCGCCGCACGATGTGCTCTGCGGTCTGGTCGATACGCGAGTGGATGCCCAAGGTCAGCCCGTAGCCGTTTCCGGCGATGTCATCGAGCAATCGATCGAGCTCGTCGGCACGCCAGCGCACGACATGCAGGATCGGGCCGAAGACTTCTTCCGTCAGATCGCGCGCCCGATCCAGTGCAATGATCGCGGGCGGCACGTACAGGCCGGCAGACGGCGCGGCCTCGTGGCGGAAGCAGACGCGGTTCGCGTGCACCGCGACCCATTTGTCGAGTTTTTCCTTCGCCTCCGCATCGATCACCGGCCCGACATGCGTTGCAATCTCGCGCGGGTCGCCGACCACCAGCGCGCGGGCCGCGCCCTCGATCATCTCCAGGATGCGATCCGCCACGTCCTCCTGCACGCAAAGAAGCCGCAGCGCAGAGCAGCGCTGCCCAGCCGAGCGGAAGGCCGAGGTGATGACATCGTCGGTCACCTGCTCGGGCAGCGCCGTCGCGTCCACGATCATGGCATTGATGCCGCCGGTTTCGGCGATCAGCGGCACGATCGGGCCGTCCTTGGCGGCAAGCGAACGGTTGATCTGCCGCGCCACTTCGGTGGAACCGGTGAAGGCGACGCCTGCGACGCGCGGATCGACGGTCAGCGCTGCGCCGACCTTCCCGTCGCCGAGAACAAGGTGCAGAGCACTTTTTGGAATGCCGCCCTCGTGCATCAGCGCCACAGCGGCGGCACCCATCTGCGGCGTCTGCTCGGCGGGCTTTGCGGTCACCGAATTGCCCGCGACGAGAGCCGACACCACCTGCCCGGTGAAAATCGCTAGCGGAAAATTCCACGGGCTGATGCAGACGAACACGCCGCGCCCGCGATGCGTGAGTTCGTTGGTCTCGCCGGTTGGGCCCGGCATGCGCTCCGGCACCAGCGCGCGGCGCGCCTCCGTCGCGTAGTAGCGACAAAAGTCTACGGCCTCGCGGACTTCGGCAAGCGCATCGTCCAGTGTCTTGCCACCTTCCGACTGCAGCAAGGCGATCAGCGCGTCGCGATTGCGCTCATAGAGATCGGCGGTTCGTTCGAGCGCAGCCGCCCGCTCTTCGACCGGCGTTTCATTCCAGCTGGCGAAACCCTGCGCTGCGCCAGCGAGCGCGTCCGCCGCAGCCTCCCCCCTCGCCAGCGCGAGCGGCGCAGCGCTCTTCACACCCGAGAGCAGGGCCGCGAGGCTCGCACCATCGCCGAACTCCACGCCCGCAGAATTCTTGCGCAACGGCCCATAAAGATCGCGCGGCAGCGGAATGCGCCGATGCCGCGCATGGCCCGCGTCGGCGATCCAGGCCTGTGGCCGCTTCAGGATGTCGGCCACCGGCACCGATGGGTCGGCCGCGACCGATACAAACGACGAGTTCGCGCCATTCTCCAAAAGCCGCCGCACCAGATAGGCAAGCAGGTCCCGATGGCCGCCGACCGGCGCGTAGACGCGGCAGGCGACGCCGGTCTCCTCGATCAGCGACTCGTAGAGCGCCTCACCCATGCCGTGCAGGCGCTGGAATTCGTAGCCTTCGACGCCACCAGCCTCCTCGATCACGCTCGCAACGGTCAGCGCGTTATGGGTGGCAAACTGCGGATAGAGATGCGGCCGTGCGGCGAGCAGCCTCGTTACGCAAGCCATGTAATTGAGGTCGGTCATGGCCTTGCGGGTGAACACCGGGTAGTCGGCGAGCCCCCGCTCCTGCGCGCGCTTCACTTCAGTGTCCCAGTAGGCACCCTTCACGAGGCGGACCATAAGCCGCCGGTCGAGGACGCCTGCCGCATCGCGCACCCAATCGATGATCGCTAACGCGCGCTTCTGATAAGCCTGGACCGCGAGCCCGAAGCCGTCCCAGCCGGCAAGGGATGGATCGGCTAGCACCGCGCCGATCAGATCGAGCGAGAGTTCGAGCCGGTCCGCCTCCTCGGCATCGATCGTGAAATTGAGGTCGAGCGCCTTCGCCTGCCGGGCGAGTTCCAGCACGCGCGGTGTCAGTTCCTCGAGCACGCGTTCGCGCGAGATCGCCTCGTAGCGCGGATGCAGCGCCGAGAGCTTCACCGAGATGCCGGGCCGGTCTGGGAGTTGCACATTGCCGGCCGTTTGCCCGATCGCACGAATCGCGCCTGCATAGGACACGAAATAGCGCTCCGCGTCGGCGGCGGTACGCGCACCCTCGCCGAGCATGTCGTAGGAGTAGCGGAATTCACGGTGATGGCTGGCTCGGCTGAGCGCCTCCTCGATGCTCTGGCCGAGCACGAAATGCGAGCCGAGAAGCCGCATCGCCTGGCGCGTTGCGGCGCGCACGGCGGGCAGTCCCAGCCGCTTGCCCAGGCTTTCGAGGATATTCTCTGGTGTTTCGCCCGGCTGGATGATGCGCGCCGAAATGCCAAGCGCCCAGGCGGACGCCGAGACGAACAGGGCGTGCGATTTGACCTCGTGGTGGGTCCAGTCGCCGGTCGCAAGCTTATCCTCGATCAGCCGGTCGGCGGTCGCGGCATCGGGCACGCGCAGGAGCGCTTCGGCGAGCACCATGAGGGCGAGGCCTTCGCGGGTCGAGAGCGAATACTCGCGCAGGAAGTCTTCGATCCCGCCAAGCCCGCCGGACTTTGCGCGGATCGCTTCGACCAGCCGCGTGGCGCGCGCATCGATGCGTGCCTCAGCATCGGCCGGGCGCTGCGCCTCCCTCAACAACGTCTCGGCAAGCGCCTCATCCGGCGGCGCATAGGGAGCAGAGAATGCCGGCAATCCCTCGCGTTGGTCTTTCTGCCGCGCGACCTGCGGGCTCATCTGGCCCTCCATGCGACTCGGTCTCGCCATTCTATGTAAGCATTGGGCGTCGCGCTTGCGGCCTCGTGGCAGCCGCATCCCCGCGCACGCGCCTGCCGCCCTGTTAGGCACAAGCCCGGATGCGGCGCCGCGGCGCTTGCACTTTAGGGCGGCATGTTCTTTGCTGAATTCAAATCAAAGTCATATCGCAACGCCATAAAAGGCCCTGCGGCAGGTCCCGGTGGCGTGAAGATGAAAGGGACTTGAATGGTTGCCCTCGCGTTCGGCCGTTTTGGCCGGTTTGCCATCTTCGCCTTGGGCTTGCTCGCCGGAACTGAAGCCTCAGCGCAGCAGCAAATCCCGATTAAATTTTCGCTCGACTTCAAGTTCGAGGGGCCGGCCGCGCCGTTTGTGGTCGCAATCGACAAAGGGTACTTCAAGGCCGAGGGCCTCGACGTCACCATCGACACGGCGGCCGGCTCGCTCGAGCCGATCAACCGCGTCGCCTCCGGCACCTACGACATGGGCTTCGGTGACATCAATTCGCTGATCAAGTTCCGCGACGCCAACCCGGGCACCCCGATCAAGGCCGTGTTCATCGTCTACAACAAGCCGCCGTTCTCGATCGTCGGCCGCAAGAGCCGCGGCGTCTCGGCCCCGAAGGACCTGGAGGGCAAGAAGCTTGGCGCGCCGCCCGCGGACGGCGCCTATGCGCAATGGCCGATCTTCGTCCAGGCGAACAACATCGATGCCTCGAAGGTCACGATCGTGAACGTCGGATTTCCGGTGCGCGAGCCGATGCTCGCCGGCGGCGAGGTCGACGCGATCACGGGTTTCTCGTTTTCCTCCTACATCAATCTGAAGGACCGCGGCGTTCCGGCAAACGACATCACCGTGCTGCTGATGGCCGATTACGGCGTCAATCTCTACGGCAACACCATCATGGTGAACCCGAAGTTCGCCGCCGAGAAGCCGGAGGCGGTGAAGGCGTTCCTGCGCGCCTTCGTGAAGGGCCTGCACGAGACCGTGAAGAACCCGATGACCTCGATCGAGTCCGTGCTGAAACGCAACGACGTCGCGAAGAAGGACGTGGAGCTCGAGCGCCTGCAGATCGCGCTGCGCGACAATATCCTCACGCCGGAGGTGAAGAAGAACGGCTTTGGCGGCGTGGACGAAGAGCGCCTCGACAAGTCGATCGAGCAGATCGCGCTGACTTACCAATTTAAGAACGGGAAGCCGAAGGGCTCTGATGTCTTCGATGCCTCGTTCCTGCCTGACCCGGCGCTGCGCAAGGCGGAGTAGCGCGCAAGTACAATGTCGGTTTTCGCGACCGATCCTCCCCCGTTCACTCCCGCGAAAGCGGGAATCCAGTTCTTCCTTCCTCTTGGCCCCTGGGTCCCCGCTTTCGCGGGGACGAGCGGATAGAATCGTGCCGCCCTTCGTCGCGCTCGATGACGTGAGCCACGCCTATGGCGGCGCGACCGGCACGCTCGCGGTCGACGGCCTCTCGATCTATGTCAACCGCGGCGAGTTCGCCGCCGTCGTCGGCCCATCGGGCTGTGGCAAGTCGACCCTGATGAAGCTCGCGACCGGCTTGCAGTTTCCCTTCAAGGGAAAGGTGCAGGTGGCAGGCGCGGTGGTCGAGAAGCCGGTGAAGATCGCCGGCATGGCGTTCCAGGCGCCGACCCTGCTCCCGTGGCGCACCACGCTGGACAACCTGCTGCTGCCGCTGGAGATCGTCGAGCCGCACCGCCGTCGCATCCGTCATCACCGCGCAGAATACGTGGCGCGCGCGGAGGCGCTGCTCGCCTCCGTCGGCCTCGCCGGCCAGGGCGACAAGTTTCCCTGGCAGCTTTCGGGCGGCATGCAGCAGCGCGTCTCGCTCTGCCGCGCGCTGATCCATGAGCCGGAGCTGTTGATGCTCGACGAGCCGTTCGGCGCCCTCGATGCCTTCACGCGCGAGGAATTATGGTGCGTGATCCGCGACCTGCACGCAACGCGCAAGATCACGGTTGTGCTGGTGACGCACGATCTGCGCGAAGCGGCCTTCCTCGCCGACCGCATCTTCGTGATGTCGGCCCGCCCCGGCCGCGTGCTCGCCGAGCGTGTCGTCGACATTGCCCGCCCGCGCGATCTCGAAGTGACTTACACGCCGCAGTTTATCGACATCGTGCATGAGCTGCGCGCGCACATCATGCAGGCGCGCCAATGAAGGGCTCGCTCGCCGTCAGGCTCGCGCCCTGGATCGCGACGATCGCGCTGTTCGTCTTCTGGGAGGCCGCGGTGCGCCTCTTCAACATCCCGCAGTTCTTCCTGCCGCCGCCCTCGCTGATCGCGAAGTCCTTCGTCGAGTTCTGGCCCGCGATCTACCGCAACTCGCTGTTCACGCTCTCCACCACGGCCATCGGCTTCGCCATGGCGGTCGGCTTCGGGCTCGCGCTCGGCCTTGCGGTCGGCTGGTCGCGCGCGATCTATGCGGGCGTCTATCCGCTGATGATCGGCTTCAACGCAATCCCCAAGGTCGCCGTCGTGCCGATTTTGGTGCTCTGGTTCGGCATCGGCTTCATCCCCGCGGTGCTCACCGCGTTCCTGATCTCGTTCTTCCCGATCGTCGTGAACGTCGCGACCGGGCTCGCCACCATCGAGCCGGAGCTCGAGGATGTGCTGAAAGCGCTCGGCGCCTCCAAGCTCGACATCATGCGCAAGGTCGGCATCCCGCGCTCGCTGCCGTATTTCTTCGGCTCGCTCAAGATCGCGATCACGCTCGCCTTCGTCGGCTCGGTGATCTCCGAGACGGTGGCCTCCAACAGCGGCATCGGCAACCTGATGCTGCAGGCGCAGGCGCAATTCCAGGTGCCGCTCATCTTCGCGGGCCTGGTCGCCCTCGCGGTCGAGGGTATCGCGATGTACGCGCTGATGGCCTGGCTTGAATCCCGCATGACCGGCTGGGCGCAAAGGTCGGGGTTTGCGCAGGCGTGAGGCAGGCCGAGGGAACGGATGAGTTCGGCGCAGAACGCGGGGTGTCGTCGGCGCAGAACCGCCCCGCTTCGGCGCAGAATGCGGCCCGTTCCTGTTTCGCCCGCGCGTCCTGCCTTTGCTGAGCCCTTGCGCCACTCCTTATTCCAGGCATATGTCATTGGCATATGCCGTGAGGATCCGCCCCATGTCCGAGCAGCGACACGTCCGGCTATTCCGCAATGGCCGCAATCAGACGGTTCGTATTCCGGTCGAATTCGAGTTGCCAGGCGACGAGGCGATCATGCATCGCGACGGTGATCGGTGGTGATCGAGCCGGCGCGCAAGCGCGGCCTGATCGCCTTGCTCAAGGCGATGAAACCCCTCGGAGTTCCCGAGATCGACGATCCAGTCCCGGCTCCGGTGGCGACGCCCGGTCCGAAGCGCTAATCTAATGATATGACGTTCACCCGCATCACCGTCGATCCCGCCGTGTGCACCGGCAAGCCTTGCATCCGCGGACTGCGGTTTCCCGTGGCGCGCCTGCTCGGACTTATGGCGGCTGGCGAGACGCGCGAAGCCATCCTCAAGGCCTACCCCTATCTCGAGCCCGGCGACATCGACGAGGCCCTGCGTT
>Ga0310810_10010802_pt1 | contig 10653 bp, 7 predicted proteins | sample NCmetagenome_FD_207641 | JGI IMG/M metagenome (GOLD analysis project Ga0310810, IMG submission 207641) | Soil microbial communities from experimental microcosm in Duke University, North Carolina, United States - NC | ecosystem: Engineered > Artificial ecosystem > Soil microcosm > Unclassified ... | reverse complement strand
GCGTCGGCGCGAAAGAAGACGGAAGCGGAAATGCGGCAGCTGCTCGATCAGGGGCCGTTCTCACCCGAGGACGCTCTGCACGACGGTCTCGTGGACGGCCTCGCGTATGAGGACCAGCTCGACGACCTTGTGCCGCAGCTGCGTCAAGCTGGTGAGATGCGCCGCATCGATGGCACGGACTATCAGCGTGTCACGCCGCGTTCGGTGGGCGTTCGAACCGGATCCAGAATCGCCGTGCTCTACGCGTCCGGAGTGATTGCATCGGGCAAGAGCGGCTACAACCCCGGCTCGGGCATGGTGGTTGGTTCGGATACGTTCGTCGAGCAACTGCGCCGTGTTCGCGCCGACGAATCCATCAAGGCCATCGTGCTGCGCGTCGACAGTCCCGGTGGATCGGGCTCCGCGTCCGATGTGATGTGGCGCGAATTGACGATCACACGCGATCAGAAGCCCGCGCGTCCGCTCATCGTCTCGATGTCCGACCTCGCGGCCTCGGGCGGGTACTACATCTCTGCTCCCGCGCAGGTCATCGTCGCGCAGCCGGGGACGCTGACCGGCTCCATCGGAGTGTTTGGCGGCAAGTTCGTCATCGACGGCACCCTGTCGAAAATCGGCGTCACGACTGAAACCGTCAAAGCCGGCAAGAACGCGGATCTCGAATCACCGTTCTCGCGCTTTTCTCCCGATCAACGCGCGAAGATGGGCGACTACATCGCCGGGTTCTACAAGACGTTCATCACGAAGGTCGCGGAGGGGCGTCACACCACGCCCGAGCGTATCGACGCCGTCGGACAGGGCCGCGTCTGGACAGGTGCACAGGCGAAGGAACGTGGTCTCGTCGATGCGCTTGGGGGCCTCGATACTGCAGTGGCCATCGCCAAGCAGCGGGCCCATATTCCAGCCGAGGAGGACGTCGAGCTGGTGGTGTACTCGGGGAGGCGAAGTCTCTACGAGGCGCTCAGCGAGTTGAGCCGCTCTTCGTCTTCGCTGGCGTCGTGGGGAGTGTTGCTGGGTGCCGCTGAGCGGCAGGCGGTTGCGTCGGTGGTGGCGCCCGCCGCGACATTCCGTCGCGGCGAGCCCTTGGCGTTGATGCCGTTTGCTTTTGTTCGCTAATCGAATCACCTGTGGCGCGAACCTTTAAGGTTCGCGCTACACGCCGGTGCCGACGATCCGCTTCGCGACGTCGGCGTTGACCTGAATCTTCATGCCCTGCTTGGCCTTTGTCATGTAGGACTCGAAGAACTGGCCGCGGCGCTCGTTCAGCAGCTGCGTCCGGAACGTTTCTTTCGCTGTCTTGAACGCGTCCTCGGTGACGTCCGCCCGCTCGGCGACGCGGACGATGACCGATCCGGAAGGCGTCGCAATTGGTTCGCTGACGCCCCCGACCGGCAGCGCGAACGCCGCCTTGTCGATCTCCTGGCTCACACCCACATCGGGGATGGGCGAGCCGCGTGTAATCAGCTGCGTGTCCTTCGCCTCGAGCCCCTGCGCTTTGGCAGCTGCGGCAAAGTCTTTCGACGAGCGAAGCGAGGCTGCGATCTCGCCGGCCTTTTGCTTGCTCATCTCAGTGGCGCGCGCTTTGATGACGTCCTCGCGCACGCGATCCTTCACTTCGTCCAGGTTCGGCACGTACGGTTCGCGCCGCCCCGTGACAACGATGTACATCGGGCCGCGCGGAGACTGAAGCCCACGGCTCACTTCGCCGTCCTTCAACTGAAACGCCTGATTCGTCACTTCAGGCGTCGGACCGATGCCGGGAACCGGTTCGTCGCGCGAGAAGAACGCGGTTTCGTTCACCACCAGGCCCGCTTCCTTGCCCACGGTGTCGAGGTCCGCCGGCTTCTTGATCCGGTTGTCCAGATCTTGCGTGCGAGCGGTAATCTGCTGGTCGACGCGCTGCCCGGCGAGCGTCTGCTGGATCTGGGCACGCGCGTCGTCGAGCGAACGCGTGGCGGCCGCCTTCTTGTCCACAACCTTGATGATGTGGAAACCGAACTGCGACTTCACGAGATCGCTGATTTGCCCCGGCTGCATGGAGAACGCCGCCTGCTCGAATTCAGGCACCATGCGCCCTTTCGGGAAGTAATCGAGGTCGCCGCCGTTGGCTTTCGAGCCATCGTCTTCCGAGTATTTCTTCGCCAGCGCGGCGAAGTCGGCGCCCGGGGCTTTCGCCTGCTTCAGCACGTCCTCGGCCTGCTTCCGCACGGCCGCTTCGTCCTTGCCGTCAGTTTTCAGCAGGATGTGGCTCGCGCGCACCTGCTCCGGCGTCTGGAACTGCTGGAGGTTCGAGTTGTAGTAGCTCTCGATCTCCTGCGGCGTGACGGTGACCTTCGCGCGCAGCTGGTCGCGATCGATCAGCAGATATTTGATCTTCCGTGACTCCCCCTTGCGGTATTCGGTCTTGTGCGCGTCGAAGTAGGAGGAGACATCCGCATCGTTGACCGTCACCTTGTCGCGGAACTTGTCGGCGGTGAGCGCCACGACCTGCAGCTTCACCTTTTCGTTGCGGTTGCGATATTCACGCTCCAGATCCGCATCCGATACGGCAACCCAGTCGGTGACCGCGGAGCGCAGCTTGTCGATCATCATGCTGCGCCGCAGACTCTGCTCGAAATCGTTTTTCGTGATCGGTGGATACTGCGACGCCAGCAACTGCTCGTAGCGCTGTTCGCCGATGAAACGACCGTTTTCCTGAAGCGCTGGAATCGAAAAGATCTGCTGCGCGAGTTCTTCGTCGCTGATGCGAATGCCCTGGTGCTCAGCTTCGGCGAGCGCCGCCTGCTCGTCGACCATCTGCTGCAGAATCTGTTGATCGATACCGAGCTGCCGCAGCAACTGCTCGTTGATGCTGCCGCCGTACTGCTGCTGGTAGGCCTGAATCTGATTCTGGTAACGGCGCTGGAAATCGACGCCGCGGATGTCCGTCCCGTTGACCGTCGCCACCACATCCGACGCAGACGCGCCGACGGAGGTCGTCGTCGTATCCAGGAAACTCGGGATGTAGAAAGCGATGAACGTCAGCACTACCAGACCCAGGCTCCATTTCAGCCAATTCCGGTGGCGACGCATCCGGTCGAGCATCGTCATGGTTTAATTCCTCAGTAGGGTGTTGAAGCCTCTCATCGTACGCCATTGTGCGCCGGAGCCGCAACGGTTTCATGGTATATTTGGCTAGTTTAGAAGGACTTAGCGCCCCCGCTCCCTTCCAGCGGTGACACCTATCTCCGCCAAGTCTGGCCTTCCTGACTCCGCCGCGCGCCGCACTCGTCGTGTCGATCTGGCTGCTCGGCTGAAGGGACGCGTCCGTTCGCTGCGAGCACAGCTCGAGCGGCGGGAGGCGTTGCTCGAGGCGATTCGTGAAGCGAATGCGACGGTTGACCCCAAGAAAGTGGCTGGCTGGCTGGTGCACCGAGCGCGGACCTGGGTTCCATGCCCCTGCTGGGCCGTCGTCGCGCGCGACATGAAGGGCGATCTCACCGTGATTGCTGACGAGGGCCTGACGGCTAACGTCATGCCCTCCCTGTGGGTGGCCGCGCAGTGGGTGATGCGGCACGGGTCGGAGTTGTTGTCCGCCGATCTCGCGAAAGACAGCGGCAAATCGGGCGTGATCGGAAGCGCAATCGCCTTTCCCCTCGTGTGCCGTAACCGCCCGATCGGCGTGCTTGTCGGCCTCGATCCGCTGCCTTCCGCCACGTTGCCGGCGATGAATGCGTCACTCTCACTGGCGATTCGCTCGATTCTCGAGGCTCCCGCCATTGCACTCGACAACGCGCTGTCGCTGCAGCGAGCCGAAGCCGTGTCGGTGACCGACGACCTGACCGGCCTCTACAACTCGCGTTATCTAAATCTCGTGCTCCGCCGCGAAGCGAAACGCGCTTCGCGCAGCGGCCGCCCGCTGTCGCTGTTGTTCCTGGATCTCGACGGGTTCAAACAGGTGAACGACACTTACGGGCATCTTGCGGGCAGCAAAGCTCTTGTCGAAGCGTCGGCCATCATCCGCGGAAGCGCGCGGGAAACCGACGTCGCGGCCCGCTTTGGCGGCGACGAATTTTCAGTGGTTTTGCCCGATACCGGCTGTGACGGCGCGCTATCGGTCGCCGAGCGTATCCGGGAACGGATTGGCGCCTCCGCCTTTCTGGCCTCGGACGGTTTGTCCGTCCATCTCACCGCATCTATTGGGGTTGCGACCCTGCCGGACGTCGCCGCATCGGCCGAAGAATTAATACGAGCCGCCGACGTGGCGATGTACCGGGTCAAGGATGCTGGGAAGGACGGAATTTGCATTGCGCAGGAGGCTCCGGCCTTTTGATGTAGGGGCTGACCTTACGGTCCGCCCCAAGGAGTTGACTTGGCTCTCGGCTCGTTTTTCTCCCTCTTCTCCAGCGATCTCGCGATCGACCTCGGCACCGCGAACACCTGCGTTTACGCCCGCGGAAAAGGCATCGTCGTCAACGAGCCTTCGATTGTCGCGATCAACAAAGTCAACGGGCGCGTCGAGGCGGTTGGCAAGGACGCGAAAGAGATGCTCGGACGGACGCCCGGCAACATCGTCGCCATCAAACCGATGAAGGACGGCGTCATCGCTGACTTCGAAGTCACCGAGAAGATGCTGACCTACTTCATCAAGAAGGCTCACAACCGCAACGTGTGGGTGCGCCCCCGCATCGTCATCGGTGTGCCGTCGGAAATCACGCAGGTCGAGAAGCGCGCCGTGAAGGACAGCGCATACCGCGCGAAGGCGAGCGAAGTCCACCTGGTCGAGGAAGCCATGGCGGCGGCGATCGGCGCCGGCATGCCCATCACCGAACCGTCAGGCAACATGATCGTCGACATCGGCGGCGGCACTACGGACATCGCCGTGATCTCGCTTGCCGGCATCGTCTACAGCAAGGCTGTACGGGTCGCTGGCAACGAGATGGATGAAGCGATCATCCAGTACATCAAGAAGACGTACAACCTGCTGATCGGCGAGCGCACCGCAGAGCAGATCAAGATGGAGATTGGCTCCGCCTTCCCGCTCGAGGAAAAGATGACGATGGAGATCAAGGGACGGCACCTGATTGAAGGGGTGCCGAAGACGATCACCATCACGGACGAGGAGATTCGCGAGGCGCTCGCGGAAACGGTGAACGTCATCGTCGATGCCGTGCGCGTCGCGCTCGAGCGCACGCCGCCTGAACTGTCGGCCGACATCGTGGACCGGGGCATCGTGCTCACCGGTGGCGGCTCGATGCTGAAGAATCTCGACAAGCGGCTGCGCGAAGAAACCGGGCTGCCGCTCGCGATGGCGGAGGACCCGCTGTCATCGGTTGTGCTGGGCGCCGGCAAGATGTTGTCGGACTTCAATCTGCTGCGGAAAATCTCCATTGATTAGTGCCAACGTTCGCTGTCACCCGCCACAGAGACACAGAGGATCAGAGAAGACATGTTTTCGCCTCTGTGTCTCCGAGTCGCCGTGGCCGCCGATGGTGAAGGGTGCTGCGCTCTAGGCAATGGCTGTCATCGATATCCGCCGCCGCACCGGCTACCTCTTCCTCGCGGTCGTCGTCGCGCACGTCATCCTCATCTCGACCCAGGTCACCACAAGGCGCGGTGTGCCGATGCTGCAGGAGGCGGTCTTCGGGATTTTTTCCGAGGTGCAGCGGGGCGCCAACGCGGTGACGACGACCGTCCAGAGTTCGTGGCAAAACTACTTTGCGCTGCAGCAAGTGCAGGAAGAAAACGAGCGGCTGAAACAGCAAATCAGCGCGCTGCAGATCCGGCTGCAGCAGGAGCGCAACCTTGCGCAGCAGTCCGAATCGCTGCAGAAGCTGCTGGAGCTGAAGACCGCGACCGAACTGAAGACCACCGCGGCCAGCGTCATCGCGGGCAGTGCCAGCCCCGAGTTCCGCACGATTACCGTCGACAAGGGGAACGGTGACGGTGTTCACGCCGACATGGCTGTCATTTCGCCGGCGGGTATTGTCGGCCGCATCATCCAGCCAAGTCCCCGAGCGTCGAAGGTGCAGCTGCTGATCGACCGGAACGCGGCGGCGGGGGCGCTGGTGGAACGGACTCGCGCCCAAGGCGTCGTAGTGGGTACAGGCACCGACGAGTTACGAATGGACTACGTGTCGGGGTCGGCCGATGTGAAAGCCGGCGATTCGGTGGTCACGTCGGGCATCGATGGTATTTACCCTAAAGGCTTTGTTGTTGGTCAGATACAATCCGTACGGAGGGGAGCGGGACAGTACAGCTCGATTGTGATCCGTCCGGCCGTCGATTTCTCCGCGCTCGAAGCGGTGCTGATCGTACTTACGCCGCCGTCAGCCGTCGAGGCTGCCGGGCGGGGCGCGGATCAGGATCACTAGGTGAAGGCTGCGGGGGTCGTCATCGCGATAGCTCTGGCGCTGGCGTTGCAGACTAGTCTGGCGCGGCTCCTCATCGGCGGCACGGCGGCTCTCGACCTGGTTCTGGTCGTGGTCGTGTACGTCGCGCTGACGAGCGGCCCCGTGACAGGAATGCTGTCCGGGAGCGCCGCCGGCATCGTGCAGGACGCGTTATCGAGCGGGACAATCGGCATCGGGGGGCTGGCGAAGGCGATTGTTGGGTTTGGCGCGGGCGTCATCGGGCAACAATTCATCGTGACCGCTGCCTTTCCGCGGTTTGTGATGTTCATTGTTGCCACGCTCGTCCACTCGGCGCTCTTCATGGGGATGTACATGCTGCTCGGCTTGAAAGAGTTTCCCTCGCCCTGGGCGGCGGTGCTCAGTCAGGCGATCGGCAACGCGGTTGTCGGCATCGTGGCGTTCGCGATCGTCGAATCGCTCCCCGGTGCAATCGAACGTCGGAGATTCAAGCGGTCGAGTCGATAATTATCTAGAGCTCCGTCTCGCTGAGATATGGCCATACAGGAAGATCGCCGTCGCATCAGTATCAGGCTCACCGTGCTGCAGGTGGCGTGCGTGGTCGTGTTTGCCGCGCTCGGGATCAGCTTCTGGCTCCTCCAGATTGTCGAGCACGCCAAGTACGAGGAGATGGCGGAGAACAATCACCAGCGGACGCTTGCGCTGCGCGCTCCGCGCGGCGTGCTCTACGACCGCAACGGCCAGGTCCTGGTCGAGAACCGCCACTCGTTCACGATTTCGATCGTCCGCGAGCACACGAAAGATCTCGATCGCACCATCCGCATGCTGTCCGAAGTGGCGGGTCTCGATGTCGAGAATGTCCGCAGTGTTGTCGCGCGGCACAAGGCCGAACCGAGCTACCGCCCGATCGTCGTTGTCGAGGATGCGTCCCTCGCCCAGGTCGCGGCGATTACCGCGCGGCGGCTCGACTTCGAGTTGCCTGACGTCGTGGTCGAAGAGGTCCCCACGCGGCAATACCCCGGCAGCGGTATCGGCGCCCATTTGTTCGGGTACGTGGGCGAAGTCAGCGACGCGATGGTGGCGGCCAACGATTCGCTCAAGAGCGGTGATCTGGTTGGACAGGCCGGCATCGAAAAAATCTACAACCCGCTGCTGATGGGGGAGGACGGCGCCAAGGTCGTGGTCGTCAACAGCCTCGGCCGCGAGATCAGCACGCTCGACGAGGTGCCGCCGACCGAGGGTAAGCGCGTGCAGCTCACGATCGACTTCGACGTGCAGAAGGCCGTCGAAGACGGGTTCAAGGCCGCACACGACGCGCGTCTGACCAATGCCGGCGCCGCTGTCGTGCTGGACCCGAATACGGGCGAAGTGCTCGCATACGCGAGCGAGCCGGCGTTCGATCCGAATGCGTTCGCCGCTGGAATCGACCGCGCGACGTGGGCCTCGTTGACCAGCGACGAGCAGCATCCGCTGAACGATCGGGCGATTCAGGGTCGGTATTCGCCGGGTTCCACGTTCAAGATGGCGGTGGCGATGGCCGCACTGGAAGAAGGCATCATCACGCCCGACTTTCAGGTGCATTGCGCGGGCGCCGCCAATTTCTACGGGCGCTCGTTCAAGTGCTGGCGTGCGGGTGGACACGGCACCATCAGCCTGCGCCATGCGATCGAGCAATCGTGCGACGTGTATTTCTACACGATTGGAAATCTCGTCGGCATCGACAAGATCAACAAGTGGGCGACGCTGCTTGGTCTTGGCGTGAAGAGCGGCATCGACCTCCCGAACGAAACCGTTGGTCTGGTGCCGTCCACGCAATGGAAGCAAGAGAAGATGCACGAGAAGTGGTACGCCGGCGAGACCATCTCCGTGGCAATCGGCCAGGGGCAGGTCTCGGTGACGCCGGTGTCGATGGCGGTGTATGCAGCGACGCTCGCCAACGGCGGCACGCGCGTGACCCCGCATCTGCTCAAGGCCGTCGATGACGGCAGCGGCAACGGGTGGAAGCCGGTGGCCGCGCCCGCACCGCAGTCGAAGGTCGAGTTGGACCCGCAAAAATTGCAGGCCATTCGTGACGGTCTCTGGGGCGTCGTCAACGGAGGGGGCACAGGCAATCGCGCCCGCGTCCCCGGCTACGACGTGTCCGGCAAGACCGGGACGGCGCAGGTGATTTCCAATGCCGGCCGCGTCGCCGCAGCGCGTTCCGGCAAGGACCTGCGCGACAACGGATGGTTCGTCTTCTTCGCGCCGCGGGACAAGCCGGAGGTGGCCGGGGTCGTCTTCCTCGAGCACGGCGTCCACGGTCCGAACGCCGCGCGAGTCGCGCGCCACATCGTGGCGACGTTCTTTGCCAAGAAGGAAGGGCGGCCGCTGCCGCCGCCGCCGACACCGGCGGACATGCAATTCGATTTTTCGGATCCGTACGGTCTGGGACACATGCCGGGAGCGCCTCCGCCGGAGGAACCCGTGAACGACACGCACTGAGATGCTCGAACGAAGGCTCTACTACCACATCGACTGGGCGATGCTCGCCGGCGTCTTCGCGCTCTGCGCGATCGGTGTGGCGCAGATCTTCAGCGCCACCGGTGGTTTCACCCACATCTACTACACGCAGATTTACGGCATCATCCTCGGTATGGTCGCGATGGCGATTTGCCTGTCAATCGACTATCGATCGCTCGCCGACAAGTCGCACTGGATTTACCTGGGTATTCTGCTGCTCCTGATGTACGTGCTGTTTTTCGGCGCGGTGCGCGGCGGCTCGCGGCGGTGGATCGATCTCGGCGTCTTCAATCTGCAGCCGTCGGAGTTCGCCAAGGCCACGCTCGCGCTCGTCCTTGCCAAGTTCTTCGGCGAGAGCCGCCGCGGGGCGATCACCCGCGAAGACCTCGCCATCGCCGGTGCGCTCACCGCGGTACCCCTCCTTCTCATTGCGCGGCAGCCGGACCTCGGAACGGCTGTCACGCTCATTCCGGTCGTCTTTGCCATTGCCTACGTGGCGGGCATGCCGATGCGCATCGTCGGCATTCTCGCGCTCGTCGGCGTGCTTGTCGCGCCGGTCGCCTGGAAATTCGCGCTCAAGGACTATCAGCGCGAACGCATTTCGACGTTTCTCGATCCCGCGCAGGACGCCAAGGGCGCGGGCTATCAGCAGATTCAGGCGCGGATCACCGTGGGATCCGGAGGCCTGTGGGGAAAGGGTTTCACCAAGGGAACGCAGGGCCAGCTGCGGTTCCTGCCGGTGGCACACAACGATTTCATCTTCTCGGTGCTCGCCGAGGAGCAGGGGTTTGCGGGCGTGCTCGTCACGCTCGGGCTGTATCTGTTCGTGATACTTCGTGCGCTCGAGGCGGCGCGGCTTGCCAAAGACCGTCTCGGCGCATACCTGGTGCTGGGAGTGCTGGCCAGCTTCACATTCCAGGTGATTTACAACGTGACGATGTCGGCCGGCCTCGCGCCGGTCAAGGGACTGACGCTTCCGCTCATGAGTTACGGCGGGTCCTCCATGATTGCAACCTTGGCGGCGTTCGGCCTGATTCTCAACGTGCGGATGCGTCGATTTACAAATTAGGGCTTCGGGCTTCGGGCGCCGGGCTTCAGGCCGTTACGGCCGCAGCCCCAAGCCTGGAGCCTCCAGCCTGCTAGCGGGTTCCGTGATGCTGTTCATGCCCGTCACCATCGTGCTGCGTCGCCTTGTGGCGTTCGTCGGCGTCCTCGTCGCCTTTGTGGCGGTGCGGCGATGCGTGAACGTGTCTGCCGTGGCATCAGGGGAACCCGTGCGGAGCTTCGGGCATGACCACCAAGGAGATGATCATCTCCTCGAGCGCCCACGAAACACGGGTCGCGATTCTCGAGGACGATCAGGTAGCCGAAATCTTCATCGAGCGCGAACATCAGCGTGGTGTCGTCGGCAATCTCTACAAGGGCCGGGTGTCGAAAGTCCTCCCTGGCATGCAGTCGGCGTTTGTTGACCTCGGTCTCGAACGCGACGGATTCCTCTACGTTTCAGATGTCGTCGCCAACACCGAAGAGTTCGACCGACTCGAAACGGACGATGAAGAGGATGGCGGGTCCGCCGTCGGCGCAGAGGGTTCCGCCGGCGGAACCCGACCGGTCGTACGGAGGCCCGGTTCCGGCGACGGAGGTGCCAGCGCAAGCGGATCCGGCAGCCGCGGCCGCCGTGACCGCGACAAGGGGCCCGAACCGAAAATCGAGGAACTGCTGAAGGAAGGACAGGAAATCCTCGTCCAGGTCGCGAAGGAACCTATCGGCACCAAAGGCGCTCGGCTCACCTCTCACGCAACAATGC
>Ga0310810_10010800_pt1 | contig 10653 bp, 9 predicted proteins | sample NCmetagenome_FD_207641 | JGI IMG/M metagenome (GOLD analysis project Ga0310810, IMG submission 207641) | Soil microbial communities from experimental microcosm in Duke University, North Carolina, United States - NC | ecosystem: Engineered > Artificial ecosystem > Soil microcosm > Unclassified ... | reverse complement strand
CCGGATTACCACGGGATCGCCGCCTCCCGACGTCGGCGCCGAGCTCGAGGCCCGCCTCGGCTACAGCGATGCACTCCTCACCGTCGCCGAGCCGTACTCCCTGTGGGCGATCGAGTCGGATCCCAGCGCGCTCTCCGCGGCGTTTCCGATCGAGGCACCGCCCGGCGTGGTGTTCGCGCCGGACATCGCTTTCTATTCCGTCCGGAAACTCCGGCTCTTGAATGGTTCGCACACCGCTATGGCGCCACTCGCACTCCTCTCAGGTGTTGCCACTGTCCGGGAGGCGACGGAGCATTCGCAGCTCGGCTGGTTGCAGCGGCGGATCCTATTCGATGAGATCGTGCCCGGCACGGATCTCCCCGCCGACGAAGCTCTGGCGTTCGCCCATGAGGTTATGGACCGGTTCCGCAATCCCTGGCTCGAGCACCGCTGGGAGGTGATCGCGACGAATCAGACCCCGAAGCTGCGGGAGCGCGTGCTGCCCTCGGTGGCGGGATTCGCGGCGCGGTGCGGCCGGGTCCCACAGGGCTTGGCGCTCGCGTGCGCGGCGTCCCTGCGCTTCGCGCGGTGCATCGCGCAAGTGTCGGAAACGGAAGGCCACGGCTGGTGGCGCGGCGCCCCCTACGCGATCCGGGACGCCGATCTGCCGCGGCTCGTCGCCCACTGGTGGGCGGTGGACCCGGAGCACGCACCCGGCCCCGTGCCGGTGGACATCCTGCAGCGACTGGCGGCGCGCGCCCTCCCCGACGCCAGCCTCTGGGGAGGAACGACGTTCGCAAGCGTGCCGAGGTTCGTGGACGCCACGACCCGGGCATTGTGCCGGCTGGAGGAGTCCGGGGTGGAGGGAGCGATCACGGCGTTGGACGGCGGATGATCGATCAAGGTCTGGACCACCTCCTGGCGACCGGGGTGGTCGCGGTCGTGCGCGCGCGGGAGGCGAAGGGTCTCACGACGGTCGCCAAGGCACTCTTGTCGGGCGGCGTGCAGGCCGTGGAGATCACCCTCACCACGCCCGGGGCCGTCGCGGCGATCGCTGAGCTCGCGCGCGACGGGCAGGGTGTGCTGGTCGGCGCCGGGACGGTGCTCGACGCAGCGGCTGCCCGGAGCGTGTTGGACGCGGGCGCCAGGTTCGTGGTCAGTCCCACATTCGAGCCGGACGTCATCCGCGTTTGCCGCGACCGGAACGTCCCTTGCATACCGGGAGCCTTCACGCCGACTGAAATCCTGGCGGCGTGGCGCGCCGGTGCCGCGCTGGTGAAACTGTTCCCCGCGGTGACGGTGGGTCCCGGGTTTGTGCGGGAGGTGCTCGGGCCGCTGCCGTCGCTGCGCATCGTGCCGTCGGGCGGCGTAACGCTGGAGAGCGTGGGCGACTGGATCCGCGCGGGGGCCGCTGCCGTCAGCGTGGGAGGCGCGCTACTCGGCGGGCCGCCCGCGGAGTTGACCGCGCGCGCGCGGGCGTTCGTGACGGCAGTCGCGACGGCGCGCCAATCGTTGGAGCGCGGCCAGTGACGCGCGTGGTCACGTTCGGCGAGCTGCTGCTGCGGCTGAGCCCGCCCGGCGAGGAGCGGCTGCTCGCTTCGCCGCAGCTCGTGACGTTTTTCGGCGGCGCCGAAGCCAACGTCGCGGTCGCCTTGAGCCACCTCGGCGTGCCGTGCGACTACGTCACCCGGCTTCCCGAGAATCCCCTCGGCGATGCCGCCCTCGAGTCGCTGCGGCGCGAGGGGGTCGGCACGCAGTGGATCGCTCGCGGCGGCGAGCGCCTGGGGCTCTACTTCGTGGAGCCCGGCGCCGACCTGCGCACCATGCGAGTGGTGTACGACCGCTCGGGCTCGGCATTCGCGCAGCTCGATCCCGAGTCTGTCGATTGGAGCGCGGTGCTCGCGGACGCAGACTGGTTCCACACCACAGGGATCGCGCCTGCTTTGGGGGGAAGGCCCGCCCGGGCTGTCGGCTCTGGCGTCGCAGCAGCCCGAGCCGCCCGGCGGCCAGTGAGTATCGACCTCAACTACCGCGAGGCCCTGTGGCGGGGTCGCGATCCCCGCCCGATCATCGAGCCGCTTGCGCGCGGCGCCGACCTGGTGATCGGCAATGCGACAGCAGTGCGCGTCATGCTGGGCATCGACGTCCAGGGCGACGGACTCGCCCAACGGATCGCCGAGCATTTGGGCTGCCGCTTCGTGGCCGTTACACAGCGTGAGTCGCTTGCGGCGCGCACGCAGGCGTGGAGTGCCGTCCTCTATGACGCCGGGGAGCGCCGTCTGACGGCCAGCCGGCGGGAAGAGGTGTGCGTCGTGGATCGCGTCGGCGGCGGGGATTGCTTCGCCGCGGCGCTCATCGCGCGGCTCCTGGCCGGCGCGCCCCCGGCCGATGCGCTCGCGTTCGCGGCGGCGGCGGGCGCGCTCAAGCTCACGGTCCCCGGCGACTTCAGCCGGGCGAGCGTGGCGGACGTCCTGGAGTGGCAGCGGCGGTGATTCCGACGTTCCGCTGGTTCGGGCCGAGTGACGCCATCCCGCTCGCGTACATCCGGCAGATTCCGGGCGTGCGCGGCGTCGTGAGCGCGTTGTACGACGTCCCGGTCGGTGAGCCGTGGACGACCGAACACCTCGGGCGCCTCAAGGCACAAATCGAGGACGCGGGGCTCGGCTTCACCGTGGTGGAGAGCGTGCCGGTCCACGAGGACATCAAGCTCGGCAGACCGGGGCGAGATCGTTGGATCGACAACTACTGCGCGAGCATCCGTGCCCTGGGCGAGCTGTCCATTCCGGTGCTGTGCTACAACTTCATGCCCGTCTTCGACTGGATCCGCACCGATCTCGCGCACCGGTTGCCCGACGGCTCGACGGCACTCGCGTACGACGATGGCGCCCTCGCGACGATCGACCTGTCGCGCGGCACGGGCGAGCTGCCCGGGTGGGCGACGGCGTACAGCGCAGGGGAGCTGCAGTCGTTGCTGGCCGCCTACCGCGCCGTCGACGCGGAACGGTTATGGGACCACCTTGCCTATTTCTTGGAGCGCGTCGTGCCGGTCGCCGAGCGGTCGGGCGTGCGCCTGGCGATCCATCCCGACGACCCGCCCTGGTCGATCTTCGGGTTGCCGCGGATCATCACCGATGCAGCGGCGCTGGACCGCCTCGTCCGGCTGGTCGATAGTTCGGCGAACGGGATCACTTTCTGCACCGGCTCGCTGGGGGCCAATCCGAAGAACGACCTCGAGGGCATGGTCCGCCGGTTCGGCGGGATGGGACGCGTCCATTTCGCACACTGCCGCAACGTGAAGGTGACCGGAGCGCGCCGATTTCACGAAACCGCTCATCCTTCGGCGAGCGGGGGAGTGGACCTCCTGCAGGTGCTGCGCTCCCTGCACGCGGTGGGGTTTCATGGCCCGATGCGCCCCGACCACGGCCGCATGATCTGGGGCGAGACCGGGCGCCCCGGTTACGGTCTTTATGACCGGGCCCTGGGCATCACCTACCTCCAGGGGCTGTGGGAGGCGATCGAGCGGGGCGGCGGGTGAAGATCGGCTACCGCTGGACGGTGTGCGCCCTGCTGTTTGCCGTCACGACCGTCAACTACATGGACCGCCAGGTGCTCGGCATTCTCGCGCCGACGCTGCAACACGAGCTGCATTGGTCGGAGACGCAGTACGCAAACATCGTGTCCTGGTTCACGTTTGTGTACGCGTTCGGCTTTCTCGCCGCGGGGTGGTGGCTCGATCGAGTCGGCGTGCGCCGCGGTTTCGCGGTGGCGGTTGTGGCCTGGAGCATCGCGGCGATCGGTCACGCGTTTGCGCGCACGGCAGCGGGGTTCTCCGCGGCCCGCGCGTTCCTCGGCCTGGGCGAGTCCGCCAACTTCCCCGGCGCCGTCAAGACGGTCGCCGAGTGGTTCCCAAAGCGCGAGCGCGCGCTCGCGACCGGGATCTTCAACGCCGGGACGAACATGGGAGCGATCCTCACCCCGCTCCTCGTCCCATGGCTCGTCCTGACATGGGGGTGGCAGTCGGCGTTCATCGTGACGGGGTCGTTGGGCTTTCTCTGGTTGCTGGTGTGGCTCGCGCTGTATCGTGATCCCGAGCACCATCCGCGGGTGAGCGCGGCGGAGCTCGAGCACATCCACAGCGATCCGCCGGATGGGGCGGCGGCGCGCGTCCGATGGCTCGACCTCCTCGGTCACCGGCAGACGTGGGCGTTCGCGGTGGGCAAGCTCCTGGCGGACCCGATCTGGTGGTTCTACCTGTACTGGCTCCCGAAATTTCTCAACGCGCGCTATGGGCTCACGCTCAGCCAGCTGGCACTGCCGCTGATCGTCGTCTACCTCGTGGCCGACGTGGGATCCATCGGCGGAGGGTGGCTCTCCAGTGCGTTGATCAAGCGCGGGTGGACGGTGAACCGCGCCCGGAAGACGGCGATGCTCGCGATGGCGCTCCTGATCGTGCCGACGGCGTATGCCCCGCTGGCGAGCACGATGTGGACCGCGGTGCTGATCGTCGCCGTCGCGGCGGCCGCGCATCAGGCGTGGTCGGCAAACGTGTATACGCTGGCGAGCGACATGTTTCCCCGTGCGGCGGTGGGGTCGGTGGTCGGGATCGGCGCCTGCGCCGGCGCCGCGGGCGGCTGGCTGTTTCAGCGGGTCACGGGCCTGATCCTCCAGGCCAATGGCAGCGACTACACGCCGGTGTTCGCCGTGTGCGGCCTCGCCTATGTCACGGCGTGGTGCATCATTCAACTGCTGGCGCCCCGGCTCGAGCCCGTCGACGGCAGCTCGCGATGAACATCGCGACGTGGAACGTGAATGGCATTCGCGCCCGCGCGGGGCAGTTCCGCGAATGGCTCGATCGCGACCGCCCGGACATCGTCTGTCTCCAGGAGCTGAAGGCGGAAGCCAACCAAATCCCGGAGGAGTGCAAATCCCCCGATTATCACGCGTATTGGCACACCCGCAAAGGCTACTCGGGGGTGTCGCTGCAGGTGCGCAAAGATCTGTTTGCCGTCGATCCGGTGTTCAGCCACCCGCCGTTCGATTACGAGTCCCGCATTGTCCTGGCCGAGGTCGGTGACCTCGTGATTGCGTCGGTTTACGTCCCCAACGGGGGCAAGGACTACGCGGCCAAGATCGACTTCGTGAACCGGCTCATCGAATGGTCCCGGCAGCAGGTGAGCGGGGGCAGGGGCGTCGTGGTGTGCGGCGACATGAACATCGCACGCGCCGAGATGGACGTGCACCCCAAGGAGCGCAAGCCCATGGCCATCGGCCAGCGCCCCGAGGAGCGCGCCCTCTTCGCGACGCTGCTCGATGCGCCGCTCGTCGATGTGGGGCGGACGCTCGACCCCGACAACTCCAACCTGTTCACGTGGTGGGCGCCCTGGCGGGACCTCAGGGCCAGGAACATCGGCTGGCGCCTGGATTACCTGCTGGCGTCACCCGGGCTGGCTGCACACGCGACCGCCTGCGTCGTCAAGGCGAATGTCGGCACGAGCGACCATGCGCCGGTCGTGATGTCAACTTCCCTTTAGATATCCGCTGATCACCGTGGCGTACTGGGCAAACGCCACGTCGGGCTCCTCGATCTCCGGGTGCCAACGCTTTTCCCACTCGAAGCTGTAGAATCCGCGATATCCGATTTTCTTGAGCGCTTCCACCTGGCGCCGTACCGGTACGTCTCCCGTGCCGGTGAGCACATAGCGACGGTCGTTCCCAGCGGCGACCGAGTCCTTCAGGTGCGTGTGCCGGATGTAACTCCCGAGCCGGCGCACCGTCTCTTCGGGCTCTTCCTTCCCTGAGACGAACGTATGGTGGGCGTCCCAGAGCAACGCCACATTCGGCGAGGCGGCACGCTCGAGCAGGGACTGGAGCGAGGGAGAGTCGGTGAAATCACCATGCGACTCGATCAGCACCGTGACGTTCTTGCCATGGGCGTAATCCCCGAGCTCGCGTAACCCCCTGGCGATGTGTGCCAGCATCTCGTCGCGGGCCACACCCGGCACGTACTGATTGCCGAACACCCGCACGTACGGGGCTCCCAGCGCCTGCGCGAGATCGATGAAGCGGCGCCCTTCGTCGAGCTGGGTGGCGCGCTTTGTGGCGTCCATCTCGTGCATATTGGCCGAGCTGCCGAGGTCCGAGATGACGAGCTCGTGTTGTGCGAGCTGTGACTTGGTGGCGGCGAGCTGCGCGGGCGCGAACTCGGGGCGCTGGGGGAGATCCATCGTGTCCTGCAAGCCGCGTAGCTCCACGGAGGCGTAGCCGTGCCCGGAAGCGAAGTCCAGGATCTGGGGCCAGTCCCATTTCGGGCAACCCAGGGTGGAAAAGCCGATGGGGAGGCGCGCGCTCGATACCGTCACACCAGGTAACGCAGTCGCTGCCAGGATAGCGGCCGACGTTTCGAGGAACTCGCGTCTTGTGGTCACGATTCGTAGTTTAGCCTCTATGACAACTCCTCGTTACTACCTTCTCGCGCTCGCGGTCTGCGCAGGGTCGCTCGCTGCGCAGACCACCTCCCCGGCCGCACCCAATCAGCTCACGGACGCCGAACGTGCGGCCGGGTGGCGGCTGCTGTTCGACGGCAAGACACTCACGGGATGGCGCGGCCTGGGTTACGACAGCGTCCCCTCCGCGCATTGGACGGTCGTCGACGGAACGATCAAGAAAATCGCGAGCGGCAACGTCCCCAAACTCCCCGATGGCCAGCCGCTCGTGGGCGGCGACCTCATGACCGTCGACGTGTTCGGAGATTTCGAGCTGTCGTGGGAGTGGAAGGTCACCCCCGGTGCCAACAGCGGCGTCAAGTACAACGTCTCCGAAGAGTTGTCGGTGCAGAACGCGCCCAATCACGCCGCCCTGGGCTTCGAGTATCAGATGCTGGACGACGACCGCCACCCCGACGGCAAGCTCCCGACGCACCGCGCCGGCGCGCTGTACGATCTCGTCGCTCCCAACGACGCCAAGCATCTCAAGCCGGTGGGCGAGTGGAATCAGTCGACCGTGATTTTCCGAGGCAACCACGGCGAGCATTGGCTGAACGGCGCGCGCATCGTCCTGTTCGAGCTCGGCGCCGCGCACATGGATTCACTGCTGGCGGCGAGCAAGTTTCACCCCTTCGCGTGGTTCGGCCAGCGCCGCCAGGGCGGCGGCCACATCGTCCTCCAGGACCACGGCGACGAAGTCTACTTCCGCAACATCAAGGTGAGGCCGTTATGAAGCGCCGCAAATTCGTGCAGACCGTCTCCGCCGCGGGATTGGGAATCGCCGCGTCCGGGGTGCGCTCCTGGGCGTTCGGCCGGTCGGCGTCGGAGCAGGTCGTCGTCGCCGTCATGGGACTGAACGGTCGTGGTACGGTCCTCGGCAAGGTCTTTGCCCGGACGCCGAACGCCACGGTCGGCTACGTCTGTGACGTCGACTCGCAGGTATTAGCGAAAGGAGCCGCGGCCATCGCAGGCCTCCAGACAACTCCTCCCAAGGCGATCGCGGATTTCCGGCGTGCGCTCGACGACAAATCGGTCGACGCGCTCGTGATCGCCGCTCCCGATCACTGGCACACCCCGGCGGCGATCCTCGCCCTGCAGGCGGGGAAGCACGTCTACGTCGAGAAACCCTGCGGCCACAACGCGCGCGAGGGCGAGCTGATCGTAGCGGCGCAGCGCAAGCATCAGCGCACAGTCCAGATGGGCACACAGCAGCGCTCCGCCGAGCGCTCCATCGAGCTGGTCCAGGCCCTCAAGGAAGGACTCATCGGGCGCCCCTACCTGGCGCGCGCGTGGTACGCGAACACGCGCGGCACGATCGGGCGCGGCAAGGAGGCTCCGGTCCCCACCAACCTCGACTACGAGCTGTGGCAGGGCCCGGCCCCGCGCACTCCGTATCGGGACAACGTGATCCACTACAACTGGCACTGGTTCCACCGCTGGGGGACTGGCGAGATCTGCAACAACGGCACCCACGAGATCGACGTGTCCCGCTGGATGCTGGGCGTGGACGCCTGCACGCGTGTCGTCTCGACCGGCGGCCGCTATCAGTTCGACGACGATTGGGAGTTCACCGACACCCAGGAAGTCACCTTCGAGTTCGCCGGGGGGAAGACGATCATCTGGCAGGGGCAGAGCTGCAACGGGCTGCCGACCTTCGGGCGCTCGCGCGGCGTCGCGGTACTCGGAACGGCGGGGAGTGTGGTTGTCGATCGTGACGGCTACGTCGTGTACGATCCCAAGGGACAGGTGATCCGGCAAGTGGCGGCCGCGAAGCCGTCGGATCCGTTGAACGTCGTGGCTGACGACGAAGCGACGGGGACGCACATCGCGAACTTCATCGACGCGGTGCGCACCGGCGCCCCGCTGCACCAACCCATCTCCGAGGGCGCGAAGAGTGTCCTCCTGTGCCACCTCGGCAACATCGCGCAGAGCACGGGCCGTGCGCTGCGCACCGACCCGGCGTCGGGCAGAATCGTCGATGATCCCGACGCCATGAAACTGTGGCAGCGGGAGTACGCCCCGGGCTGGATGCCCGTCGTGTAAATGGCCGACACGACGCCGCACGAGGACCGCTTTTTCGATCCGGAGCCCTCGGTGCGGCGGGCGGCCCGCGCGCTGTACGACGAGACGCGGGCGCTGCCTATCATTTCGCCGCACGGACACGTCGATCCCCTCCTGCTCGCGGAGAACGCACCGTTCCCTGACCCTGCGTCCCTGATTGTCACGCCCGACCACTACATCCTGCGGATGCTGTTCGCCCATGGCCTGCCGCTCGAGTCCCTCGGCGTGCCGGCCCGAGACGGCGCGGGCACGGAGGTCGATCCGCGCGCGATCTGGCGGCGCCTCGCGGAGCAGTACTACCGGTTTCAGGGCACGCCTACCGGCGCCTGGCTCGATCACGAGCTGCACGTCGTGTTCGGTGTGCGCGATCGCCTCGACGGCGACACCGCGGGGCGGATCTACGATGAGATCGCCGAGCGGCTCGCCACGCCGGAGTTCCTGCCGCGCGCGTTGTTCGAGCGGTTCGACATCGAGGTCCTGGCCACGACCGACAAGGCGAGCGACCCTCTCGATCACCACCAGGCCCTGCGCCGCTCGGGGTGGAAAGGCAGGGTCATCCCGACGTTCCGTCCCGATGCGGTATTCAGGATCGCCGCGCCCGGTTGGCGGGCAGAGCTGGAAGCGCTCGGCGCCGCGCACGGCGCGCCACTCGTGGACTATGCTGGATTCGTAACGGCTCTCGAGGAACGGCGGGCCTTCTTTCGGGACCTGGGCGCCACCGCGACCGATCATGGAGTACTCGAGCCGTACACCGCTGCGCTCGCTCCGGCGGAGGCCGAGCGCCTGTTTCAGCAGGCGCGCTGCGACAAGGTGACGGCCGAAGACCAGCGGCGCTTCGAGGGGCATCTCCTGATGGAGATGGCACGGCTCTCCGTCACAGACGGCCTTGTGATGCAGCTCCATCCCGGTGCGCTGCGGGATCACAATCAGGTCGTGTTCGAGCGGTTCGGGCCCGACCGAGGCGGCGACATCCCTATCGCCACCGAGTTCACTCGCAACCTGCGACCGCTGCTGAATGCGTACGGCAACGATTCCCGGCTGACCGTCGTGTTGTTCACGCTGGACGAGTCGACCTACAGCCGCGAGCTGGCGCCGCTCGCCGGGCACTATCCGGCCGTCCGGCTCGGCGCGCCGTGGTGGTTTCACGACTCGATGCAGGGGATGATCCGCTTCCGCGAGCGGACTACCGAGACGGCTGGGATCTACAAGACCGCGGGCTTCACCGACGACACCCGGGCCTTCTGCTCGATTCCCGCCCGCCACGATCTGTCGCGCCGCATGGACGCAAACTTCCTCGGCGGCCTGGTCGCACGGCACGTGATCGGAATGGATGACGCGCGCCGCATGGCGCGGGCGCTCGCCTACGATTTGGCCAAGGAGACCTACCGGCTTTGATGAGGCTCTAGCGCTGCAGTCACGGCGTCGAAGAATGCCCAGTCGTCGATCGCGTCGGCTCCCGTCGGCTGCGCCCGCGCGCTCCACACCACGATCACGACCTGCGCGGCCGGATTCACGTAGAGAAACTGTCCGTAGATGCCTTCGGCAGCGAACGCCCCGTCTGTGCGGGAGGCCCGAGTCGGTCCGGTCCACCACAGGTATCCATAGTCGAGCGCAGTTCCATGGCGCAGGACTTTGGCAGTCGTCGCCTCATGGACCCACCCGGCGGGAAGAATCGAATCACCCGCCGCGACGCCGTTCGCCAGCATGAAAAGGCCGAAGCGACCATAGTCGCGCAGGGTGGCGCTGATTCCGCTGCCCCCGATTTCGATGCCATTCGGAGAGTCCAGCCACCAATTCGCGTCCGCCTCCATCCCGAACCGGCTCCAGATCCGCTCCCCGAGGTAAGTCGCGAGCGGCTGCCCGACCGCGCTCTCGAGCACCAGGGCGGCCACCTGCGTCTCGCCCGTGTTGTAGTTATTCAGGGTTCCGGGCTCGGCTGCCCGGGGCAGGCTCTTCATGACCGCCAATGCCGCCCCGGGGACCTGGGAGATCTGGGCCTCGAGGAGGCGGCGCCGATCGGACGCAGGGTCGGTGTATGTCTCGTTCCACCGCACTCCCGACGACATCATGAGCACGTCGCGAATCGTCACACCATCGTAGGCGCTGCCCGCGAGGGCGGGCACGTAGCGCG
>Ga0310810_10010799_pt1 | contig 10654 bp, 5 predicted proteins | sample NCmetagenome_FD_207641 | JGI IMG/M metagenome (GOLD analysis project Ga0310810, IMG submission 207641) | Soil microbial communities from experimental microcosm in Duke University, North Carolina, United States - NC | ecosystem: Engineered > Artificial ecosystem > Soil microcosm > Unclassified ... | reverse complement strand
GCGGCGGCGGCGCCTCGGTGCCGGTGGTCGCGGTGGCGGCGTCCACGGCCGACATCGGCGTCCAGCTCGAGGGGCTGGGCACGGTGACGCCGGTCTCCACCGTCACGGTGCGCAGCCGCGTCGACGGCCAGCTCGTGAAGATCCTCTTCCGCGAGGGGCAGGTCGTCCGCTCGGGCGATCTGCTCGCCGAGATCGATCCCCGCCCGTTCCAGGTCCAGGTCGCGCAGGCCGAGGCGCAGCACGCGCGCGACGCCGCGCAGCTGAAGAACGCGCAGGTCGACCTCGAGCGCTACCAGGTCCTCTTCAAGCAGGATTCGATCGCCCAGCAGCAGCTCGCCACGCAGGAGGCGCTCGTGCGCCAGACCGAGGCGACGGTGAAGATGGACCAGGCGAACATCGACAGCGCGCGGCTGCAGCTCACCTACAGCCGCATCACCGCGCCGGTGAGCGGGCGGCTCGGCCTTCGCCAGGTGGACCTCGGCAACATGGTGCGCGCCGGCGACGCGAGCGGCCTTGTCGTCATCACGCAGCTGCAGCCGATCACGGTGGTCTTCCCGATCGCCGAGGACAGCCTGCCGCCGGTCATGAAGAAGCTCGCCGCCGGGGAGAAGCTGCCCGTCGCCGCCTTCGATCGCGCCGGCAAGACGCAGCTGGCGAGCGGCACGCTCATCACCGCCGACAACGTGATCGATCCGGCGACCGGCACGGTGAAGCTCAAGGCGCAGTTCGCCAACGACGACTACGCGCTCTTTCCGAGCCAGTTCGTCAACGCGCGCATGCTCGTCGACACGCGCCGCAACGCGACCGTGGTGCCGACGGCGGCGGTGCAGCGCGGCACGCCGGGCACGTTCGTGTACGCGGTCGACCCGGAGAAGAAGGTGGTGAGCGTGAAGAAGGTGCGCGTCGGGCCCGCGCAGGGCGAGCGCGTCGCGATCGAGGAGGGCCTCTCGGCCGGCACGCTCGTCGTCGTCGACGGCACCGACCGCCTGCGCGACGGGTCGACGGTCGAGCTGGTGGTGCGCGACAACAGCCCGCCGAAAGACGCCCCGAGGAAAAAGGGCGACCAAAAGCTCTCGGTCGAGGAGCGCGCCAAGCGCTGGCCGGAGCTGAACGCGCGCATCGACAAGGGCGAGTTCGGGGAGGAGATCAGGAAGCTTCCCGAGGAGGAGCGCAAGAAGAAGATGCGCGAGTTGCGCGACAAGACGCAGAAATAGGCCGGCCGTGAACCCCGCTCTTCACGCGCAGCCGTGAATCCGCAGTCGTGAACCCTTCACGCCCCTTCATCCTGCGCCCGGTCGCGACCTCCCTCGGGATGCTCGCGATCCTGCTCTCGGGGATCGTCGCCTACCGCCTGCTGCCGATCTCGGCGCTGCCGCAGGTCGACTACCCGACGATCCAGGTGACGACGCTCTATCCGGGCGCGAGCCCGGACGTGATGACCTCGTCGGTCACCGCGCCGCTGGAGCGCCAGCTCGGCCAGATGCCGGGGCTGAACCAGATGTCCTCGACCAGCTCGGGCGGCGCCTCGGTCATCACGCTGCAGTTCTCGCTCAACCTGTCGCTCGACATCGCCGAGCAGGAGGTGCAGGCGGCGATCAACGCCTCGGGCAACTTCCTGCCCTCCGACTTGCCGATGCCGCCGCTCTACAGCAAGGTCAACCCGGCCGACGCGCCGGTGCTCACGCTCGCGGTGTCCTCGGGAACGCTCAAGCTGCCGGCGCTGCAGAACCTGGTCGACACCCGGATCGCGCAGAAGATCTCGCAGCTCCCCGGCGTCGGCCTGGTCTCGATCGCGGGCGGCCAGCGCCCCGCGGTGCGCATCCAGGCCAATCCGCGCGCGCTGGCGGCCTACGGGCTGTCCCTGGACGACCTGCGCACCTCGATCGCGAACGCGAACGTCAACCAGGCGAAGGGCAGCTTCGACGGGCCGGCGCGCGCCTCGACCATCGATGCGAACGACCAGCTCAAGTCGGCCGACGAGTACCGCAACCTGATCATCGCCTACAAGGGCGGGCGGCCGATCCGCCTGACGGATGTCGCCGAGGCGATCGACGACGCCGAGAACATCCGCCTGGCCGCCTGGGCGAACGAGACGGCGTCGGTCATCGTCAACATCCAGCGCCAGCCCGGCTCGAACGTGATCGAGGTCGTCGACCGGATCAACAAGCTCCTGCCGCAGCTGCAGGCGACGCTGCCCGGCTCGGTCGAGATGAAGCTGCTCTCGAACCGCACCACCACCATCCGGGCTTCCGTCACCGACGTGAAGATCGAGCTCGCCTTCGCCATCGCGCTCGTGGTGATGGTCATTTTCCTTTTCCTCAGGAACGCGGCAGCGACGGCGATTCCCACGGTGGCGGTGCCGCTGTCGCTGGTGGGCACCTTCGGCGTCATGTACCTCGCCGGCTTTTCCATCAACAACCTGACCTTGATGGCGCTGGTCATCGCCACGGGCTTCGTGGTGGACGACGCCATCGTCGTGATCGAGAACATCTCGCGCTACCTCGAGGAGGGAATGGATCCGCGCGAGGCCGCGCTGAAGGGCTCCGAGCAGATCGGCTTCACCATCATCTCGCTCACCTTCTCGCTCATCGCGGTGCTGATCCCGCTGCTTTTCATGGCCGACGTGGTGGGGCGGCTCTTTCGCGAGTTCGCCATCACCCTCGCGGTGTCGATCCTCATCTCGGCGGTGATCTCCCTCACGCTCACGCCGATGATGTGCGCCCGTATCCTGAAATCGAAATCCGAGCAGGTTCCGGAAGAGAAAAAAAATATCATTCTCAGAAAAAGCGGCGAGCTCTTTGACGGGCTGATCGCCCGCTACGCGAAGGCGCTCGACTGGGTGCTCGAGCGCCAGCGCGCGACGCTCTGGGTCGCGCTCGGCACGCTCGTGCTCACGGTGCTCCTCTACATCGTCATCCCGAAGGGCTTCTTTCCGGTGCAGGACACGGGCCTGATCCAGGGGATCTCGGAGGCGGCGCAATCGATCTCGTTCAAGGCCATGGCCGAGCGCCAGCAGGCGCTCGCCAAGGCGGTGCTGGAAGACCCCGCGGTCGACAGCCTGTCTTCCTACATCGGCGTGGACGGGGTCAACGTGACCTTGAACAGCGGCCGCATGCTCATCAACCTCAAGCCGCTGCATGACCGGGATGCGAGCGCGATCGAGGTGATCCGGCGCCTGCAGGAGCGCATCCGCAAGGTCGAGGGCATCACCCTCTACATGCAGCCGGTGCAGGACCTGACGATCGAGGATCGCGTCAGCCGCACCCAGTTCCAGATGACGGTGGAGGACGCCGACCCGGACGAGCTCGCCCTGTGGGTGCCGAAGCTCGTCGAGCGCATGCGGCAGATCGGCTATCTCGCCGACGTGACGAGCGACCTGCTCGACCGGGGCCTGCAGGCCTATGTCGAGATCGATCGCGCCACCGCGAGCCGGCTCGGCGTGACCGCCGGGGCGATCGACAACGCGCTCTACAACGCCTTCGGCCAGCGGCTCATCTCCACCATCTTCACGCAGACGAGCCAGTACCGCGTGGTGCTCGAGGCGAGCCCCGAGTTCACGCGCGGCGGCCCGGCCGCGCTCGAGGACATCCACGTCACCTCGAACCAGGGCGAGCAGGTCAAGCTCTCGGCGGTCGCGCGCATCCTCGAGAAGACCGCGCCGCTCGTCGTCAACCACCAGGCGCAGTTCCCCTCGGCGACGATCTCGTTCAACCTCGCGCGCGGGGCGTCGCTCGGCCACGCGGTCAAGGCGATCCGCGAGGCGCAGACCGAGATCGGCGTGCCGATCAGCGTGCAGACCCGCTTCCAGGGCGCGGCGCTCGCCTTCCAGGCCTCGCTCACCAACACGCTGCTGCTCATCATCGCGGCGATCGTCACGATGTACATCGTGCTGGGCGTGCTCTACGAGAGCTACATCCACCCGGTGACGATCCTCTCGACGCTGCCCTCGGCCGGCGTCGGCGCGCTGCTCGCGCTCATGCTCTCCGGGAGCGACCTCGACATCATCGCGATCATCGGCATCATCCTGCTCATCGGCATCGTCAAGAAGAACGCGATCATGATGATCGACTTCGCCCTGGACGCCGAGCGGCGCGAAGGCAAGGCGCCGCTCGAGGCGATCCGCCAGGCCTGCCTCCTGCGCTTTCGCCCGATCATGATGACGACGATGGCCGCGCTCCTTGCCGCGCTGCCGCTCATGCTCGGCACGGGCGTGGGCTCGGAGCTGCGCCACCCGCTCGGCATCACCATGGTGGGCGGCCTGATCTTCAGCCAGGTGCTGACTTTGTTCACGACGCCGGTTATTTATCTTTGGTTCGACTCGCTTTCCAGAAAATTGAATTCAAAAAAGCTGCAAAGTGAACATCTCTGAGCCCTTCGTAAAGCGGCCCGTCGCGACCACGCTGCTCACGCTCGCGGTCGTGCTCGCGGGGGTGGTCGCGTTCAAGTCGCTGCCGGTCTCGCCGCTGCCGCAGGTGGATTTCCCGACCATCTCGGTGCAGGCGCAGGTGGCGGGCGCGAGCCCCGAGACGATGGCGGCCACCGTCGCCACGCCGCTCGAGCGCGCGCTCGGCCGCATCGCCGGGGTGACCGAGATGACCTCGTCGTCCTCGCTCGGCTCGACGCGCGTGGTGCTGCAGTTCGACCTGTCGCGCGACATCGACGGCGCGGCGCGCGACGTGCAGGCGGCGATCAACGCCGCGCGCACGCTCCTGCCGACCAGCCTGACCGGCAACCCGACCTACCGCAAGGTGAACCCGGCCGATGCGCCGATCATGATCCTCGCGCTCACCTCGGAGACGAAGACGCAGGGGCAGATGTACGACGCCGCCTCCACCATCCTCGCGCAGAAGCTCTCGCAGGTGGAGGGCGTGGGGCAGGTCACGGTGGGCGGGAGCTCGCTCCCGGCCGTGCGCGTCGAGCTCAACCCGCGCACGCTCTACAAGTACGGCATCGGGCCCGAGGATGTGAGGAACGCGATCGTCGCGACCAACGCCAACCGGCCCAAGGGCACGGTCGAGCAGGGCGACCGGCAGTGGCAGATCCTCGCCAACGACCAGGCGAAGCAGGCCTCCGAATACCTGCCGCTCGTCCTCGCCTACCGCAACAACGCCCCGGTGCAGCTCAAGGACGTCGCCGAGGTGGTCGACTCGGTGCAGGACCTGAGGAACGCGGGCTCGGCCAACGGCCGGCCCTCGGTGCTGTGCATCATCTACCGCCAGCCGAACGCCAACATGATCGAGACGGTGGACCGCGTGAACGCGATCCTGCCGGTGCTGCGCGCCTCCATCTCCAGAGCGATCGACGTCGACGTGATGATCGACCGCACGCCGACCATCCGCGGGTCGCTGCGCGAGGTCGAGCGCACGCTCATGATCTCGGTGCTGCTCGTCATCCTGGTGGTGTTCGTGTTCCTGCGCGACTGGCGCTCCACGCTCATCCCGGCGGTCGCGGTGCCGGTGTCGCTGGTGGGCACCTTCGGCGCGATGTGGATCCTCGGCTACAGCCTGAACAACCTCTCGCTCATGGCGCTCATCATCGCCACCGGCTTCGTCGTGGACGATGCGATCGTGGTGCTGGAGAACGTCTCGCGCCGGCTGGAGAAGGGCACTCCGCCGATGCAGGCCGCGCTCGAGGGCGCGAAGGAGGTCGGCTTCACGGTGCTGTCGATGAGCCTCTCGCTCATCGCCGTCTTCATCCCGATCCTGCTCATGGGCGGGATCGTCGGGCGGCTTTTCCGCGAGTTCGCGGTGGTGCTCTCGGTCGCGATCCTGATCTCGCTGCTCGTCTCGCTCACCACCACGCCGATGATGTGCTCGCGCCTGCTCAAGCGCGAGGATCCGGACCGGCCGCGCGGGCGCCTGTACCGCGCGAGCGAGCGGGTCTTCAACGGCCTGCTCGGCAGCTACGAGGTGACGCTCGGCTGGGCGCTGCGCCACAGCTTGCTCATGGTCCTCATCCTCGCCGGCACGATCGCGCTCAACTTCTACCTCTACGTGGTCGTGCCCAAGGGCTTCTTCCCGCAGCAGGACAACGGGCGCCTGATCGGCTCGATCCAGGCCGACCAGGGCATCTCCTTCCAGGCGATGCGCGAAAAGCTCTCGCGCTTCATCGAGATCGTGCGCAAGGACCCGGCGGTGGTGAACGTGGTGGGCTTCTCGGGCGGCGGCGGCTTCGGCGGGCGCAACACCGGCTCGATGTTCGTGAGCCTGAAGCCGCTCTCGGAGCGCCGGCTCGGCGTCGACCGCGTCATCGCGCGCCTGCGCGTCGCGCTCGCCAACGAGCCGGGCGCGCAGCTCTACCTCTTCCCGACCTCCGACATCCGCATCGGCGGGCGCCAGTCGAACGCGCAATACCAGTTCACCCTGCTCGCCGACGACCTGGAGGAGCTGCACAAGTGGGAGCCGCGCGTGCGCAGCATGATGAGCGGGCTCGACCAGATCGTCGACGTCAACTCCGACCGCCAGGACAAGGGCGTGCAGACCTCGCTCGTCATCGACCGCGACACCGCGACGCGCCTCGGCGTCACCACGCGCATGATCGACTCGACGCTGAACGACATCTTCGGCCAGCGCCTCGTCTCCACCATCTATAACCCGCTAAACCAGTATCGCGTGGTCATGGAAGCCGCGCCGGAGTACTGGCAGAGCCCGCAGGCGCTAGACGACGTCTACGTGACCGGGACCGCGGGCGCGGCCAACTCGAGCGTGGTCGCCGCCCTCACCGCCAACCTCGCGCCCGGCACCGCCGCGCCCGGCTCGGTCGCGGGGGGCGGCGGCACGAGCGTGCAGGTGCCGCTCTCGGCGTTCGCGCGCTACGAGACGACCAACACGCCGCTCTCGGTCGCGCACCAGGGCGCCTTCGCCTCCGCCACCGTCTCGTTCAACCTGTCGCCCGACGTGTCGCTCTCGCACGCGACCCAGGCGATCTACGACGGCATGGCGCGCATCGGCGTGCCGACCACGGTCACCGGCACCTTCGCCGGCACCGCGCGCGCGTTCCAGCAGTCGCTCGAGAACCAGCCCTTCCTCATTCTGGCGGCGCTCATCGCCGTCTACCTGGTGCTGGGAATCCTTTACGAATCCGTGGTGCACCCGGTCACGATCCTCTCGACCCTGCCCTCGGCGGGCGTCGGCGCGATCCTCGCGCTCATCCTGTTCGGCTCGGAGCTGAACATCATCTCGCTCATCGGCGTGATCCTGCTGATCGGCATCGTCAAGAAGAACGCGATCATGATGATCGACTTCGCGGTCGAGGCGCAGCGCGCGCGCAACCTCGCGCCCGAGGCCGCGATCCGCGAGGCCTGCGTGATGCGCTTCCGGCCGATCATGATGACCACCATGGCGGCGCTGCTCTCGGCGATTCCGCTCGCGCTCGGCTTCGGCGAGGGCGCCGAGCTGCGCCACCCGCTCGGCATCGCGATCGTCGGCGGCCTGGTGGTGAGCCAGCTGCTGACCCTGTATACGACGCCCGTGGTGTACCTGTACCTGGACCGGGCCCGGCTGTTCTTTGCGCGGAAGAAAAACCTGGAACTGAAACCCACGTGAAAAAAGCTCTCTTCGCTTCGCTCCTGCTCGCCGGCTGCGCCGTGGGGCCGGACTACAAGCGCCCCGAGATGGACATCCCGGCCGCGTATAAGGAGGCCGGCAACTGGCAGGCGGCGGCGCCTCGCGATGCGGCCGAGCGCGGCAAGTGGTGGGCGATCTTCGGCGACGCCTCGCTCGACGGGCTCATGGCGCAGGTCGAGGTGTCCAACCAGACCCTCGCCGCGGCGGAGGCGCAGGTGCGCATCTCGGCCGCGCTCGCCGCGCAGTCGCGCGCGCAGTTCTGGCCGACGCTCAACTCGCAGGTGACGCGCACCGAGTCGCGGCCCTCGGCCACGACCGGGCCGATCATCGGGCAGACGACCAACAAGCGCGGCCGACCTCCTGAACGCGCGCCTCTCGGCGCAGGCCGAGCTCGCGCAGGACTACTTCCAGCTGCGCGCGCTCGACTCGCAGAAGCGCCTGCTCGAGGAGACCGTGGCGGCGTTCGAGAAGACGCTCGAGCTCACCCGGAACCGCTACAACCAGGGCGTCATCTCGCGCGCCGACGTCGCGCAGGCCGAGACCCAGCTGCAGACCACGCGCGCGCAGGCGCTCGACTCAGGCGTGCAGCGCGCGAACCTCGAGCACGCGATCGCGGTGCTCGTCGGCAAGCCCGCGCCCGCGTTCCAGCTCGCGCGCGCCGACCTGGGCGCCGCCGCGCCCGCGCTGCCGCCCACGGGGATGCCCGCCGAGCTGCTCGAGCGCCGGCCCGACATCGCCGCCGCCGAGCGCCGCGTCGAGGCGGCGAACGCGCAGATCGGGGTGGCCAAGGCGGCGTTCTTCCCGGCCGCGACGCTCGGGGCGACCTTCGGCTACCAGACGGCGAACCCCGCGATCTGGTTCAACGCGCCCTCGCGCTTCTGGTCGCTCGGGCCCGCGCTCGCGCTCACGCTCTTCGACGCGGGCCGGCGCCGCGCCGTCACCGACCAGGCGATCGCGAGCTACGACCAGACGGTGGCGCAGTACCGCGGCACGGTGCTCGGCGCCTTCCGCGAAGTCGAGGACAACCTCGCGGCGCTGCGCATCCTCGAGGAGGAGGCGCGGGTGGTCGACGAGGCGGTCAGGGCCGCGCAGCAGTCGCTCGAGATCACGCTGAACCAGTACAAGGCGGGCATCGCCACCTACCTGCAGGTGGTCACCGCGCAGACCGCGCTGCTTTCCAACCAGCGCAGCGCGCTCGACATCCGCAGCCGGCGCATCGTCGCGAGCGTGCTGCTCGTGCGCGCGCTCGGCGGCGCGTGGTAATCGTGCGTAAACTCGCGCCATGGAAACGCTGACCCTCGATTCCCTTGCCCGCTACTGGTCGGCCAACGAGGTCGCGGCCAACCTCATCGTCGTCGCCAACGTCGTGGGCGCGCTGCTGCTCGGGCTGCTCGTCGGCTACGAGCGCTCGTACCACGGCCGCGCCGCGGGCATGCGCACCTACGGCCTGGTCTGCATGGCCTCGTGCGCGCTCACCGTCGTGGTCGGCTTTCCCGGCTACTGGTTCGGCGGCGCGCTCGGCATCACGCAGAACACGCTGATCGACCCGACGCGGGTGATCCAGGGCATCGTCACCGGCGTCGGCTTCCTCGGCGCGGGCGTGATCATGAAGGAGGGGCTCAACATCAGCGGCCTCACCACCGCGGCCTCGATCTGGTCCTCGTCGGCGATCGGCATCCTGGTGGGCCTGGGCTTCTACTTCGCGGCGATCCTCGTCGCCGTGCTCTCCGCCGCGCTGATGATGTGGGCCTCGAAGCTCGAGCAATGGCTGCCCTCGCATCCCGCCTTCGCCATCACGATGCGCTTTCGGCCCGGCTTCGTGCCGCAGGAGAGCGCGCTCGCCGGCATGGCGCGCGAGCAGGGGTTCACCCTCGCCTCCGGCACGGTGCAGATCCAGCAGGCGGCCGGCCGCCAGGAGTGGCGCTTCGTCGCCATCACCGGGCGCAGGGACGTCGCGATCTCGAAGATCGCCGAGCGCCTCGGCGCGGTCGAGGGCGTCGAGGAATTCCAGGTCTCGGGCGCGCGGAACTGACGGCGGGGAGCGACGTGACCGCGAGCGAGCATTTCGACGTCCTCATCGTCGGCGCGGGGCTCTCGGGCATCGGCGCGGCCTGCCACCTGCAAGCGAAGTGCCCGGGCAAGCGCTACCTGATCCTGGAGGCGCGCGGCGCGACCGGCGGCACCTGGGACCTTTTCCGCTATCCCGGCGTGCGCTCGGATTCCGACATGTTCACGCTCGGCTACGCGTTTCGCCCCTGGCGCGGCGAGAAGTCGATCGTCGAGGGGCCGGCGATCCTCGCCTACCTGCGCGACACGGCCGCGCAGCACGGCGTCGACCGCCATATCCGCCTGCGCCACCGCGTGACGCGCGCCGCGTGGTCCTCGGCGGAGGCGCGCTGGACGGTGCAAGCGGAGGTCGACGGCAAGGCGGTCGGCTTCACCTGCAACTTTCTTTTCATGTGCAGCGGCTACTACAGCTACGACGGCGGCTACCTGCCGGCCTGGCCGGGGCTGGACCGGTACAAAGGCACCGTCGTCCATCCGCAGGCGTGGCCCGAGGACCTCGATTACGCGGGCAAGCGCGTGGTGGTGATCGGCAGCGGCGCGACCGCGGTCACGCTCGTGCCGGCGATGGCCGAGCGCGCGCGGCACGTGACCATGCTGCAGCGCTCGCCGACCTATGTCGTCGCGATGCCGGCGCGCGACCCGGTCGCGCGCTTCCTCTCCCGCTTCCTGCCCGCCGCGCTCGCCTACCGGCTCGTGCGCTTCAAGAACGTGCTGCGCCAGCTCTATTTCTACAGCGTCGCGCGGCGCAAGCCCGAGTTCTTCAAGGAGCGGCTCGCGCGCCTCGCGCAGGCGCAGCTCGGCCCCGCCATCGACGTCGCGCGCCACTTCAGCCCGCGCTACAACCCCTGGGACCAGCGCCTGTGCCTCGCCGCCGACGGCGATCTCTTCGCCGCGTTGAAGGACGGCAAGGCTTCGATCGTCACCGACTCGATCGAGTCCTTCAGCGAGCGCGGCCTGCGCCTCGCCTCGGGCGCCGAGCTCGAGGCCGACGTCGTCGTCACCGCCACGGGCCTCGAGCTCAA
>Ga0310810_10010798_pt1 | contig 10654 bp, 12 predicted proteins | sample NCmetagenome_FD_207641 | JGI IMG/M metagenome (GOLD analysis project Ga0310810, IMG submission 207641) | Soil microbial communities from experimental microcosm in Duke University, North Carolina, United States - NC | ecosystem: Engineered > Artificial ecosystem > Soil microcosm > Unclassified ... | reverse complement strand
CCGATTGGGAAGTCATGGAGCCTGCCCACTAACTAAATTGAAAGGGGGTATGGTCCCATATCACGCTATCAGTTCACCCGTGAGGGAACATGGATTTACCCCAAGTATCGAATCGTCGCCACGACCGGCGACGTTATCGAGGCTGATTTCAAGATTGACGAATGGTGGACCTTAGTCGACTCGGCAACTCCGACGACGATTGGCCCGCCTATTCCGACGCTCCCGCCCTACGCATGGGTTCCGGACGGCGCATTTCTCGTTTACGACTCGGAGGCTGGACGGTTCGTCCCCTCTGCTGTCAGCCCGTTCGATCAGTATGGGCGACTGAACGAGGAAGGTCTCCCCGAGCGTCTGACGCAAGAGGCGCTAGACAATCGCTACGCGGCCGATGTGAGCAACGTGGCGACTCTCGGGGTAGACGGCAAGGTCCCTGACTCCGAACTCCCTGACAGGCTCTCTCAGGCGTCCCTAGACGCCCTGGTTGCCGACGCCTCCGGCACATCGACGGCTGTGACGGACCTGACGACTCAGGTCAACGCGGTCGATGCGCAAATGGATGCGGTCCTAGAGACGGCTGCGACCGTCGAAGAGTTGCTTACGGCTGTCACGGTGACCAACGCTGTGATTTCGGGAGTCCCGAAGATCGACACGGCTACGTCTCACAACCTGAGCGTATTCACCGCGCCTTTCTCGTGCCGAATCCTCAGCGTTTCGTTGGTCGCTGACAGGACGCCGGTTGGCGGGTCTGACGCTAATAATTACGTCAAGGCGACAGTGAGGAAGCGAAACCCTGACCAAACCCTGACGGACATTGTTACGAAGTCCACTACGGGCGAGGAATGGGAATTACGAGTCCCCTGGAATTTCGACATGATGACTTGGGACGAGGCCGCTCGGACTTTCGACGCTGACGACATGCTCTTTATCACCTTCGACACGGCAGGGACCGGCCTCACTCGATACCCGATGAACGTAACCGTCAGGTATCAGCCTCTATGAGTCGCATTTGGCGATTCCCGGATTTGCGTAACGGCTTCACTCTGCATCATATTACGGATACGCATTTCGGGGCTGCCAATCATGGGCAGTTCGTTTTGGACTGGCAAGAGGCTACGGCTCAGGATATGGAATGGCTCAGAGTCTCGCTCAATGCGGGACACGTTCACACGGGCGACATGATCCATTCTTACGACGGTGCATCGAACTCGTCCGCCTCTCGTAACGCGGAACTCGGTTGGTATAAGTCCTGGCGGGACAAGATCACGGCGGACGGTCTACCCTACGCGGAAGCCTTCGGCAATCACGATCTAATCGGCCCTGGCATCGACGGCGCGCGAACGCCGGTAACTTCGGCGCAATTCGCGGCATCGCTCGGACTGGACGCTCCGAATAACGCGGTCGACATGGGCGCTTTCAAGGTGCTCACGGTTGCCCCTGACGTGTGGGCAGACAATACGGATTTCGTCCTGTCTGCTGGCACGCTCGATTGGCTCGATACCGAATTGCAGGCGGCTGGTAAGCCGTGCTGGATTGCGGCTCACGTCCCCTGGAATGAGCAAATGGGCACGTCTTCGGGTGGCAGTACGTCAGTCGAGCCCGGTAACCCTGGGCTGGTCGACCTGATCGACAGTAATCCGAACGCTATCGGGTGGCTGTCCGGCCACCGTCACGCGAATATCCGCACGAATGCGAGCCACGCTAGCGCGTTCACCGTGGGAAGCCGTCGAATCTTCGGCGTGAATGGTCCGGCTGCCGGAGGCGGGCGCAATAGCGCCGTCTCATTCGAGCAGCACCGCTGGAAAGGCGGAAACGAAAGCATGTTCGTTACCTATCTCGGTGACGCAATTGACGTTCGTTGGCGCGACCACAACAGGCGCTCATGGATCAATCCCCCCGGCGAGACAGTCCGGCACATAACACTATAGGAGGCGAGCAGTATCAGAGAGCATCTTATGAAGTTCCTCGCAACGCTCGCGGCACTTTCCAACATGGCTAAGGCCCGAACGCCTTTCGACGTTCTGGCGGAAGTTATCGGCCTCGGAACCGTGGCCTATGGCGTCGGAATGATCTTCCTTCCGGCTGGCGTGATCGTCGCCGGAGTGTCGCTCTGCTTTATCGGGTACGCCCTGGGCGGTGATCCGAAGTGAGTCTTTTCCGAAAGGCCGTGCGCTCGGTAAATCCGTTCAGCGCGACTGAGGTTCTGTACGACAGTGACCCCCGGCTAGGTGACCTTTTCGGAGAGGGCAACCCTGCTATCTCCGGGAAAAAGGTCTCGCGTAGTCGAGCCCTGCGCATGGTTGCCGTCTGGCGCTGCGTCTCGCTTCTGGCGGGCGGCGTGAGCGGCCTCCCTAGCGGCGTGTGGGCGGAAACCCCTACCGGGCGGCGCGTGCCCCTAGACACTCCCGCATGGCTCGCTAAGCCGCTCCCCTGGCAGGCTCCCGTTGATTTCTGGCACCGCGTAATGGTGTCGCTACTCATGGACGGCAACGCCTTTATCTGGACTCAGCGTAACGACCGTGGGCGAATCGTGGCTCTCCACGTTCTCGACCCTAAGCGCGTGACGATTGAGGAACGAGAGTCGAAGTCGGACATTCGTTTTCAGATTGACGGGGAGTATTTCGACCGTTCGTGGATTCTCTGGATTCCGAACTTTACGGTCGACTGGCAGTTGCGCGGGCTCTCGCCCATCGACGCGGCGCGTCAGGCTATCGACCTGGGGCTCACCGTTGAGGAATTCGGTTCCCGATTCTTTCACCAGGGAACGAGCATGGCCGGAGTCATTCAGCATCCGGGCACTCCTGAGAAGGACGAAGCCGAAATGCTGCGGGACATGTTCAAGAAAAAGAACTCCGGGATTAGTAACTCTCACGCTATCGGCATCCTCACGGGTGGCGCATCGTGGCAGAACATTACTATTACTCCCGAGCAAGCGCAGTTCCTTGACACCCGACGTTTTCAGAAGTCGGAAATTGCACTCCTGTTCGGCGTTCCGCCGCACATGGTGGACCCCACTGTTTCTAGTTCCTGGGGCTCAGGCGTTGAGGAAATGAATCGCTTTTTCACGACCTTCTCTCTTCAGGATTACATTACCCGAATTGAGCAGTACGTGACTCTGTTCCTCCTGCCGGGGAAACAGTTTTTCAAGTTCAATGTCGACGCTCGCTTGCGGCCTAACACGAAGGAACGTTACGCGGCGTATAAGACGGCGATTGAGACGGGCTTTATGAACCGCGACGAGGTTCGGGACCTTGAGGATAAGGAACCTATCCCGAACGGACTCGGTAAGACGTTCTACCGGCCTCTCAACTTCGCGCCTCTCGGCGTTGGCCCTTACGAGGGCGGCGACCCTAACGGAGACGGCAAGGTCGACCCGACAAAGGATGAGTTAGGGCGCGATCCGGAGGACCCGGATTACGGCAAGCCCGCACCGAAGGAGGATAAGACACAAACGAATGACAGCCAAGATTGAGCGTCGATACCTTCCGACTGAATTTGATTTCAGGACGAAGGGTACTGACCTAGTAATCGAGGGCTACGCATACCGGTTCGATGAGCGTTCACAGAATCTCGGCGGCTTTGTCGAGAGAATCCGCTCCGGCGCTGGCGCTGAGGCGGCTGAGAACGACGACGTTCGGGCTCTTTTCAATCACGATGCTAGCAAGATTCTCGGACGCAATAGGTCCGGCACTCTCCGGCTAGCGGAGGATTCTGAGGGCCTTCCGTATGAGATTACGGCGGACACTCGACAGTCTTACGTTCAGGATTTGGTCTACGCGCTTGAGCGCGGGGACGTAAATCAGTCCTCTTTTGGCTTCCGAGCCACTGAACAGGATTGGGGCCTGACCGAAGACGAGTTTCCGTTGCGGTCTGTTCTGAAGTTGAGTCTTTTTGACGTGAGCCCGGTGACCTTCCCGGCTTACACGTCCTCCACTTCCGGACTCGGTAAGCGAGCAATCGAAGAGTTTTACGAAGCGCGGGGCCTTCGTCCCGATGAGGCTTCGCTAGCAGACATTCTCCTGAGCGAATCACGCGGTGAGCCGCTTCCGGATTATGACTTTTTCGTTAGCGACCTCGCAGACATTGAGGGACGAGCCCTCTATCTTCCTAGAAAGGACTGACCTTTGACTGATTACCAGAAGCGCGCTAATGACGCGCTTGCAGAGCGTAAGAGCATCTTCGAGCAGCGCAAGGCGCTCAACGAGGACAGCACGAAGACGGACGCTGAGAAGCGCGAGGGCTTCGAGCGCATGGATGCCGACATGGATCGACTCATGGACGAGGCCCGCGAGGCTGTCCGCGAGGGCGAGCGCGAGTCTGAGATTCGCGGCCTGACTGAGCGCGCTGGCGCGCTGGGCCGTCCCGACGCTGGCGGCGAGCGCCGTAGCGAGGACGAGGGTCCGTCGTTCAATGACTCCCTTCGTGCGGTTGGTCTCGGTGAGCAGCGGTCGTTCGACTTCTCGGTCAGCGCGGCGGCTATCGAGAATCGCGCTACCACGATGGTTTCGGACGGCACTAGCAATCCGGCCAATGCGAAGGCGGGCGTTGCCGGTACGGTGACTCCGGACACCTTCGTTGCGACCCTGATTCAGTACCTCGAAGAGTCTTCGGACGTGCTCTCTCGCGTCCGTCGAATTTCCACTTCGAGCGGCGAGCCGATGAATTGGCCGCGTCGAGTGAGCAAGGTCTCGAACACTTTTCAGGCTCTCGTTGAGGCTGGTCAGTACCCGAGCACCGTTGACGGTTCTTTCGACCTCTTCACGCTGAGCGCACACAAGTTCGGTGCGATTGGCGAGATTTCCGAAGAGGCTCTGACCGACCCGGCTCTCAATGTCGGCGCGATTGTCGCTCAGGAAATGGGCGAGGACCTGGCGGATTCGCTGGCGGAGCAGGTTTGGCTGGGTACCTCGTTCGGTGAGGGCATTCTCAACCAGGCGACGAACCTCACGACCCTTGCCACCGGCAAGGCTGACCCGTCGTTTGACGACCTGATCGACCTTCAGCACGCGATTATTGCCAAGTACCGGCGTAACGCTACCTGGACGGTCAACGACGACACGGCGCGCGTTCTCCGCAAGGTGAAGGACGCTAACGATAACTACGTTTGGCAGCCTGCCGTTGTGGCCGGTCAGCCTGACATGCTTCTCGGCAAGCCGGTTGCGACTGATCCGGTTGTCCCGGCTATGGCGCTCGGTGGCGGCGCGGGTGTGTTCTTCGGTGACATTCTGCGCACCGTTCGGGCTATCGGGATCGTCCGCTCGACTGAGTACGGTTTCGACCGTGACACGGTTGCCCTGAAGATCAAGTGGCGCGGGGACGGTGCGATTTACGACCCGTACTCCTACGCGCTTATGAAGCCTGCCGCTGCCTGACCTGAAACTAGGTTTAGGTAAGTAGACGGGGGGCCGCTTTCGGGCGGCTCCCCTCTATGGCTTTAGCGAAAGGATTTCTTGCACATGATGACCCTTAGAATGACTGATCGGCAGCCGCGTAATGCGCGACTGGATAACAAGCCCTATCCGGGACCTGGCGAGGTTGTCGAGGTTCCTGACGAGGTTGGTCGGGCCTTCCTGGTCCTGAAGCACGCTGAGCGCGTGGACGCGGCTTCCCCCGAGCCCGAGCCGGAGACGGCTGACAATCGCCAGAAGGCGACTCAGGACGCCCGCGAGACGCGGGGCTGATAACTCATGCGCGTTCTCACTGGACGGCCTCTGAGCCTGTCTCACACCTTCCTAGACGATGAGGACGCCCTAACGCCTGACGCCGTGACCGTGACCCTGACAGACGCTCAGGGCTCCACGGTTGCGACGGGCACGGCCACCGCTGACGGTGAGGGCTGGTCCGTGACTCTGCCCCGGCAGCCGCTAGGCGTTTACACGGCCACTTGGGACGGCGGAGACGTGGCGGTCGATGAGACTCCCGTCGAAGTTGTCGGGGGCTTCCTGTTCTCGATTCCTCAGGCTCGGAAGTCGGATGACTACCTTGCCGATGCTGACGCCTTCCCGGCTCAGGAGATTCGGGAATACCGCGAGGTAGTTGACGAGGAATTCGAGAAGATCACGGGGCGATCCTTCGTGACGCGCTCGCTTGAGCGCACATTCGTTGCGGACGACTCCCCCGAATTGCTCGCCCTTATTCCTGACGCTCAGGCGGTCGAGTCCGTCACGATCAACGGCGTTCAGGTCGAAGACGTGAGCGGATACCGCATTAGCCGGTTGGGCAAGATTACGGCCCCCGATTTCTTTAGAGACGGGGACGTTGTGACGGTCCGGGTTCGGTATGGCTACCGAACCCCTCCGGCTGACGTGGCGCGAGTCGGGATGATCCGGCTTCGCGCTCTACTGGCGGCTGAGTCGAGTGGCATCCCTGATCGAGCGACCACCTGGCAGCCCGGAGAGGGCGGCACCTTCCGTCTCGCAACGGCGGGACAGGGGAAGTGGAAAACGGGTATTCCTGAGGTCGATTCGACCCTTCAGAATTACACGCTCGATACCGTGCTAGCGGTGTACGCAATTGGCTAGCCCCGTCGAGATAAAGACGAAGGTCTTTGACTTGCTAAAGGCGGCGCTTCCTGAATTCACTTGCACTTGGGGATTCACTACGCGCGAACCGCCTAGGCAATGGTGCTACATGGGCGATCTTGCATGGCCTGAATCTGAATGGGCCACGAATAGAAGCCGTCAGCACACAATGACGATTCCTATTGTGCTGAATGCAATCAAGGCTCGAACTTCTCCGGAGGCGGCTGAGACGTTTCTCATTACTCAGTTGACGGCCCTTGAGGCGGCATTCGATGAGGTCTCCGATCTTAGGGACACGGGCATTACCTCGTGGGGCATCGCTCCCCGGATGCTCGGTACTCAGCCGCACGCGGACGGGATCGAAGCGCAAGCGGTGATCGAGTTGAGCGTCACCTACCGCCCGTAACCCCTCTGAGAATCGCTCAGACGCTCGCTCCCGGCCTTTCAGCCGGTCAGCGGGCACTCACCTAGGAGACACATGCAAACGGCTTACAGCGGCTCTCAGCGATCCGCTCACAATCACACAAAGGACGGTGACGACAGTTGACGACTGTTCACGATCAGTTCGTGGGGACTGCGGACGAGACGGTTTACGGGACGCCTGTCGCTCCCGCCAACTTCTACGAGTTTCTTACGGACGGCATTTCCGGCGCTTATGAGCGCATTGAGGCGGAGGGTATTCGTGGCCCCGTGCTGCGCGCTGACCGCTTCGCACCGAATCCGAAGGGCGCTGCCGGGGACTTCGAGGTTGAGGTTCTGGACAAGGGCTTTGACTTCTGGCTTCTGCACATGCTCGGCGCGGTCTCCGTTGACGGCACGACTCAGGCGGTTACCGCCGTTCCTGGCGAGACTCACGGAAAGTCGTTCTCTTACCATGCGGCTCGATATGCGAGCGGTACTGACTCCCTGATTCCTTTCGCCTATTCGGGCGGCAAGGTCACTGAGTGGGAGTTGACGGCAGAGGTCGACGGCATCCTCAAGGCGAAGGCTACTTGCGACTTCGCTACGGAGTATATCGACGGTAAGGCAGGGTCCGGCTCCGCCGTTCCTGAGGCCGCTCTCGCGGTTGCCGCTTACCCGTCTGACGCTCAGTTGCTCACCTTCATCGGTGGCTCGGTGACTGTTGGCGGCTCCGGCTTCCCTGTCTCTCAGATTTCGGTGACCGGTAATAACGGTCTGAAGGTCGACCGCTACGCGATGCGCGGCGCGAACTCGACCACGAAGCGGGAGCCGAAGGAAGAGGCTATGAAGGAATTTGGCTTCTCCCTGACCGGTGAGTTTGAGGACACGTCTCACTCTGAGCGCGTGGCTTCTCTCCTGGCGACCGGCGCGCTAGCGACTGTCGTGCTCCACTTCGATTCGCCTCAGGGCGGGACGCTGGATATCTCGCTCCCGGCTGGCCGATTCGATGAGGGTCCGGTGAACGCTGCCCGCGAGGTCACTACTCAGGAGTTGACCGGCAAGGCGCTTCAGCCTGTCGACGGTACCGACGCGATTCAGGTTGTCTACACGCCTGCCGCGTGACCTAGGAACGGAGTAGGACTTTGGTAACTTCCGAATTTGAGATTCCCGGACTAAGGAAATTCTCAGCGGCGCTCAAGGAATTGGGCGGGGAGATACCAAAGTCCCTCCGTGACTATAACGCTAAGGCCGCTAAGGCTGTCGTTACTGAGGCACGGGCGAGAGCCAAAAGCCCTCAGGCGGCTAAGGCTGCGAAGTCGCTTCGGTCAACGAAGTCATCTACGTACGTCGGGATTATTCTCGGCGATAATAACCGCTACGCATTTGCGCGGGGCGCTGAGTGGGGCGCTAGGCAGTATAAGCAATTCCCGTCATGGCGGGGCAATCAGTGGATGAGTTGGGGCGGTGGCCCTGGTTACTTCCTGCATCCGGCGATCCGGCATGTAGGCGACACTGTGCTAAACGACTATTGGGAATCAATTAGGACGCTTCGCAAGGAAGCGTTCCCGGACTGAAACAGGGGTGTTTCTGAATGACTAGCATGACTTTTGACGAAAATAACCTGACCATTGGCGACCTTGAGGACTTCGAGGACGCTATCGGCGTGCCTCTGACTGAGGCTCTGAAGCCGGTTCCTGTTCGTGATCCCGAGACGAACGAGATTGTCCGTGACGAGAAGGGCCGTCCCGAGCAGACGATCAACATGAGTGCGAAGGTGCTCAAGGGTCTCATTTGGATTGCCAACCGTCACGAGAATCCCGACTTCTCTCTTGAGGACGCTCGGAGCGTCAAGGTTACCGAACTCGACATTGTGCGAGCGGGCGACGACGACGAGAGCGACGACGAGGATTCGGCCCCAAAAGACGGCGAGTAAGACAGCGCGCGAAGCGGCGGCGTGAGCATGTGCTCATTGCCGCTCACTTCGGCTTTTCCCGTGACGAATTACTGTCATTGGGAATCAATGAGTACGCCGTTTATAGGGAGGTATTCATCGAACACAATAAGGAGGATTAGTGCCGGGCGAGAGTAAGACGCTCAAGATTCGCCTTATTGGCGACGGCAAAAGCGCCGTCGTCTCTATCGGTGCCGTAGGTAAGGCTACCGATTCCCTCGAAGGCCGAATGGCTCGGATTTCCAAGCGCATGACAGGCGTTGGCCGGTCGACGCTTGGGCTCGGTACTCGAATGACCGCCCTTACGGCGGGCGTTGGCTACTTCGTTGTGAAGGCTGGCGCGCCCTACGTGGCGAGCCTGAACAAGATTCAGGCGCTCACCGATTCCAACGATAAGACAATGAAGCGCACGGCTAGCACGCTTGAGGGCAACGCGGGCCGATATGCGAAAATGGGACAGACGACCGGCGATGCTGCGGGCGGCGTAGTCGAGTTGGTCAAGGCGGGCCTTTCGCTCGATAAGTCCCTCAAGGCTGTAAACGGCACAATGGTTCTCGCTAAGGCGGGAGAATTGGACGTTGCGCAGGCTTCGACCATCGTCTCTCAGACACTAAACGCCTTCAGCCTGAAGGCTTCCGACGCGGGCAAGATTGCGAACTATCTCGCTAACGCGGCTAACATTTCGTCGGCTGACGTATCGGACCTGGCGGAGTCTCTGAAGTTTGTTTCCGCCTCTGCGGCTTCCGCACACATTCCCCTGAAGACAGTAAACGCGATGCTCGCGGAACTCTCTAACAAGGGTATTCAGGGCACTATGGCCGGAACGGGCCTCCGAAACTTTTTCCTCTCGCTTCAGGCTCCGGCTTCGCTGGGCGGTAAGGCGATCAAGAAATTGGGCGTCGATATCTATGACGCTAGCGGCAAGGCTCGACCGTTCAAGGACGTTCTAGGCGATCTTGGCAAGGCGGTAAAGGGCGTCTCCGACGAGACGCGCAATAACGCTCTGAAGGATATCTTCGGCAAGACGGGTATCAACGCGGCTCAGATTCTCCTAGAGGGCGGCGTAAAGGCGCTGAACAAGTACGAAAAGGGAGTGGGTAACGCTGGGGCTGCGCAGAAGTTGGCACAGTCCGCCTCGAAGGGGCTCGCGGGAACGTATGCGGCTCTGAAGGCTCAGGTTACTTCTCTCGCTCAGTCGCTTTATCGGCAGTTCTCTCCGTCACTGGACAAGATTCTCAAGAGTGTCGGGCGCATGGTTTCGGGCTTCTCGAAGTTGTCCCCGTCAACTAAAAAGATCATCGGCATATTCGCGCTAATCGCTGCGGCGGCTGGCCCGGTGCTCATGGTCTTCGGCGCACTAGCGATGACGATTGGCGCTCTACTGTCGCCGGTCGGGCTGGTGCTCGCGGTCCTGGCGGCTCTCGCTGTCGGGTTCGGGGTGGCTTACGCGAAGTCTGAGGGCTTCCGTAACGGGATCAGTTCTCTTGTGTCGGGCATCGCTCCGGTACTCAAGTCGCTCGGCGGCTTTTTCAAATCGCTTCTCCCGACTCTGAAGGACTTGGGCCGTCAGTTCATGGACAGCATCGGTCCGGCTCTGAAGGAAATCGGGAACATGGTGAGTACGCAACTCGTACCTGCATTCCAAAAGTTCCTGCCCATCATTCAGCCTATCGCGGTCTTCCTGCTGAAAATGTTTGGAGCCGCGCTTATTGGCGCGATTCAGGGCGTTATTCAGGTAGTCAAGGGCATTATTCAGGTTCTCACCGGAGTATTCAATCTGGTT
>Ga0310810_10010797_pt1 | contig 10654 bp, 8 predicted proteins | sample NCmetagenome_FD_207641 | JGI IMG/M metagenome (GOLD analysis project Ga0310810, IMG submission 207641) | Soil microbial communities from experimental microcosm in Duke University, North Carolina, United States - NC | ecosystem: Engineered > Artificial ecosystem > Soil microcosm > Unclassified ... | reverse complement strand
TGGCGCGCGTCGGTGCTTTCCGGGAATTGGAAGTTCGGCCCGGGGATGTGGTGCTCGACGTATTCCTGGTGATACTCGAAGCTCTTGATCACGAGGAAGGTGCAGCCGAGCAGGATGGTCACGATCAGGAACAGGACCAGCAGTTTGCGTTTGCCGACCTGCGCCGAGTGCACCGCCATCGCCATCGTCAGCGAACTGCAGATAAGCACCACGGTGTTGGTGGTGCCCTTCCAGTACTGCATGCCCTTGGTGCTGGCCTCGACCCAGGCCTGGTGGTAGAGGTTGCGGTAAACGAGGTATCCGGTAAACAGGCCGCCGAAGAAGAGGATCTCGGTGGCGAGGAAGAGCCACATCCCGAAGGTCGAGGCGCTCTGCTGCTGCTCCATGTCCTCGAACTGGAAGGCGAGGTGCTTGCTCGCGGGGACGGCGGCAGTGTGACTATCCTGCAACGGGCGCCTCCTCGGGGTTCTCGTAGTGATACGCCTCGGTTACGACGATCGGCGTATCCGGCTCGAAATTATGGGTCGGCGGCGGCGAGGGCGACTGCCACTCCAGTCCGCTCGCCTTCCACGGATTCGGCCCCGCGACCTTGCCGTAGCGCATCGACCACGCCATGTAGACCAGCGGCAGCAAGTAGCCGACGCCCAGGATCGTCGAGCCCGCGGTCGAGAGCACGTGCAGGATCTGGAACTCCTCGGGGTAGGCGTGATAGCGGCGCGGCATGCCCATGTAGCCGAGCAGGAACTGCGGGAAGAAGGTCAGATTGAATCCGATGAACGTGATCAGTGCCGCGAGCTTGGCCCAGCCTTCCGGGTAGAGGCGTCCGCTAATCTTCGGCCACCAGAAGTGGATTCCGGCCATGTATCCCATGACCGCGCCGCCGACCATGATGTAGTGGAAATGGGCGACGATGAAGTACGTATCGGTGACGTGAACGTCGAGGCCGAGACACGCGAGGAACAATCCGGTCAGGCCGCCGATGGTGAACAGGCCGATGAAGCCCAGCGCGTAGAGCATCGGCGTGTCGTAGTGAACCGAGCCCTTGTACAGAGTGGCCGTCCAGTTGAAGACCTTGATTGCCGACGGCACCGCGACAAGATACGAAAGCAGCGAGAAGATAAGGGCGGCGTAGACCGACATGCCGGCGACAAACATGTGGTGCGCCCACACCAGGAAGCCGAGAAGCGCAATCGCGACAGACGATGCCGCCACGAACGAGTATCCGAAGACGCGCTTGCGCGAGAAGCAGGTGATGACCTCGCTGACCACGCCCATCGAGGGCAGGATCATGATGTAAACGGCGGGATGCGAATAGAACCAGAACAGGTGCTGGAAGAGCAGCGGATCGCCGCCCTGGTTGGCGTCGAAGAGGCCGACATGGAAGAAGCGCTCGATGGCCACCAGCAGCAACGTGATGGCCAGCACCGGCGTGGCCAGCAGGAAGATGATCGAGGTCGCGTAATTCGACCAGATGAAGAGCGGCAGCCTGCGCCACGTCATGCCCGGCGCGCGAAGCTTGTGGATGGTGACGATGAAGTTCAGGCCGGTAAAGATCGAGGAGAACCCGTTGATGAAGATGGCGACCACGAACATGGCGACGTGCGAGTTCACGTAGCCGGAGCTGAGCGGAACGTAGAAGGTCCAGCCGGTGTCGATGCCGCCGTCGAGGATGCCGTAGAGCAGGAAGAGGCCACTGATCGCGAACAGGTAGTAGCTGGCCAGATTGATCTTGGGGAAGGCCATGTCCTTGGCGCCGATCATCATCGGGACAAGGAAGTTGCCGAGCACACCGGGCACGGCGGGAATCATGAACCACCACACCATGGTGATGGCGTGCATGGTGAAGAGCTTGTTGTAAGTGTCGGCGGTGACAAGGTCGCCCGGCGGCGTGAGCAGCTCCAGCCGGATCAGCAGCGCGAAGAACCCGCCGAGGAAGAAGAAGGCGGTGAGTGTCACCAGGTAGAGCAAGGCGATGCGCTTGTGATCGGTGGTGAACAGCCACGAGCGAATGCCGAGGTGCTCATTCAGGTAGTGCTCGCGGGTGTCGATACTTTGAACAGCGGTTGCCATTTCTCTACTCCACCTTCTTGCCTGCGGGCGGCGCCTGGTTCGGCACGGGCCGGTTGGCGACCGGCTCACCCGTGGTCTGCTGCGCGAGCGATTTCACGTACGCCACCAGCGCGAGCACGCCCTCCTCGTTCAACTGCGAGGCGAAATTGGGCATGATCGGCTGGAATCCCGCGACCACTTTGGCCGTCGGGTTGAGGATCGATTCCCGGACATAACTGTCATCGGCGATGACCGTGCGTCCGTCGGCGAGTTTGATCGGGCGTCCGTAGACGCCCTGCAGGTTGGGCGCGCGAGCCAGCGAATCGGCGCGATGGCAGGTGTTGCAGCCGAGCTGCTGGAACAGCGCCTGGCCGTTCTGCGCGAGCGAGCCCTGGGCTGCGCCGCCGGCGAGCCACGCCTGGTATTGCGCCGGTTCCATGACGATGACGCTGCCGATCATGCCCGAGTGCATGGTGCCGCAATATTCGGCGCAGAACAGGTGATAGGTGCCGGGCTTCGTCGCATGGAACCAAACGTGGGTGTAGCGTCCGGGCAGCACGTCGGCCTTCACGCGGAAGGCAGGCACGTAGAAGCTGTGGATGACGTCCTGCGAAACCATAGTGGTGACGATGTCGCGCCCGACGGGGACATGCAGCTCGTTGATCTCGCGCACTCCGTTCATGTGCTGGATCTTCCACATCCACTGCTTGGCGACGACGTAGACCTCTTCCGAGTCGGCCGGCGCGCGCGCGCCATCCCAGTAGACGACCGCCCCCCAGATGAAGAACCACATGAAGATCATCAGAGGGATCACCGACCAGGTAATTTCGAGCACAGTCGAGCCTTCGATCTGCACGGCCTGGCGATTCTTCGAGGCGCGATAGCGCACCGCGAAGTAGGTGATCATCACGAACACACCGATGGTCACAAGCGTGCAGATGGCGACGAGGAAGAAATAGACGGCGTCCACGCGCCCTGCGTGGGTGGAGGCCCGTTCCGGGAACAATGCAAAGTTCCAGCCCGGCATCAGGCTTGTCCTCCCGACGCGCTGGAATGTCTTTCTTTACGCACCATGAATCCGATAAAGCTTCCGAGCACCACCAGAGTGAGCAGGCCGCCGATCCGCACCATGCGGATGACCAGCGGCGTGTATTTCCCGACCGTCGGGTCGTAGTGGTAGCAGAACAGCAGAGCCTGATCGACGAATGAGCCGATCTTGCCGCTCGAGGCGTCGATCAAGCCGAACTTGACGTCGCGCGCGTTGTATTCCACGCCATAGAAGTAGCGCGAGACTTTGCCCTCGGGCGTGAGGACGACGATGCCGGCCACGTGGGCGAACTGCTTGTTCTTCGCGTCCCAGGTGTAGTGGAAGCCGACGGCATCGGTGATCATGCGGATCGACGGCGGATCGCCGGTCAGGAAGTGCCATCCGTTGGCCGCGCCCTCGCGCTGATAGCGTTTGAGGTAATACGCCTTCTTGGTGGCCGCGCTTTCCGGCGTGTCCTTGGGATCGAAGCTGACGGCAAGCACCTGGAAGTCTTTGCCGGCGTCGAGCTTGATCGCGGAGAGCGAGTTGGTCAGACCTGAGACGACTTCGCTGCACAGCATTGGGCAGTCGAAGTAGACGAGCGCGAGGATCACCGGCTTGCCGCCGCCGAAATACTGGCTAAGGCGGACCTGCTTGCCCGATTCGTCGTAGAACTGAGTGTCCAGCGGGACGAGCGCGTTCAGGTTCTGGTCGAAGCCGACTTCACGCAGGATGGGTGGACGCGCACCGCCGGCGTTAGCCGGTGCGGGCGGAGTGAATCCCTGCGCACCGAACATGCCCTGGGCGCTGGCGGCTGTCGAGAGCAGCAGTCCGGCAAGCGCGAGTTTTGCGAATCGCAACATCAACAATCCCTACTTCCCTGTCCCGCTGCCCGCGGGTTTCTGCGCAGGAGCCTTGCCTGCGGATTGTCCTGCTGCCGGTGCAGCACCGCCCCAGTTCGGCAGGCCGCGCTGCGCGAGCAGATCGAGAGCGCGCGCCAAGGGGATGCGCACTACGCCGGCGTTCTTATCGACCCAGCCGTAAGTCTGGAGGACGTTGTCCTCGGCCTCGCGCATGCGATGCAGATCGCTGACCGCGTCGGGTTGCAACCGCGGCTCGGGAGGCAGCCGTTTCGGTTCGTTCGCGGTCGCCGTCCACGAAATCTCCGGTTTGCGGCTCTCGTCGGAGCTGCGCGACTGCTGCTCGAGCATGGCCCAGATGCCGGCGACGACGAAGTGCACGAGCACGCCGCCAACAGCCATCAGCACGATGCTCAGAACGACGAGCCGCGCGTTGAGCGGCCGCCGCTCATGGCGCGTGTGCGGATTGCGGATGTCGCGCGGATCAATCGCCATGCGCGTGCGCCTCCTCCGCCAGGTCGCGCAGCGTCGGGTCGTGCAGCGGCAACAACGGACGCGCCTTCAGATTGAAAAAGAAGAGCACCATCCACAGACCGCCGATGCCGAGCGTGGAGGCGATGTTCACCCAGGAAAAACTGAACACACCTTTCGTGTCGGGGAAATTCGGGATGATGAGCCAGTAGAGATCGACCCAGCGCATCAGCATGAGCCAGAGCGCAACCACGGCGATCGCGCCGGGTCGCCGCTTGAATTCCTGCCCGAGCAGGATCAGGAACGGAACGAAGAAATGTCCGAACAGCAGGATGAGTCCGACGATCCACCACGCGCCGTTCGTACGGTTGACGTACCAGGAGATCTCTTCTGGCAGGTTTGCGGCCCAGTAGATGAGGCCCTGCGAGAAGCCCATGTACGCCCAGAGGATTACGGCCGCGAACATAAGCTTGCCGAGGTCGTGCACGTGCTCGGTGGTGATGACGTCCGACAGCGGTTTGTGGCCGATCAGCAGCGCCATCATGACAATCGCGAAGCAGAAGGCGAGCAGGCCCTGCCCGACCTCGATGTAGAAGCCGAAAATCGTCGAGCGCCAGTGCGGATCGAGCGACATCACCCAGTCGATCGACGCGAACGTCATGGTGAACACGTAGAGCAGGATCCCGACAGCCGAAAGATTCTGGAAGCGCAGGCGGTAGTCGCGCTCGGGCGGCTCGTCCTGGTTCCACGACCAACGATTCAACAGGTAGGCGATCAGGCACCAGATCACGAAGTACAGGATCGCGCGAAATACGAATCCGCCCGTGTTCAGGTAGATGTGCTGATGCTGGAGAACCTTGTCGTTTGCGACGGCGTTGGCATCGGCCCACAGGTACAGCTTGGGAATGCCGAATAGGACAGGGATGAACAGCAGCGCCATCATGAAGACGTTCAGCGCTCCCGCCTCGAGGACGCGGCGGATGACAAATCCCCAGTTTGCGCTGGTGACGTGCGCCACCATCAGGACGCCCATGCAGCCAAGCGAGACACCCAGCCAGAACATGTATCCGATGAGATAAGAGCGCAGGAAGTGCTGCGCCGGTTCGACGAACCCGCCGACGATGCAGGCGACAGCGCCAAGAACGCCGACGATCAGCGACGCGCGCTCGATCTTGCGCAGCGACTCGGGAATCTCGAATCGATATTGCGTCTCACGCGTCACGCCGCTCATTGCGCACCGCCCTTCTTGGGCTGCGGCGCCGGCTGAGCCTGAGGCTGCGAGCCACCCTGAATGGCGGCAGGAGTTTCGCCGGCAGTGGTTGCAGCGGGCGCGGCGGGCATGCCGACGGGGCCTTCGGTCAGCAATGGACGCGCGCTATCCGGGACATCGGCAATCGTGGCGTGCTGGCTGAACTGCAGGACGCGAATGTATGCGGCGATCGCCCAACGATCGGCAGGCGCAACCTGCTGCGCGTAATCGGGCATCGCGCCGAAGCCGTTGGTCATCACGTCGAAGAAATGTCCGACGGGCATACTGCGAAGCGTGTCGCTGTGGAACGTCGGCGGATGACGGTAGCCGCGCTGGACGATCATGCCATTGCCGTCGCCCACGCGCGAATGACACGGCGAGCAGTAAATGTCGAAGCGCTCCTGCCCGCGTCGCAGGACTTCGGCCGTCACCGGGAACGGGATCGTGTTCCCAGGCTGCGTTTTAGAGACCATTCCCGAGTAGTAATAAGCGTCTTCGCGGAGTTGGCCGCGCGCGACGGTGCCGGGTACCAGCGGACGCCCGGAGCGGCCATCGGCGAAAAAATCGCTGCGGCGCAGCGGTCGGTAGGCCGGCTGATCGTGCATGTCATTGCGGCAACCCACAGACAGGGCCAGCAGCGCAATGGCTAGAGCAGGTCGCACCCGTAAGATCTGGCGGAGGGCGTTAATCGGGCACCTCCGCGACCATGCGGGGATTCAGCATGGAGAGAAACTCGTGGGTACGCTGCGGGTCGAACAGTGGGTCGGTCGACTCGATGACCAGGAAGAAACTGTCTTTGGTTACGCGCGCGAAACCGGGCACGTTAAAGAGTGGGTGATAAGGCTGCGGCAGCCCATTCAGTGCCAGCATGCCAAAGACCGCCGATAGCGCGGCGCCGAGAATCGTGCACTCGAAGGTGATGACGATGAACGCCACCCATGAGTTCAGCGGACGTCCACCGACGTTGATCGGATAATCGATGGCCGAAACCCAGTACTGAAGCAGGAATCCGCCGAGCCCACCGAGGATGCCGCCGATCAACACCACAAGAGGCACACGCGTGGTGCGGAAGTCGAGTGCGTTGGAAACTTCCTCGATGGCGAAGGGCGAAAACGCGTCCATCTTGCGGTAGCCCTGGCTACGCGCGGCCCATGTGGCGGCGGCGAGCTGGTGCGGCGTCTCAAATTCCGCCAGCATGCCATAGATGTGTGAGCGCGCACGCTTCACTTGCTCACCTCCACGTGCGCCTCAGGCAGCAACTCGCGCATCTCGAAGATCGAGATCATCGGCATGAAGCGCAGGAACAACAGCATGCCGAGCGAGAAGAAGCCGATCGTGCCGACGAACGTCATGATGTCCCAGCGCGTCGGGTAGTACATCGCCCACGCCGACGGCAGGTAGTCGTGGTGCAGGCTCTGAATGATGATGACGAACCGCTCCAGCCACATGCCGGTCAGCACGACGCAACTCAGCGCGAACAGCCATCCAGCGCTGGCGCGAATCCTTCGCAGCCAGAGCAGCTGCGGGATCAGGACGTTGCAAAGGATCAGCAACGCGTAGGCGACGCCGTAGCTGCCCTTCATGCGATCGAGCATCATCCCGATGTCGTACTTGTCGGCGCCGTACCAGGCGATGAACGTCTCGATCGTGTATCCGTAAGCGACGATCAGGCCGGTAGCAAGCATCACCTTGGCGCTGTTGTCGAGGTGCTTGTCGGTGATGAAGGCTTCGAGGCCGTAGATCTTGCGGATCGGGATCGCCAGCACCAGCACCATGGCAAAGCCGGAGTAGATGGCGCCCGCGACGAAGTACGGCGGGAAGATGCTGGTGTGCCATCCGGGTACGACCGCGATGGCGAAATCGAAACTCACGACAGTATGGACCGAGATGACCAGCGGCGTCGCCAGACCCGCGAGCAGGCGGTAGGCCGAGTCATAGCGCTTCCAATGCCGCGCCGAACCACGCCATCCCATCGCGAGCATGCCGTAGACAATCTGCAGCACGCGGTTCTGCGTACGATCGCGCAGCGTTGCCAGATCCGGGATCAATCCCTGGAACCAGAACAGCGCCGATACCGTGAAGTACGTCGAGACAGCGAAGACGTCCCACATCAGGGCGCTGCGGAACTGCGGCCAAACACCCATGGTGTTCGGGTACGGGAAGAGCCAGTAATCGAGCCATGGGCGGCCGGTGTGGATGGCGGGATACAGCCCTGCGCACATCACGGCGAACAGCGTCATGGCTTCGGCGAAGCGGTTGATCGAATTTCTCCACTTCTGCTTGAGCAGAAGGAGAATGGCGGAGATCAGCGTGCCGGCGTGTCCGATACCGATCCACCAGACAAAGTTGACGATCTCGAACGCCCACGCCACGGGGATGTTGTTGCCCCAGATGCCGATGCCGCGCAGGATCAGGTAGCAGACGGCGAAGAGCATCATGGTCGTCAGGCCGAGGGCGGCGCCCACGGCGATGAACCACGCGGCCGGCGTCCGGCGCGTCAGCACGATGGCGCTGATCTTGTCGGTGATGCTGCCGAAGGTCTGGCCCGGTCCCATGATGGTGGGACCCGCCGTGCCCATGTGCATCTCCGGAATGTGTTCCTGGTGCTCCGCCATCTAGCTGTGCTCCGGCCCTTCTCCGCCCTTCAGTTCGGGATTGGGGTTGGTGACGCCGGCGCGATACGAGGTGCGCGGGCGCGTGTTCAACTCGCCCAGCAGCAGGTAGTCGCGCGGGCTGCTCTTTATCTTGTTCACTTCGCTGGCGCTGTCGTTCATGTCGCCGAAGACGATGGCGCTCGACGGACAGGCTTGTGCGCACGCGGTGGTGAATTCTCCGTCCTGGATGCGGCGCTCGCCCTTCTCCGCCTCGATGCGCGCCTTCACGATCCGCTGCGTACAGTAGGTGCACTTCTCCATGACGCCGCGGCTGCGCACGGTGACTTCGGGGTTGCGCATCATCTTGAGCTGCGGCGTGTTCCAGTCCTGGTAGAGGAAGAAGTTGAAGCGGCGCACCTTCCACGGGCAGTTGTTCGAGCAGTAGCGCGTGCCGACGCACCGGTTGTAGACCATGTCGTTCAGACCTTCGGTGCTGTGAACGGTGGCGCCGACCGGGCAAACGTATTCGCACGGCGCGTTTTCGCACTGCATGCAGGGCAGCGGCTGGAACGCGACCTTCGGATTATCGAGGCTGCCTTCGTAGTAGGTGTCGACGCGCAGCCAGTGCATGGGACGGCGCTTGAGCACCTCGCTCTTGCCGACGACCGCAATGTTGTTCTCCGCCTGGCAGGCCACGATGCAGGCGTTGCAGCCGATGCACTTGTTGAGGTCGATCGACATCCCCCACTTGTAGCCTTCGTACTTGAACTCGGGGTAAAGCGTCTCGTCGCGTCCGGGCGTATGTTCCGCGTCTTTGGCGAAGTGCGGGTTCTTCTGGAAGTCGGCGAGCGCGGCAATGCGCACCAGTTCGCGCTCGTGCTGGAGTTGGTCGGGCGAAATCTTTGCCAGCGGAATCGTTTTGTCGAGCTTGCGGATGTCGCCGAACGCCAGCCAGGGCGTGCTGTTCGCGCGCAGCGGATAGGCATTGAAGCCGGCGCCATCACCGCTGTGTCCGGCGCGCGTGCGGCCGTAGCCGAAAAAGACGGTGACGGAATCGTCCGGCTGTCCCGGCTGGACGTAGACCGCGCCTTCCATCTTGCTGCCGCCCACCGCGATCTCAACGACGTCGTTTTGCTCGAGGTGCATCTTCTCGGCTGTGCCGGCACCAATCCAGACCGCGTTGTCCCAAGTCAGCGTGGTCAGCGGCTTCGGAATTTCCTGCAGCCAGGCATTGTTCGAAAAGCGCCCGTCGTAGATGGTCGGGTCGGGACGGAAGTTGATCTCGAACTTCCCTGCCGGCGGTTGCGGTGCTTGTGTGGACGCGGGCGACCCGCCCGCGGTCTTTGCCGTTACATTCTTCGCCGGCAGCGCCGAGCTCGCCATGAAGCCGTCGTGAACGGTGCGCCGCCAGAAGAGCTCGAAATCGCCCGACTTGTTCTGCTGCTGCCAGTAGGCGCGAACAATTTCGTATCCCGACTGATCGGGATTCGGGCCGAGCGCGGCGACGATCTCATACGCGCTCTTGCCGGCATAGAGCGGCGCGATCAGCGGCTGGATGACGCTGACGGTGCCGTCCTCGGCGCGGACGTCGCCCCACGATTCGAGGTAATGCGCCTCATTGATGTGCCACTGGCAGAAGGCCGAAGTCTCGTTGAAGTGCGACGCCAGATGCACGGTGGTCGGCACGTTCGCCAGGTTCTGCTGGAATCCGGCATCGGCGGGCGCGGTGTAGGCCGGGTTGCCGCCGAGGATGAACAGCATCTCGACGCGCTTGGCGGACATGTCGTCCATCAACTGCGCAATCGACTGCTGCTGGATGACAGGATTGGGCTCGATCGGGTCGGTGTAGAAGACCGTCTTGCCGACGTTGCCGAGTGCGGCATTGATCTGGTGCGCGAGCGCGTGCACCGAGGCCGGCGCGGTGTCACCGACCATGACTACCGACGTGCCGCGGTGGGCGGCCAAATCGCTCACTACAGCTCCCAAGAATCGTTTGCGCTCGGAATCCGTAGGAAGGTCGATTCCCTTGCCAGAAGCGAGCGCGAACAGATCTTGAACAAATCGCCCGAGTTGCGACGTCTTCAAAGGCAGCTTGTGGTCGGCCTTACCGCCAGTATTCGTTGGCGTCGACTCAATCGCATACAAGCGCAGCATCGGCTTGCCGGATTCCGGATCGCGCCGCTGGCTGAATTCGCGCGCCAGGCGCTGGAAGCCGTGGAAGGTCGAGTTCAGGAAGTCGGCGTCGAGCGAGACGACCACGTCGGCGGCGTCGAGCTTGTAGTGCGTGTCAACGATCGTGCCAAATGCCTGCTGCGCGCCGAGTTTCACCTGGTCGCGGTTGACCGGCTCCCACACGTGCCACTTGGCTTGCGGCATCGTCTGGAGCAGCGCCTGGATCTGCGCC